>Ga0222424_100235_pt1 | contig 47809 bp, 43 predicted proteins | sample 2B2ome_FD_182468 | JGI IMG/M metagenome (GOLD analysis project Ga0222424, IMG submission 182468) | Enriched microbial communities from leaf-cutter ant dump, University of Wisconsin, Madison, United States - 2B200A (version 2) | ecosystem: Environmental > Terrestrial > Nest > Insects nest > Nest... | reverse complement strand
AGCGCCTGGAACAGTTTCGGCGAGGACTTGTCGATTTCCTTGGTGACGATCATCGGGCAGTGGACGCGCTTGCCGGTCGGCAGGCCGGTCTGCGGGCTCTTCGGGATTTCGATGGTGTGGTCGACCGCCTGCACCAGAATTTTTCCTTCGTGGCCCTTGACCTTGGTCGAGCCTTCGATCTTGCCCTGGTTTTCGCCTTCGAGGGTCAGGTAGCATGGCATTGGCATGATGTTTTCCTTTTAATGAGTGATGTCAATCGAAGGGCGGGCAACCGGTCACTGGAAAAAGCTGCTGCCGCCTTGTCTCTGTCGCCGTATCCATCCCAAGGGTTTCTCCGGCGATTGCGCAACTCCGAAAGTATCGTTACTGCGCATGGTTCCCAGTTTGGGGGGAGTCGGTTACTACCGAATGTCAAAAGCCCGTGTTTCTGTTACGTTTGAAACACGGGCTTTTACGAGGAGGGAAACTTACTTTTTGTCGAGCTTGCCGACCAGCGACAGCGTGAAGGAGGCGCCCATGTACTTGAAGTGTGGCCGTACCTTCAGGTCGACGCGGTACCAGCCCGGTTCACCTTCGACGTCGGCGACGCTGATCTCGGCCTGACGCAGCGGACGGCGGCTGCGCACGCCTTCGGCCGGATTGTCCATGTCGGCCACGTACTGGCGGATCCACATGTTCAATTCGTTTTCCAGATCGCCGCGCTCCTTCCAGGTGCCGATGTTTTCGCGCTGGATCACCTTGATGTAGTGCGCCAGCCGGCTGACCACGAACATGTAGGGCAGCTGGGTGCTGAGCTTGTAGTTCAGCTCGGCTTCCTTGCCTTCCTTGCTGTTGCCGAAGAACTTCGGCTTTTGCGCCGAATTGGCCGAGAAGAACGCCGCGTTGTCGCTGTTCTTGCGCATCGTCAGGGCGATGAAGCCCTGTTCCGCCAGTTCGAACTCGCGCCGTTCCGAAATCAGCACTTCGGTCGGGATCTTGTTCTGGATCTCGCCCATCGATTCGTAGGAATACACCGGCAGGTCGCCGACCGTGCCGCCGCCCTGCGGGCCGATCACGTTGGCGCACCAGCGGTAGTCGGCGAAGCTGCCGGTCAGGCGCGAGGCGAAGGCGAACGCCGCGTTACCCCACAGGAACTGGCTGTTGCCGCCGGAAACGTCTTCCTTGTAGTTGAATTTCTTGGCCGGGATCGTGTCGGCGCCGTACGGCACGCGCAGCAGGAAATGCGGCAGCGTCAGGCCGACGTAGCGCGCATCCTCGCTTTCGCGGAACGAATTCCACTTGACGAACTGCGGTCCCTCGAACACCGAGGACAGGTCCTTCAGGTTCGGCAACTGGTCGTAGGATTCGATGCCGAAGAATTCCGGGCCGGTGGCGGCGATGAACGGCGCATGCGCCATCGCGGCGACGCTGCCGGCGTATTGCAGCAGCTTGATGTCCTGGCCGCCGGGGCCGAACTCGTAGTTGGCGATGATGGCGCCGAACGGCTGGCCGCCGAACTGGCCGAATTCGGCGGTGTACAGATTCTTGTACAGACCCGACTTGGTGATGTCGGCGGCGTCCTGGAAGTCGTCCAGCATCTTCTGCTTGCTGACGCTCAGGATCTGGATCTTGATGTTTTCGCGGAAGTTGGTGCGGTCGACCAGGAATTTCAGCGAACGCCAGGCCGATTCCATCTTCTGGAAGTCGGCGTGATGCAGGATCGAGTCGACCTGCGCGCACAGCTTCTTGTCGAGGTCGGCGATCATGTCGTCGACGGTGGCCTGGGTCACGCGTTCGACCGAGCGCTGCGGTTCCAGCAGCTGCGACACGAAGGCCTGGATGCCCTGGCGGGTGATCGAGTAGGCGTCGTCGCCGGGCTTGATACGCGCCGATTCCACCAGCTGGTCCAGCAGCGAGGCACTGGCGTCCGCGCTGGCGGCGCCTTCCTGCTGTTTCAATTCGTCAGCCATGCTATTTGTCTCCCTGTGGTGTTACTGGTCCTGGATGCCGAGTTCGCCCAGCAGCCGCTGGCGCACGCCATCGTCCTGCACCAGTTCCTGGACTTTCTTGCGGAAATCCGGAATGTTGCCGAGCGGGCCTTTCAGGGCCTTCAGCGCGTCGCGCAGCGCGATCATCTGCTTCAGCTCCGGCACCTTTTCGACGATGGCGTCCGGCGAGAAGTCGTTGATCGAATCGAAATTCATCTGCACCGCCAGCACGTCGTCTTCACCGGCCTTGCTGTCGAGGCGGTTCGGCACCGTCATGTTCAGTGCCAGCTTCTGCGCCTTCAGCACGTCGTTGAAGTTGTCCTTGTCGACCGAGATCGGCTTCATTTCCTCCAGCGGCGTGTCGTCCTCGCGCAGGGTGTAGTCACCGACCACCAGAAGTTTCAGCGGTAGTTCGACTTCGGCCTGGGCATCGCCGGTGGCGGGGCGGTACACGATATTGACGCGCTCCTTCGGAGCTACAGAACCATCGCTTGCCATATCTATCTCCTGAGTCGGCGGATTGCCGGTTGACGGACCATGACGCGGGTGGCGTCCTGGAAAAATTAGTTTCGGGCAATTCTACTCTATGCGGTTTGCCCGGTACAACGCGGTTCCCTGAGGAATGATGGAGATTGCGCGATATTTTTCCGAATGCAAAAAAACGCCGTCCGGCACGTGGCCGGACGGCGTTTTTTCAGAGGCCGCCGCGCACGGCGGCAAGCGGCCCTCAGGCTGGCACGGTGGCCGGGTTGGCGGCATCCTCCTGCTCCGCCACCGAACTGCGGATCAGATGATCGAAGGCTGACAGCGCGGACTTGGCGCCATCGCCGGCGGCGATCACGATCTGCTTGTACGGCACCGTGGTGGCGTCGCCGGCGGCGAACACGCCCGGCAGCGATGTCTGGCCGCGCGCATCGACTTCGATTTCGCCGTGGCGCGACAGCGCCAGCGTACCCTTCAGCCATTCGGTGTTCGGCACCAGGCCGATCTGGATGAACACACCGGCCAGCTCCACCCGCCGGATCGCATCGGTGTTGCGGTCCTTGTAGCTGAGGCCGACCACGCGCTGGCCGTCGCCGTGGATCTCGGTGGTCTGCGCCGAGGTGATCACGGTCACGTTGGCCAGGCTGTGCAGCTTGCGCTGCAGCACCGCATCGGCGCGCAGGGCCGAGTCGAATTCGATCAGCGTCACATGCTCGACGATGCCGGCGAGGTCGATCGCCGCCTCGACGCCGGAATTGCCGCCGCCGATCACCGCCACGCGCTTGCCCTTGAACAGCGGGCCGTCGCAGTGCGGGCAGTAGGCGACGCCGCGGTTGCGGTATTCGTTCTCGCCCGGCACGTTGATCTGGCGCCAGCGCGCGCCGGTCGCCAGGATCACCGACTTGCCCTTCAGTACCGCGCCGCTGGCGAGCTTGACCTCGATCAGCTTGCCCGGCACCAGCGCCTCGGCGCGCTGCAGGTTCATGATGTCGACGTCATAGGCGCGCACGTGTTCTTCCAGCGCGGCGGCGAAGTGCGGGCCGTCGGTTTCCTTGACCGAAATGAAGTTTTCGATCGCCATCGTGTCCAGCACCTGGCCGCCGAAGCGTTCCGCCACCACGCCGGTGCGGATACCCTTGCGCGCCGCGTACACCGCGGCGGCGGCGCCGGCCGGACCACCGCCGACGATCAGCACGTCGTATGGATCGCGCGCGCTCAGTTCCTCGGCGGTGCGGCTGCCGGCGTTGGTGTCCAGCTTGGCGAGGATTTCCTCGACGCCAGAGCGGCCCTGGCCGAACAGCTCGCCGTTCAGGAACACGGTCGGCACCGACATGATTTCGCGCGCTTCCACTTCCTGCTGGTACAGCGCGCCGTCGATCGCCACGTGGCGGATGCGCGGATTGATGATCGCCATTACGTTCAGCGCCTGCACCACGTCCGGGCAGTTCTGGCACGACAGCGAGAAATAGGTTTCGAAGCGGTAGTCGCCATCCAGGTTGCGGATCTGCTCGATCACCGCGTCGTCCAGCTTGATCGGGTGGCCGCCGACCTGCAGCAGCGCCAGCACCAGCGAGGTGAATTCATGGCCGAGCGGAATGCCGGCGAAACGCACGCTGACGTCGGTGCCGGGGCGGGTGATCGCGAACGACGGCTTGCGTTCGTCGTCTTCCGGGCTTTCGATCACGCTGATGCGGTCGGACAGCTGGGCGATTTCCTGCAGCAGTTCGTGCAGTTCGCGCGACTTGGCGCTGCCGTCCAGCGATGCCACCAGCTCGATCGGTTGCGTGACTTTGGCCAGATAGGCTTGCAATTGCGTTTTCAGGTTGGCATCCAGCATGACGTACCGCCTTTCTTCTTGATATGAGTGATTCGGAAACAGGGCGGCGCTTGTGGCGCCACCTTGTCCGGCGTTTCGCGCGAACGCGTCCTGCCGTATCGGCATCCCGTGGTCGGGAGCCGAGGGTGGCGGGGCGGCAGGTATCCGCTCCCGCCTGCCTGCATTGACTTGCTTAGATCTTGCCGACCAGGTCCAGCGACGGCTTCAGCGTGGCGGCGCCTTCTTCCCACTTGGCCGGGCACACTTCACCGGGGTGAGCGGCGACGTACTGGGCGGCCTTGACCTTGCGCAGCAGTTCCTGGGCGTCGCGGCCGATGCCTTCGGCGGTGATTTCGACAGCCTGGATCACGCCCTGCGGGTCGATGATGAAGGTGCCGCGATCGGCCAGGCCCTGGTCTTCACGCATGTTTTCGAAATTGCGGGTGATGGTGCCGGTCGGATCGCCGATCATCGCGTACTGGATCTTGCCGATCGCTTCCGAAGTATCGTGCCAGGCCTTGTGCGAGAAGTGGGTATCGGTCGAGACGCTGTAGACGTCGATGCCGAGCTTCTGGAATTCGGCGTAATTGTTGGCCAGGTCTTCCAGTTCGGTCGGGCAGACGAAGGTGAAATCAGCCGGATAGAACACGAACACCGACCACTTGCCCTTGATCGTTTCTTCGCTGACGTCGATGAACTTGCCGTTCTGGAATGCGGTGGCCTTGAAAGGTTTGACTTGGGTATTGATCACGGACATGGTGTTTTCCTCCGGGTTGAAAAAGTGAAGACAGGCCCATTATGGACGCGGGAAAGAGATTTGTATAATTGATTAAAATCATTTAATCAATTTGATTTTGCTATCGCCATGACATGGTAACAGCGATGGCAACAGCGCAGAACCCTATATGCGGGTCGCGCCGCAAAAGTAAAGACCGGGTTTGCCGTCAGACCGCCATCGGCGCGGTCAGCGCCGGGTGGTGGCGGTAATCCTGCAGCGTGAAATCGTCCGGTTCGACCAGCTCCAGCCATTCCGGCTGGTAGCGGCCGGTCGCCGCATAGTCGGGAATCCGCTCCGACAGCAGCAGCCGTGGCGCCGGCAGCGGCGCCCGCGTCAATTGCTCGCGCAGCATCGGCAGATGGTTTTCGTAGATGTGGGCGTCGCCGATGAAATAGCTGAACCAGCGCGGCGCGTAGCCGGTCAGGCGGCCGACCAGATGCAGCAGCGCGGCGCCTTCGGCCAGGTTGAACGGCGTGCCGAGGCCGAGATCGTTGCTGCGGATGTACAGGCACAGCGAGATTTCGCGCGTCGCCGCGTTCGGCAGGAACTGATACAGCAGATGGCAGGCCGGCAGCGCGATCGCGTCCAGCTCGGCGCAATTCCAGCCGTGGAACAGGATGCGGCGGCTGCCGGGATTGGCGATGATGGTGTCGAGGCAGTCGCGCAGCTGGTCGATCGCCTTGTACAGCAGCACCTGATCGCGGCCATCGTCGCGCAGCGCCGCCACCCGACGGTAGCCGCGCCGCTCGGCGTCGGCGATCTGCGCGGCATGGGCGGCGTCCAGCAGCTTGTAGGCCGGCCAGGCGCGCCATTGCGCGCCATACACCGGGCCTAGGTCGTCCGGGCCTTGCCGGTACGGGTTGGCCAGCCACTCGGCGTTTTCATTGGCGTTCTGGTCCCACACCTTGCAGCCGAGCGCGCGGAAATCGGCGGCGCTGGTGGCGCCGCGCAGAAAGCCGCACAGCTCGCCAACCACCGACTTGAACGCCAGCTTCTTGGTGGTCACCGCCGGGAAACCGTCGTTTTGCAGGTCGAAGCGCATCATCGCGCCGGGAATGCTGATGGTGCGGATGCCGGTGCGGTTGTCCTGCCAGCTGCCGGACTCCAGCACCTGCCGCACCAGATCGAGATATGGCTTCATGGCTTCGGTTTCCCCTACGAGGCGCGGCCGGCGGAAAGGGAGAGGGCGCCGCGCCGAGGACGAACGATACCAAATTATCGGTCGGCGCCGGCGGTCCGGTGCGGCCCGCTATACGCCGTAGCACGTTACGACAGCTACAGTCCGCCCGTAGCGGTCAATGCCCTGCGCTTCGTACCGGGTATCGCGCTTCCAGCACAGGTCCGAGAGCGACTATTTGGAACGCTGCCCGAATGGCTGCTTCTTCTCCGGTGCGTCGATATTGGCCAACCGAATTTTGAGCAGCTTGCGGTCAACCAGCAGCGCTAGCATGTCGCCGTCGGCGATGCCGATCACCTAGTGCGCGTGGGCCGCTGGCGCCAGCGCGCAGGCCAGGAGGAGGGGGCGAGGCGCGTCATTCCGGGTCGTCTGTAGAGATTGCCGGCCAACGCATACTGGAAAAGCGCCAGAGCGCGATGATATTGACAAAGGGGATTAGCGTGGTGAGCGACCACCACGGGTTTAACCCCGCACGTTTAGCGATCCGCCAAGCGGGGATGAGTACAAGTACCCAAACAATAACGATCGGCAGGAAAGATGTTATGTGGTCCATATGAGTGTCCTTTCGGAGCGGATGTCATTCTGGTTTGGCGGAGGATACCCAGCGATACGCAAACATGGCCACCGCAACGAGAAACGGTGGTAGTAACCAGTTCAGCAAGAAATAGTCATCGTCCCACCGATAAAGGTCGGCCCCGAACAGCCGGATGTTCCCGGCGGTGCGCACGAAAACCAGAATGCTCCATCCGACGAAGGCCACGACCGCGATTCTCGCCGTGCGAGTTCTGGGGCGCCAGCGCCAAACTCTCAGCTTAATGAAAGCGATGAGCGCGGCAAGAACGGCCGCCGTGGTTACCACTACTGCGGCGATCTGGCGTAGGTCGATGTGCTCTGTGCTCTGTACGGCTTGAGCACGATAAGGTCCGGGTGCGCTACCAGCTAACGCCTTTGCGGCTTGGTCACGACGGGCCTCTATAGCTGATTCGCACAGAGCAACTTCCGCATCGAAATTTGGCGTTCCCGGCATGGCACTCCGTGTCCCAAGACACATAGCAACTTCGTCTCCGAAGCTCTGTGCGCACCAGCCCGGGAGCGCGGCAGTGAAAATGGCCGCTGCTAGAATTCGCCGCAAAAAAATTAACACTTTCACTATAGATTTCCTACTGGTGCGCGATTTATCTGTGTATAAATACAGTGTTTTTTGCTCCCCGTGGGCCATGCCAGAACTACACGAAGCACAGTTGTCCATCTTGGCGTGAGCAAGGAGGTGAGAGTGGAAAATCAGGAAAAACAAGAACTTATTAGGTAATTTGAAAAATTGACACAGAAGGTCGCCGTCGAGTGTTTTTACATCAAGAGGGAGGCGGCCAGATGCACCCAGCGCCACCCAAAATTACGCCTCATTAGTAGTCCCCCGCCCGCCAATTCCCAGTTAGAGGCAGCCACGCAAGAAATTGAAGTAATGACTGCGACAGTGATTTTATGAGACATATCGTTCCATCGTTGCCTAAATTCCTCTGAAAATCCGCACGCATTGCTTGTGAGTCCTTGCCCAGCCACGGCTGCTATTCATCGGAAACCTTGCCAGAAAGAACTTGAGAATTGGCAAATAACCTACCTGATTTGGCAATGATTAACAATTTTCCATGAGATTGCGCGGTGCTTTTCCGCTTAGGATGGCGAAATAGTGCGGCTCCGAGCTGACGATACAGGCTCGTCACTCGCGGTGCGGTAGGCCGAGAACTGGCCTGAAGAGAATTAACAAACCCACCTGGCTGCCGTCGCGCCACGGCAATCCCGCCGCCGGCCGGCAGCCCCCAAGGAGATTCATGATGCCGTCAACCTCCACCCCGCTCCCGCCGGCCGACGGCGACTTCACGGTGCGCGTCATGCAGCGTGCCGATCTCGACCTGGCGCTCGACTGGGCCGCCGCCGAAGGCTGGAATCCCGGCTTGGCCGACGGCGCGGCGTTTCATGCCGCCGATCCGGGCGGCTTTCTGCTCGGCCTGCTGGGAGGCGAGCCGGTCGCGGTGATTTCGGCGGTGCGCTACGGGCCGTCGTTCGGTTTTCTCGGCCTCTACATCACGCCGCCGGGGCGGCGCGGGCAGGGCCACGGCTGGCGCTTGTGGCAGGCGGCGATCGCCCATCTGGGCGCGCGCAACATCGGTCTGGACGGCGTGCTGGCGCAGCAGGATAACTATCGCAAGAGCGGTTTCCGGCTGGCGCACCGCAATGTCCGCTATCAGGGTACGGGCAGTGACGCGGCCGCCGCCGTGCCGGCCGGCGTCCGGCTGGCCGAGCTGTCGGCGCTGCCGTTGGCGCAGCTGGCCGAGTATGACCGCCGGTTTTTCCCGGCGCCGCGCGAGGCGTTCCTGCGCCAGTGGATCGCGCCGCCCGGCGGTGCCGCGCTCGGCCTGCTGCGCGATGGCGATTTGTGCGGCTATGGCGTGCTGCGGCGTTGTCGCAGCGGCGGCAAGATCGGCCCGCTGTTTGCCGACACGCCGGAAGACGCGGCCGCACTGTTCGGCGCGCTGCGCCAGCGCGCCGGCAGCGGCTGCACGCTGTTTCTGGATGTGCCGGAACCGAATGCCGATGCGCTGGCGCTGGTGCGCGAGGCGGGCTGGCTGATGGTGTTTGAAACCGCCCGCATGTACACCGGCGCGGCGCCGGAGATCGGTCTGGCGCGCACCTACGGCATCACCAGTTTTGAACTCGGTTGAGCCGGACTGTTTCTTCGGAAAAATTAAAATAGGGGGAGTATACCTTAAAATCGACCTGTCACGGGCACTGGCTGCCCGGCTTGAAAAATGCTGCCCCCAGTATCATTCCATACCGAACTGCAGCGCAGCCAGACCGGCATACAGGCCGCCGCGCGTCACCAGTTCCGCATGGGTGCCGGATTCGGCCAGCCGGCCATGTTCCAGCACCAGGATGCGGTCGGCGCGCTGCACCGTCGCCAGCCGGTGCGCGATCACCAGCGTGGTGCGGCCGGCGATCGCGGTTTCCAGCGCCTGCTGCACCAGCCGTTCCGATTCGGCATCCAGCGCCGAAGTGGCTTCGTCCAGCAGCAGCAGCGGCGGATTCTTCAACAGCGCGCGGGCGATCGCGATGCGCTGGCGCTGGCCGCCGGACAGCCGCACGCCGCGCTCGCCGAGAAACGATTGATAGCCTTCCGGCAGCCGTTCGATGAATTCGTGCGCGGCCGCCATTTTCGCCGCCGCGATCACGTCGGCATCGCTGGCATCGGCGCGGCCGTAGCGGATGTTTTCCAGCGCGTTGGCGGAAAAGATCACGGTGTCCTGCGGCACGATGCCGATCGCGCCGCGCAGCGCGTGCAGATCGAGCTGGCGGATGTCGATGCCGCCGAGCCGGATCGCGCCCCGCTGCGGATCGTAGAAACGCAGCAGCAGCTGGAACAGCGTGGTCTTGCCGGCGCCGGACGGGCCGACCACCGCCACCGTTTCGCCCGGCGCCACGGTCAGCGACAGATCGTCCAATGCCGGCGCGTCCGGCCGCGACGGGTAATGGAAGCCGACCCGTTCCAGCGTCAGCGCGGCGCCGCCGGCGCTCGCCATCGGCAGGGCGGTCGGCACCGGCGGCGAGGCGATCGGCGAGCGCAGCGCCAGCAGTTCCAGCAGCCGTTCAGCGGCACCGGCGGCGCGCTGGGTATCGCCCAGCACTTCCGACAGCGCGCCGATGGCGCCGGCGACGATCGCCGCGTACAGGATGAACTGGCCCAGTTCGCCGCCGCTCATGCGCCCTTCGATCACCGCGTGCGCGCCCAGCCACAGCACGAACACGATGGCGCCGAACACCAGCAGGATCGCCAGCGCGGTCAGCTGCGCGCGCGCCTTGTTGCGGGTGGTCGCGCTGTCGAACGCCTGCTCGACGCGGGCGCCGAAGCGTTGCGCTTCCTGCTGTTCGTGGGTAAACGCCTGCACGGTCGGCATCGCGTTGAGGATTTCCCCGGCCAGCGCCGAGGCATCGGCCACCCGGTCCTGCGAATCGCGCGACAGCCGCCGCACGCGGCGCCCGAACACGACGATCGGCAGCACCACCAGCGCCAGCAGCACCAGGATGATCGACGACAGCCGGATGCTGGTGACGAACAGCATCGCCAGCCCGCCGCCGAACAGCAGCGCGTTGCGCAGCGCCATCGAAATGCTGGTGCCGACCAGCGTCTGGATCAGCGTGGTGTCGGCGGTCAGCCGCGACAGCACTTCGCCGCCGCGCATGGTTTCGTAGAACTGCGGGCTTTGCCGCACCACGTGCGCGTAGACCGCGCTGCGGATGTCGGCGGTGACCCGCTCGCCCAGCCACGACACCATGTAGAAACGCGCCGCGGTGGCCACGCCGAGCACGCCGGCGACGCCGAACAGCGCCAGGAAATACAGGTCGATGTGGTCGCGGTCGGCGACGCCGCCCTGGCCGAAGCCGAGGTCGATCATCTGCCGGAACGCATACGGAATCGCCAGCGTGGCGCCGGCCGCCACCACCAGCGCCAGCCCGGCCAGCAGGAACTGGCAGCGGTAGGGCCGCAAAAAGCCGGCCAGTCCGGCCAGCGTCGCCAGGCTGCCGCGGCGGGCGGCAGTGGGGTTTTCAGTCGTCGTGTTCATCTGCTTGCCTTCATGGTTGCAGCGCCTGCGGATAACCGCGCATCGGATTCGGCATCGCCGTCCGGCGCCGCCATGATCTGGCCGTCGATCAGCACCTCGCCGCCGTCGGCGGCGTCGAGGCCGGCGGTAAGCGTGACGGACAGGGCGGACATGCGGGGATCGCTGGTATCGGGAAAAGGGCGGGCGGCCGGACGGCGCCGCAAGGGCGGTTCCCGGTGGCAACCACGGGGCGGCCGGCGGGGATGCGGTAAACTTCGCCACAGTGTAGTGGATGGCGCGTGGCGTTGCAGCGGCGGAAAAACCGCGCGTGGCAAGGCCCAGGCTGGCCTGGATCAGCCCAACCGAACGACTGTAGAGGAGAGGACCAACGCCCTTGGCCGAATTCATACAGCAAGCGCAGAACGACGCCGCCGCGGTGCGCGCCGAACTGCTGGCCGGGCTCGCCGCCGAGCGCGCCCGGGTTTCCCCAAAGTACCTGTACGACGCGCTCGGCTCCTGCCTGTTCGAAGCGATCTGCGCGCTGCCGGAGTACTACCCGACCCGCACCGAGGCGGCGATCTTCGAGCGTCGCGCCGACGAGATCGGCGCCTGCTGCGGCGCCGGCGCCACCCTGATCGATCTGGGCGCCGGCAATTGCGCCAAGGCGGCGCGGCTGTTTCCGGTATTGCGGCCAAGCCACTACGTCGCCCTCGACATTTCCGCCGATTTCCTGCAGGAGGCGCTGGCGCGGCTGCAGCAGCGCTTTCCGGCGATTGCGATGGCCGGCGTCGGCATCGATTTCTCGCACAGCCTGGAACTGCCGGAGACGGTGCCGGCGGCGCGACGGCTGTTCTTTTATCCGGGTTCCTCGATCGGCAATTTCGCGCCGCCGCAGGCGCTGGAATTCCTGCGCCGCGTCCGCCGCGCTGCCGGTGACGATGGCGGCCTGCTGATCGGCGTCGATCTGCTCAAGCCGGCGGCGCTGCTGGAAGCCGCCTACGACGACGCGCTCGGCGTCACCGGCGCCTTCAACCTGAATCTGCTGCGCCATCTGAACGGGCTGCTGGACGCCGATTTCGACGTGCGCGACTGGCGCCACCGCGCTCATTTCGACGTCGCCGAAAGCCGCATCGAAATGCATCTGGAAGCGCGTTCCGACCTGATCGTGCGCTGGCCCGGCGGCCAGCGCCGCTTCGCCGAGGGCGAGCGCATCCATACCGAAAACAGCTACAAGTACACCCCGGCCGGTTTCGCCGAGCTGCTGCGCCAGGCCGGTTTCGGCGCGCTGCGCAGCTGGACCGACGAGCGCGACTGGTTCATGGTCTGCCACGCGCGCGGCGTTTGAGCTGGCCGCGCCACGCCAAGGAGACGCCCGATGATGTCCGCCGTTCCGACCTTCGCCGCCGCCGCGCCGCCGTCCGCGTCGCTGCGCCATGCCTTCGCGCAGGTGCGCGCGCGCACGCTGGAACTGGCGGCGCCGCTGTCGGCCGAGGATTGCTGCGTGCAGTCGATGCCGGACGCCAGCCCGATCAAATGGCATCTGGCGCACACCAGCTGGTTTTTCGAAACCTTCGTGCTGGAGCGCCATGAACGCGGCTTCCAGCCAAGCCATCCGGCTTTCCGCATGCTGTTCAACTCCTATTACAACGGCATCGGCGCGCGCCATCCACGGCCGCAGCGCGGCCTGCTGACGCGGCCGTCGCTGGACGAGGTGCTGGCTTACCGGCAGCAGATCGACCGCCGCATCGACGCGCTGCTGGCGGCCGATGATGGCAGCGCACTGGCGGCGCTGATCGAACTCGGCCTGCAGCACGAGCAGCAGCATCAGGAACTGATGCAGACCGATCTGCTGCATCTGCTGTCCTGCAATCCGCTGGCGCCGGCCGCCTGGACCGCGCCGGCCGAACCGGAACCGCTGGCGCCGCCGCTGGAGTGGCTGTACTTCGAGGCCCAGCTGGCCGAGATCGGCCATGCCGGCGACGGCTTTTGCTTCGACAACGAATTGCCGCGCCACCGCCAGTTCGTCGAAGCCTTCATGCTGGCGTCGCGGCTGGTCAACAATGGCGAATTCCTCGCCTTCGTCGAGGACGGCGGCTACCGCGATCCGGCGCTGTGGCTGTCGGCAGGCTGGGACTGGCTGGCCGCCGAAGGGCTGCAAGCGCCGCTGTACTGGCGCCGCGACGACCAGGGCGGCTGGCAGGAATTCACGCTGCACGGCCTGCGGCCGCTGGAAGCGCGGCGGCCGGCGCGCCATCTGTCGTATTACGAGGCCGACGCCTATGCGCGCTGGGCCGGTGCGCGGCTGCCGAGCGAGGCCGAATGGGAGCTGGCCGCCGCCAGCGCCGGCCTGGCGCAGTTGTACGGCGTCGCCTGGCAATGGACTTCCAGCAGCTATGCGCCGTATCCGGGCTATGCTGCGGCTGCCGGCGCGATCGGCGAGTACAACGGCAAGTTCATGGTCAACCAGTACGTGCTGCGCGGTTCGTCCTGCGCCACGCCGGCCGGCCATGCGCGCCGCAGCTACCGCAATTTCTTTCCGGCCGGCGCGCGCTGGCAGTTTTCCGGGATTCGCCTGGCCCGTTCTGGGTCTCTGGAAAAAGCGGGGAGTATATGAAAATTTACAATATGTGACGCCCGATATAAAAGGCATGCCATGGGAGTATATGAATGCCTCTGCTTCTGTCTGAAAAATCTGCAGATCAGTAACAGGTTGTCGGATACAACGACCGGTCCCGGCTACAGGTACGCCTGATGTAGGTCCCACGCAAAAATTCCGCAAAAACAATTTTGTGTGGCTCCGTCGGGTTTTTACTCGTGCATCAAGCGCCCACCAAATTTTCTTCAGACCCTCCTATCTGACGTCGCCTGGACGAACCGCCTCGATTACCACAAGACGCTTGTTCACCGCCTCAGGGAAACGCAAGCTATGGCTGATTGGCAGTCAGCCGCGAAATTTCGTCCATTTTCCAGAACTAACCGGAATTTTCCGGATGCGCTCGTCGGGCTTAATAAATACCGTCTTCCTGTGAAGTGCTCATTCACATGACAATTAATAGGAGACAGGTATGAAAGAACTAAAGCTGCATCAAACTTTGCTTTCGACCAGCATACTGTTGGTTCTCGCCGCGTGTGGCGGTGGTAGCAACACTGCACAAGGCCCGGACACAAACCCGCCTGATACCACTCCTCCGCCAGTCGCTCTACAAGAGTTTGCTACCAAAGTAGCGGCATGCAGTACAGGCGACACTCCGGAATCCGGTCTCCAGGGCCAAGTACCAGCAGCACTGCGAGCCTCTGGTTTCAAGGGTTTTAACTGCAATCTCCAACTGATTGGCCAAGTACAAGGCGAAGGTGGGAATTGGTCGAGTGCCACGTTCCGAGACAAAGCTGGCCATAGATGTGCCTACCATGCAACGCTCACCCCCACCAAGACGCGGCAAACTCCAGGCGTACCCGTCATTGACATCACGAATCCGGCCGCACCGCAACGGATCACGTCCCTGACTTCCAAGGCAATGCTGGACCCGTGGGAATCATTACGGGTAAACGCAAAGCGCCAACTCCTTGTCGCCGATAACGGCACCAACAGCACTGGCGGTCCGGATTTTGATGTGTACGACTTGTCCCAGGATTGCAGGTCTCCACAACTCATGTCGTCTATCGCCTTGTCCTACGATACCGGCAAATCGGATGCTCCCGAAAAGCCGATCAATGGACATGAGGGGACCATTTCTCCAGACGGCCTTACCTATTACGTCGGGGATTACACCAATTATAAATATCACGCAATCGATATTACGAACCCGGCCCGGCCAAAGCTCATTGCCACATTTGATATGACCACGGAGTCCCCAATTGCCACAAGGCCTCACGGCCTTTCCGTCAGCCCGGATGGGAATCGGGTTTATGCTGTTGCTGACAGAGCGACGCCTCCACTTTCCGAGATACAGGATCCCAATATTGCGCTGAATGGATTCCTTGTATTGGACACATCAGAAATACAAGCGCGGAAACCAAATGCACAGATGCACATCATTTCCGCTACAGCGTTCAAGGATGGCAGCTCTGCGCAGCACACCATTGAAACAAAAATTGGTGGAAAACCATATATGGTGATGGTCGATGAAGGTGGTTCTGGCGGACTTGGCGATCCCAATAGCGTGAAATCCGCATGTGCCCTGGGGATGGCTCCATTTCCGATGGCCCGAATCTACGACATGGCGGATGAGAAAAATCCGAAACTGGTATCGAAATTAGGGCTGGAGACTCACGACGCAAAAAATTGCGACACAATTTTGCCGGATATCAGTGGCCTGTCCATTTTTACCTACGGCAGCCATTATTGTTCCGTGGATAATCGAGAAAATGCCACCGCCATGGCGTGTTCATACTTCAATTCAGGAATTCGGGTATTTGATATTCGTAATCCACAACAGCCTAAAGAAATTGCATATTACAATCCGAAATCCCCATCATCTGTTCCAGGTTCAAGCCAGGTAAGCTTCGGGAATTGGCGTGAAGGGGGACCTGATTGGTGCGCATCCCGCCTGGATTTTGATAAAGAAACCGGAACTTTGACTACTATGTGCCAAGGAAATGGGTTACTCGTCATGAAATTCCAAGAGGGTACTTGGCCCTTTAGCGAAAGCATTGCATCAACCCTGCAAAATTAATTGGAAAGATTTATTGATCTCGAACTGCACTTCCTTGCGGGAAGTGCAGTTCTACGATTGATAATTATCAATCTTCATATCTGACGGGAATTTCATTCAGCGCATATTGCTTTCGCAAAAACGAAGAAGTCGTCTTCCTTGTCTCAGGGTCTTGATATGGAATGCTGGCAGTTCATGGCTACACACAGGATGAGCCAATTATGGCAGGCCATGAACTTCTCTTTTTATTGAAACTCGAACACACGGGCCGCTTCCCTGTGCTTGTCCGCGTAAATGGTGGCCAACATATTGATGTGGAAGTTCCTGAAATTCTCCCGAACTAAAATAATACAAGATTTGTAAATCATGGAAAAATTTGAATGGGAAAAATACTAATCCATTTTGCTCAATGTTTTTCTTGTAACTTGTCAGGGAAATTTGATTCTGTGTAAATTTTAAAAATTCTGGAAATTATTCCTCATGCAAAAGGAAATGTTTCATGAGTAACTCTTCAAAAATTCCAGATAATTTTACCCAATGCTGGACTAGCGAAGGAACATCTTGGAGTGGATTCAAGATTTCTCAAAATCACTTCGTCGCGAATCATTTGCCGGGGAAGCGATATCGGGAACAAACGCGCTTGTTTTTAACAGTTGGCGGTAACTCCATGCTCACATGGACAGATAGCCGGAAACAACTCCAGAAATTTTGTACTCCTGGAGTATTTTTTTACGTGGAAAAAGATTGCGAACTTTCCGATGTTACTCTTGAGTCGACAGTTGACTTTATCGAGCTTGATATTGATTTAAATAAAATAAATTCATGGATTAAAGATGATTTTTCTCTGAAAATCACATCTTCAAACATAATACCATCTCATATCGTAGACAGTGATCCTTACATTACTCGGCTGATGCAAAGCATGCGAAATGATATTCTGGGCGGGTGCTCTACCGGTAGATTATTTGGTGAAACCGCATCCGTCGCCCTCGTAAGCTATCTCTATGGATTTTATAAGCAAGCACCCTCTAAAAGAAAACCCAACAAATTATCTCCCTTCAAAAGAAAAATCCTGGAAGAGTATATTAAATCGAATATTTCCTCGGATCTTTCTCTTTCCGAGTTGGCAAATGTCGCTGAGCTCAGTCCTCGTCATTTTTCGCGTTGTTTTAACGACACAGTGGGGATGCCGCCACATCAATATGTTCTTCATACCCGTATTGAGCTGGCAAAAATCATGTTGTCCAGAACGAAACGACCGATCACTGAAATTGCATTAGAGCTTGGATTCTCAAGTGCCAGCCATTTTAGTGATGCATTTCGAAAGATAACTGGAATGTCGCCGACCAAATTTCTCATGGACTTACTATGAAGGTGTGACGTTTACCTGTTGCCGTATAAATATATTAATTTTCAATATCCATAAGATAATAATCTCCCTTGTGTTTTCTACTAAAATTGCAGTTCGTGGTTGAGGCTGTCAATTGGAACAGGGGAGTATGATGTTTTTTTGTAATTCTGGTGCCCGGTACAGCGATGCTGTAAGGGGAGTATCCGTAATCGACGGGCGCGCGCCATGACGTATCAGCGCACCCGGATCAAGATCTGCGGCCTGACCCGCGCCGAGGATGTGGATGCGGCGGTGGCCGCCGGCGCCGACGCGATCGGCTTCGTGTTCTACCCGCCCAGCCCGCGCTACATCGCGCCGGCAGCGGCAGAGGCGCTGATTGCGCGGGTGCCGCCATTCGTCACCACGGTCGGGCTGTTCGTCAATGCCGGCGCCGCCGAGGTGGCGGCGGTGGTGGCCGAGGCGCCGGTGGCGCTGCTGCAATTCCACGGCGACGAAAGCGCCGAGCAGTGCGGCGCCAGCGCCGGCTGCGTGCGGCGGCCGTTCCTGCGCGCGGTGCGGATCGGCGGCGCCGCCGGCATGCCGGACCTGGCGGCGTGCGAGCGCGAATACCGCGCCGCCAGCCGCTGGTTCGCCGGCCTGCTGCTGGATGCCTACAGCGACGCCTACGGCGGCAGCGGCCATGCGTTCGACTGGTCGCTGATTCCGCCGGCGCTGGCGCCGCGCATCGTGCTGGGCGGCGGCCTGAACCCCGGCAACGCCGCCGAGGCGGTGCGGCGGATCGGCCCGGCGGCGCTGGACGTCAGTTCCGGCGTCGAACAGGGCAAGGGCATCAAGGACGCCGCCCGCATCCGCGAGTTCGTCGCCGCCGTGCGGCAGGGCGACGCCGCCCGCGCCTGAATTTCGCCTGAATCCTGCCTGACTCCCGCCTGACTTCCGCTCCCATGTTACGAATGTAACGCAAGCCCTCCGGGCGGCATTTCCTCTGCTAAGCTTGCTTCCCTTTTTTGCAAGCTCAATGGAGGAGCCGATGTTTTGCACAGTCCGACGCTGGCTGATCTGTCTGACGCTGTCGCTGGGCCTGGGGGCCTGCGGCGGCGGCAGCGACGGCCCGCCGCCGCCGCCCAAGGCGCAAACCACCACGCTGCTGGTCTACATGGTCGGCTCCGATCTGGAAAGCGGCAAAGGCGACGACAAGGGTACCGGCAAGGAGCTGGGCAACGGCACCGTCAACATCCAGGAAATGCTGCAGGCGGCCAGTTCCGATCGCGTCAACGTGGTGCTGACCACCGGCGGCGCGCTGCAGGACGATCCGCGCAACCTCGGCCTGGTCAAGAGCTGGAAGACGGTCAAGCGCCATGTCGTCAGGAACGGCAGGATCGAGGAATTGCAGGACCTCGGCGCCCGCAGCATGGCCGATCCGGCGACGTTGAGCGATTTCATCGGGTGGGCCAAGGGCACCTATCCGGCCGACCGCTACATGCTGGTGTTCTGGGACCACGGCGCCGGCTATCGCGGCTTCGGCGGCGATGAAAACTTCATCACCCCCGAAGGGTTCGGCGCGTCGATGTCGGTGCCGGTGCTGGCCGAAAGCCTGAAGGCGGCGCGGCAGGCGACCGGCATCGTGTTCGACTACATCGGTTTCGACGCCTGCCTGATGTCCACCGTCGAAGTGGCCAACGCGCTGGTGCCGTATGCGCGTTATCTGGGCGCCTCGCAGGAGCTGGAGCCCGGCACCGGCGCCGACTGGAAGGTCATGCTCGACACGCTGGCCGTCAATCCCGACATCGACGCCGCCGCCTTCGGCAAGGTGGTGGCCGACAGCTTCATCGCCAAGCAGAACCGCGAAGCCGATGCCGAGCGCGAACGGAGCGGCGCTGCCTATCTGGAAGACAAGTACAACACCTATGCGGTCACCGATCTGGCCGCGCTGGCGCCGCTGAACACGGCGCTGACGCGCTTCGCCGACGCGATGCTGGCGCAGCACCTGCTGGACAGCCCGGCAGGCTGGAAGACCGTGGCGGTGGCGCGCGCCGAGTCGATCTCCTTCGGCGGCGGCGTCACCAGCGCCTACGACGGCTACGATCTGGCCGACCTGTACATGTTCGCCGGCCGGCTGGCCGCCGCCGGTGTGCTGGTCGAGGAAAGCCGGGCGCTGCAGCAGGCGCTGCGCGCCGCCGTGATCTACCGCAAGAACGGCGACCGGGTGCAGGACACCGCCAACGGCCTGTCGGTGTATTTCCCGTCGCGCGCGGTCACCAACGGCGCCGCCGGAACCTTGAAGGACATTTACGCGCCGCTGGACATGCCGGCGGCGTTCAAGACCGTGCTGGAACGCTTCGTCGCCGCCGCCAGCGACAGCGCCCACGTGCTCCAGATCGACACGCCGCAGGTGATCGGCGGCGCCCTCAGCGCCAACGTGCTGAGCAGCGCCGGCATGCGCGAAGCCTACGCGATCCTGTCGGCCGGCGACGACGGCGGCCAGCCGGAGCGCATCGTCATCGACGGCATCATGCTGGCCAATCCGACCGGCTACGGCGGCGTCAGCACGCCGCTCGACCACGTCTGGCTGATGCTGAACGGCCACCCGTTCGCGGTCAGCGAAATCGAGCAGGAGCGCAACGAAGACGGCGACATCATCGCCCACCAGTATTCGATCCCGGTGCTGCACAACGGCGAGCGCGCCACGCTGCTGCTGCGTCAGTTGCAGAGCTTCGAGGCGGACCAGCCGGAATTCGAGGTGATCGGCGTCTGGGCCGGCCTCGACAATGGCGATCTGGCCTCGCGTAACGGCGAGCCGGTGCAGAAGGACGACAGGATCGCGCTGCTGCGCGTGGTGGCCGACCTGAACGCCAACGCCTTCGAGGTGATGCAAAGCCCGATGTCGCCGGAATTCGTCGCCGGTGACATGGCAGTGACCCGCGAGTCGCTGCCGAGCGGCGATTACCGGCTGCGCTTCGCGGTGACCGACTACCGGGAAAAGAACGTCTTTTCGACGCCGTTCGACTATCCGCAACCCTGACGGCGGTTCCCGTATCACGGCGGCGCCGGCTGTGGCCGACGCCGCCGTGCGCATTTGCTAGAATGGGCGGATTGCAAGGCGCCGCCCGGCGCTGCCGACGCCGCCGCGAGGCGGCCGCTTCCGACGATGCGCACACGTTCTCCGATCCGCAAATCCCGCGCTTCCGGCCGCTTTGAATGGTGGCTGGAGCGCAGCACGCGCCACTGAGCGCATCCCGCGCCGTCCGCGTGACGGCTTGGCACGCCAACCGCCGCCGCCGCAGTGCCGGCGCCGGTCCCGATTCCCGAGATTCGCCGAGGTTTTCGATGTCCCAGTCCACTCCCTATGCGCTGCCCGACGCGCGCGGCCATTTCGGCCCGTACGGCGGCAGCTTCGTCGCCGAAACCCTGACGCTGGCGCTGAACCAGCTGAAGGAGGCGTATGCCCATTACCGTACCGACCCGGATTTCCGCGCCGAATTCGAGGACGAACTGGCGCATTTCGTCGGCCGTCCCAGCCCGATCTACCATGCGCGCCGCTGGTCCGAGCAGATGGGCGGCGCGCAGATCTACTTCAAGCGCGAAGATCTGAACCACACCGGCGCCCACAAGATCAACAACGTGATCGGCCAGGCGCTGCTGGCCAGGCGCATGGGCAAGCGGCGCGTGATCGCCGAAACTGGCGCCGGCCAGCACGGCGTCGCCACCGCCACCATTTGCGCGCGCTTCGGCATGGAATGCGTGGTCTACATGGGCAGCGAAGATGTCAAGCGGCAGGTGCAGAACGTCTACCGGATGGAGCTGCTGGGCGCCAGGGTGGTGCCGGTCGAATCCGGCTCGAAGACGCTGAAGGATGCGCTCAACGAAGCGATGCGCGACTGGGTCACCAACGTCGAAAACACTTTCTACATCATCGGCACCGTCGCCGGCCCGCATCCGTACCCGATGATGGTGCGCGATTTCCAGTCGGTGATCGGCGAGGAATGCCTGGCGCAGATGCCAGAGCGCGCCGGCCGCCAGCCGGACTACGTGGTCGCCTGCATCGGCGGCGGCTCCAACGCGATGGGGATTTTCTACCCGTACATCGACCATCACGACGTTCGGCTGATCGGCGTCGAGGCGGCCGGCGACGGCATCGAGACCGGCCGCCATTCGGCCTCGCTGCTGGCCGGTTCGCCCGGCGTGCTGCACGGCAACCGCACTTATCTACTGCAGGATGCCAACGGCCAGATCATCGAAACCCATTCGGTCTCGGCCGGGCTGGATTATCCGGGCGTCGGCCCCGAGCACGCCTGGCTGAAGGACAGCGGCCGCGCGCAGTACGTGTCGATCACCGACGACGAGGCGCTGGCGGCGTTCAATACCTGCTGCCGCATCGAGGGCATCATCCCGGCGCTGGAATCGAGCCACGCGCTGGCGCACGCGGCCAAGCTGGCGGCGACGCTGCCGAAGGAGCAGATCGTGCTGGTGAACCTGTCCGGGCGCGGCGACAAGGACATGCACACGGTGGCGCAGCGCGCCGGGGTGCAAAACTTCTAACCATTGTCGCTTCCGCGCAGGCGGGAGCCTGGGGGCGCTTGCCACTGCGCTACTTCAGCGACGGCTGCTGCGAAACGCCACTGGGTTCCCGCCAAAAGCCGCGGGAACGACATCAACCCTTTTCGAGAAATCCATGTCCCGTATCCAGTCCACCTTCGCCGCGCTGGCGGCCAGCAACAAAAAAGGTCTGATCCCGTTCATCACCGCCGGCGATCCGGCGCCGGAACTGACGCTGCCGCTGATGCACGCGCTGGTCGAAGCCGGCGCCGACATCCTCGAACTCGGCGTGCCGTTTTCCGATCCGATGGCCGAAGGGCCGGTGATCCAGCGCGCCTGCGAGCGGGCGCTGGCGGCCGGCGTGACGCTGACCCAGGTGCTCGGCATGGTCGCCGAATTCCGCCAGACCAACAGCGCCACGCCGGTGGTGCTGATGGGCTACGCCAACCCGATCGAGCGGATGGGGCAGGCCGAGTTCGTCCGCGCTGCCGCCGCCGCCGGGGTCGACGGCACCATCGTGGTCGACTATCCGCCCGAGGAATGCGAGGAATTCAGCGCGCTGATGCGCCAGCACCAGCTCGATCCGATCTTCCTCCTGGCGCCGACCTCGACCGAGGAACGCATCGGCCAGGTGGCGCGCTTCGGCAGCGGTTTCACCTATTACGTCTCGCTGAAGGGCGTGACCGGCGCCGGCCACATCGACACCGCCGAAGTGGCCGAACGGATCGCCGCGATCCGCCGTCAGGTCAGCCTGCCGATCGGCGTCGGCTTCGGCATCCGCGACGCCGATACCGCCCGTGCGGTCGGCGCGGTGGCCGACGCGGTGGTGATCGGCAGCCGCATCATTGCCGAGATGGAAAGCCTGCCGCGCGAGCAGGCGGTGCCGGCGGCGCAGCGCTTCCTGGCCGGGATTCGCCAGGCGCTGGATCGCTGATTTTTGGCATGATTGGGAGTATGCCTGAATTTAATAGAATGGGTGCCCGGTACAGGGTGCACATAGAGGGAGTATCCGCGCGGTCATGACGAAACGGGCGCGCTGGCGGCAGCCGGCCGGGGCGTCGCCGGCCGTTGTACAATTCGGCTGCAAAAAATCCGAAAGAGGTATTCATGAGCTGGCTTGAAAAACTCCTGCCGCCGCGCATCCAGCGCAGCGACGCCGGTGGCATCCGCAAATCGGTGCCGGAGGGGCTGTGGGTCAAGTGCCCGTCCTGCGAGGCGGTGCTGTACCGCACCGATCTGGAATCGAACCAGCACGTCTGCCCGAAGTGCAACCATCACATGCGCATCCGCGCCCGCGACCGCCTCGACGCGCTGCTCGACGAGGGCGGCCGCCATGAAATCGGCCAGGAAGTGCTGCCGGTCGATACGCTGAAATTCAAGGACAGCAAGAAATATCCGGACCGCCTGAAGGCGGCGATGGACGCCACCGGCGAAACCGACGCGCTGGTGGTGCTGAGCGGCGCCATCATGACGCTGCCGGTGGTGGTGGCCTGCTTCGAATTCGAATTCATGACCGGCTCGATGGGTTCGGTGCTGGGCGAGCGTTTCGTGCGCGGCGCCCAGTTCGCGCTGGAACAGAAGACGCCGTTCATCTGCATCACCGCCAGCGGCGGCGCGCGCATGCAGGAAGGTTTGCTGTCGCTGATGCAGATGGCGAAAACCACGATGATGCTGACCAGGCTGTCGGAAAAGAAGCTGCCGTTCATCAGCGTGCTGACCGATCCGACCACCGGCGGCGTGTCGGCCTCGTTCGCTTTCATGGGCGATGTCGTGATCGCCGAGCCGAAGGCGATGATCGGTTTCGCCGGCCCGCGCGTGATCGAAAACACGGTGCGCGAAAAACTGCCGGAAGGATTCCAGCGCGCCGAATTCCTGCTGCAGAAGGGCGCGATCGACATGATCGTCGACCGCCGCAAGATGCGCGAGGAAATCGCCCGCCTGCTGGCGCTGCTGCAGAACCAGGCGGCCGACGCCGTCACCTGAATCCAGCCCTGCCGTCCGGGCGCCGCGCGCCCGGCGTGTCTGCGCCGGCCGTCGCCGGCTTCCGCCGCTTCCCGTCTTTCTCCGCCGAATCCCATGTCCACCGCCTCCCCCGCCTTGCCCGCCACGCTGCCGCAGTGGCTGTCCCTGCTGGAAACCCGCCATCCGACCGTGATCGACCTCGGGCTGGAGCGGGTCGCGGCGGTGAAGGAGCGGCTGGCACTGCGCTTCGACTGCCCGGTCATCACGGTCGGCGGCACCAATGGCAAGGGCTCGACCTGCGCGATGCTGGAATCGATCCTGCTGCGCGCCGGCTATCGCGTCGGCCTGTACTCGTCGCCGCACCTGATCGACTTCAACGAGCGCGTGCGCATCCATGGCGAAATGGTCGATGACGCCGCGCTGGTGGCGGCCTTCGCCCGCGTCGAAGCGGCGCGCGGCGAAGTATCGCTGAGCTATTTCGAATTCACCACCCTGGCCGGCCTGCTGCTGTTCGCCGATGCCGGGCTGGACGCGGTGATCCTGGAAGTGGGGCTGGGCGGCCGGCTGGACGCGGTCAACGTGATCGACGCCGACGTCGCCATCGTCACCAGCATCGACATCGACCATGCCGCCTATCTGGGCGACACGCGCGAGCAGATCGGCTTCGAGAAGGCCGGCATCTTCCGCGCCGGCAAGACCGCGATCTGCTCCGACCCGGTGCCGCCACGCTCGCTGATCGCTCATGCCGAGGCGATCGGCGCCGATCTGTGGCTGTTCGACCGCGATTTCAACTTCACTGGCGACAAGCAGCAGTGGAACTACGGCGGCCGCGGCCAGCGCCGCAATGCACTCGGCTATCCGGCGCTGCGCGGCGCCAACCAGCTGCTGAACGCCTCGGCGGCGCTGGCGGCGCTGGAAGCGCTGCGCGACCGGCTGCCGGTCGGCGCCCAGGAAGTGCGCAGCGGACTGGTGCTGGTCGATCTGCCGGGCCGCTTCCAGGTGCTGCCGGGGCAGCCGCTGGTGGTGCTGGACGTCGCCCACAATCCGCACGCGGCGGCGGCGCTGGCGCAGAATCTCGGGCAGATGGGCTTTCATCCTTATACCTACGCGGTGTTCGGCGCGATGCGCGACAAGGACATCGCCGGCATCCTGGCGGCGATCGGCGACCGCATCGACCACTGGTGCCTGACCGATCTGCCGCTGCCGCGCGCCGCCAGCGCCGCCGACATCGAGCAAACGCTGCGCGACGGCGGTTTCACGCCGAGCGATCAGCCGAAGGCCGAGCGCAGCGTGCGCTGCTTCCCGGACCCGGCTGCCGCCTATGCCGACGCGCTAAAGCGGGCCGGCCAGAATGATAGAATCGTGGTTTTCGGATCGTTCGTGACGGTCGCCGGCGTGCTGCAGGCGCGGCGCGCGCAACTGCACTGATCCATCCCCTCGATTGCCACGGGTGCCACGCATCGCCAGCGCATGAAACTGTTTTCGATTTTCCGCAAGGACAAGCCGGCCGCCGATGCCGGTAACGGCGAATTCTATTCACGCGCGGAAGAAGAACCGGCACCGCGCGCCAAACGCGGCGCCAAGGCGGCGCGGCGCGAGCCGGCCGATCCGGCGCTGCCGGAAAAGAAACGCGCGCGCCGCCGCCTGGTTGGCGCGGTGGCCTTGGTGCTGGCGATGGCGATCGGCCTGCCGATGATCCTCGATTCCGAGCCGAAGCCGCTGGCCAGCGACATTTCCATCCAGATTCCCTCCAAGGGCAAGTCGGCGCCGGCCGATCCGGCACCGTCGGAGCCGGCGCCACCGGCCCGGTCGGCGACGCCGCAGCCGGTGGCGCCAGCCGCGCCGCCGTCGGCGCCGGCCAGCCTCGACGCCGCCGAGGAAATCGTCGAAACGCCGGCGCCGAAACAGGCGCAGTCGACTCCGCCGGCGCGGCCGCCGGCCGAGCAGCTGGCGCACCCGGCACCGCCGCCGGAAGCGAAAAAGCCGGAAGTGAAGAAACCGGAGCCGAAGAAAGCCGAAATCAAGGACAAGCCGGCCGCGCGCAGCGACGACGAAGCGCGCGCCCTCGCCATCCTGGAAGGCAAGCCGGTGCCGCCGGCGCCGAAGACGGCCGAGGCCAAATCCGGCAAGTTCGTGCTGCAGGTGGCGGCGCTGGCTTCGGCCGACAAGGTCAGCGAAGTGCGCGGCAAGCTGTCCGAGGCCGGCATTACCTCCTATACGCAGAAGGTGGCGACCGCGTCCGGCGAGCGCATCCGCATCCGCATCGGCCCGTTCGCCAGCCGCGACGATGCCGAAAAGATGCGCGTGCGGCTCGGCAAGCTCGGTTTCAACGGCACGCTGGTTCCGGCGTGAGTGGCGCGGTTCGGTTGGGCCGCCGGTGACGATCTTCGATTATCTGGTGCTGTTCGTGCTGATCTGCTCGGTGGTGATCAGCACGCTGCGCGGGCTGGTGCGGGAAATCCTGTCGCTGCTCGGCTGGATCGTCTCGTTCGTGGTCGCCAACGCCTATAGCGAGGCGCTGGCGGAACTGCTGCCGGACATGATTCCCGGCGCCAGCACGCGCCTGATCGCCGCCTTTCTGGTGCTGTTCATCGGCTGCCGCATCCTGATGGGCCTGCTGGCGATGGCGCTGGACGCGGTGGTCAAGGCCAGCGGCCTGACGCTGGCGGATCGCGGGCTGGGCGGGCTGTTCGGACTGGCGCGCGGACTGGTGATCGTGCTGGCGGCCGTGCTGCTGTGCGGCCTGACGGCGATTCCGCAGCAGCCGTTCTGGCGCGACGCGCTGTTCGCGCCGCTGGCGGAAACCGCCGCGCAGACCGTCAAGCCGTATCTGCCGGGAGAGTTTGCGCGGCATCTGCAATTTTGAATCGTCATTCGTCTTTTTCTTTCAGGAGTCCACCATGTGTGGCATCGTCGGCGTCTTTTCCCACCAACCGGTCAACCAGCTGATCTATGACGCGCTGCTGCTGCTGCAGCATCGCGGCCAGGACGCGGCCGGCATCGCCACCTGCAACGGCAACGGTTTTTCGATGTACAAGGCCAACGGCCTGGTGCGCGACGTGTTCCGCACCCGCAACATGCGTTCGCTGCCGGGCAATTCCGGCATCGGCCAGGTGCGCTATCCGACCGCCGGTTCCGACAGCGCCGAGGAGGCGCAGCCGTTCTACGTCAACGCGCCGTTCGGCATCATCCTGGCGCACAACGGCAACCTGACCAACTGGGAACAGCTGAAGATCGAGATGTTCAAGAACGATCGCCGGCACATCAACACCGATTCCGACACCGAAGTGCTGCTGAACGTGCTGGCGCACGAAATCCAGCAGGCCACCAGCGGCTATTCGCTGGAGCCGGCGACATTGTTCCAGGCGGTGGCGGCGCTGCACCGGCGCGTGCGCGGCTCCTACGCGGTGGTGGCGCAGATAGCCGGCTATGGCATGCTGGCATTCCGCGATCCGTTCGGCATCCGGCCGCTGTGCATCGGCTTCAACGACGGCGAGAACGGCGTCGAATACATGGTGGCGAGCGAATCGGTGGCGCTGGACGGCCTCGGCTTCCGTTTCCTGCGCGACGTGCTGCCGGGCGAGGCGATCTTCATCGATACCGACGGCAAGCTGTACCACCAGCAATGCGCCGACAATCCGTCGCTGAACCCGTGCGCGTTCGAATACGTCTATCTGGCGCGTCCCGATTCGATCATCGACGGCGCTTCGGTGTACGCGACACGGCTGAAGATGGGCGAATACCTGGCCGACAAGATTCGCGCTCAGCTGTCCACCGGCGAAATCGACGTGGTGATGCCGATTCCCGATTCGTCGCGGCCGGCGGCGCTGGAACTGGCGCACCGGCTCGGGCTGGAATACCGCGAAGGCTTCATCAAGAACCGCTACATCGGCCGCACCTTCATCATGCCGGGGCAGGCGCAGCGCAAGAAATCGGTGCGCCAGAAACTGAACGCGATCGGGCTGGAGTTCAAGGGCAAGAACGTGCTGCTGGTCGATGATTCGATCGTGCGCGGCACCACCAGCCGCGAGATCGTGCAGATGGCGCGCGAGGGCGGCGCCAACAAGGTGTTCTTCGCCTCGGCGGCGCCGCCGGTGGTGTTCCCGAACGTCTATGGCATCGACATGCCGACCCGCAGCGAACTGATCGCGCACGGCCGCAGCGATGACGAGGTATGCCGTGAAATCACCGCCGACGCGCTGATCTATCAGGACCTGGAAGCGCTGCAGCGTTCGATTTCCGACGTCAACCCGGCGCTGAAGCGCTTCGAGGCATCCTGCTTCGACGGCGATTACATCACCGGCGACATTTCGGCGGCCTATCTGGACCGCATCGAATCGGCGCGCAACAATCCGAAGCCGGCCGCCGACGATGCGGTGCGTTCGCAGTTGAACCTGAACCTGGCGCAGATCGACTGATCAGGCAAAGACCCGACCAATCCACCCGATACCGCCGGCCGCCGCGCCGGCGGTTCACGCATCCACCTGAATCCCGTCACCATGAATTCCCCCAAGTCCTACGGCTTCACCACCACCATCCTGCACAGCGACCGCCAGAAGAACATCGAGCACGGCTCGGTACACAAGCCGATGCACAGCTCGGTGACCTTCGGCTATCAGGACGCGCGCGAGCTGGCGGCGGTGTTCCAGGGACGCCAGCCCGGCTACCGCTATGGCCGCCAGGGCAATCCGACCGTGTCGGCGCTGGAAGACAAGATCACCCGGATGGAAGGCGGGCAGGCCACCATCTGCTTTGCCACCGGCATGGCGGCGATCGGCGCGGTGGCGCAGGCGCTGTTGCGCGCCGGCGACCACGTGGTGTCGTCGGCATTTTTGTTCGGCAACACCAACAGCCTGTGGCAGACCGTCGCCAGCCACGGCGCCGAGGTGTCGATGGTCGATGCCACCGACGTTGCCAACGTCGAGGCGGCGATCACGCCGGCGACCCGGCTGGTGTTCGTCGAAACCATCGCCAACCCGCGCACCCAGATCGCCGATCTGGCGCGCATCGGCGCGCTGTGCCGCGCGCGCGGGATTCTGTTCGTGGTCGACAACACGATGACTTCGCCGTATCTGTTCCAGCCGAAGGAGGTCGGCGCCGGGCTGGTGATCAACGCGCTGACCAAGTCGATCGGCGGACACGGCATCGCGCTCGGCGGCGCCGTCACCGACACCGGCCTGTACGACTGGAACGCCTACCCGAACATCTACGACAACTACAAACGCTTCCCGGCGCCGCAATGGGGCGTGGCGCAGATCCGCGCCAAGGCGCTGCGCGATTTCGGCGGCTCGCTCGGGCCGGAGGCGGCGCATCATCTGGCGGTCGGCGCCGAAACGCTGGCGCTGCGGATGGAACGCGAATGCGCCAACGCGCTGGCATTGGCGCGCATGCTGGAAGCCGATCCGCGCGTGGCGGCGGTGCATTATCCGGGGCTGGCGTCGCACCCGCAGCACGCGCTGGCGGGCGAGCTGTTCCGCGCCGCCGGCAGCCTGTTCAGCTTTGAACTGGCCGACGGCATCGACTGCTTCGATTACCTGAACCGGCTGCGGCTGGCGATCCCGGCCAGCAATCTGGGCGACACCCGCACGCTGGTGATTCCGGTCGCGCATACGATCTTCCACGAGATGGGCGCCGAGCGGCGCGCCAGCATGGGCATCGCCGAATCGCTGATCCGGGTCTCGGTCGGCATCGAGGACGAAGCCGATCTGCTCGACGATTTCCGCCAGGCGCTCGGCTGAGGCGGGCGCCGACGATGGCACATGGCGCGCATACGCTGACAGCTTCACGGATTTCCGGCACTGCCGTTCTGGCCGGCCTGTTGCTGCTGTCGGCGCAGGCGGCGGCGCAGGGTCTGGCCGAATGTGCCGGCATCGGCACCGACGCCGAACGGCTGGCCTGCTACGACCGGCTGGCGGCGCGTCAGGCGGCGGCGCCGCTGACGATTCCGGCACCGACCATGCCGGCGGCCGTCGGCGCATCGGAGGAAAGCCACGCCGTGCCGCCGCTGGCGGTGGCAGCGCCGGCGCTGCCGCTGCGGCCGGTGGCGCCGCCCGGTTCGCTGGCCGAGCATTGGGAACTCGGCGCGGAAAACAAGCGCGGCACCTTCCACTTCAGCCCGCATCTGCCGAACTATCTGATCGCCGCCTACAGCACCGCGCCGAACAGCGCACCGTACCGGCCGTATCAGCCGCTGCTGCCGGACGCCAAGTTGTCGAACGCCGAACTGCAGTTCCAGATCGGCTTCAAGATGAAGCTGCTGGAAAATCCCTATGGCAGTCCGCTCGACCTGTGGTTCGGCTATACCCAGCAGAGTTTCTGGCAGGCCGGCAATCACGCCGCCTCCAGCCCGTTCCGCGAAACCAATTACCAGCCGGAGCTGATGGCGGTGCTGCCGGTCGATTTTCCGGTGCTCGGCCTGCGCGCGCGCTTCGTCAATTTCGGTTTCGTGCACCAGTCCAACGGCCAGGCTTCGACGCTGTCGCGCAGCTGGAACCGGGTGTACGCGCAGCTCGGGCTGGAACGCGGCGACTTCACGCTGCTGGCGCGCATCTGGCACCGGCTGCCGGAAGCCGCCGACGATGACGACAATCCGCGCATCGTCGATTACATGGGGCATGGCGATGTCAGCGCCACCTGGCGCTGGCACGGCCACGAGTTTTCCACGCTCGGCCGCTACAACTTCGCCAGCCACAAGGGCGGGGTGCAGCTCGGCTGGGCCTTCCCGCTGGGCGAGCGGCTGAAGGGCTACATCCAGTATTTCGGCGGCTACGGCCAGAGCCTGATCGATTACGACTACGCCCAGCACACGCTCGGCGTCGGCGTGCTGATCAACTACTGACGGCGCTGGTCTTTCCGGATACTCCCCGGCATGCCGGCCTGTGGCGGGCACCAGCTCTCATGATTTTGCACATACTCCCATGTTTTTACGGGAGGATGGTGCTGGCGGTGCCGGGATCGAGGAATTTGTCGTAGAACTTCGGCACGTAGGACTGGAAGCGCTCCAGCAGTGCTTGCGGATCGGCTTCGTGCATCAGGAAGGCGGCCTGATTGGCGCGCAGAAAGCCCTGTGCGACCTGATGCTGCAGGAAGGCGATCAGGCCGTCGTAGAAGCCGTTGACGTTCAGCAGCCCGATCGGCTTGTCGTGCAGGCCGAGCTGGAACCAGGTGAACACCTCGAACAATTCTTCCAGCGTGCCGACGCCGCCCGGCATGGCGATGAAGCCGCTCGCCAGTTCCGCCATCAGCGCCTTGCGTTCGTGCATGTCCTTGACCACATGCAGCTTGGTCAGGCCGACGTGGCCAATTTCCTTGGTCATCAGCGCCTGCGGAATCACGCCGGTGGCCTGGCCGCCCAGGCGCATCACTTCGCTGGCGATCACGCCCATCAGGCCGATGTTGCCGCCGCCGTAGACCAGCGCGATGTCGCTGGCGACCATGCCGCGCGCCAGTGCGCGCGCCGCCTCGGCGTAGGCCGGGGTGGCACCGGCGGCCGAGCCGCAATAGATACAGATCGATTTCATCATCGCTTGCCGCTTTCTTCAGGGAGGAAAGGGCGGCGCCACGGCCGCCGGAAATGCCGCCATTCTAGCGAATGCGCCGTGGCGGCTAGTCGGACTGGTCCTGATTCCGCTCGCGTTCAAACTGCCGTTCGGCGTCGCTCAGGTGCGATACCAGCACGTGCGAGATCAGGTTGATGCCGATGCCGGCGAACAGGATCGGCAGCAGGTACAGCGCGATCGACAGTTCCGAGGCGAATACCTGATCGTCCAGCAGCGATGGCGACTGGTGCGCCAGCCCGGCCAGCCGCCGCAGCAGGAAGATGCTGGCGCAGGAAATCGCCACCAGCACGACGCCGAACAGCAGCACCGTGCGGCGCGAGATCGCCTTCTTCCACATCAGGTAGCCGTAGATGCCGACCGGCAGGAAAAACGAGCACAGCGTCAGCGCGAAGAATTCGGTTTCGACGAAGCTGGATTCCGCCATTGCGGTTCTCCCGGAGTACCGGCGCGGCTATTCAGCCGGTTCCTTCAGCGTCGGGTCCTGACGGCAGTTCTTCAGCGGCAGCGCGCGCGCCGACAGGATGCGCGCCACCTGCCGCGTGGCCGGATCGGCCACCAGCTTCAGGCAGGCGCAGCCGTGGCCGTAGTGGATGTTGGTGGCGACCCATTGCGAGTCCTTGAACGGCGGCCAGTCGCCATCGGCCTGATGGCCGCCCTGGGTGGCGACGATCCAGTCGCCGTCGCGGTCGGTCAGCCAGGCGTTGCCCGGCGTCGGATTCAGGAACCAGCCGCAGCGGTTTTCCGCCTTCGGCGCGGCCGCCTCGGCCAGTGCGCCGGCACATGCCAGCGCGCTCGCCGCCAGCACCAGAACCTGCACCGCGTTGCGCAGATACTCCCTTGTATGCCGGCCTGTCACGGGCGTCAGCTCTACGAAATTTACCGATACTCCCATGATTTTTTAAAATCCCGTGGATCAGTCCGCCAATTCTTCCTGGGCCAGCGCGATGTCCAGCCGCTCCATCGCATCGGCCGCCTGCAGCGCCGCCGCCTGTTCGTACAGCGCGGTGGCTTCCTGCAGTTTCTTCTTGCCGTCCAGCATCACCAGGCCGTTTGCGTATTCGACCCGGGCGATCGCCGAATCCGGGTTCAGTTCCAGCGCCTTCTGGAAATGCCGCAAGCCTTCGTCCTTCCTGGCGCCGTAGGTCAGGCCGCCTATCATCGCGCCGACCTTGTCGATGATTTCCGCATGATAGGCGCCCAGCGCGATGTGCGCATCGGCATGCGCCGGCGCCAGCTTCAGCGCGCTTTCCAGGCTGGCCTTGACCTTGCCGCCGATGCCTTGCGCCAGCGCCTTGGTGATCGAGATGCCCTGCGCGTAACGGCCCAGCGCGTAGGCGTGCCAGTAGAAGCCGGCGGCGTTGTTCGGCTGCTCGGCCTGCTGCTGCTCGCAGCGCTCGGCCACTTCCTGAAACAGCTTCAGCTTCTTCGCTTCATTCTTTTCCAGATAGGTGGCGTAGATGCAGGTGGCCTTGTTGGCCACCGCGTAGCCGGCCACGCCCTGCGCCAGCCCGGCCTTGGCGGCGTCCTCGAAGCGGCCGGCATGAAAGGCGATCCACGCTTCCAGCAGCGCCGCTTCCTTCGGCAGCGCCTCGGCGTCGCCGGCGTGCAGCCGCTTCCAGGCTTTCTTCAGGCTGGCCGCGCTGTATTCATAGGCGGCGTCGGGGTAGGGGAATTTGCTCCAGGCCATCGTGTTCTCCTCATTGGATTTTGTTCAGGTATTCCTGCGCCAGCTTGTCGAACAGCAGCCGGGTTTCGCCGCGCAGGTAGGGGCCGATCTGCGACAGCGTCTGATAGCAGCCGCGCGCCAGCGCGTCGGCCATCGCCTGCTGCTCGGTGTACTTGCGCGGATTGCGCACGTATTCGTAGGACAGCCAGTAGGTCGAGACGACCACCATGTTGGTCGACAGCGCGTCGATCTGCGCCGGCGTCGCCTCCAGCGCGCCTTCGCGCTGCAGCCCTTCGCACAGTTCGCGCGCGACCTTGATCTTGTGCGCGAGAATTTGCTTGAAGTGCAGTTCCAGCGTGCGGTTGCGCGACAGCAGGTCGCTCAGGTCGCGGTAGAAAAAGCGGTAGCGCCACACCAGCTCGAACATCAGGTGCAGGTACAGCCAGACGTCTTCGATGTTGACGCGGCGCTCGATCGGCACCCCGAGCATGCGCGTGATCTCGGCCTCGAACTGGGCGAAGATCGAATTGACGATGTCGTCCTTGTTGCGGAAGTGGTAGTACAGATTGCCGGGAGAGATGCTCATTTCCTCGGCGATCACGGTGGTGGTGATGTTCGGCTCGCCGAATTCGTTGAACAGGCGCAGCGACAGTTCGAGGATGCGTTCGCGGGTGCGGCGTGGAGCTTTCTGCTGCATGTCAGGTCGTCTCCCCAAGGCGTTTTTTGGGTGCAAGCATACCATCGAAAAATCCGGCGCAGACCGTGGGTGGCGCCGCTCGCCTAACCCTGGGCGACCTTCAGATAGCGTTCCAGATCCTGCAGCGTATCCTGCAGCTGGCCGACCGCGAAACGGTCGCGCCGGCGCCGGCCGGCATCCTTCACCAGCGTCATGCCGGCGTCGCGCAGCAGCGGCAGCTTCAGCCGCAGCCCGTGCCGCGCCAGCTGCGGCGCCAGCGCCGCGCGCCGCTGCCACAGCATCAGCCGGGTGTTCTGGTAGGCGTTTTCGCACATGCGGCGGCGCTGCGTGTAGCTGAACAGGTTGGCGAAGAACATTTCGGCATCGGCCTGGCTCGGTTCGAACAGCAGCACGTCGGCGTCCGGATACAGCCGCGAATAATTGCCCAGGCCGATCTCCAGCCGCGAATGGATGATGGTGCGCAGCGTCTGCGACAGCACCGTCAGCAGCCCGTGGCCGGCCAGGCTGCCGGCCTGCGGCATGCCGCCGTTGTACGGCACGATCGGATTCAGACAGAACACCAGATCGGCGCCGTCCTTCAGCGCGATCGACGCGTGCACGGTCTTGCGCAGCGCGCCATCGACGAAATGGCGGCCGTCGATCTCGACTGGCGGGAACAGCCCCGGCACCGCCGCGCCGGCCTGCGCCGCGCGCGAGATCGGCACGTGGTCCAGGCCGGGCTGGCCGAATTCGACCGAGGTGCCGGAATCGAGGTCGGTGGCGACGATCACCAGCCGCCGTTTCAGCTGCCGGAAATCGTTGCTGCGGCCGCCCTCGCTGAAGCTGTGGGCGAGGAAATCGTGGATGCCGGCACTGGAAATCACGCCGGCCGGCAGCGCCCGCTTCAGGCGTTCGAACGAATGCGCGACGCTGCTCTTGCCGCCGCGCCGCAGATAGTCGAAGGCGGACCCGGCCAGCAGGTGTGGCAGCGCCGCCGCGCGCTTGCCGAGTTCGCCCCAGGCCGGCGCGAACAGCCGTTCCGGCCGCAGCCGCGCACCGCTGGCGGCGTCCTGTTCGCTGTCGATGAACATCCGGCACATCTGCTGCGGCGTGATGCCGTTGGCCAGCCCGGCGGCGACGATGCCGCCGGCGCTGATGCCGACGTAAATGTCGGCATCGTTCAGGTCCAGCCCTTCGATCGACTCCTGCAGCGCCGTCAGCGCGCCGATCTCGTAGGCCGCCGCCAGCGGGCCGCCGCCGGCCAGCGCGATACCGATGCGCGAACGGCGGGCGCCGATGGCGCGGGAGGATGTCGGGCGGGTGGCAGCGCGGGAATCAGTCATGGGCAATCCGGCGGGAGAGAAAACGCCAACGGGCCTGTGATCGGCACAAGCCCGTCAGGATGACGCCGACCGCTCCGGGTGGGAGCCGCCGGCGTCGGGGATGAATCCAGTCAGGGGAGGGCAAACGGTCCTGTCTGGATTCAGCTCGCGGCGTTGTCCGCCGCTTGCACTGCGACCGGCTTGGCGGCCGGTTTGGTTCGGGGCTTGGCGGCAGCCCTGGTCGCCGGCTTGGCGGCTTTCGCGGCCGGCCTGGCGGCGGTTTTCGTTGCCGGCTTGGCCGCTGGTTTGGCCGCCGGCTTCGCGGCTGCCTTGCGGGCGGCCGGCTTTGCCGCCGGCCTGGCGGCCGGTTTGGCGGCAGCCTTGGCCGGCGCCTTCTTGCCGGACAGCGCGGCCACCGCCTTGCTCAATTCCTCGACGCGGCGGGTCAGGGTCTGGATGTCCTTCTGGCTCGGCACGCCGAGGCTGGTGAGAGAGCGCGACACGCGATCCTCGAACACCTGTTCCAGCTTGTCCCAGGAACCGGACGCCTGCTTGCTGACGTTGTCGGCCATCTTGCTGACGGTGTCGGTCACGCCGGCGACCTTGCTGCCGGCCAGCTTCTGCGTGCGCTGCTGCAGTTCGGTGCCTTCCTTGACCAGCTTGGCGAACACCTTGCCGCCTTCTTCCTGCGCCTTGGCGAAGGCGCCCAGGCCGGCTTGCCAGATCTGCTGCGCCGAGGTGCGCACCGCTTCGGCCAGTTGGCGATCGTCGGTCTTCGCCAGCGTCTTGAGTTTCTTTACCATCGTGTTCTCCAGTCGTTGAATCAATCAAAACGCCGGAACGCCCGGCGTGCGTCGTACAGATGCTGGCAGTGTAAGCAGCAAAAGTAGAGACCGGTATCTAAAGCGATAGAGCGCCAGTTCTAAAGTCCCGTACAGAGGGAAGGGCGGTGGTGCGGCGGCGCGCGGGTATTGCCAATCCCATGCCGGCCTGCAATGATTCGAAAATTATATTCCAGAAGAAAACGGGGGAAACATGCATTATTTCGTGACGGGAGCGACGGGCTTCATCGGCAAGCGGCTGGTCAAAAAGCTGCTGGCGCGCAAGGGTAGCGTGGTGTATTTCCTGATGCGCGCGGAAAGCGCCGACAAGGTGCCGGAACTGCTGTCCTACTGGGGCGTGACCAAGGCGCGCGCGCTGCCGGTGTTCGGCGATCTGCGCCAGCCGAAGCTGGGCCTGTCGAAGGCCGACCTGAAGGACCTCACGAAAAACATCGATCATTTCTTCCACCTCGCGGCGATCTATGACCTGAAGGCCGATGCGGAGGAACAGATGGCGGTCAACGTCGAAGGCACGCGCAACACGGTGGCGCTGGCCAACGCGATCGGCGCCCGGCACTTCCACCACGTCAGCTCGATCGCCGCTGCCGGCATGTTCGAAGGCATCTTCCGTGAGGACATGTTCGAGGAAGCGGAAAACCTCGACCATCCGTATTTCGCCACCAAGCACGAATCGGAAAAGATCGTGCGCGAGGAGTTCAAGGGCGGCAAGGGCGCGCTGCGCATCTACCGGCCCGGCATGGTGGTCGGCGATTCCCGAACCGGCGAGATGGACAAGATCGACGGTCCCTATTATTTCTTCAAGCTGATCCAGCGCATCCGCCGGCTGCTGCCGCCGTGGATGCCGACCGTCGGCATCGAGGGCGGGCGCATCAACATCGTGCCGGTCGATTACGTGGTCGATGCGATGGATCACATCGCGCATCAGCCGGAGCTGGCATCGGACTGTTTCCACCTGACCGATCCGGAACCGATGCGCGTCGGCGACGTGCTGAATACCTTCGCCCGCGCTGCCCATGCGCCGACCATGAGCCTGCGCATCAACGCGGCGCTGTTCGGCTTCGTGCCGAAATCGGTCAAGAAGGGCCTGATGGCGCTGACGCCGGTGCGGCGCGTGCGCAACGCGGTGATGAAGGACCTCGGCCTGCCGGAAGACCTGATGCAGTTCGTCAATTACCCGACCCGCTTCGACAACCGCGCCACCGCCGCCGCGCTGAAGGGCAGCGGCATTGCCTGCCCGCGCCTGGACGATTACGCCGCCCGCATCTGGGATTACTGGGAGCGCAACCTCGACCCCGACCTGTTCATCGACCGCACGCTCGGCGGCCAGGTGCGCGGCAAGGTGGTGCTGGTCACTGGCGGTTCATCCGGCATCGGCCTGGCGGCGGCGCACAAGCTGGCCGAGGCCGGCGCCATCACGATCATCTGCGGCCGCGACGAAGACAAGCTGGCCGAGGCGCAGCAGGAAATCCGCGCGCGCGGTTTCGACGTCGTCACCTACGCGGTGGACATCGCCGACATGGCCGACTGCGACCGCTTCGTGCAGCTGCTGCTGGCCAATCACGGCACCATCGACGTACTGGTCAACAACGCCGGCCGCTCGATCCGGCGCGGCATCGAATCCAGCTACGAACGCTTCCACGATTTCGAACGGACCATGCAGCTGAATTATTTCGGCGCGCTGCGGCTGACGATGGGCCTGCTGCCGGCGATGCTGGCGCAAAAGCGCGGGCAGGTGGTCAACATTTCCTCGATCGGCGTATTGACCAACGCGCCGCGCTTCTCCGCCTACGTGGCGTCGAAGGCGGCGCTGGACGCCTGGACCCGTTGCGCGGCATCCGAGTTCGCCGACATGGGCATCCACTTCACCACCATCAACATGCCGCTGGTGCGCACGCCGATGATCGCGCCGACCAAGATCTACCAGAACGTGCCGACGCTGAACCCGGAGCAGGCGGCCGACCTGATCGCCCAGGCGATCGTCTACAAGCCGGTGCGCATCGCCACCCGCCTCGGCGTCGCCGGCCAGGTGTTGCACGCGCTGGTGCCGCGCATCGCGCAGATCGTGATGAACACCAGCTTCCGCATGTTCCCGGATTCGGATGCCGCCAGCGGCACGAAGAAGGCGCCGCACCTGAATGCCGATCAGGCGGCGCTGGAGCATATGCTGCGCGGCGTCCACTTCTGATTCGCGCCGGCGGCTGACTCCGGCTTCAGCGCGGCATCAGCACCGCGTCGATCGCGTGGATCACGCCGTTGTCGGCCGGAATGTCGCTCTGGATCACGTTGGCGTCGTTGACGATGATCTTGCCGTTGTCGGAGGTCAGCTTCAGCGGATCGCCCTGCACCGACTTTACGTCGCCGGGCTTGATTTCCGTCACCAGCATCCTGCCCGGCACAATGTGATAGGTCAGCACCTGCGCCAGCCGCACCTTGTCCCGCATCAGCGCATCCAGCGTGCCGGCCGGCAGTGTTTCGAAGGCATGGTCGGTCGGCGCGAAGATCGTGAACGGGCCGGAGCCCTTCAGCGTGTCGCTCAGGCCGGCGGCCTGCAGCGCGCGCACGAAGATTTTCAGCGTGCCGTCGGTACTGGCGGCGGCGACCAGATCCTCGGCGTGGGCGGCGCTGCCGCAAAAAGCCGCGCTCATCAGCAGCAGGCTCAACAATTTTTTCATCATGGCTCCCAAAAGCGATGCCGGCCGTCGTGACGAACGGCCGTTCATCGATATCGGTGAGTAGGCATGACGGAGAAAAAGTTCCGGCGCGGCGGTGCTTTTCCTGCTGGCGGGAAATTCAATGGTCAAGGCCGGCGCTGGAAGCGGCACGGATTTCTTCGATCACCAGCGCCTGCACGCGCGCATCGAAAGCCAGCGCGACGTGGCCGATGCCGCCCAGTTCGATGTTTCTGGCGCCTGCCAGATGCGCCGAGGTCGGCGGCGACACGATGTTGTCGTGCGAGGAATAGATCGATACCAGCCGGCGCCGCAGTGCCGCCGACTCGTCCGCATCCAGCTGCCGCAGCCAGTCGCTGGCCTGTCCCTGGCCGGCCTGTCCATGCCAGGCCATGTCGCGGGTGTTGGCGCCGATGCCGAACTTCGCCAGCGCGGTACCGTGGTGCGGCGAACCGAGCGTGATCACGCGGGCGATGCGCGCGCCGCCATGCCGGCGCAGATAGGCGCGCGCCGCCAGTCCGCCCATGCTGTGCGCCAGCACGACGACGCGCGGCTGGCCGCTGGCGGCGCACAGCGCTTCGATTTCCCGATGCAGCAGCGGCACGTAGCGCTCGATGCCGCCCAGCACCGGTTCCAGATCGAGCGCCTGATGAGGGATGCCGGCATGTGCCAGTGCCCGGCTCATGCCGCTCCAGTAGCCGCTGTTGCAGGCGTAGCCATGCACCAGCAGCACCGGCAGGCTGGCGGCCGGTTCGGCGGCGCGGTACTGGCGGAAGGCGCGAAACGGCATGCTCCAGGACGACGCATACAGCGTGGCGCCGAATTCACTCCAGAACAGCCGCTGCTGGCCGCGCCAGTCGAGCCGTTGCGTGGCCGGCAGCGCGGCGCGGTAGCGCGCCGCCAGCGCGAAGCTGTTGCCGGTGATGGCGATGCGCAGCAGCAGCAACATGCCGATGCCGAATCCCAGCGCCGCCGCCAGCGGCCAGTTCCAGGCGCGCATTGCCGCCAGCGCCAGCGCGGCGATGGCCGCCAGTTGCGCCAGCAGCAGGAGACGGGTGATGCCGGCGATCATCGGCGTGGTTTCAGGCCGCCGCCGGCTTGCCGCCAAGTCGTTGCGCCAGACCGCTGGCCAGGCGCGCGGCGATGCCGTAGATCGACAGCTGCGGATTGGCGCCGATCGAGGTCGGGAACAGCGAGCCGTCGTGTACCGACAGGTTTTCCAGCTGGTGATGGACGCCGTTGCCGGCTACCACGCCGTGGCGGGCATCGTCGGCCAGCGCGCAGCCGCCCATCACGTGCGCCGACACCACGCGGGTCTGCAGCGGTTGGAGGGGCAGCGCCATGATCGCCGCCCGCGCCGCCGGCCAGGTGGTGTAGCCGTCGGCCATTTCGTGGACCGGATGCACGCTCCTGGCGCCGGCGGCGAACTGGATTTCCGCCATCGTCAGCAGCGCCCGCCGCACGCCGTCCCAGATGAAATCGTTCAGCGGATAGTCGAGCCGTGGCGAACCGTCGTCGTGCAGCGTCACCGTACCGCCCGGCGACTGTTCGGCGAAGCCGTCGCGCAGCAGCGCCAGCAGCGCATGCGCGTGCGGGAACTGGCGCATCATCGCCGCGTGGCCGGCGCCGAAACCCTGCATCGTGGTGGAGAACAGCACCGGGTGCAGCGGCGGCGCTTCCAGCTTGTAGCCGATCGGGCCGTCGATCGGATCGGTTTCCAGGAAATGATCGGAATACACCGATTGCGGCGCGCCGTTGAAGCCGTTGACCGGCTGCTCGAATAGCGCCGCGCAGACCACGGTCGGATGCAGGAAGGTGCGGCGGCCGAGTTGCTGGTATGGGTCCGGCGCCTGCGAACGCAGCAGCAGCGCCGGTGAATTGATGGCGCCGCCGCTGACCACGTAGTGGCGCGCATGGACTTGGATGGTGACGCCGGTCGGCGCCAGGCCGGCGCCGTCGAGTGCGCGGCAGGACAGGTGCTCGACCCGGCCGTCGCGTAGTTGCAGCCGTTCGGCGCGGGCGCGTGTCAGCAGTTTGGCGCCACCGGCCAGCGCCGCCGGGATCGTCGTCACCAGCATCGATTGCTTGGCGTTGGTCGGACAGCCCATGCCGCAGTAGCCGAGATTCCAGCAGTCCTTGACGTTGCGCCGCATACCGGCGGTCGGAATCCCGAGCCGTTCGGCGCCGCGCCGCAGCAGATCGTTGTTTTCGTTTGGCGCGGTGCTCCATGGTTCGATGTGCAGGCGCCGTTCCATCATTTCGAACCACGGCTGCAGCGCCGCCGCGCCATAGCCGGACAGACCGTTCTTTTCCCAGAAGCGCAGCGTCGCTTCCGGTGTGCGGAAGCTGGAAGTCCAGTTGACCGTGGTCGAGCCGCCGACGCTGCGCCCCTGCAGGATGTTGATCGCCTTGTCGGCGGTCTTGCGCGCCGCCGATTCCTGGTACAGCGCCGGATAGGCCTCGGCTTCGCGCATCTTGAAGTCGCGCGAGGATTTCAGCGGCCCTTCCTCGATCAGCAGCACCGACAGGCCGGCGCGGGTCAGGATCTCGGCGCTGACGCCGCCGCCGGCGCCGCTGCCGATGATGGCGACATCGACTTCGATACGACGATCGGCGCGCAGCGTCGAGGCGTCGGTGACGTCCCAGCCGGCGGCGAGGCCGAGCTGGATCGGGTCCGGCAGGGCTGGCGTGATGGGGGGCAGTGGATTGGAATTCATCGCAGTCGGGGTTCAGCCGAAACGCACGGCCGGGCCGGGATAGCCGATCGCGCTCCAGCTTTCAGGGTCGGCATACCAGGCGCCGAAAATCAGGTCGTGCAGCGCTTGGTAGGCGCTTTGCAGCAGGGCGAAGCGGTGCTGCTGCCAGCTGCGGAGGAAGGCCGTCACCTGTTCCGGGCTGGCCTCGGCCCAGTCCGGTACGCCGGCCAGCAGGCGCCGGGTCGGCGCCAGCGTCAGCAGGCCGAACAGGCCGGCCACTTCCTTCTGGGTCGGCAACGGCAAGCCGGCGATCGCCGCCTGCATTCTTTCGATGGTGGCGGCCAGCGCCGTTGCGTCCGCCGCCGGCAGCGCATCCTGCAGCATGGCCGGCACGATCGCCGTCAATGCCGCCCTGGTCGCCGCATCCGGTTGATAGGGTTGCAGCGGCGCCGGCTGGCGCAGCCGGTACAGGCCGCCGGCGACGGCGAGCGCGGCGGCGCCGAGCAGTCCGGTCTTGATGAAAGTGCGGCGAGTGGGCATGGTGGGAAGCCTTGATGCGGATTTTTCAGTGTACCGCAAGCAACTGGGGTGGCAATCTGACTAGAGCGCCGCCTCTACCAGCGGGTTTGGCGGCGGCGCGTCTGGCTGCAAGAATGCCGGGGTTCCGGCCGTCTTTCGCGCCGGGCCGATTTCAGGAGTCGCCGATGAAAAAGCCGGAATTGATCGCCTCGTTGCGCCGCGACCTGCAGGCGCTGGCGGCGCAGCGCCGCGCCACCCACCTCGACCCGGTTGCGCACGCCGCACGGGAAGCCTTGCGGCGTTTCCAGTCGGAGCGCATGGCCGCCACCCACGCCGATCTGCTGGCGGACCCGCGCTCGGCCGCGGCGGCGCGCTTCTTTCTTGACGATCTGTACGGCGCCCAGGACGTGATCCAGCGTGACGCCGACATCGAGCGCGTGCTGCCGACCATGGAGCGCCTGCTGCCGCTGCCGGCGCTGGCGGCGATTGCCGAGGCGATCGAGCTGGATGCCCTGTCGGATGCGCTGGACGCGGCGCTGGCAGCGCGCCTGGGAGCGGAGTTCGACGCCGCCGCCTATGCCGCCGCTTACCGTGCCGAGCCGCGCGCGGCGCGCGAGCGGCAGTTGCAGCACGTCGATTCGGTCGGCGCGGCGCTGTGCGCGCTGGTGCGGGTGCCGCTGCTGGGCGGCACGCTGTCGATGATGCGGGCGCCGGCCAGGCTGGCCGGGCTGGGCGAATTGCAGAGTTTTCTGGAGCGCGGTTTCGCCGCTTTCAAGGCGATGCCGCGCCCGCGCGAATTCGTCGCCACCGTGGTCGAGCGCGAACGGCAGCTGATGGAGCGGCTGTATGCCGGCGGCGCCGTATCGTGATCTGCTGGTGTGCCTGCTATCTGAAAAACCGGGGGAGTATATGAAAAATTCTCAATACCCGTGCCCGGTACAGAAGGGCGACAAGGGGAGTATATGAATCAGCAGCGCTTGCGTCGGAGTTCCGGCCCCGGCCCGTCGATGATCCGGGTGCCGGCCAGGCGGTCGTGCAGGAAGCGGCGCTGCGGATCGAGATAGATTGTCAGTGCCCACAGCAGCAGGTTGGCGGCCGGGATCAGCACCAGCAGCCAGCCGTGCGCCTCCAGTGCCCAGGCTGCAGCCAGCCCCGGCAGCAGCCAGCCCCACGCCAGCAGATAGCGGCCGAGCGCGCGTGCCATGCCGACCGGCTGGCCGGTGCTGGTGACCAGCCGCAGACGCCAGGTCTTCATCGCCAGCGTCTGGCCGCCGTGACTCCAGAACCAGACGAAGTACAGACCGACTACCAGGAACAGCCAGTCCTGCAGCGCGCCGCGCAGATATAGGGCATGGCGCTGCTCCAGCAGCGTCGAAAACAGCCAGCCGGCGACGAACAGCACGCCGAACAGCAGCATCGATTCATACAGCATGCTGCACAGGCGGCGCTTCAGCGGTGGGGAGAGGAGAGCGGTAGCGTTCGGAGCGGCGGTATCTGGCACGAGATTCGGATTCTTTAAAACTGGGTCGGGTCGAGCGGCGGCGGCTGGATCAGTTCCATCGGCGGTTCCGGCTCCGGCGCTGGCGGCGGCACAGTGTCCGGAACGATGATCTTGGGTGCTGGCACCGGAGTTTCCGGAGCCAGTTGCGGTGCCAGGTAAGTGCTTGGCTGCGGTGTCAGCGCCAGTTCCAGTACCGGCTTCGGCGTCGACTTGATCGGCGCCACGGTGCGGCCGTTGCCCTGTCCGGACGGCAGCGCCGCGATGCGCTTGCGGGTTTTGGTACTGGCCAGTTCTTCCTTCTGTTTTTCCGGCAGCTTCTGGTATTGCTCCCAGCGCGCGGATTTCTGCTCCGGTTCGAGCTTCTTGGCGCGGCTGTAGCTGTCGCGCGCGGTCACCTGCTGCTGCGGCGTCAGCTTCAGCCATTCGGTCATGCGCTGATGCACGCGCTGCTGCTCGGCCGCGCTCATCTTGCTGAATTTGTTGCTGATCGCCAGCCATTTTTTTCTGCGTACCGGGCCCAGATCGTCCCATTGCGAAGCCAGCGGTTCCAGCGCCTGCTGTTGCTGCGGCGTCAACTCGCTCCAGGCCGGTTTGATCGTGTTGCGCGGGCGCTGCGGCGCTGGCACGGCGGCAGCCGCGACCGGCGCAGGTGCGGCGGCGACCGGTGCCGGCGTGCGCGCCCGATACCAGCCGATGCCGGCCAGCAGCGCCGCCAGCAGGATCGCGGCGACGGCGATCCGGCGGCGCCAGCGCGCGCTGCCGTCGGTACGGATCGCGGTCGGTTTCACCATTTACTCTCCACGCTTGGCCAGATAGACGTTGAAACCGTGGTCGGCATAGGCCGACAACGGCAGATCGTCGGTCAGCACCGCCGCGTCCAGATCGGCGAGGTCGTTGATATGGCTTTGCTGTTCATATTGGTACAGGCCGACGAACAGCATCAAGCCGGCCAACAGCGGCGCCGCCACGCCCAGCCGCTGCAGCCAGGAATAGGGTTGCAGCGATCCGCCAGCGGTGGTGATCAGCGGCACGCTGACGCGTGCCTCGCGTTTGCGCTGGGCCAGCGCCTGATGGCGCGCGGCGGTCAGGCGGGCGGTGGTGGTGGCCGACAGCGCGGCGCTGCGCTGGTCCAGGGCGCGCCGGATTTTATAGGCGAATTCCAGTTCGTCGGTGTGGTTCATAAGCTGATTCCCTTGGCCTTCAGCGCCCGCGCCAGCGCGTGCGTGGCACGCGAGCAATGCGTTTTCACGCTGCCTTCGGAGCATCCCATGGCGGCGGCGGTTTCGGCAATATCCAGTTCCTGCCAATAACGCATCAGGAAGGCTTCCCGTTGACGGCCCGGCAGCTTTTGTACCTCGGCTTCGATCAGTGCCAGCACCTGTTCGCGCTCGACCTGATCGGCGCTGGGGCCGGCGGCCGGGGCGTCTTCCGCCACATAGGTGTCCAGCAGGTCGGTTTCGTCCTCGCCGGGATCGCCGCGGCCAAAGCCGGAAAACAGGGAAACCCAGAAGTTGCGTACCTTTTCGCGGCGGAAGTAGTCACGAATCGTATTTTGCAGGATGCGCTGGAACAGCAGCGGCAGTTCCGCTGCCGGCCGGTCGCCGTAGCTGGAGGCCAGCTTCATCATCGCGTCCTGCACCACGTCGAGCGCCGATTCCTCCTTGCGGACCGCGTACAGCGCCTGTTTGAAGGCGCGGCGCTCGGTTTCTTCAAGGAAAGCGGAAAGCTCTTGGTCAGTGGCCATGCAGGGTGGCGGCGGGCGGTCTCGGGCGTCGCGGGAAAAGGAATTCGGTGGGCGGAATGGCGCCGGAGCCGACGCGCGCTGTGCCGGATGCTAGCAAAAACGCGCGCTTCATGCCCGCTATTTGCCGCAAACGAGGCGTTTCCCGTTGGCAAAAAGGAATTCGCTTGACCAAAATGCTGCAACGCATTACCGTAGCAGGCGCCCCAAAACCCCGGGGCGACCCCATTGCCTCGCGCTTTCGACCCATCCCGCCGAAATCGCGAGGCGCGCTTCGTTTTTGAAAGCTGTTTGCTCTAACCCACGTCAAAAGCGTGAGAAGTCCGTAACGCTGCCGCAGCACATCCGGCTTGAAAAGTTGCATCAAGCGCCATGTCGGTACCGCGCCTATGGGCGCGCGACGATATCGCGTGACTGCACGGGCAGGAAAGCCGAAGCACTGCCGCCGCGTCCGGTTTCGCCAGGAGAGAGCATCCGATCAATTTCCAATGGACCTTGAAAGGACTTGTAGCATGTCTGCCCCCATCACCGGCGCCGAGATCGTCGTGCGCTGCCTCGCCGAGGAGGGCGTCGAACACGTGTTCGGCTATCCCGGCGGCGCCGTTCTGTATATCTACGACGCCATCTTCAATCAAGACAAGTTTCAGCACATCCTGGTGCGGCACGAGCAGGCCGCGATCCACGCGGCAGACGCCTATTCGCGCAGTTCGCAGAAGGTTGGCGTGGCGCTGGTGACTTCCGGCCCTGGTGTCACCAATGCCGTCACCGGCCTGTCGACCGCCTATATGGATTCGATTCCGATGGTGGTCATTTCCGGCCAGGTGCCGTCCGGCGTCATCGGCCAGGACGCCTTCCAGGAATGCGACACGGTCGGCATCACCCGGCCGGTGGTCAAGCACAATTTTCTCGTCAAGGACGTGCGCGAGCTGGCGCTGACGATCAAGAAGGCGTTCTACATCGCCACCACCGGCCGTCCGGGTCCGGTGCTGGTCGATATTCCGAAGGACATCACGATGCACAAGTGCGTGTTCGAGTATCCGAAGGAACTCGAAATGCGCTCGTACAAACCGGCCGACAAGGGCCACGCCGGCCAGATCCGCAAGGCGGTACAGCTGCTGCAGCAGGCCGAGCGGCCGATGATCTACACCGGCGGCGGCGTGATCCTGGCGAACGCGGCGCCGGAATTGAACCGGCTGGTCGACAAGCTCGGTTTCCCTTGCACCAACACGCTGATGGGGCTGGGCGGCTACCGCGCCTCCAGTGACAAGTTCGTCGGCATGCCCGGCATGCACGGCACCTATGAAGCCAACATGGCGATGCAGCACTGCGACGTGCTGATCGCGATCGGCGCCCGGTTCGACGACCGCGTGATCGGCAACCCCAAGCATTTCGCCACGCGCGCGCGCAAGATCATCCACGTCGATATCGATCCGTCGTCGATTTCCAAGCGGGTCAAGGTCGACATTCCGATCGTCGGCAACCTGAAGGACGTGCTGCAGGAATTGCTGGCGCAGCTGGACGCGGCCGAGTCCAGGCCGGCGGCGCCGGCGTTGGCCGACTGGTGGCGCCAGATCAATGAATGGCGCGGCCGCGAATGCCTGAAGTACGCCACGTCGGACAAGGAAATCAAGCCGCAGTCGGTCGTTGAAAAAGTCTGGCAGCTGACCAACGGCGACGCCTTCATCACTTCCGATGTCGGCCAGCACCAGATGTGGGCGGCGCAGTACTACCGTTTCGACAAGCCGCGCCGCTGGATCAATTCCGGCGGCCTCGGCACGATGGGCGTCGGCCTGCCGTACGCGATGGGTGTGCAGATGGCCAATCCGGACGCGACGGTGGCCTGCATCACCGGCGAAGGCTCGATCCAGATGTGCATCCAGGAACTGGCGACCTGCAAGCAATACCATCTGACGCCGAAGATCATCATGCTGAACAACCGCTACCTCGGGATGGTGCGGCAGTGGCAGCAGATCGATTACGGCTCGCGCTATTCGGAGTCGTACATGGATTCGCTGCCGGACTTCACCAAGCTGGTGGAATCCTACGGCCACGTCGGCATGAAGATCGACAACCCGGCCGACGTCGATGGCGCGCTGAAGGAGGCGTTTGCGATGAAGGACAGGCTGGTCTTCATGAACTTCATCACCGACCAGACCGAAAACGTCTGGCCGATGGTCAAGGCCGGCCAGGGTCTGACCGAAATGCTGCTCGGCTCGGAGGACTTGTAATCATGCGACATATCGTTTCCGTACTGCTGGAAAATGAGGCGGGCGCCCTGTCGCGCGTGGTCGGGCTGTTTTCGGCGCGTGGCTACAACATCGAAACCCTGACCGTGGCGCCGACCGAGGATGCGACGCTGTCGCGCATGACGATCGTCACTTCCGGTTCCGACGACATCATCGAGCAGATCACCAAGCACCTGAACCGCCTGATCGAAGTGGTCAAGGTGGTCGATCTGACCGAGGGCGCGCACATCGAGCGCGAACTGATGATGATCAAGGTGCGCGCGGTCGGCAAGGAGCGCGAGGAAATGAAGCGTACCGCCGACATTTTCCGCGGCCGCATCATCGACGTCACCGAAAAGACCTACACCATCGAGTTGACCGGCAACAAGAGCAAGCTGGATGCGTTCATCGATTCGATCGACCGTACCTCGATCCTGGAAACCGTCCGTACCGGCGGTTCCGGCATCGGTCGCGGCGAGCGCATCCTGAAGGTCTGAACGCGCCTTTATTCAACACTCCATTTCAAAATCCATAGGAAGAACATGAAAGTTTTCTACGACAAAGACTGCGACCTGTCCCTGATCAAAGGCAAGCAGGTGGCCATCATCGGTTACGGCTCGCAAGGCCACGCGCATGCGCAGAACCTGAACGACTCCGGCTGCAAGGTCACGGTCGGCCTGCGCAAGGGCGGTGCTTCGTGGGACAAGGCGAAGAACGCCGGCCTGAACGTCGCCGAAGTGAACGACGCGGTCAAGGCGGCCGACGTCATCATGATCCTGCTGCCAGATGAAAACATCGCGCAGGTCTACAACGAAAATGTCGCGCCGCACGCCAAGCAGGGCGCAGTGCTGGCGTTCGCGCATGGCTTCAACGTCCACTATGGCCAGGTGGTGCCGCGCGCCGACCTCGACGTCATCATGGTCGCGCCGAAGGCGCCGGGCCACACGGTGCGCTCGACCTACAGCCAGGGCGGCGGCGTGCCGCATCTGATCGCGGTTTATCAGGACAAGTCCGGCGCCGCGCGCGACATCGCGCTGTCGTACGCGATGGCCAACGGCGGTGGCCGCGCCGGCATCATC
>Ga0222424_100231_pt1 | contig 48246 bp, 44 predicted proteins | sample 2B2ome_FD_182468 | JGI IMG/M metagenome (GOLD analysis project Ga0222424, IMG submission 182468) | Enriched microbial communities from leaf-cutter ant dump, University of Wisconsin, Madison, United States - 2B200A (version 2) | ecosystem: Environmental > Terrestrial > Nest > Insects nest > Nest... | reverse complement strand
CGCTCGGTGATCTGCTTGACCGCTTCGGCCTTGAATTCTTCCGGATATCTCTGCTTACTCATGGCACCTCCTATTGGGCCTCAGGTTTGAGGCTCGAAGGTGTCTAGAAAACCCGGGGCGATTCACTGCCGTGTGCCAAGTGAGCCCGTCCGGATTACGCACATGCAGCGTGGAAATGTCATCCGGATCCCACTTGCACAGCAGCTTCAAGCCATGGCCATGCTTGTCGACAATGGCTTTGAAGTCGACGCACCCATACGGCAACCCCATCATCTCGATGCCGCCCTGGCGAAGGGTCAACTCCTTGCTCATACCAGTTGCGAGCTTGAGTTGCTCCAAATTCATGGGGAACGAGACTGGCGGGACGCGTGCAATGCTCTCTGAGAACAGTTCGAAAGGAGTAGCCATCTTGCGCCAGTTAGGTTCATGGGCGTGCACATCCACGCAGAACATCAGCAAGCCCTTGACCAGGTCCGAGAACGTAATTGCAGCATCCTTGTACGGATCGATTCGCATGACATTGGCAACGGTCTTTGTGATCCGGCCCTTCGGCAGAGTCAGGAAGTTCAGCGTGGAGAAGAAGCGCTCCACCTGGGGTTTGAGCCAAGGCGTGCGTACGCGGCAGTAGGTGATATCGCAACCCAATGTCAGTGCCATCGTTTTGAACCCGAACGAGTGGAATTCCAGTCCGTTATCAACCACCAGTTCATCGGGCAGGCCGTAAGAAATCCACGGGTGTTTCAGACCGGCGTCAGCAACCATGTCGTCCTTGACATGGATGACGCTGCGCAGCACGCCAGACACTGACGTGACCCCGGGCCCATAGAAGCTCAGGTAGAAACCGAGGATGTACCCGCTGTAGGCACAGATGGCGACCGTCAGCAGGGGGCGTCCCAGTGGCAAACCTGTCCGGTCGCAGATCACGACCCAGTTGAGCGGGGTGTGATCGATATGGACCTTTTGCATGGCTTCGGTCGCAATCCCATCTGGGAAGGCCGTGCGACAGACCATCCGGGCCCGAGCAATGCCCTCTCTGGATGCCACCCGCTGATACAGGTCGACACTCTTCACTCTGCGCTGAAGGGTGACATAGGCCACCACCGCCTCTTCGGGTGGAATGATCCTGCTTTCTTGTGCACGCTTGAGTTCGCGTTGCAGATCTTCGTGCGCAAATCGGAGCGTGTGACGGTCGGTGGTGAAGTACGAGCGCTTCAAAACCTTCCAAAGCAGCTTCTCCACTACCTCAGACAACCTGCGCGAAGTCCTTCGCAAACGGTGTCGGTCAACCAAGGCCAGGGGATTCATCCCGCTGTTCTGGTACTTGCGTGCCCACATCATCACGGTGGTCGCTGAGGGACGGTCTGCACGATCGCTTGAGTTGGCGGTGGCTTCGATGACCTGTTTGACCTTGGCGCGCTGCCCACGACTGACACCGCGGCGTGAGAGTGCTGTGACGAACTTCAACCTGTACTCCAACTGAGCTCGCTCACGCGTGGTCAATAGAGAAACATCTAGAACGGCCAGTGGGTCAATCGCTTCTGTCCCTTCCGTACGGGGCTTCTCGCCGACAACGACAAGAAGCTGACGTTTATAGATGTCGTTCACCAGGCGCTCGCGTGTGTATTCGATGGAGCGACGAGTGATCACATCCTCCAGCACGTAGTGGCCGCCTTCGAGTTCTCGCACCAGTTCCAGGGTTCGTTGGCCATGCTTAAGTGTTAAGCCAACTTGCAAAGCGAAACGCATGGCTGCCCTCCTTGTCGTGCAAGATGGGCGAATAAACGATCGCATCGTCGCCAATGTCCAAGTTTGAATTGAGTTGCAATTGCTGGCGGCTGACCATGTGCAAGATGGTCGCCCTCTGAACTCCCAGGGAAAGGATGGCTTTGATTGGTAGACCAGCTGCAGCGTAGCGCAGCACGCCGAGGACAAGCGCTTGCTCTGAATCTGGGTATCGACCCTTGGCATACCGACGGATTTGCTGTGCGCGCAGTGCACGGCTGTCGCGACGGAGCGTCTTGTCGTGCGCGACGATCAGTTTGATTGAGTGCACGGCAAGCTTGACCTCGGCCTGTGCTAGCTTCTCGGCGAAGCCATCCAACTTGGACATGGGTTTCACCTCCACGACGACCTTTGAGCCGTCCTTGAATTGGACAAGGAAGTCAGGGGTGTAGCGGCCAGCTCCCAATTCCAGCTGAAAGGGCTGATGAGTAATGGTCTTGAGCTGGGCAAACGCTAGCGCGACGTAGATGAAGTCGCGCTCGAGCGAGCTGTCTGCCTCAATGACAGCCTCCTGCAGATGAGGCAAATGGATGGCGCGGACGGTATGCCCTGGGGATCGGGTTACAACCTTGCGGGTAGATGGGGCCACACCACTTGTATTGAGCGCGGCGGGTGGAGTCTTTCTTGGCATGGGTACTACTCCTGTAGGGGTGAGGCAGGCCACGCACGCAACAAAAAAGTCGCGCGCGCAGCTTGACGTCGCCGAGGCCTCAGGAGTAGATTTGAGCTAAGGGGCCTGAATCCTTAGGTGGCTACTGCTGCTGCCGGCGACGCCGACTATTCGAAAGGGTGGTCGGCTTTTCGTTTTTTTGGGGTGTTTTTCTCCTCTGCGACAGTGAATGGAATGTGCTCGTCAGGTGGACATGGCTACTGTTGATCACTGGTGCCAGGCTTGAGCCGAAGGGCAACAGCGATTTGGTGCGACTGGCCTCGCAGACATTTGCGTTTTCCCGCCAGAACCATCCTTGTCAGTTCCGTGCTGAAACCGTGTTGCCGGGCCCAGTCAGCGATGGTGATCCCGGCCGCCACGAAGGCAGCTTTGGCTTCGGCCTCTGTCCTGAGCCCCCTTTCTCGTGTTACGGAAGACGGCTGACCAGCTAGTTGCTTGTTCGCTTGCATAGCCTGAAACATGAATGCGGGGGGGTACAGCTAATTGGCTGGATTGTTCTTTTTTGTTCTGTCACTGCCTAGTCCGCACGAAAATCACCTCGCTATGAATTTCTCGACGTGTCCGCCCAGTGATGACCAAGCGATGGATCCAGCTTCGCAGCGCCGATCAAGGGGGCGACCCAAGCGGTCAACGCTCGAATCGCTTCGCGTAGCGCTAGCGTTCAATGTCCTTAAGCAGGAAAGCGGCCTCTCCTGGGTGCAACTGGAGCGCGCCTACATCCAAGACACCAATCCAGTGCGCTTCCTGACGATGGTTCGAAAACCAGATGCTTTTCTTCGCTATGCGAAAGGGGGGCAGGTACCGAAGGGGGTGGGGCACGAAGGCAGCCCAGTTAGTTGGGCTGCCGCGCGCTACCCCATTTTTGGCCGCTGGCATGCCTCGCCATTCTTTGATGCGTTACTGCTCAATGAAGAGAGGGAGACACTGATTCAGTTCACTCGCGTGCTATGGGCGCAAAGACGTATACGTGATGAAATCATCTATAAAACGATGCGGAAACCGGCCCTTGCAGTGAGGCTGCGGTTTCATGTCCCGATCTGGAGTTCGCCCAGGTGCGTTGTTGCCCTCAGGCAGGTCGTTGACCTGGATGCTCTTTGCTTGATTCTGGTTGCATTGAAAGCCAATTTGGGGCGCCCCGATGAGCGTCAATGCTTGCTTATCTGTGCAGAGTGGCTACAAGGTTGGATCGACCAGTCTCGGCCACAGGAGCAGTTGAAGAAGATGATGCTGCAGGTGCTAACCGCGCATGTACCCGCCTTGGCACGGTTATTCGCTGACTCAACACCATGGGACACACTCAAGGTGGATCTGGCAGATCCGTGCTTCCATTCCCGTTGGCCTGAAGAGCTCACCAGACCATAGCACTTCGATCAGGCGCCTGTGGCTACGGCATCCAGCGAGGCCTGATTACTGAGGCGCCTTTCTGCACAGGCAATATCAGAGCTTGGCCTTCTCCTCAGAACGCTTCTGCCGATCCTGGTTTTTCACCCCGTCCTGCCACGCCTTGACGAAAACCGGCGTCATGTAGCTGACCTCCATCTGGAAACCCATGTGAGGCGCACTGATCTCAATGATGGCATCTGGAACGCTGAACTGCGCATACTGGTCTCCGACGAAAGGACGCGCTTGCTTGACCAGCTTGTACTTGCTGGCCAGCAGATCGAAGATGTCCCCGAATCGAGTCTTGCCCATGGTCATCAACACGCAGGCTAGCTTGCCTGAAGCATCGAAGATGTATTGAACCGACTGCAGGCCTTCGATGCCGTAATTGCCTTGTTGGACAAGCAGGGATTGTCCCTTGGTCCAACTGTTGATGCCGGCGTCCTGCACCTTGCCAGCGGCAGATGCGATCTTGCGCACCTGCTCAATCGTGGACACCCCCACTTCGACATCAAGGACTTTGACGCCAGCGTGGGCGCAGACCCATAACAGGCTCGCTACGACAAAGACCAGACAGCGTTTGACGGACATGGATCCTCCCTAGTCATCAAGGTGATTGCGCATAATTATGCGTGGCTTTTGATGATACATCAGCTGATCCTCAAGCCCATGTCGGGCGAGCCGAAGATCAGCAAAGGAAGGCCTTTCGGCTCACGCAGTTTCGAGCCCAAGTCCGTGCTCGCCTTCGGTCAGGTCGTGCGAGAACTGCGTCTAGTGGCGGGTGTATCGCAGGAGGATTTGGCCTATCGCTCCAGCCTGGAACGTGCGCACGTGGGGCGAATCGAGCGCGGCGAGAATCAGCCGACGCTGTGGGTGATTCTCAAATTGGCCGAAGGATTGGGCGTGACGCCTGGCGTGTTGCTGGACCAGACGGTTGGGAAGATGCTGAGCTCCGATAGAGCTGCTTAGTCGACCCGCTCAATCCTTCCTCGAGTGCAGTTGTCTCGCCTGACCATGTACGCGTCGCAGTACGCGAACCGACTGATCGCTGAAAGTCAACCCTTTTGCTGAATGGCATTCAGCGGTGCAAATCACCTTCACGCAATGGCCAGCCCAATTGCTCAGCTGTTTTGAGCATGATCCATATGCTTTGCTCGGCTGTGCACTATTTCTTGCTCAAGAGGCCCTGAAAAACGGCCTTCGCAGTGGCGCGCTGATCGCCCCCGAATTCGGCCAGTTTGCGTTGGCAGTACGGAGCCAATTGTGCGACCAGGTCATCGCACCCTCGAAAGCCGCAAGTACCTCAGAGGGTGACGTTCCCGGGGCGTAAAACTTCCCGTCCTCCTGCACTAGGCTCAGCGTATCCGTCCGGCCAACCCATCTACCCCGATCGGGGCATTGCAAGCACCATCGTGTCCACATAAACCATCGTGCACACCATGTCTCAAGACATCCCCACTTCGCGCTACTCAGTCCCTCGCACACGCCGGGTCTACAGCGCGCAATTCAAGGCCGAGCTGATTGCCACCTGCCAGCAACCCGGCACCTCCATTGCCGCCACGGCACGTCAACATGGCATGAATGCTAATGTGCTGCATCGCTGGCTCAGGGAGCATCGCCTGGGTCTGCATCAGGCCGCCTCCAATACCGCCCATGTTGCTGCGCCCAGCAACGCCCCTGCCTGCGTCGATGCGGCTGTTGAACCAGTGGTCAATGCACAACCTGCTCGCACCCCGACGCATCAGGCCTATCCGGTGCTTGCCAGCACGGTGCCCGCCTTCATCGCGATGGCACTGGACCCGCCGGCGATGCACCCTCAACTGTGCGACCATCGCCTGGCCTTCTGTGGTACGTGCCTCCGATGAATCGCGCTCGCAGTTGCTCGGGCAGGCGCTGGAGCGTCTTGGCATAGCCGGGGCGGATACACCAAGTGCTGCTGAGCACCAGAGCCACAGAAGGGTGCGGGGCTAGTTCCTCTTCCAGGATAGGAAGCCACTTGAACAGCGCATGGTCTGTGGCCTTGTAGGGGCTCATGTAGATGCCGTAGCGGGGTTGCCAGAGCACGGCCTCGTGGTGAAGCACACCATCGAGGTCAAGGTACAGAACTACATCAGCGCTGCGAGGAGCGGAGGCCGGGATGTAGGGGGAAAGGGGGCCTGCGGGCGTGGTCGCCATGAGGGTATTTCCCGGCAACCGGCGGGACTCAGCATCTTGTGGAGTGACGTCGGAGGTCGTTTGGGCGGTCTTCTACGAGAAATACAAGACTCAGTGAAAAAATCTTAGGAAAGTACAACACTCAGCGAAAAATCAGTACAAAGATGTCCACCCCAAGTCGCTCTAGATGGTTGATTTTGCTAGTTGGCTAGTACAACGCTCAGCGCACATCGACACTTGAAAGCCTGTTGTCGATTTCCGCTGAGTTTTGTACTTCTGGCACATGCTGTTTTCCGATAACTATATGAATTTAAATATATTTTCCCTGGTCTGCTCAGTTTTTTGAGCGGTGTTTTGCTCAAGCTTTGAGCAAATCTTCAAGGCCTGCCACCATCAGTCCGCCATGCTGGTGGTCATCGAGAATCTCGCCTGCGCCGATCCTGCCAGTTGTCCACCAACCGGGTCCATGCCGCCATGCGATCGCCGGCCGATGTGCCGGCCGTCCCGGAGTTGCTGGCCACCAGCCGGTCAATCGCTGCCTCCTGTTCCTGGCTGAACTCCTGCGGAAATATCGGCACGACGGTGACGATGCAGTCCCCAGCCTCTGCTTCGCTCGTCCACGGAAGGCCGGCGTTTTTGATGCGGTAGTTCAGGTGGCCCCGTTGCAGCTTCATCTGTTGCAGCCCGCTGGGGGTTGGAACCTCGATCCAGCGATTGGCCATCCATGCAAAACCGTCGACTGGCAGTTCGCACTTCAAGGTCCCATCGGCTTCAGCCGTGAAGAACGCGTGCGGTTGCAGCTCCACGCGCACGCGCAGCGCCAGCGCGTGCTGGCGCTGACGGCCTTGCACCCAGGCTGTGACATCGAGCAGGTCGCCAGCGCGTGCACCAGGTGCAACCGGCACCCGGCAGCGGTACTTGCGCGCCGGTGCCCTGCCGCTGGCCGCGCAGGCCGCACAGCTTTGGCGCGTCTTCCCCTGCCCCTGGCAGGCTGTGCATTCGGTCGTGGACGAGACCCAGGCGAACCAGAGAGGCTGCCGGATGTGGCCGGCGCCACCGCATTCGCTGCACTGGGTCGCCTTCAGTTGCAGGCCACTGCCGCTGCACTCGACGCAGTCTTCGACCACCTCGCCCCGAACGTCCTTGACACAGCCGGTCGCCACCTCCTCGAGCGTGAGGCTGATGGTGTGCTCGACGGTGGACTTTTCCGCATCGGGGGCGGGATCCTCGGTTTCCGCCGCCGGTTCGTCCCGGGCGTTGCGGATCATTTCCAGTGCCCGATTGATGCGCTGAATCTTTCGCAGGGCATGCGGGCTGCTGTTGCGATCCGGGTGCCAGCGTGCGGACAGGCGGCGCCACGCAACCTTTACCTCGGCATCGCTGGAGCCCGGTGCCAGGCCAAGTTCGTGGTAAGGGTCGTCGAGGTCCATGGTCTCAATGGCGCAAGCTATGTTGCGGTGCAGCATGGTAGCAGGCACAGCTTGCCGCCAGGATCCTCGGGCTGGGAGCCGGTCTGGCGCCCTCTGTGCACCGCTGGCCTTGCCCGGTCCCAGGGATGTCTGCTTTCGGAGCTTCGCTGTTGAAAAACTCGGAAGCGCCGAAGTGTCCAACACTGGCAGAGAAATTAGTGGCCCATGGCGGGAGAAGGTTAAGGCGAGCCACGGCTATACCTTCACCTGTGCGTTGACTCTAAAGTAACTTCAATCTTTAAAGTTTGCCAACCACATTCGGCACCGACCCTCACATGCCTTCTCAACCCCCGTCGCGGAACCATTCCTCCTGGTTGTCTCTGCGTGTGCCACCCCTGGTGCTCGCCGCTCTGTTTGCCGCAGCCATGTGGCTTTTGCCCGGTATCGTATCGACCATGATCCCCGGTGCGTGGATCGTGGCCTGCGCGCTGGCTATGGCCGGCGGATCGCTTTGTATGGCTGGCGTTCTGGCATTTCGGCAGGCGAACACCACGGTGAATCCGACCAACCCCGTGGCCTCGACAGCGCTGGTGGTGCGCGGGGTCTATCGACTGACACGCAATCCCATGTACCTGGGCTTCGCATTGCTGCTGCTGGCCCTTGCCGTGTGGCTGGGCAAGATGTCGGCATTGCTCCTCGTGCCGCTCTTCATGGCCTACCTGCAGCACTTCCAGATACGGCCGGAGGAAGACGCGCTGCACGCGCGATTTGGGGCTTCGTTCGATACCTATTGCCAGCAGGTGCGGCGCTGGCTGTAAAAGAGCGTGACTGAACAGGACGGTGGAGGCGGATGCCGCGGCCACGCTGTCGGGCGTGGGTTCCAGCAAGTCCGCGATGCCCAGGAGGCCGAGCAGCAGCGTGTCGGCGCCTTACCAGAAGACGGAGAACGGCCCAGGCTGCGTGGCCTGGTAGGTCCGCACCTTGGCATCGAATTCCGCATCGCTCATCCAGATGTAGCGGACGTATTCGACGATGGTGAACACGACTGCCCCCCAGGAGCAGCAGCACGCCCAGCGGCGGCAGCAACGCCAACAGGATGCCCACGAGCACCGGCCGGCCCAGCAACTGCACCAGCCCCCAGCCCCAGGCGCCCATGTAGAAGCGGTGCGCGCCGTAGTACCCCAGGAACAGCGCCAACAGGGTGAGGACGGGCTTGCGCTTGGGCCGCTGCGCCAGGGGCGGTGGGGCGGGCGGGGCCGCCACGGGCTCGGGCAGGGCCAGTTGCACCTGGCCGGCGCGGTGGGCGTCCAGCGCCACGCATTCCACGGCCATGCCGCGCTCGGGCGCGATGACCTCCAGCCAGTCGGCGGCGCGAAAGCTCAGGCGCTGGCCTTCGGCTGTGGCGATCAAGCCCATTTCTTTGTCGGCAACGTACGCGAGAATTTGCCCTCTCATGCGGGTTCTCCTGAGTGGTTGATGGTTTTGGCCTCAAAGGCTTTACCAGCAAGCGCGGGCAGCTATCTTTTTCGATAACCCTGGAGGGATTCCAGGCGCCCCGTGTGGCTGGTGGGGCGACTGTAGGAGGGCGTTGCGACAGGGGGTGTCGCGCGGGCCGGGGCGGGTTTATTGCGGCGAGTTTTTCGCGGGCGCCGCGCTGCCGTCCGCCGGTGCCGGTGCCTGTTCCTGCGGCGCTTCCCACTCCGCCCAATCCGGCCCGAACAGCTCGGCCGGGTGCTGCGAGCGCTCCGAGCCATTGCCGCACAGCATGGCGTTGGCGGCGCAGTAGCGGTCGCAGCCCCAGCAGGTGCGCTCGGGGTGGGCCGGGTTCTGGGGGAATTTCTTGGGGCGCATGGCGGGTGGGGGAATGGCCTGCAGTCTGGGGATGCGTTGCGTGCAGGGTTTTGAGGCATGTCAAAACCGCGGGGTGCCACGGCACCCTGCGCGGGCGCGCCAACCTGATTACGATGGGCGGTTTCCTCCCTCTCCTGCCAACGCTGTCACGCCATGCTGCTGGGTCTTGCCGCCAACCGCCTGCACCACCGTACCGAAGACGCCGCGCTGTTCGCCTTTCTGCGCGCATGCGAGCCAGGTATCCGTGAACTCCAACTGGGCTTGCACGCCGTGGGCCGCACGCACGACGCCATCGTGGCGGCGGGCCTGCTGCGCGGCCATGCGCCGCTGGTGCGCTACCCCTACGGGCGCCAGGGCGGGCTGATGAAGCTGGTGGCCGAGGTGGTGGGCATGGAGGGCGAGGGGCGCACGCTCGATGGCGCCATCTACCTCATCGACCCGGTGGACCCGTCGTCCATCTTCCCCGAGGCGCTGGCGCTCAAGCGCCAGTGCGTGATCCATGGCAAGCCGTTCCTCTCCACCGTGGCCAGCGCGCGCGACTGGGTGGAGATGGAGCGCATGCACGCCGGCCTGCCGCCCGACCCCCGGGCCGACGGCCTGCACGACCACGGCGCGCAGACTCTGGCGCTGATCGCGCACGACGCCATGAAGGCCGAGATGCTGGCCTTCGCCGACCGGCATTTCGACGTGCTCTCGCGCTTCGGCCACCGCGTGGCCACTGGCACCACGGGCCTGCGCCTGAACGAGCTGGCCTGGAACCGGGGCTGGCCCACCGACCGCTACTGGGTGCAACGCTTTCACAGCGGCCCGCTGGGCGGCGACGCGCAGATTGCCGACCTGGTGCTGGAGCGCCGCTGCCACCGCGTCATCTTCTTTGAGGACCCGCACGTGGCGCGCCAGCACGAGGCCGACATCCAGTTGCTGGAGCGCGCCGTGGCCACGGCCACGCACGACGCCGTGTGCACCACCTCGCCCAAGGTGGCGCAGCGCTGGTGCGAGGCGGCGCGGCGGCGCGCGGGCGGGTGAACACATGGGAGGTGGCGCTATGCCGAAATGGAAGCAACGGGCCGCGTCGCTGGCCCGGGGGGCGCTGGCGCTGGTCCTGATGCTGGGGCTTTTGGCCGCGTACGCAGGGTTCGCGGAGCGCCGCGCGGCGGAGCAGGCGCAGGCTTTCTGCGCCGCCGCCGCGCCGGGCATGGCGGCGCCCGGGCTGCGCGAGCAGGCGCTGGCCCAGGGCGCCCATGCGGGCCAGACGCGCTGGTCGCAGCAGGCCGATGGCGGCGAGCAGCTCTGGGCCACGTTCACCGGCGTCTTCCCGCTGTCGCGCCACATCTGCCTGGTGACGGCCCGCGCGGGCCAGGTGGTGGAAGCCCGGCTGACGTACCTGGACTGAATAGCGCTCCTCATTCGATAGCTGCTTGCGCTTGTCCAGTAAGGGCTGGAGGCCATTTTTATCCTCAACATGGTGTGGCGCCCGCAAATGGAATAAGCTGCCGCGCCAATGCCTTTCTCCGTTTCTTTCCTGGCCTGCATGCCGCGCGCGCGGCGGCGCTGGCGCGCCGGCGTGGCGGTGCTGGCGTGGCTGGCCCTGCCCGCCTGGGCGCTGCCCACGTTCGATGAGGTGCGCACGGGCTTCCGTTCGTCCGAAACCCTGGTGCTCTCGCGCGAGGGCGAGGTGGTGCAGCGCGTGCGCACCGACACCAGCGTGCGCCGTGGCCAGTGGCAGGCGCTGGCCGACGTGTCGCCCGCGCTGCGCCAGGCGCTGGTGCTGAGCGAGGACAAGCGCTTCTACGTGCACAGCGGCGTGGACTGGGCCGCCGTTTCGGCGGCGGCCTGGGGCAACCTGTGGAACCAGCGCACGCGCGGCGCCAGCACCCTCACCATGCAGCTCGCGGGCCTGCTGGATGGCGATGCATCCGGCTTTCTGCGCCAGGGCCCGGGCGGGCGCGGCGTGGCGCAGAAGCTCGGCCAGGCCGTGGCGGCGCAGGTGCTGGACCGGCGCTGGCGCAAGGACCAGATCCTGGAGGCGTACCTGAACCTCGTGCCGTTCCGGGGCGAGGTCGTGGGCATCGACGCCCTGGCGCGCACCCTGTTCGGCAAGGCGCCGCACGGCCTGGACGAGCGCGAGGCCGCCGTGGCCGCCGCCCTGGTGCGCGCACCCAACGCCCGGCCCGCGCTGGTGGCGCAGCGCGCCTGCGGCGTGCTGCGGGCCATGCGCCCCCAGGCCGGGAGCGCCGCCGCCAGCGCCGAGTGCGACGCGCTCGACCTGTTCACCACCGCCGCCCTGCAGCGCCGCGCCTGGGCTGCCAGCGACGGCATGGCGCCGCACTTCGCGCGCCAGTTCATGGCGCAGCAGCGCGCCCGGCTGGCGCCGGGCCAGCCTTTGCCGGCCACGCTGCGCTCCAGCCTGCGCGCGCCGCTGCAGCGCATGGCGCAGCAGACCCTGGCCCAGCACCTGCGCGAGTTGCGCGGGCGCAACGTGGAGGATGGCGCCGTGGTGGTGCTCGACAACGCCAGTGGCGAGGTGCTGGCCTGGGTCGGCTCCTCGGGCGAACTCAGCCAGGCGGCCGAGGTGGACGGCGTGCTCGCGCGGCGCCAGCCGGGCTCCACGCTCAAGCCCTTCCTGTACGCGCAGGCCATTGCGCAGCGGCGGCTCACGGCGGCCTCGCTGGTGCATGACTCGCCCGCGCAGATCGCCACTGCCAGCGGGCTGTACATCCCGCAGAACTACGACCGGCAGTTCAAGGGCTGGGTCTCGGTGCGCACCGCGCTCGCGGCCTCGCTCAATGTGCCCGCGGTGCGCACGCTGGTCATGGTCTCGCCCGATGCCTTCTTCGCCCAGTTGCGCCAGCTCGGCCTGCCGCTGGCCGAGTCCGGCGGCTACTACGGCTACAGCCTGGCCCTGGGCAGCAGCGAGGTGCAACTGCTGCACCTGGCCAACGCCTACCGCGCACTGGCCAACGGCGGGCGCGCCAGCCCCGTGGCCTACGCGCCCGGCGCCACCCCCACATTCACCCCGGCGCTGGACGCGCGTGCAGCCTACCTGGTGGGCGACATCCTCTCCGACCCCAATGCGCGCGCGCGCACCTTTGGCACCGACAGCGTGCTCGCCACGCGCTTCTGGAGCGCGGTCAAGACGGGCACCAGCAAGGACATGCGCGACAACTGGGCCGTCGGCTGGTCCGCGCGCTACACCGTGGGCGTGTGGGTGGGCAACGCCAGCGGCGCCAGCATGCACGACGTGAGCGGCAGCAGCGGCGCGGCACCCATCTGGGCCGCCGTGATGGGCTGGCTGCATGCGCGCGCGCCCAGCCGCGCGCCCCGGCCCCCGGCCGGGCTGGTGCGCCAGGACGTGCGCTTCGGCCCCGATGCGCAAGGCCAGCCGCTGGAGGGCCGGCGCAGCGAGTGGTTCATCGACGGTACGCAGCAGCCCCTGTTTGCTATGGATTCGGGAGCTTCTGGCGCTTATCCAGCAAGCGCTGGAGGCCAAAATGGCTTGCAGGCGCGCATCCAGTCGCCCACGCCCGGCACCGTCATCGCGCTGGACCCTGACATCCCGCCCGCGCGCCAGCGCCTGTGGTTCGAGGCCAGCGGCGAGGGCAGCGGCCTGCGCTGGCGCATCGACGGGCGTGAGCTGGGCCGAGGCGCGCGCTGGGGCTGGCTGCCCTGGCCGGGTCGGCACCTGGTGGAACTGACCGACGCGCGCGGCCAGGTGCTCGACAGCCTGCGCTTCGAGGTGCGCGGGGCCGGGGTGCGGCCTGGCGCGTGAACCTGGCTGGATGCTGCGAAAAGTGTAGCTTCCAGCGCAGTCCAGCAAAGGGCTGGAGGCATGAATGGCCCGGAATGCGCACGGCGGGCGCTTTGACTTACACTGGGACACAACTTCCAGGAGGCCCCCGCGTGCAACCCCTTCTCTCCCATTGGCGCCGGCTCCAGCACCACCTGTTTGCGTGGTGTGCGGCCGTCCTGTTGTGCGCCGCTGGGTGGGGGGCGGCGTGGCCAGCCTGGGGGGAAGAGATCGTTACCGACGAAAAGTCGCAGTCCGTCGCCAAGACGGTGATGGGCATCCTGGGCTACACGCGCTGGCCGAGCGAGCCCGAGACCGTGCAGCTGTGCGTCGTCGGGCCCACCGAGTACGCCGACGAGCTGCTCAAGGGCGGGCAACTGCCGGGCGCGCGCGTGGTGCAGGTGCGCCGCATGCGCCTGGAGGATGCGGCCTTGCTGACCCAGTGCCACGGCGTGTACGCGGGCCGGCTGGACGACCGGTCATGGCATGCGCTGCGCCAGCGGCTGCAGGGCCAGCCGTTGCTGTCGATCAGCGAGCGCCAGGAGCTGTGCCAGACCGACTGCATGTTCTGCCTCGACGTGCGGGACGCGGGCGTCGGCTTTGAAACCAACCTCGATGCCGTGGCACGCAGCGGCGTGCGCGTCAACCCGCGGGTCCTGCAACTGGCCAAGCGCAAAGGAGGGGCTTGATGGCTCCAGCGCCAGGGGCAGCGCACGGGCCGCTGTCGTTGCGTGACGTGGTGCACCGCGCCCACCTGGGCATGGCCCTGGTGGCCATGGCGCTGGCGGGCAGCCTGCTGCTGCTGGCGGGCCTGTTCGCGCTGCGTGTGCACATCGGCAGCAACCTGGAGCTGACCGCGCGTTCCGTGGCCTACACGGTCGAGGCGGCGCTGGTCTTCCGGGACGCCGAGGACGCGCAGCAGACCCTGGCGCGCATGCTCGCCGGCGAAGGCGTGGCCCAGGCGCAGGTGCGCGATGCGCAGGGCAAGGTGTTCGCCCAGTGGCAGCGCAGCGGGTCGGGCCCGCGTGCGCGCATGGGCGCCACGCTGGCGCGGCTGGTCGGCAGCCAGCAGGCCATGGCGCCCATCCTGTTCGGCGGCGTGGCGGTGGGACAGGTTGCGTTGCTTGGCGATGGGCAGGGCATGCTGAATTTCGTGCTGTCTGGCGTGGCGGTGCTGCTGCTGTGCACGGCGGTCAGCGGCGCAGTCGGCATGGCGCTGTCGCGGCGCATGCTGCGCGATATCGTGACGCCGCTGCAGGCCTTGGCGCGGGTGGCGCGCGCGGTGCACCACGAGCGCGCCGTGGGCCAGCGCGTGCCGCCCGCGCGGTTGGCCGAGCTGCGCGCGCTGGGCGATGACTTCAACGCCCTGCTCGATGAGCTGGAGCGCCGCCAGTCGCTGCTGGAGGAGAAAAACGCCCAGCTCACCCATAGCGCGCTGCACGACAGCCTGACCGGGCTGCCCAACCGGGCGCATTTCGAGCATTTCCTGCAGGAGGCGCTGGCGCGCGCCCATGCCGGCGGGCAGCCGATGGCGCTGCTGTTCCTCGACAACGATGGCTTCAAGCAGGTCAACGACACCCATGGCCATGCCGCGGGCGATGTCCTGCTGGCCGAGGTGGCGCGGCGGGTGCAGGCGCAGTTGCGCCCGGGCGACCTGGCGGCCCGGCTTGGCGGGGATGAGTTCGCCGTGGTGATGGCGCCCGCCACCACGGGGGCGCAGGCCGAGGCCATGGCCGCCCGCCTGGGCCAGGCCATCGCCGCGCCGCTGCGCCTGGCCTCGGGGGTGGAGCTGCATCCCGCGGCCAGCATTGGCGTGGCCTTGTTCCCGCAGCAGGGGGCCGACATGGAGGCGCTGCTGCGCGCCGCCGATGCCGCCATGTACCATGTGAAGGGCCGCCGTCGCCGGGCTCGCGCCGAGACCCTGGCACCGCGGTGAAGGGCAGCCAGAAGCTGCCAGCCAAAGGGACAGCAATGATGCAGACGAATTCGATGGATGTCTCCCGCGCAAGGTTTCTGCGCTGCGCAGCGGCCGCTGTGGCCGCCCTGGCGCTGGCCGCGTGCCAGAGCCCGCCGGCCCCGGCCTCCGCCCCGGCGGCGGAGCAGCCCGACCGGCGGGCCCAGGTGCTGCGCGAATATGGCTTCGAGCAGACCGACGACGGCTGGGAATTGCAGATGTCCGGCAAGCTGCTGTTCGAGTTCGACTCGGATGCACTGCAGGGCCAGCGCCGCGTCTCGGTGCTGCAGATGGGGCGTGCCCTGGTGGAGGTGGGCGTGCAGACGCTGCGCGTGGAGGGCCACACCGACGACCAGGGCAACGATATGTACAACGAGCGCCTGTCGCTGCGCCGCGCGCAGGCCGTGGCCCAGGTCCTGGCCGAGGCGGGCATGGAGCGCGGCCGCATCAGCGTGCGTGGCTATGGCCGCAGCCGCCCCCTGGTGACCGGCGGCCCCGAAGGAACGCGCAAGGAAAACCGGCGCGTGGCCATCATCGTGCCGGCGCAGTGAACGCGCCCTGAGCGGCTGAGCGCCGGACGGGGCCGGCTGCAAAAAATTCAAACCCCCTGCAAAAGCCTTCAGCCTGCCCCGCGTGGGGCGGCGCTACCATGCGCGGCTTGTTTCACGCCAACCGAGGACGCCGTGGCCGATCTCTCCAAAATCACCTGCATCGAAGACCTGCGCGTGGCCGCCGAACGGCGCGTGCCGCGCATGTTCTACGACTATGCCGATTCGGGGTCATGGACCGAGGGCACCTACCGTGCCAACGAAAGCGATTTCCAGCCCATCAAGTTCCGCCAGCGCGTGGCCGTGAACATGGAAGGGCGCAGCACCGCCGTCACCCTGGTGGGACAGCAGGCCTTCATGCCGGTGGCGATCGCGCCCGTGGGGCTGACCGGCATGCAGCATGCCGACGGCGAGATCCATACCGCGCGCGCGGCCGAGAAGTTCGGCATCCCGTTCACCCTGTCCACCATGAGCATCTGCTCCATCGAGGACATCGCCGAGCACACCAGCGCCCCGTTCTGGTTCCAGCTCTACATGATGCGCGACCGCGACGCCATGGCCCGCATGATCCAGCGCGCCAAAGACGCGCGGTGCAGCGCCCTGGTACTCACGCTCGACCTGCAGGTGATCGGCCAGCGCCACAAGGACATCAAGAACGGCCTGACCGCGCCGCCGCGGCCCACGCTGAAGAACATCCTCAACCTGATGACCAAGCCGCAGTGGTGCCTGGGCATGGCGGGTACCAGGCGCCGCACCTTCCGCAACCTGGTGGGCCACGTCAAGGGCGTCTCGGACATGAACTCGCTGGCCGCCTGGACCAACGAGCAGTTCGACCCGCGCCTGTCCTGGGCTGACGTGGACTGGGTCCGGCAGCAATGGGGCGGCAAGCTCATCCTCAAGGGCATCATGGAGGTGGAGGACGCCGTGCTGGCCGCGCAGCACGGGGCCGATGCCATCGTGGTGAGCAACCATGGCGGGCGCCAGCTCGACGGCGCGCCTTCGTCCATCCACGCGCTGCCCGCCATCGTGGCGGCCGTGGGCGACCGGCTGGAGGTGTGGATGGATGGCGGTATCCGCAGCGGCCAGGACGTGCTCAAGGCCTGGGCGTTGGGCGCGCGCGGCACCCTGATCGGCCGGGCCATGGTCTACGGGCTGGGCGCCTTCGGCGAGGCTGGCGTGACCAAGGCCCTGCAGATACTGCATAAGGAACTGGACGTGAGCATGGCGTTCTGCGGCCGCACCGACATCCGGACGGTGGACCGTTCCATCCTGGTGCCGGGAACCTATCCGGCGCCCACAATAGCGGGGTGACCGCCGCCGAGCCGCCCCGCCGTATCGCCCACCTCGACATGGATGCGTTCTACGCCTCCGTCGAACTGCTGCGCTATCCCCAACTGGCGGGGCTGCCGGTGGTGATCGGCGGCGGGCGCCGGGCCGGGGACGATGCCCTGGCCGGCGCCTATGCCGGGCGCCTGGCCGAGATTCCGCTGGACCGCTTCGCGCGCCTGCAGGGCTACGCCGGCCGGGGCGTGATCACCACGGCTACCTACGCCGCGCGCGCCTTCGGCGTGGGCTCGGCCATGGGGCTGATGAAGGCGGCGCGCCTGTGCCCCCAGGCCATCCTGCTGCCGGTGGACTTCGCCGAGTACCGGCGCTACTCGCGCCGCTTCAAGGAGGTCATCCTCGCCATCGCGCCGGTGATGGAGGACCGGGGCGTCGATGAGGTGTACATCGACCTCACCCACGTGCCGGACGGGCAGCGCGAGGGCGGGCGCGTGCTGGCGCGGCTGCTGCAGCGCAGCATCGCCGAGGCCACGGGGCTGAGCTGTTCGGTCGGCGTGGCGCCCAACAAGCTGCTGGCCAAGATGGCCAGCGAGTTCCACAAGCCCAGCGGCATTTCCATCGTCCAGCCCGAGGACCTGCAGGCACTGGTCTGGCCGCTGGCCTGCCGCAAGATCAATGGCATCGGCCCCAAGGCCGATGCGAAACTGCAGGCGCATGGCATCCGCACCATCGGCGAGCTGGCGGCGTGCCCGCGCGACTGGCTGGTGGCGCATTTCGGCAAGTCCACGGGCCTATGGCTGCACGAGGCGGCCTGGGGGCGTGACGAGCGCCCCGTGGTCACGCAGAGCGAGCCTGTCTCGGTGAGCCGCGAAACCACCTTCGAGCGCGACCTGCACGCCGTGCACGACCGCGCCGAGCTGGGCCGCATCTTCACTGCGCTGTGCCAGCGCGTGGCCGAGGACCTGCAGCGCAAGGGCTACATGGGCCGCACCATCGGCATCAAGCTGCGCTACGACGACTTCAAGACCGCCACGCGCGACCAGACCGTGGCCGAACCCCTGCAGGATGCCGCCGCGATCCGCCGCGTGGCGGGCCAATGCCTCAAGCGCGTGCCATTGGACAAGCGCTTGCGTCTGCTGGGCGTGCGCGTCGGGGCGCTGGTCAAGCCGCAGCAGGAGGGCGCGGCGGCACCTGCCCGCCATCCCGCCCCTGGCACCGACCCTTACACGGCGCCGCTTTTCTAGGCGCGGCGCTCCTGGCACATTCCGTGCAGTCCGGAGTCCTGGCAAACACGCGGGGCGAGGTCACCCCTTGCAATCCCGTCCCGGTGGAGGAATCCACGGCGGCCGCGCAGTCCCTGGAGCGCAGCGTGGCCGTGTTCAGGCAGTCATCACGGAAAAGGCAGCACAGGAGGAATAAACAATGATGTCACCAGGGTGATAGTTGTTTTTGTGCGTGCTTGCGAATTGTTTTTGATCAAGGTGGCATCCAACGCGTGCCCAGGAGGTGGCTGCTTTTTTATACTGAGTTGACATCCAGCAACATTCCGGCCATGCGCACCAACCTCCCCGTTACCCAGCAGGAGTACGACTACCCTGGCGAAGAGCTCCTGATGTCGACCACCGACACCAAGGGCGTCATCACCCATTGCAACGCCGCCTTCATGCGCGTGAGCGGGTTCGAGTTCGACGAACTCATCGGGCAACCTCACAACATCGTGCGCCATCCCGATATGCCGCCCGAGGCCTACAAGGATCTGTGGTCCACCGTGGGCCATGGCCGCAGCTGGACGGGCATCGTGAAGAATCGGCGCCAGAACGGCGACCATTACTGGGTGCGTGCCAGCGTGACGCCGCTGGTGGAAGATGGCAAGCCCAAGGGCTACATGTCGGTGCGGGCCAAGCCCACGCGCGCCGAGGTGGCTGCCGCCGAGCAGTTATATGAGCGCCTGCGCCGCGAGCGCGAGGCGGGCCGCCCTACCATCCGCCTGCATGCCGGGCGCGTGCGCCCTGTGGGCTGGCGCGACTGGCTCGGGCGCTGGCAGCGCGCCAGCATCACCCAGCGCATGGCCGGGCTGCTGGGCCTGCTGGTGCTGGCAGGCGTGGCCCCGGGTGCCATGGGCTGGGCAGGCCCTGCGGTGCTGGCCGGGCAGGCGCTGGTGCTGGTGTCGCTGGCCGCCTTCATCATCTGGCGCGTGGACCTCAGCATCACCAAGTCGCTGGTGGATGCCAACTTGCTGGCACGCGACATCGCGGGCTGCAATCTCTCCACCGTGGTCAGCGGCCGGCGTGGCCGCCACCCCATGGTGCTGCTGACGGAGCGGCTGCAGCAGATCCAGATCAACCTGCGCGCCGTGGTGGGCGACGCGCGTGGCGAAATCGCTGGTTTCGGCGAAATCTCCGGCGAGATGCACCGCGGCGCCCAGCACCTGGCCGAGCGCACCGAGTCGCAGGCCGCGAGCCTGGAGGAAACGGCGGCGTCGATGGAGGAACTGTCCTCCACCGTGCGCCAGTCCGGCGACACGGCGCAGCAGATCGCCAAGGAGAGCGAGCGCAGCGCCCAACTGGCGCGCGAGGGCGGACAGGCCGTGGCCACGGTCACGCAGGTGATGCAGTCCATCGAGGATTCGTCGCGCCAAATGGGGCAGATCATCTCCACCATCGAGGGCATCGCGTTCCAGACCAACATCCTGGCGCTCAACGCCGCCGTCGAAGCCGCGCGTGCGGGCGAGCAGGGCAAGGGCTTCGCCGTGGTGGCGGGCGAGGTGCGCGCGCTGGCGCAGCGCAGTGCCCAGGCGGCGGGCGAGATCCGCGCGCTGATCGGCACCTCGAACACGCACGTGGCGCATGGCGCGGGCCAGGTGCAGGCAGCGGGCAAGACTATCGCCCAGGTGGTCGATTCGGCCGCCTATGTGAACCAGCTGATGGAACAGATCGGCACCGCCGCGCGCGAGCAGACCATGGGCATCGCCCAGGTCAACACCGCCGTGGTGGAACTGAACCACGTCACACAGCAGAACGCCGCGCTGGTGCAGGAGTCGGCCAACGCGGCGAACCACATGAATGCCAATGCCGGCGTGCTCGGGCGCACGCTGGCGGTGTTCCGCCTGCCGGGCGACCGCGTCTAAGCACCATGCCTGTATAGCTTGTAGCGCTTGCTGGGATTGGGTTTGGGGCTGTTTTGATGCGTGTGGTGGGTTTGCTTCCCGGAGCCGGGACTCGCCCCGGCCTCGGCGGGCGAGTCCCGGCTCCGGGAAGCAAACCCACAGCAAGAGATCAAAAAAGAGAGCCGCCAGCGCAATCCACACAAGGGCGGTTCACGCGCCGCTGCACTCCACCAGGTCGGCGATGGTGAGCACCGGCAGGCCGTGCGCGCTGGCGTAGGCCGTGACCTGCGCGCCGCGCATCATGGTGCCGTCCGGGTTCATGAGTTCGCACAGTACGCCAGCGGGGCGCAGCCCGGCCAGGCGGGACAGGTGCACCGTGCCCTCGGTGTGGCCCTGGCGCGCCAGCACGCCGCCTGGGTGCGCGCGCAGCGGGAAGACGTGGCCGGGGCGCACCAGGTCCTGGGGCCGGGCCTCGGGGTGGACGGCGGCCTGCACGGTGGTCAGCCGGTCGCGTGCGCTCACGCCGGTGCTGACGCCGTGGCGCGCCTCGATAGAGACGGTGAAGGCCGTGCCGTGCGCGCTCTCGTTGCGCTCCACCATGGGCGGCAGCTCCAGGCGGCGCAGGTCTTCGTCGGTCATGCACAGGCAGACGATGCCGCTGCCGTCGCGGATGAGCTGGGCCATGGTCTGCTCGGTCAGCCGCTCGGCGGCCACGATCAGGTCGGCCTCGTTCTCGCGGTCGTCATCGTCGAGCAGGACGATGGGGACGCCCTGGCGCACGGCTTGCAGGGCGGTCTGGACGCGCTGGTGCGCGGTGGTGGTATGGGTTTGAGACATTCAAACGCTCCTCGTGAGTAGGTTGAGAAGACGTTTTCGGGGCACGCAGCCGCACGCGCCCCTGCGCACGGCCAAGGCCATGCCAAGGCTGTGCCAAAAGGGCACGCACGGGCAGCGCATCTTCTTTCATTCGGACTGTGACCGTCGGCTCTGGTGTGTGGCCAGATCTGCTGACCCCCTGGCCAGGGCGATGCCTGGCCAGGGGCGCTCGCGGGCTCGCGAAGACCAGCGGCACGGGTGCCGCTGCTTCGCCTACCGCCGGTGGGGAATTCCGCCCCGCCCTGAAGACGCGATTGCCGGCCCGAGGGCCGGCCCCCATTCTAGGCAGAGTGGCGGGCATCCCTCGCGTGGGGTGGGGAATAAGAGGGAAAAGTGGCTTCGCCCCTTTGCTGGTAAGCGCTAACAGCTCTCTTTTCGATAGCTTTCAGCGCCCGCCGCCCATGGGCGTGAGGCGCCCCAGCTTGTGCGCCAGCTCGATGGCCGACTCCACGCCCATCTTCTCGAAGATGTTGGCGCGGTGGAATTCCACGGTGCGCGCCGTGATGCCCAGGTGCTCGGCGATGTTCTTGTTGTAGTGGCCGCGGATCAGCTCGTCGAGCACTTCGCGCTCGCGCGGGCTCAGGGACGCCAGGGCCTGGCGCAGGCGCTGGGCCTCGCGCTCGGCGTCGGTCTGCGCGCGCACGGCGCGCATGGCCTGCTCCACGCGGTCCACCAGCATGTTGTCCTGGAAGGGTTTTTCGAGGAAGTCCCAGGCACCGTTCTTCACCGCCTCCACGGCGCTGCCCACGTCGCCGTGGCCGGTGAGGAACAGCACCGGCCAGGGGCAGCCCAGGGCCTTGAGCTGCTCGAAGGTCATGGTGCCCGAGAGCGGCTCCATGCGCATGTCCAGCAGCACCACGGCCGTGCCCCAGGGCTGGCCCTGCAGCGCGCGCACGGCGTCGATCAGCGCCGTGCCGCTGGCCCAGGTGCGCGTTTGCCAGCCGCGCGAGTCGAACAGCCAGGCCAGGCCATCGCGCACGTCGGCGGCGTCGTCCACGATGTGGATGTCCATGCGGTGGGAGGTGTCGTTCATGGCGTGGATGCGAGGGGGAGTTGCACGGTGAACAGCGCGCCGCCGAGCTGCGCGTCCTGTCCCACCAGGATGCGGCCATGGTGGGCTTCGGCGATGGAGCGGCAGATGGCCAGGCCCATGCCCATGCCGCCCGCCTGGGTGCTGAAGAAGGCGTCGAAGATGCGCGCGCGCGCCTCCTCGGGCACGCCGGGGCCGTTGTCGGCCACGGCCAGGGCCACGCAGTGGTGGCCGTCGCAGGGCTCGTTGGCGCAGGGCGCGGCGGCCAGGCGCACCTGCACCTGGGGCGGCTCGCGCCCCTGGGGCGCCCAGGCCAGGGCGTTGCTGCACAGGTTGTGCGCCAGGTGTTCGAGCAGCAGCGCGTCGCCCTGCACCCACAGGTCCTGCGCGGGCAGCAGCAGCGTCAGCGGGGTGGCGTGGGCCTCCTGCACGCTGGCGCAGACGCGGCGCACCAGGGCCGAGAGGTTGACCCGCGTGAGGTTGAGCTCGCGCTTGCGCGCGAAGGCGTTGACGCGCTGGATCACGCCGCCCGCGCGCTCGGCCAGCTGGGCCATGCGCTGCACCACGGGCTCCATTTCGTCCAGGCCGATGGTGTCGGCGCGCAGGCGGTTGAGCAGCCCGTTGGCGAAGCTGGCGAGCGCGCCCAGGGGCTGGTTCAGCTCGTGCGCCAGGGTGGAGGCCACCTCGCCCACGGCGACGAGGCGGCCCGAGGCTTCGAGCTTGTCCTGCTGCAGCGCGGCGAGCTGCTGGGCGCGCTTGCGCTCGCTGATGTCGAGTACCGAGCTCATCCAGCCCAGTTGCGCGCCGTCGGCGGCGGTCAGGGGCGACTCGTGGATGAGCACGTCCACGCGGTGGCCGTCGCGGTGCTGGAACTGCGCCTCGATGCCCTCGGCGCGCGTGCCCTGGCGGATCACGGCGCGGTGCAGCATGTCGATCTCGTCGGCCTGGTCGGCGGGCCAGTAGGGCAGCGGGGCGCTGGCGCCGCGCAGCTCGTGCGCGGCGTAGCCCACCATGGCGCAGAAGGCGTCGTTCACGTACAGGATGCGGCCCTTCATGTCCCAGGCGCGCATGCCGATCGTCACCGAGCGCTCCATGGCCGAGCGCAGCGCCACCTCGGCCTGCAGGCGCTGCTGCACCTGCTGGCGCTTGACGATGTCGCGCCGCAGCGCCGCCAGGCTGGCCAGCATGCCGAGCAGGAACAGGAGCGCCACGACGAAGAAGATGCGCGGCACGGGCGAGGTCTGCGGGCCCTGCGGCACCACCTCCAGCATCAGGTCGGTGCCGGGCAGGTTCATCACCGTGCGGTACGGGCCCAGGGCCTGGGTGCTGGCGCCGGGCGGCGGGGCCGCGTCGTCCACCACCAGGCGCACGGTCTGGCTTTCGAGGAACCAGGCGGGCAGCAGCACGTCCACCGCCTGCTGCATGGACAGCGCGGCCACGTGCATGCCCTGCAGGCGCGTGCCGTCGAAGTACGGCACCGCCAGCCAGACGCGGTCGGTGGGGTGGCCGCCGCCGTCGCGCATGGGGCCGGCGTAGCTGGCGCGGCGCAGGTTGCCCACGATGTCCTGCAGGGTCAGCAGCGCCTGGCGGTTGCTGTCGTGCAGGGCCATGTCGTCCTCCCAGGCGCGGGCGGCGCCGCCGGGCGCGCTGGCGCGCCAGCCATGCGCCAGCACCACGCCGGGGGCGCGCCACAGCAGGCCGGTGGGCGCGCTGCCCTCGGCGCCCTGGCCCGGGCTGGGCAGGGTCTGCGGGCCGTCGAGCGCGGCGCGGCGCGCGAGCAGGGCCATGTCGTCCTCCAGCCGGCGGAAGTGGAACTGCGCGCTCTGCTCCAGCCACTGCGCGTCGGCGCCGCGGCGGCGTTCCTCTTCCTCGGTCTCGAAGCTGTCGAGGTACCACACCAGGGCCACCACGGCGCTGACGATGATGACCGCGAAGCCCATCATCCACAGCACGGTCCAGCGGCTGCGGTCGGTCATGGGGCGGGTGCTGGCGTGCAGCAGCGCGAAGTCGTCGGGGGCTTGGGGCGTCAAGGTCGGTGCAGGGGCGGGGCAAGGGCGGGACGGGCGGTTTGATAATAACGGCCATGTCCCGCGCCCCGCTCTCCCGCCGCCGCTGCATCCAGGCCCTGGCCCTGGGCGGCCTGGCGCGGCGGGCCGGGGCGCAGGCCAGGATCACCATCCGCCTGTCGCACGTGGTGGCGCGGCAAACGCCCAAGGGGCTGGCGCTGGAGCGCTTCGGTGAGCTGGTGCACGCGCGCAGCCAGGGGCGCATCGACGTGGTGGTGTACCCCAACTCGCTGCTGTTCGGCGATGCCGACGAGATGCAGGCGCTGCAGCTCGGGGCGGTGGACATGCTGGCGCCCTCGCTGTCCAAGTTCGGGCGCCTCGGCTTTCCCGAATTCGAGCTGTTCGACCTGCCGTTCCTGTTCGAGACGCGCACGCAGGTGTACCGCGCCATGCAGGGACGGCTGGGGCAGGCGCTGCTGGCGGGGCTGGCGCGCCAGCGCATGGTGGGGCTGGGTTACCTGGACAACGGCTTCAAGCACATGAGCGCCAACCGCCCGCTGGTGGCTCCGGACGACTTCGCCGGGCTGCGCATGCGCGTGCAGGGCTCGCGCGTGATCGCGCACCAGATGCGCGCGCTGGGCGCGCGGCCCGTGGTGCTGGACTTCGGCGAGACGCGCCGCGCCCTGGCCATGGGGGTGGTGGACGGCACGGAAAACCCCATCTCCAACTTCTGGACCCAGCGCATGCACGAGGTGCAGACGCACCTGAGCCTGACGCACCACGGCTACCTGGGGTACGCGGTGGTGGTGCACCAGCGCTTCTGGGCGCACCTGGCCGGGCCGGACAGGCAGCTCGTCGCCGCAGCGCTGGAGGAAGCGCTGGCCTGGGGCAATGCCATCGCCCGCAGCGAGAACGAGCAGGCCCTGGCCACCCTGCGTGAAAGCGGCGGCATCCACATCCACGACCCCAGCGCGGCGCAGCGCCAGCAATTGCGCGCGGCCACCGCCGAGGTGTACCAGGGGCTGGAGCGGCGCATCGGCCGCCAGTGGCTCGAACAGGTGCAACAAGAGTGGATCACAGGATGAAGGGTTAACCCTAGCTGTGGAACGCCACAGTTACGCGGGAGGCGGGCCGGGCCTACAGTCCGCGCCGTTGTGACCCATAACCCTTGAGGAGACCTCCATGCAATTTCCCGTCAAGAAAGTCCTGGCCTGCGCGCTGCTGGCCGTTGGCGCCACGCTGGCCCATGCGCAGACCGTGATCAAGTTCAGCCACGTCGTGGCGCAGGACACGCCCAAGGGCAAGGCCGCCGAGTTCTTCGCCAAGAAGGCCAATGAGCTGACCAAGGGCAAGGTCAAGGTCGAGGTGTACGCCAACAGCGCGCTGTACAAGGACAAGGAGGAGATGGAGGCCCTGCAGCTCGGCTCGGTGCAGATGCTGGCACCGTCGCTGGCCAAGTTCGGCCCGCTGGGCGTGAAGGACTTCGAGGTGTTCGACCTGCCCTTCATCTTCGACAACCGCGACGACCTGCACAAGGTGACGACCGGCCCCGTGGGCGCCAAGCTGCTGAAGAAGCTGGAGCCGCGCGGCATCACCGGCCTGGCCTACTGGGACAACGGCTTCAAGGTCTTCTCCGCCAACAAGCCGCTCAAGACCGTGGCCGACTACAAGGGCCTGAAGTACCGCATCCAGTCCTCCAAGGTGCTGGAGGAGGAAATCCGCGCCCTGGGCGGCATGCCGCAGGTGATCGCCTTCGGCGAAACCTACCAGGCGCTGCAGACCGGCGTGGTGGACGGCACCGAGAACCCGCCCTCCAACTTCTACACGCAGAAGATGCACGAGGTGCAGAAGCACGTCAGCATGACCAACCACGGCTACCTGGGCTACGCCGTCATCGTGAACAAGAAGTTCTGGGACGGCCTGCCCGCCGACGTGCGCGAGCAACTGAACGACGCCATGCGCCAGGCCACGGCCTATGCCAACCAGATCGCGCAGGACGAGAACGACCAGTCGATGGAAGCCGTGAAGAAGAGCGGCAAGACCGCCATCTACACGCCCACCGCCGAGGAGCGCCTGGCGCTGAAGAAGGCGCTGGTGCCGGTGCACGACAAGATGTCCAGCCGCATCGGCAAGGAAACCATCCAGGACGTGTACAAGGCCACGGGCTTCGATCCGTCCAAGCTCTGATTCACTGAAACACCGGCCGGGGCGCGGCGCAGCGCTCCGGCCTGGCGCGGGCGGCCCGGCGGGCGCCCGCACGGCGCACCGATCTCTACGGAGAACCTCCCATGAAATTCCTCAATCACCTGGAAGAGTGGCTCATCACCTTCCTGATGGGCGCTGCCACGCTCATCGTTTTCGTCGCGGTGCTGCACCGCTACATGGCGGGCTACAACATCCCGGGCCTGCAGGACTGGCTGCTGTCCATCAACATGACCTGGGCGCAGGAGCTGACCATCATCATGTTCGTGTGGATGGCCAAGTTCGGCGCCGCCTATGGCGTGCGCACTGGCATCCACGTCGGCGTAGACGTGCTCATCAACCGCCTGGGCGCGGGCACGCGCGGCAAGTTCATCATCTTCGGCCTGGCCGCGGGCGCGCTGTTCACCGGCATCGTCGGCACCATGGGTGCCACCTTCGTGTGGGAGAACGGCGCGCACTACGCCACCTTCAACGCCCTGGGCCTGAACGTGGAAAACCTCATCGAAGGGCCGACCACGCCCGACCTGGAGTGGCCGACCTGGGTGGTGTACAGCGCCATTCCGCTGGGCAGCAGCCTGATGTGCTTCCGTTTCCTGCAGGTGCTGGTGGGCTACGTCCGCACCGGCGAGCTGCCGCACCACGACCACGGCCACGTCGATGGCCTCGATGACGACGAAGCGCCCGCGCAGGACTACAACCCCTACGCCATGCGCGACAACCTGCATCCCGACGAAACCGACCACAGCGCAGGGGCCAAGAAATGAATGCCGCCATCATCTTCCTCATCCTCACCGTGCTGATGCTCACCGGCATGCCGGTGTCCATCTCGCTCGGCTTGACGGTGCTCACCTTCCTGTTCGGCTTCACCGATGTGCCGCTGGAGTCGGTGGCGCTGAAGCTGTTCACCGGCATCGAGAAGTTCGAGATCATGGCGATCCCGTTCTTCATCCTCGCGGGCAACTTCCTCACCCACGGCGGCGTGGCCAAGCGCATGATCAACTTCGCCACCGCCATGGTGGGCCACTGGCACGGCGGCCTGGGCCTGGGCGGGGTGCTGGCGTGCGCGCTGTTTGCGGCCGTGTCGGGCTCCAGCCCTGCCACGGTGGTGGCCATCGGCTCGATCCTGCTGCCGGCCATGGTCAAGGCGGGTTTCCCGAACCGCTTCGGCGCGGGCGTGATCACCACCTCGGGCGCCCTGGGCATCCTGATCCCGCCGTCGATCGTGATGGTGATGTACTCGGTGGCCACCAACAGCTCGGTGGGCGCGCTGTTCATGGCCGGCGTGGTGCCGGGCCTGGTGCTGGCGGCCGTGCTGGGTGGCGTGACCTGGTGGCGTGCGCGCAAGTACAACTACCCGCGCCTGCCCAAGGCCACCTGGGGCGAGCGCTGGACGGCATTCCGCAAGTCGGCATGGGGCCTGTTCCTGATCGTGGTGGTGATGGGCGGTATCTATACCGGCATGTTCACGCCCACCGAGGCCGCGGCCATGAGCGCGGTGTACGCCTTCGTGGTGGCCGTGTTCATCTACAAGGACATGAGCCTCAAGGACGTGCCCAAGGTGCTGCTGAACTCGGCCAACATGAGTGCCATGCTGCTGTACATCATCACCAACGCGGTGCTGTTCAGCTTCATCATGACCAACGAGAACATCCCGCAGGCACTGGCCGACTGGATGCTGGGCAATGGCCTGGGCGTCATCACCTTCCTGCTCGCGGTGAACGTGATCCTGCTGCTGGCGGGCAACTTCATGGAGCCGTCGTCGATCATGCTGATCTTCGCGCCCATCCTGTTCCCGGTGGCGATGAAGCTGGGCATCGACCCGATCCACTTCGGCATCATCATGGTGGTGAACATGGAGGTCGGCATGTGCCATCCGCCCGTGGGCCTGAACCTGTACGTGGCCTCCGGCATCACCAAGATGGGCATCACCGAGCTGACGGTGGCCGTGTGGCCCTGGCTGCTGGCCATGCTCGGTTTCCTGGTGGTGGTCACCTACTGGCCGGGCCTGAGCCTGTGGTTCCCGCGCTGGCTGGGGATGATCTAGCCATGTGGCGCCACGCGCGGCGGCTGGCGCTGGCGGCTGCCCTGGGCCTGGCGGCCCAGGGCGCCATGGCCCAGATCCGCATCGGGCAGACGGTGGGGGTGAGCGGCGCGGTCGCCGCCACCGTGAAGGAGTCGATGCTCGGCGCACAGTTGTACCTCGATGCCGTCAACGCCAAGGGCGGCGTGGCTGGCGAGAAGATCGAGGTCATCACGCTGGACGATGCCTTCGACGTGCGCAAGGCCGAGGCCAACGCCCGCGTGCTGATCGAGGAGCGCGGCGTGGTGGCCCTGTTCATGAGCCGGGGCACGCCGCATACCGAAGCCATCAACGCGGTGCTGGAGCAGCACCACGTGCCCATGGTCGGCCCTTCCACCGGCGCCATCATGTTGCACCAGCCGGTCAAACCCTACATCTTCCACGTGCGCGCCACCTACCAGCGCGAGGCCCTGCACGCCATGGCGCACCTGCTGTCCGTGGGCATCACGCGCGTGGCCGTGGTGCACGTGGACGACAGCTTCGGCGCTGACGGCCTGGAGGGCGCGCGCCAGGGGCTGCAGCAGGGCCGCCTGGAACCCGTGGCCGTGGCCAGGTTCGACCGTGCCAAGCCCGACTTCGCACCGCTGCTGCCCACGCTCAAGGCGGCCGCGCCGCAGGCGGTGCTGGTCATCGGCTCGGGCACGGCGGTGGTCGAAGGCATTCGCAGCCTGAAGGCGGCCGGCATTGGCGGGCAGCACCTGACGCTCTCCAACAACGCCTCGGAAGGCTTCGTCAAGCTGTTGGGCGCCGATGCCAAGGGCGTCGTGGTGAGCCAGGTCATGCCGTCGAGCCTGAACTTCGGCCTGGTGCGCGAAGCCACGCAACTGGCCAAGGCGCGCGGGCTGGACGATGTGAGCCCGGCCATGCTCGAAGGCTTCGCATCGGCCAAGGTGCTGGTCGAGGGCCTGCGCCGCGCGGCACCCAAGGTCACGCGCGCCAGCGTGCACGAGGCGCTCAACCGCCTGGGACGCTACGACCTGGGCGGGCTGGCGGTGGACTACAGCCCCGCCAGCCACTCGGGGCTGGAGTTCGCCGACCTGTCCATCATCGGCGGCAACGGCAAGTTCAGGCGCTGATGCTGCTGAATTGATAGCTGCCAGCGCTTTCTGGGAAAGCGCTGGAGGCCGATTTGGCTTGAAAAATCAACCGACGTTGATGCTCTTGCTGGCGCTCGCCGTCTGGCCCGCGTCGTCCTTCCAGTGCAGGCGCAGCTCGCCGCTCTCGCGCGCGAGGAAGGTGAACTCGATATAGGGGTTCTGCGAGACCGAGATGCCCGGCTCCCAGGCGAACAGCAGGGCCGGGCCCAGGTGCGCCTCGAAGCGCGTGACGATGTTGCGCGGGCGGATCTTGCCGGCCTCGTCGGTGCGCAGGCCGCTTTCCATCACGTGCTCGATCTGCGCGCGCACGCGCAGCACCTCGCCCTTCTTGGGGCTTGCGTTGCTGATCCAGACGCGGGGTGGTTTCTGGTTCATGGGGCGTTCCTCACATGCCGCAGCCGCTGGCGGCCACCGTCACTGCATGGCTGGCCGCGAGCAGCTTGCCGCTTTTCATGCGCGCCAGCGCGTGCACCGTCTGCGACTGCGACAGGCGCACGCGCACGGCGGCCTCGGCCGTGCCGGCCGCCGCCGTGAACTGCAAGCGGCAGGCCAGGGGCGCGGGGTTCAGGTCCGCCAGCACGATGATTTCCTCGCACCAGTCCTGCTCCGTGACCGGCAGCGTGACCTTGACCTTCACCGGCACGGCGGCGGGGTTGTCGGCCAGCGTGGGCACGTCGAGGTGCAGGCCCTCGGTCTGGGGCTTGCGCCCCTGGGCGAAGTCGGCCAGGGCCTTGCGGAACTCGGCCGGGTTGGGGGCGAGAGCGGCATTGGTCAGCGGCGTCTTGCTCTGCGGCTGGGCCAGAGCGGGAAGGGCCAGCGTGGCGGCGCCGGCGGCCATCAGGGTTCTGCGCTGCATGGGCTCAGATCGCGAGGAAGTCGCTGAACTTGGAACGTGCCCAGGCGAAGTCTTCCTTCACCAGGTCGGCCGTGCGTACGTCCATGTCGATCTGCGTCTGGTTGACCTGGCCCTTGGCGTCTACCTCGTACTCGAACTTGACCGAGATTTCCTCCTGCGGCTCGGTGTTGACCATCATGTAGCAGAGGTTGTCGGGCAGCAACGGCTTGACCTCCTGGCCTGCCACGCGCTGGGCGATGTACTTGGCGACAATCTTGCCGATGTAGTTGGCGACGTGCGCGCTCTTGGGGTAATGGCCGAACTGGGGCGAGATGGCGCCCATCAGGTCGCCCACGAAGTACACGCTGTCGTCGCCGTTGGCGTGGAACAGGCGCTGGTGCATGTCGGCCCAGCCGGTGGGCTTGCCGGTGGTCGCGTCCTTGCCGATCAGGCCAGCGTGCCAGACCATGTCGGCGGCCTGGTGCGGGGGCATCAGGATGGCTTCGTCGAACTTCAGCTCGCCGGCCGTGGTCTTGATGCGCTTGGCGAACGGATCCACCTCCTGCACGCGCGCGTTGGGCACGTGGGTGATGATGTCCGGATACAGCTCGTCGAACGCCTGCTTGTAGCCCACGCCGATGGGGGCGATCTTGGGCTTGGGGTCGAGGATGACGATCTTGCCGGGGATCTTGTTCTTCTTGATGTGCGAGGCGATCAGGCAGGCGCGCTCGTAGGGCGAGGGCGGGCAGCGGTGCGGCGGCGGGGGCAGCGTCATCACCAGCGTGCCGCCCTTGAAATCCTTCACGCGCTGCTTGAGTCCGAACATCTGCTGGTTGGGGATGTAGGCGCTGGCGAAGTGCGTGCGCGTGTGCTCGATGGCACGCTGGTCGTCGCCGTACCAGGCGTCCCACGCGTCGCGGATGCCGCCCGAGAGGATCAGGTAGTCATACTCGACCAGGCCGTGCCCGGTGCGCACCAGCTTCTTGTCGCGCTCGAAGCCTGTCACCTCGGTCTGCAGCAGCGTGTAGCCGTATTTGTTGGCCGGGCGCAGCAGGTCGTGCTGCACGAAATCGGTGTTCACGATGTCCACCAGCCACTTGTTGCTCATGGGGCCTGACCAGAACGTCGGGTTGCGCTCCAGTACCACCACGTCGGAATTCGGGATCAGCTCGCGCAGGTAGCGCGCGGCCGTCAGGCCGCCCCAGCCGCCGCCGCAGATCACGATGCGTGGCGCACTGCCCTTGCGTGGCAGGATGCGCGACTGCGGGCTGATGACGGCCGGCGCGGCCAGGGCCGGGCCGGCCACGGCACCCAGCGCAAGCGCGGGTGGGGTGATGAGGAAGCTACGTCGTTGCATGGCGGTCTCCTTGGGTTGACGGATTGGAAAAGGGGAGGGCGAGCAGTGCGCCCGCCACGATGCCCGCGCAAGCGGGCAGGCTGGCGAAAGCCAGCGTGGACAGTCCGGAAAGCCCCTGGCCGATGGAGCAGCCCACGGCCAGCACGCCGCCCAGGCCCATCAGCAGCCCGCCGCCCGCCGATGCGGCCAGGCGCGCGGGGCTGTCGAAACCTTCCCAGCGGGCCGTGCGCGTGAGCAGCGCGGCGGCGCATGCGCCCGCCAGCGTGCCTGCCACGATGGCCGGGCCCAGGCTGGCCTCGCGGCCCACGGCCAGTTGCAGGTAGAGCAGCCCCTCGGCCACCGGGCCGATGAAGCTCAAGGAGGTGAGCGGCACGGGCTCGAACGGATCGACGCCGACTTGGGCCGTGATCCACCAGCCCGCCGCCACCAGCGTGCCGATGACGGCCGCGCACAGCAGCGCCACGCCGTTGCCGCGCACCTGCCGCAGCGCATAGGCCAGCAGCGCCAGCGCGGGCAGGCCGGCAGCGCCCAGCGTGGCCGCGCCGGTCGGCAGGCCCTGAGCGGCCAGCCACTGCGGCAGCGCCGCGTATTCGAGCTGCACTGCGCCCCAGCCCTGCAGCCACTGGCGCAGGGGCGCGAGCACGCCCGTCAGCGTGGCCTGCGCCGCCAGCCCCAGGCACAGCAGGGCGACCAGCGCGCGCAGGTTGCCGCCCGCCAGCAGCACCAGGGCGCGCGCGCCGCAGTTGCGCGCCAGCGCCATGCCCGCGCCGAACAGCAGGCCGCCAATGAACACGCCCGGCAGCGAGAAGCGCGCGCGCACGACCTGCGCCGTGCCCAGGTCGGCCAGCCCCGCCCACGCCAGCGCCTGCGAGCCCAGCAGCGCCACGGCCAGCGCCAGCGCGAAGGCACGCAGGGCAGGGGCTTCGCGCAGGCCGCGCAGCAGGCAGAAGCGCCCCAGCCGCGCCGCCACGCCGAAGGTGCAGCCCAGCAGGAATCCGGCCCAGAGCAAGCTCATTCAGCGATCCCAGATGTCGGTGGTGATGGCCGCGTACCACGCCTCGCCGTAGCGCGCTTCCGCCGCGCGGTAGTCGGCGTTGCCATCCAGCGGGCTCACGCCGCCCGAGCCGGCGGGCTCGACCAGCTTGCCGCCCTCGGCGCGGTAGATGCCCGCCACCGAGATGCCGTAGCCCGGCCCGATCAGGCTGTAGCAGGTGTTGGCGTAGGCGGCCGTGGGCGCGGCCTGCCCCAGCAGGTCGGCCGCGATGGCGGCGGCCGCCACCTTGCCCTGCGTGTTGGCCGCGAAGCCTGACTTGGGCATGGGCGCGGCGATGGTCGCGTCGCCCAGCGCGTAGATGCCCGCGACCCGGCGCGACTCGAAGCTCTCGGCCTTCACGGGCACCCAGCCGCTCGCGTCGGTCACGCCTGCGCGCTCGGCGATGAAGCCGGCCTTCTGCGGCGGGATCACGTTGAGCACGTCGGCCCGGTGGCGCGTACCGAAGGCGGTCTCCACCTCCAGCCTGGCCGCGTCCACGCGCATCACCTGCCCGTCGTCGGACTGCTTGACCCACTCGATCATGTCGCCGTACAGCGCCTTCCAGCCCTGCTGGAACAGCGCCTGCTTGGAGAAGCTGTCCTTCGCGTCGAGCAGCAGCACCTTGCTGCGCGGCTTGTGGCGCTTGAGGTAGTGCGCCACCATCGCCGCGCGCTCGTAGGGGCCGGGCGGGCAGCGGAAGGGGTTGTCCGGGATCGCCATCACGAAGCGGCCGCCGTCGGGCATGGCTTCGAGCTGGCGGCGCAGCAGCAGCGTCTGCGGCCCGGCCTTCCAGGCGTGCGGCGCTTTTTCCGCAGCCGCCTCGTCGTAGCCTTCGAGCGCGTTCCAGCGCATGTCCACGCCGGGCGAGAGCACCAGCCGATCCCAGCGCAGCACCTGCCCCGTGGACAGGCGCAGCGTGCGCGCGGCGGCGTCCACGTCCTCGGCGCGCGCGTGGATCACTTCCACGCCCGCCGCGCGCAGGCCGGCGTAGCCGTGGCCGATGCTGTCCCAGGTGCGCAGCCCCGCGAGGTAGAGGTTGGAGAACGGGCAGGTGTGGAAGCGCTCGGCGGGCTCGACGAGCGTCACGCGCACGCCTGGCGCGCGCAGGCGCAGGTAGCGCGCGGCCGTGGCGCCGCCGAAGCCGCCGCCCACGACCACCACGTGGGCGGCGCCGGCATTGGCCTGAACCAGGGCGGGCAGCGCGAGGGCGCTGGCGAGCACGGTGCGTCGGGTGCAGGACATCAGCGGCCCTCCTTGTCGGCGAACCATTGGGCCAGCGCCTCGATCTGCGCGTCGTCGTAGCCCTTCATGAGGCGCGTCATCACCGTGGCGTCCGGCGCCTGCCCGGCGCGGAAGGCGCGCAGGCGCTGCAGCAGGTAGCCGGCGGTGTGGCCGCGCAGGCTGGGGATGGCGCCGGTGGAGCGGCCTTCGGGGCCGTGGCAGTTCACGCAGGTGCCGGCGAGCACGGAGGCATCCTGCACGCGCAGTTGGGCCCCGGCCGCCAGCGGTGCGAGCAGCAGCGCCAGGGCGAAGCGGTTCAGGGGGAAGGCAGAGGGCATGGGGGCTCCGGGGCGGGCAACGCGAAACACGGAAACAGGGCTTGGGCGTTGGAGCGGCGCTGGGGCAGGCTGCTGCGGCACCCCGGTTACTGGGGGCGTCCCTCTCAGCCGTCACGCGGCACAAGCGGAGTTGTTTGTGGGGGCGATTCTACGGGGTCGGGGCCGGCGGACTCACCGCCGCTGCTGCTTTGCCGCAGCGGCTTTCCTGCCTTTCCGATGTCCTGCTGGCATGGCTTTGTGGAATTCGTGTGCAAACTGCTCCCGACGCTCGAACAGGAGACGTTTGCTGCCGCTTGCAGGTGACCTGGAGAGCGTTGCAGAGCTGCTCTCCAAGGCAGTGGAAACGCTCGGCGGCAAACCGGCGACGGCGTAAACCAGCGGCGGCCGAGGCCGCCTGCAACTTCAAAGGCCCGCGATGCGGGCCTGGGGCGCGAAAGCCAGTGTCGAGAAGTGCCAAAGGCGGCGTCGTTTAGTGCCAAAGCGCGCGGCGTGCCATTCAACTGCCGCTGTCCTGATGCCCATCAAGAGAAAATCCGGGTTTTGCCTGATAATGAGAATAGGTTTTATTGATTATGGCTACATCGTTACCACTGTGCATATGACTTCCCACGCCACCGGGGGGCCGTCCGGCCCGCATGCCACTTTGGGCCTGGACGCCTTGCCGCGTGCCACCACCGCGCGCGTCGTGGCGCTGGCCGCGGCGCAGGACGCGCCGCAGCAGGAGCTGCTGCTGCGGCTCATGGAGATCGGTTTCCTGCCCGGCGAGCCGGTACGCGTCATCGGGCGGGGCTTTCCGGGCGGCGACCCGCTGGCCGTGCGCGTCGGCCAGGCCACGTTCGCGCTGCGCCGCCATGAGGCGGCCCTGGTGCAGGTGCAGGCGGAGGGCGTGGCATGAGCGTGGCGCAGGCCCAAGCCCCGCTGCGCGTGGCGCTGCTGGGCAACCCGAATTGTGGCAAGACGGCACTGTTCAACCTGATGACCGGCGCGCGCCAGAAGGTGGCCAACTACGCCGGCGTCACGGTGGAGCGCAAGGAGGGCATGCTGCAGACGGCGGGCGGGCGGCGCGTGCGCATGCTCGATCTGCCGGGCACCTACAGCCTGCATGCGCACAGCCTGGACGAGGCCATCACGCGCGACATCGTCACCGGCCACCATGCCGCCGAGGCGCCGCCCGAGCTGCTGCTGTGCGTGACCGATGCGACGCACCTGCGCCTGAACCTGCGCCTGGTGCTGGAGGCGCGCGCGCTGGGCCTGCCCATGGCGCTGGTGCTGAACATGAGCGACATGGCGCAGCAGCGCGGCATCACCATCGACCGCGAGGCGCTGTCCCAGGCGCTGGGCGTGCCGGTGCTGGCCAGCGTGGGCGTGCGCCACGATGGCGCCCACGAGCTGCTGCAGTGGCTCGACGGCGTGGCGCCCGTGGCGCCGCCGCCCATGGCCCTGCAGCTCAGCGCCGAACCGCGCCAGCGCGTGCTGGACCTGCACCACGAGGTGCAGCGCATCATGGGCCTGGCGGTGCGCGAGGCGCCGGCGCACAGGCTGCTTGACGACCGCATCGACGCGGTGGTGCTGCACCCCGTGTGGGGCTTGGTGCTGCTGGCGGTGCTGCTGTTCCTGATGTTCCAGGCGGTGTTCAGCTGGGCCGAGGGGCCCATGGGGGCGATTGAGGGCGGCACCAAGCTGCTGGCCGAGTGGGTGAACGCGCACATGGCCGAGGGCGTGCTGCGCAGCCTTATCACCGACGGCATGCTGGCCGGCGCGGGCGGGGTGGTGGTGTTCCTGCCGCAGATCCTGATCTTGTTCCTGTTCATCCTGGCGCTCGAAGACTCGGGTTACCTGCCGCGCGCGGCCTTCCTGCTCGACCGCGTGATGGGCACCGTGGGGTTGTCGGGGCGCTCGTTCATCCCGCTGCTGTCGAGCTTTGCCTGCGCGGTGCCGGGCATCATGGCGACGCGCTCCATCGCGAGCTGGCGCGACCGGCTGGTCACCATCCTGATCGCGCCGCTCATGACCTGCTCGGCGCGCCTGCCGGTGTATGCGCTGCTGATCGGCGCGTTCATCCCGGCGCGCACGGTGGCCGGCGTCTTCAACCTGCAGGGGCTGGTGCTGTTCGGCCTGTACGTGGGCGGCATCGCCAGCGCCATGGCCGTGGCCTGGGTGGCCAAGCTGGCGCGCCGCCAGGCGGGCCCCACGCCGCTGCTCATGGAGCTGCCGGCCTACCGTCGGCCGAGCCTGCGCAGCCTGGCCATCGGGCTGTACGAGCGCGCCATGATCTTCCTGCGCCGCGTCGGCGGCATCATCCTGGCCGTGACGGTGCTGCTGTGGTTCCTCTCCAGCTTCCCCGCGCCGCCGGAAGGGGCCGAGGGCCCGGCCATCGAATACAGCTTCGCCGGACGCATCGGCCAGGCCATCGAGCCCGTGGTGGCGCCCATCGGCTTCAACTGGCAGATCGCCATCGCCCTGGTGCCCGGCATGGCCGCGCGCGAGGTGGCGGTGGGGGCGCTGGGCACGGTGTACGCGCTGTCGGCCACGGACGACGACGCGGTGGCCGAGCAGCTCGGCCCGCTGATCGCCGCCGGCTGGTCGCTGGCCACGGCGCTGTCGCTGCTGGTGTGGTTCGTCTTCGCGCCGCAGTGCATTTCCACCATCGCCGCGGTGCGGCGCGAGACCAACGGCTGGCGCTGGCCACTGGTGATGACGGCCTACCTGTTCGCGCTGGCCTACGGCGCGAGCTTCATCACCTACCGCATTGCCTTGGCGCTTGGAGGAGGTTGAACCATGACCCAGGAAATCATCGTCGGGCTGATCGTGGCCCTGGCTGCGGCCTACGTGGTGTGGCGCTTTCTGCCTGCGCGCTGGCGCAAGCCCTTGCAGCGCGTGCACCCGGCCCTGGCGCGCGAGAGCGGCTGCGGCGGCTGCAGCGGCTGCTCCAGCCAGTCCAGCGGCTGCGGCTCGCACGGCCAGAAGGCGCCGTAAGCTCTTGATTTGAGAGCTGCCAGCGCTTTTTGGTAAAGGGCTGGAGCCGTTTTTGACTCCAAACCTTGCGGGAGGCGGCCGTTGCCCCCGCAGCGGCGTCAGGCGGCGCTCAGGGCGCCGGCCTGCGTCAGGCGCTCGGCCACCAGGAGCTTTTGCATCTCCGCTTGGCCCATGATGCCCAGGCTTTCCGCCACCTCGGCGATCGGCCGGCCCGACGCCATGGCCGCCTTGGCGATGGCAGCGGCCTTCTCGTAGCCGATCAGCGGGTTCAGCGCGGTGACCAGCGTGACCGAGGAGGCGATGCGTTCGCCCAGCAGGTGCTGGTTGGCCACGATGCCCTCGACGCAGTGCTTCTGCAGCGTGCCGCAGGCGTGCGCCAGGTGGTGCAGGCTCTTGTGCAGCGCCCAGGCCATCAGGGGCTCGAAGGCGTTGAGCTGCAGTTGGCCGGCCTCGGCGGCCATGGTGATGGCGGCATCGTTGCCGATGACCTCGAAGCACACCTGGTTCATCGCCTCGGGGATCACCGGGTTCACTTTGCCCGGCATGATGGACGAACCGGCCTGGCGCGCGGGCAACTGGATGTCGCCCACCCCGGCCTGCGGGCCGGAGGACAGCAGGCGCAGGTCGTTGCTGATCTTGGACAGCTTGGCGGCGATGCGCTTGAGCACGCCGGAGATATCGACGAAGGCCCCGGTGTCCGACGTGGCGGCGATCAGGTTGCTGGCGGCCTTCACCGGCACGCCCGACAGCGCGGCCAGCGTGGGCACGACCACGTCCACATAGCCCACGGGCGCGTTGATGCCGGTGCCGATGGCGGTGCCGCCCATGTTCACCTCGGTCATCAGGTAGGCGGATTCGCGCAGGCGCTTTTCGTCGTCGGCCACCATGGCGGCGAAGGCCGCGAACTCCTGGCCCAGCGTCATGGGCACGGCGTCCTGCAGCTGGGTGCGGCCGATCTTCAGGATGGGGGCGAATTCCTCTGCCTTGGACTCGAAGGCGCCGCGCAGCTGCGCCAGGGCTTCCAGCAGCGTCTGGATGCCGGCATAGGTGGCGAGCTTGACGGCCGTGGGGTAGGCGTCGTTGGTGCTTTGCGAGGCGTTGACGTGGTCGTTCGGGTGGATCACGTCGTAGCGGCCCTTGGGCAATCCCAGGTGCTCCAGGGCACGGTTGGCGATCACCTCGTTGGCGTTCATGTTCGTGGAGGTGCCGGCGCCGCCCTGGATCACGTCCACGACGAACTGGTCGTGCAACTGGCCGGCGATCAGGTCGTCGCAGGCCTGGGCAATGGCGCGGGCGGGTGTTTCGCTGATCGCGCCCAACTGCAGGTTGGCATGGGCGGCGGCCTTCTTGACGAAGGCGAAGGCCCGGATCAGCGCGGGCATGGCGGCCACGGACTGGCCTGTGATGGGGAAGTTCTCGACGGCGCGGGCGGTGTGGATGCCCCAGTAGGCGTCGGGAGGGATGGTCTTGATGCCGATGAAATCGTGTTCTTGGCGCATGGTGCGTTCCAGAAAAAAGAGGGGAAGAAAAAAGACGGGCCCCATGGACAAACGCCGCCTGGGTGGCAGGCGGCGTTGTCGAGGGGCCCCCGCGCGGGGGCGCAGGGGGAGGGCACACAGGGGTGCACATGTGCCAATGCCCTGGAGGCCAGGCGTCAGGGATGGCTGACGCACCGCCACGCAGGGCATTGGGGGCGCATTATGGCCCGGATAGGCGCGCGTGCATGGGAAACCGGCGCGGCCCAGGCCAGCAGACGCCGCGCAAGGGCCGCCCCGCCGCGCTGGCGTCGTCCCCCTTCCCGCGCGCAGCGCGAGAGAAGGGGGAAGCGACGAAGTCGCTCAGGGGGTTGTCCTTATGCGATACGGCCGAGCAGCAGGTATTCCATGAGCGCCTTTTGCACGTGCATGCGGTTCTCCGCCTCGTCCCAGACCACGGACTGGGGGCCGTCGATCACGTCGGCCTGCACCTCCTCGCCGCGGTGGGCTGGCAGGCAGTGCATGAACAGGGCATCGGGCTTGGCGGCGGCCATCATCTCGGTGTCCACGCACCAGTCGGCGAAGGCTTTCTTGCGCGCCTCGTTCTCGGCCTCGTAGCCCATGCTGGTCCACACGTCGGTGGTGACCAGGTCGGCGCCGCGGCAGGCGTCCATCGGGTTGCTGAAAAATTGATAGCTGCCCGCGCTTGCCCCGCCTGGGCCAACGGCCAATTTCTCATCAATCTCGTAGCCGCTGGGCGTGCTCACGTGCACCTTGAAGCCGAGGATCTCGGCGGCCTGCAGCCAGGTGTTGGCCATGTTGTTGCCGTCGCCCACCCAGGCCACGGTCTTGCCGGTGATGGAGCCGCGGTGCTCGATGTAGGTGAAGATGTCCGCCAGGATCTGGCAGGGGTGGAACTCGTTCGTCAGGCCGTTGATGACGGGCACGCGCGAGTATTCGGCGAAGCGCTCGATCTTGGCCTGCTCGAAGGTGCGGATCATCACGATGTCGGTCATGCGGCTGATGACGCGCGCCGAATCCTCAATGGGCTCGGCGCGGCCGAGCTGGCTGTCCCCCGTGGTCAGGTGCACCACGCTGCCGCCCATCTGGTACATGCCGGCCTCGAAGCTCACGCGCGTGCGCGTGCTGGCCTTCTCGAAGATCATGGCCAGCGTGCGGTCGGCCAGCGGGTGGTACTTCTCGTAGGTCTTGAAGCGCTTCTTGATCAGCGCGGCGCGCTCGAACAGGTAGGCGTATTCGCTGGCGCTGAAGTCCTTGAATTGCAGGTAGTGTTTCATGGCGGCGGCCGGCTTCATTGCGCCAGCAGGGCTTGGACCAGGGGGGCGAGGCGCGCCACGATCTCGTCGGCCTCGGCGGTAGTGAGGATCAGCGGCGGCACGATGCGGATCACGCTGTCGGCCGTCACGCTCAGCAGCAGCCCGGCCTCGGCCGCCTGGCCGACGAGCGCGCCGCAGGGGCGGTCCAGCTCCACGCCGAGCATCAGGCCCTGGCCGCGGATCTCCTTCACGCCGGGCAGGCCGCCCAGCGCGCGCTCCAGGCCGGCCTTCAGGTGGGCGCCCACGGTGGCGGCGTTTTCCAGCAGACCGTCTTCTTCCATGATGCGGATGGTTTCCACGCCCGCGCGCATGGCCAGCGGGTTGCCGCCGAAGGTGGTGCCGTGGTTGCCGGGCTGCAGCACGTCGGCGGCCTTCGGGCCTGCCACCACGGCGCCGATCGGCACGCCCGAGCCCAGGCCCTTGGCGAGCGGCATCACGTCGGGCACGATGCCGGCCCACTGGTGGGCGAACCACTTGCCGGTGCGGCCCATGCCGCACTGCACCTCGTCGATCATCATGAGCCAGCCGCGCTCGTCGCACAGCGTGCGCAGGTCGCGCAGGTATTCGGCGCGCGCGGGGTTGATGCCGCCCTCGCCCTGGATGGTCTCGAAGAACACCGCCACCACGTTGGGGTTGCCCTCGGTGGCCTGCTTGATGGCCTCAATGTCGTTCAGCGGCACACGGATGAAGCCTTCCACCAGCGGGCCGAAGCCGCTGCGGATCTTCGGGTTGCCCGTGGCCGACATGGTGGCGATGGAGCGGCCGTGGAAAGCCTTGTCGTAGACCACGATCTCGGGGCTGGCGATGCCCTTGTCCACGCCGAACTTGCGCGCGATCTTGATCGCGGCCTCGTTGGCTTCCAGGCCGGAGTTGCAGAAGAACACCTTGCTCATGCCCGACAACGCCACCAGCCTGGCGGCCAGCTGTTCCTGGCCGGGCACGTGGTAGTAGTTCGAGGTGTGGATCAGCTTGGCGATCTGCGCCTGCAGCGCGGGCACGAACCGGGGGTGGTTGTGGCCCAGCGTGTTCACGGCGATGCCGCCCAGCCCGTCGAGGTATTCCTTGCCGTTCACGTCCCACACGCGGCAGCCCTGGCCTCGCTCCAGCGCGATGGGCACGCGGCCATAGGTGTTCATCACGTGGGGTGAGGCAGCCTCGATGAAAGCGGACATGCGGACGATCTCCAAAGCGGTGGCGGGCCGGTGGGCCTTGCCGGTTCAAAAGGGAAGCGAGATTCTAGAGTGCGCAGCCCACCCGGTGTACGGGTTCGCCCCGTTGCATGCAGATGCGTTGCGAAATACCGGATTAGAGGGTTGACTCTTATATAAGAGTTAGAATCTCCGGGTTCTGAGCCAAGGTGGCGATCCCGCCGGCGCAGCCCCTCTCCACGATGCACGATGGCGACCTGAATGGCGATACAACCTGACACCCGAGAAGTCTTCATCCAGGGCATCACCCACGAGGGGCGGACCTTTCGTCCGAGCGACTGGGCGGAGCGGCTGGCCGGCGTGATGAGCCAGTTCCGCCCGGGAGGGACCCGCCCCGGCAGCCACCTGAGCTATTCCCCCTGGTGCATCCCCACCACGCTGAACGGCGTGAAGTGCGTGGTGGTGCACCGCGACCTGCAGGCGCACGAGCCCATGGCCTGGGATTTCGTGCTCAATTTCGCCAAGGACAACAACCTGCAGGTCGCCGAGGCCTGCCTGCTGCCCGACGAGCCCAAGCACCGGGGCTGAAGGCCGCGCCTCGCTTTCCATACGCCTGCGAAATAAGCTGCGCTACCTTCGATTAGAACCGGTACCGCAGGCTCAGCATTCCGTTAATGGGGGCGGCGTACGCGTATTCGTATGCCGTATATCCGGAATAATATTTTTTGTCGAAAAGGTTGTGGATGTTCAACTGTACGGACAACCTGTCGTTGAACCTGTATGAGGCCATCAGGTCAACGACGGCATATGATTCCTGGCTGACTATACGGCTTCCAGAGCCGATATAGCCCCTGCTTTTCCAGTTGATGCCACCTCCGATGCTGAAGTTGCCAACGTTGTACTTCGTGAACAAATTGATGTTGTTTCGAGGCGCACGGGTGTTGTACTTGGTCCCGCTGGCTTCCTCGGCATCAAAGTGCGCGAATCCGAGCTGGACATCCCAGTGGTTTGTGATTTTTCCGTTGATTTCCAGTTCCACGCCCTTGGAAACAACGCCCTTGGCCGTTTTGTAGGCAAATGAGCCGTCGGACAGCCTGGTATCCGTCTGGACAGGCGAATTGTCCTGCCTGATTCGGAAGAGCGACAGGCCGGCGTTCAGCTTCTTGTCGAAATATTCGCCCTTGACCCCGATTTCGTAGTTATTGCCAATGAGTGGGTCCAGTAGCTTTTCATTCGCATCCTTGTAGTTTTGCGGCTTGAATATGTTCGTGTAGCTGGCGTATACGGAGTGGTTCGCATTGAGGTCGTAGACCACGCCCGCAAAGGGAGTAAATTCGTTCTTGGCATCGTATTTTTGGCTTGCCCCCGCTGCCCAGGTCGCGTCATATTGCCAGTTCGTCAATCGACCGCCGAGGATCAGTTTCAAGTCATCGCGCAATGAAAACTTGCCTGTCAGATAGAAGGCCGTTTGTTTCGTGTATTCATCGCGCCAGGGGATGGGGAGATTGTCTCCTGCATAGGTAATCTCGCTTCCGTTTTGGGTGAAGAAGTCGCCAATGGTGTGGCTGTGTTCGCCCAGTTTCGTCTGATTCCATTTCTGCCTGTTATATTGAAAACCGGCAATGATTTCGTGATCTCGGTTGGCAAGCCTCAGAGGAACGGAGGCATAGACATCGAAGTTATCCTCCTTGATGTCTTGCGGCATGTGCAAATCCTCATATGTCAGTCCAGAACCGTCTTTTTTGAATCCGCTCCACACACCCAAATAGCCAACCAACCGATCCTTGGTTTTTATGTTGTTGTGCGCATAGACCGCATTGAGCGAGACGTCGTTGGCGAAGTGGTGTTTTGCATCGACGAAGAAGGACGTTCTTTCTGTGTCCCAGGATGCCCAGTCGGGCGTGAAGTTCTTCGAGCGGCTGAAGTTCGTTCGGGTGCCGTCCGTATAGAAGGCCGGGAGGTTGCTTGAGTCGCCGTTCAGGTCTTCCAGTTGCCAACTCGCCCCGGCGGAGAGCTTGGTCTGTGCCGTGATGTCGGCATCTACGACGGCGTACAGCAAATCGCTTTTGTTATGGACCCGTTCCTTGAACGTGTCGGTTTCCTTGTGGCTGGCAACCAGCCTTCCCCTGACGCTCCCATCTTGATTCAAGGGGGTCGAGATATCCGCCTTTAGCTTGTAGGTACTCCAGTTGCCCGCGCCGGCTGCAACGCTTCCCGTGAAAGTCTTGCTGTCGGCATGTTTGCGCACCATGTTGATGGCAGCGCCGGGCTCTCCCGCGCCTGTCGTCAGGCCAGTGGCGCCCTTGACGATTTCGACCCTGTCGAATTGGTCGGTGTTGTAGTTGTTGATGGCGTAGGTGTTGGGGTACATCGGGATGCCATCCATCTGGTAGCTATCCACGAAGAAACCTCGGAAGTAATACGAGGATCGGGCATCCTGAACCCCCTTAACGGCACGCACGCCGGTCACCGTGTTCATCAGGATGTCGAAATCATCGATCTTCCGGTCCTCCATCATCTGGCTGGTGACCACGGTGACGGATTGCGGCGTCTCCCGGATGGACAGGTCCAGTTTGGTAGCCGTTCGCATCCGGCCCGTGGTGTAGGAGCCGGTGCCTTCGGTGGTTCCATTGCCATCGGCTGGCGCCGTCACCGTCACCGCCGCAAGCGTGGCGGAAGAAGTCTGCGCCGTGTCCGCAGGTGCAACCTTGAGCGTGAATGCGTCCGGCTGCGACTGGATAACAGTGATGCCCGTGCCTGCCAGCAACCGGTCAAGCGCTTGCCGGGGCGTGAGGGAACCCTGCGCGGCCTGTGCCGAGCGCCCCGCCACGGCCGCTTGGTCGAACAGCACCTGCTGCTTCGCCTGCTGCGAAAACAGGCGCAACGCGCCGGCCAACGGTTGGGCGGGAATGTCGAAAGCTATGGCCTGCGGTGCCTGGGCCTGGGCTGGTGTCGTCATGGCGGCAAGGGCCACCCCTACCCACCACGCGGCGGCAGCCGGCTGCCAGCCGCGCGCGCTGCGGCCGTGAACGTTTCCTGCCAATGCGCCACTGGCGATGGCGCCCCTCAGATGCTGCTTTGCTCGCATGTCCAAATCCTGCGTTTTTCGTCTTTGTTGCCCGCTTGCGCGGAAAGCGCCACGCGGCGGATCGTCAGGACGGACGCAGGGATCAGGCAGGAGCGCAGCCGCGGCGTGCGCGGCAGGCACAGGCGTTGAGGCAAAGAAACCCGAAACATCAGCGTTCGACGATCCGCACGGGCATGGCGCGGTCGGTGTGGCTGTTGGCTGATCTGCATCGGGCAGGCACTGGCTGGCAACCTTGGGGCAAGAAAAAGCTGCCCCTGCATAGATAAACCGCTGCCGCAGCAAAAGTGGGAACGTCGAGAGTGCTCTTTTTGGTTTATTTACACTTGTTTACATCAACCGCGTGGGGAAATGCGCCATCCGCCCCCGGCCGCCTTGTCCACCCGCACGGGCAGCAGGTCTGGAAGCGAACGCAGGAAGGTCGCAGGCGCGCTGGTGATGACCATGCCGGATACGGGTAGCTTGCTCAGCGGCTCTCCCTCCACCGAAACGGACTCGCCCAGGTAACGGGCAAGCTCGGCCGCCACGTCTGCGAGCGGTGTCTGCTCGAATACCAGTTGGCCGTTGCGCCAGTCGCCCACTGTGCTGGCTGGTGCGGCGACGGCGGCGTGCTCGCCCGTGGCGGGGTCAATGCTGACCCCTGTCCGAGCCGTCAGCAGCAGCGCGCGCACGTCGTCGCGCGTGCGGTCAGGACGCACTTCGACCTTGCCTTCCAGCACCTTGACGACGAGCCGCGGCGGTGCGGCGCGGACGTTGAATGCCGTTCCCTCCACGCGCACCTGGCTGATGCCGCTGTCTACGGTGAATGGTCGGCTCGCGTCGGGGGCCACGCGAAAGAACGCCTCGCCGGCCATGAGTTCGGTTTCACGGTGCCGTGGGTAGTAGCGAATCCGCAGGCTGCTGCTGAAGTTGAGCGCAACACGGCTGCCGTCGGGCAGATCGACTTCGCGCGTCTCGGCCGGCCCGGTGGCAACGCTCAGTTCATAGGCCGCGTGGTTGTCCCACCAGTACCAGCCGCCGCTGGTCGCCAGCAGCACCGCGAGCAGCGCCGGTACCAGCGCGCGGCGCCTGGGTTGCCATGACGTGGCGCCTCGGCTGGCTGCCGTCGCATGTTGCCGCGGCGGATGAGATGCCAGCCGGGGACGGGGGATCTGTCGCAGGTCGAGCGCCATGCGGCTCAGGTCTTCGAAGATGCCGCGGTTCATGGGGTCGCTGAGCCATGCGTTGAGTTCTCGCTCGTCCGCGCCGGTCCAGTCGCGCTCGCGCCGCCGCACAAAGTAGTCCGCAGCCCTCTGGTGGCGCTGCGCCAGTTCAGGGGTGAGTTTCGTCATGGGGCTTCGTCCGCTTGCAACGCCTGGGCGGTCTTCATTGCTTCGTGGGTACGGTATTGCACGCGGATCTGGCAATAGGCATAGGCCAGCGTGACATGGTTATGGACCATGCGGCGCGAGATGCCCATGCGCTCGGCCACCTCGGTCTGCGTCAAGCCATCGATGGCGTGCAGCACGAAGGCCTCGCGACGCCGTTCGGGCAGTTCCGCAAGGGCTTCCTCCAGGCGGCTCAGGCGCTGGCGGTGCTCGATGCGGTAGAGCGGATCGGCGGCCTCGTCGGCCGCCAGTCCCTCGGCAATGTCCGAGTGCTCGTCCAGCGAGACGGCTTCAACGCTTTCGCGCCGCGCCGCCTGCTGCCAGGCCGTGTGCGACACGTTGCGTGCGGTCGTGTGCAGGTAGGCGGCTTCTTGGTCTTCAGGCAGTTGCTTGCCACTGGCCGCGTAACGCAGGAAGACTTCCTGCACGCCATCCTCGGCGTCTTCTCTGCGCTGCATGCTTCGTCCCAGCAGCCGCTGCAGCGGCGCCCGCAGGCGCATGTAGGTGCGTGCCAGTGCGCCGTGCGTCGAGGATTCATTGTCTGGCGCCATGCCGCCGTTGGGAATGCGTGCGTTCATGGCGCGGCACCCCGCTCTCCGTGCCAGAGCCTGGCCGGGGGGATGCGCTGACACGCAGAGGAGGTCGATGGAAACAGCACGGCTCGCAGCGATTTGCCTGCGCTCCGGATTGGCGAACCCTGAGCGCTGAGGGGCTGCGAGGGAAGGAACCGTGCTACTTGCGGAGGTCGGGCGGTATGTTATGACTGCCGTCAATTGTATCGAGCGCGATATTCTTTACTGCGTGGCAACCGATTTCCCACGACACCCCGCCGCCGCGCATTGTGGCCGCGAGCTACTGCCCCAGCCGTGGTTCGATCACCGGCCTCCGGGGCACTAGGCTGAATCTCCTGCCGTCATCAAGCATCGCGCACGCGGGATGCCGCATGCACCCCCACGTACCCCGCTACCAGCGGTAGGCGGCGGTCAGGATGACCGTGCGCGGCTCACCAAGGAAACAGGTGTGGTACGAGCACGAGGTCGCGTAGCGCTTGTCGGCCACGTTCTTCATGTTGAGTGCTAGTTTCCACGGCCCGGTGCTGTAGCTGACCATGGCATCCAGCAGCACATAGGCCGGCAGCGCCAGCGTGCTGCCCTGCTCGCGCGTGGTCCCCGTGTAGCGCATGCTGGCGCCGACGCGCAGCTCGGGCAGGCCGAAGGCGCCGAAGCCATAGTCGGCCCATGCCGACAGCTGGTGGTAGGGCGTGTAGGCCGAACGCTTGCCCTCTTCGCCGGGTGTGAGCGGGCTGCTTTTGACCGTGCGCGCATCGGTGTAGGTGTAGGCGCCGATGAGGTTGGCATGGCGGCCCAGCCGCGTGCGCGCTTCCAGCTCGAAGCCGCGCGAGCGCAACTCGCCCATCTGGACGCTGTAGCTGGTATCGGCAGGGTCAGATACCGTCACGTTCTTCTGCGTGAGCTGGTAGACCGTCGCCGTGACCAGGGTGTCCGAGCCGGTAGGCTGGTAGCGCACGCCCACCTCGTACTGCTCGCCCTGGGTCGGTTTGAAGCGCGCGCCCAGGCGGTCCGCGCCGGCCTGCGGCTGGAACGACTGGCTGAAGCCGGCAAAGGGCGCCAGACCGTTGTCCGCCAGGTAGACGGCGCCCAGGCGGCCGCTGAACTTGTGGGACTTCTCGCCATCGGCGGCCACCACGCCGGTCAGCGGGTTGTAATCGTCGTAGCGCACATAGTCCTGCCGCCCCCCGGCGAGAACGATCCAGCGTTCGCCGATCTTCATCTGGTCCTGGACATAGAGTCCGGTCTGACGGATGTTGCGCTGGCCCCAGCTGTCGTCCAACCGCTGTGTGGCGCCGATGGCGCTGCCGTAGATGGGCTCAAACAGGTCCAAGTCTGCCATGTTGTGGTAGTAGTACTCGTCGCGCCAAGTGGTGCGCGAATAGTCCAGGCCCACCAGCGCCGTGTGCTGCACGGCACCGGTCTGCAGCGTGTACTGCAGCGAGGTGTCCATGGTCACGCCCTGGGACGTCTGGTAGCGCTCGTGGCCACGGCGCGTGAAGCTGCGCTGGGTGCTGGTGAAGCCGTAGTAGTTGCGGGCCCAGGTCTCGCGCCGGTGGATCTCGCCCTCGTAGTAGCGTAGGCCGTGGCGCAGCTTGAGGCTGTCGCTGAAGTCGTGTTCGAGCAGATAGCCGGCCACCTTGCGGTTCACGTCGAAGCTGTCGAAGCCAGGCTCGCCGATGAAGCGGCTGGTGGGGATCTCGCCATAGGGGCTGGCCAGCACGGTGCCGTAGAGCGGATAGCCGGCCGGGTAGACGGTCGCATCGCGCTGGAATTCGGCGCGCAGGGTAAGCGAGGTGGCTGCGCTGGGGCGCCAGCGCAACGCGCCCGCCAGGTAGCTCCGGTCATCATTGGTGTAATCCTGCGGCGCGTCGCTTTTGCGCAGCACGGTGGTCAGGCGGTACGACCAGGCGCCATCCTCGGTTAGGGCACCGCCAAAGTCGGCCGACAGCTGCTTGCGCTTGAAGCTGCCCACATCCACGCCCACTTCGCGCAGCGGCTCGGTCGTGGGCTGCTTGCTGACGGCATTGATGAGGCCGCCGGGCGGCAGGCTGCCATACAGCGTGGAGGCCGCGCCCTTGAGCACCTCGACGCGCTCCAGTCCATAGGGTTCCATCTGGCCGTCGTAGATGCCGACCTGGTAGCGCATGCCGTCGAGGTAGTGAGATAGCCCCCTGAATCTCCGGACACGGTCCATCGCTTATCTTCGAGATAGGCATAGGACTGTGCGTATGACTAGGCATACAGAAACGATTGAGATCATCACCCGAGACCAGCGCAGGCGGCGCT
>Ga0222424_100230_pt1 | contig 48473 bp, 42 predicted proteins | sample 2B2ome_FD_182468 | JGI IMG/M metagenome (GOLD analysis project Ga0222424, IMG submission 182468) | Enriched microbial communities from leaf-cutter ant dump, University of Wisconsin, Madison, United States - 2B200A (version 2) | ecosystem: Environmental > Terrestrial > Nest > Insects nest > Nest... | reverse complement strand
CGAAATCCACCCACATTCGAGTTTGAAGATGATGTCGCCCAGGGAGTTCCGACGACGGCAGAATCACCCCGCCCATCAGGGCTAACTTAGCGACTGGACGGTGTCCGGAACTACGGGGGCAAAATCACTTCACCCGAGTCATGAAGGTAACGGAAATTCAGCCCGGCGACGTTGCCGCTTGGCGCTACCTGAACATGGCAGACCACCAATTACCGGGGCACATCCTTTTCGTGGACTCCGTACCGGTCAAGATCAAGCCGCGCAAACCCCTCGTTGAAGGGTTGGAACAATATGAGTTCGCCTTGATCGACACGTCCCAAGAAGCCAAGAGCAAGGACGATACCCGGTATGTGAGCGATGAAGGGCTACGCGACGCGAATGAAGCCAGAGGCAAGGAGCGCGGCACTGTGGCCAGCCCGAACTACAAAGGCGTCGGGCGTGGCCACATGCGCTTCTACGCGGATAGCGAGGGCAACATCAAGGGCGCGGCCTTCAGCTTTGGGGCCGCGAGGTTTCATGCCAACGGCGGCGATTGGGACATCGTTGTCGGTCGTCCGCGGTTGAACTCGGCAGGAGCCAAGTCATGATGATGTGCCGGGCCTTGCTCGTCGGCATGATGATGGGTTTCGCAGCCATCTGCCATGCTGAAGGCACGCTGTTCAAGGTGCCGACCCGCGAGGGCGTAACCACGACGCTGTTCTGGGAACCAGTACCGGATGCCAAGGCCACGGTGTTTCTGTTTCCCGGTGGTGCGGGTGGCTTCGGCAAGGTCGAAGATGGCAAGGCTATGGGCCAGAACTTCCTTGTCCGTTCCGAACCCTTCTTCATCGCCAACGGATTCAATGTTGCCATCTTCGGTCGCCCCAGCGATTCGCAAGACCTCGATTACGCCGACCGCATCAGCGACATCCACATGACCGACGTGCGCAAGGTACTAGCGTTCGTGAAGCGCAAGGCCGATGTGCCGGTCTGGGTGGTCGGCACCAGCCGAGGCACGATTTCCGCGACGGCCGCAGCCATCAACCTGCCGAGCGAGATGGCGGGCGTGGTGCTGACTTCCAGCGTGGTCAGCTACAAGAAGCCGGGGGCGGTGCCCAAGCAGGACTTGGATCGTATCAAGGTGCCCGTACTGGTGCTGCACCACGCCAAGGACGCCTGCCCCCTCTGCCAGCCTTTCGAGGTGCCAGCCATCCTGCGCGGGTTGAAGAATGCTCCGATCAAGAAGGAAATCATGGTGAGCGGCGGCGAGAACCCCACGGGCAACGTCTGCGAGGCGCTGCACTGGCACGGCTTCATCGGTGCCGAGCGTGAAACGGTCGATCTGATCGCCAACTGGATCAAGGTTCCGACGAATTGAGACGCAGCATCTCTGGACTGCGGACCAGCAAAGTTTTCTCAAGCTGGACAGCTCCAAGCGTGTCCCGGCACAGTGCTGACACGGCACCGCTTGCCATGACGGCAGCGGCGAGCCGCGCCGTGTGAGTTGCGGCGGTCAGATTTCCCCATTCCCTTCATTCACTCCGAAAAGGCTACGGCATACGTCGTGGCCTTTTTGCATTTCTGGCACGCGCTCATGCGGCTGAACCTCTATTCAAGGACATCAGCCATGAGCAAATCTCGCCCTCTCTCCCGCCCAATTGCAGGGATTGAGCCGCATACCCTTCGCGCCGATCAGATCGACTTGGGCGCACCGGTCTTGTTTTCACCGGGCCAAGTCGTAGCCACTCCCGCCGCGCTGGCTCTACTACATGAACACGGTGCATCGGTGCCGGAGTTGCTGCACCGCCACCTAACCGGCGACTGGCGGGAGATGTGCAAGCCAGACCGCGACGCCAATTGGGCCGCCGTTCTCGAAGGTGAAACCCGCGTGTTTTCCTCATTCGACATTGCCCCGAAAGGTCACGAAGGTAAACCTATCAAGATTTGGGTCATCACCGAATGGGATAGGTCTGTCACGACCGTCTTGCGCCCGGAGGATTATTGAATGGGCGCGAATGTCTCCACCATGCGGCCAGCACGTGACCTGTTGCACCAACTCCCCATGCTGCCGATCCGGCCAGACCTCAGCGTTGATTACGAAGCCGCAGATGCGGCGCTGTTGCTGGCGCTGGCCGAGAACGGCGAAACGGTCATGAACACCCTCCAGCAAGGCTTGTCTGAACCGCCCCGGGATTCGTGGAGGCCGGTTGGTTTAAGTCAGGCCACCACCATGGCGGTCTGACTGGCGAGTTGCCGGTAATAGTTTGCCTCAGCTTCTGCGGGCGGTATGTATCCGATGGGTCCGAGCAACCGGTGATGGTTGAACCAGGACACCCGAGCACTACAACGAGGTCTGGTCAATGGACTTCATGCACGACCAGTTGGAAGATGGCCGAGGCATCCGGCTTCTCAACGTGATCGACGACTTCAACCGCGAGGCACTGGGCATTGAGGTGGACTTCTCACTGCCGTCACATCGCGTGATCCGCACGCTGACGCAGATCATGGCCTGGCGCGGCAAGCCTCAGGTGATTCGCTGTGACAACGGGCCGGAGTACATCAGCGCCACGCTGCTGAACTGGGCTAATGCGCGGAGCATCCACATTGAGCACATCCAGCCTGGCAAACCCCAGCAGAACGCCTACGTGGAGCGCTTCAACAGGACAGTGCGCTATGAGTGGCTGTCACAGTACCATTGGTGCGACCTTGATGAGGTCCGCGAGTACGCCACGCAATGGATGTGGCGGTACAACCATGAACGCCCAAACATGGCCTTGGGCGGCATCACCCCAAAACAGCGGCTGGCCATGGCCACATAGCTCTACTTCTCGCAGCAGCGGATTTCGGGGGGATTACCAGTGGAACTGGCAACCTTGGAGTGGGTGTCGTGGTTCAACAGCCATCGCCTGGTGGCGCCTCTGGGCTACGTGCCTCTGGCTGAGTTCGAGGCCAACTACTTCAAGCCAACCAGCCTCCGCGAATCCTGGGGCGGTTCAGCCAGCGCTTTTCCAGAAATGGCTGGGGGCCATTTTCATGCGGAAGCATGGGCCGCTTCGAGGGCCTCGATCTCGGAGGACAGCACCAGCCAGCGCTCTTCCATCGCCTCGATTTCGTCGCCGCAGGCCTTCAGGCGCCGCCCGCAGTCGGCGATCTCCGTGGGGGGCAGGGGCTCGGCCAGGCGCTGTTCGAGCTGCTGCCTTTCCGCGCCGAGCTGCGCCAGGTGCTTGTCCACCTGTTCCAGCTCGCGCTTGAAGGGTTTGGTTTTCTCGGCCAGTTGCTGGCGCGCCAGGGCGCTGGCCTTGCGCTGCTCGCGGCCATCCTTCGGGGCTGGTGTGGTGGCGGTGGGGGTGTTGTTGAGCTCGGCGGTGGCGCGGGCCTGTTCGCGCAGGCGCCGGGCTTCTTCCAGCAGGTAGCGCTGGTAGTCGTCCAGGTCGCCGTCGAACGGGTCGACCTGGCCCCGGCCGACCAGCCAGAATTCATCGCACACGGCGCGCAGCAGGGCGCGGTCGTGGCTGACCAGCATGACGGTGCCCTCGAACTCGTTGAGTGCCATCGACAGCGCCTCGCGCGTGGCCAGGTCGAGGTGGTTGGTCGGTTCGTCGAGCAGCAGCAGGTTGGGGCGCTGCCAGACGATCATGGCCAGCACCAGGCGCGCCTTTTCGCCGCCGCTCATGCTGCCCACGGCCTGCTGCACCATGTCGCCGCTGAAGTTGAAGCTGCCCAGGAAGTTGCGCAGGTCCTGCTCGCGCGCGTCCACGCCCAGCGTGCGCGCCAGCCGCACCATGTGGCCCAGCGGGTGGTCGTCGCCGTGCAGCACGTCCAGCTCCTGCTGCGCGAAGTAGCCGATCGATAGGCCCTTGCCCTCGGTCACCTTGCCGCCCAGCGGCGGCATCATGCGCGCGATGGTTTTCACCAGCGTGGACTTGCCCTGGCCGTTGGCGCCCAGGATGCCGATGCGCTGGCCCGCCAGCACCGTGCGGTTGACGCCGCGCAGGATGGTGGTGGGCGCGCCGCCGTCCGCGGGCGGGTAGCCGAAGGCCGCGTCGCTGATGGCGAGCATCGGGTTGGGCAGGTTCGGCGGCTCCTTGAACTCGAAGGTGAAATCGGCGCTGGCCAGCACGGGCGCGATTTTCTCCATGCGCTCCAGCGCCTTGACGCGGCTTTGCGCCTGCTTGGCCTTGGTGGCCTTGGCCTTGAAGCGGTCGATGAACTTCTGCAGGTGCGCAATCTTCGTCTGCTGGCGCTCGTAGGCCGCCTGCTGCAGCGTCAGCTGCTGCGCGCGCAGTTCCTCGAACTGGCTGTAGTTGCCGCCGTAGCGTGTGAGCTGCGCGTTGTCGATGTGCAGCGTGACCTGGGTCACGGCGTCGAGGAATTCGCGGTCGTGGCTGATGACGACCAGCGTGCCCTCGTAGCGCTGCAGCCAGGCTTCGAGCCAGACCAGCGCGTCCAGGTCCAGGTGGTTGGTCGGTTCGTCGAGCAGCAGCAGGTCGCTTGGGCACATCAGCGCGCGCGCCAGCTGCAGGCGCATGCGCCAGCCGCCCGAGAAGCTGTTGACCGGGCGTTCCAGCTCGTGCACCTGAAAGCCCAGGCCCAGGATCAGTGCCTGCGCGCGCGCGGCGGCGTCGTGCGCGCCCGCGTCGTGCAGGTCGGAATGCGCCTGGGCAATGGCCATGCCGTCGCCCGCCTGCTCGGCCTTTTGCAGTGCCTGGCGGAGCGCCAGCAGGCGCGTGTCGCCGTCGAGCACGAAGGCGGTGGCCGGCTCGGCGGTTTCGGGCATGTGCTGCGCCACCTGCGCCATGCGCCACTGCGGCGGCAGAAAGAAGTCGCCGCCGTCTTCGTGCAGCGAGCCGTTGAGCAGCGCGAACAGGGTGGATTTGCCAGCGCCGTTGCGGCCCACCAGGCCGACTTTTTCGCCGGGGTTGATGGTGGCGGAAACGCCATCCAGAAGCACCTTGGCGCTGCGGCGCAAGGTGACGTTCTTCAGTGTGATCATCAGGGAGAGGGAAAGTCGGCCAGGGCGCTGCGGGTGATGAGCAGCACCTGGTCTTCGCCCGCGCTGGTTTCGAGCCAGAACACGGGCAATTGGGGAAAGGCCGCCTCGAAATGCGCGCGCTCGTTGCCGATTTCGAGCACCAGCACGGCGTCCTTGCGCATGCAGGCCGGGGCGGCGCGCAGCAGGCGGCGGATGAAGTCCATGCCGTCGGCGCCTCCGGCCAGCGCCAGTTCGGGCTCGGCGCGGTATTCGGCGGGCAGTTGCGCCATGCTGTGGGCATTGACGTAGGGCGGGTTGCACAGGATCAGGTCCCACGGGCCGGGCACGCTGGCCAGCGCGTCGGACGGCACCAGGCGCACGCGCTCCTGCAGGCCGTGGTGCTCGACGTTGATGTGGGCCACGGCCAGCGCATCGGCGGAAATGTCGGCGCCGGTGACCTGCACCTCGGGCCAGGCCATGGCCGCGAGCACGGCCAGGCTGCCGTTGCCGGTGCACAGGTCGAGCACGTTGTGTGTCTGGTCGCTGAGCCAGCCGTCGATGCTGCCGTCGGCCAGCAGCTCGGCGATGAAGCTGCGCGGCACGATGGCGCGTTCGTCCACGTAGAACGGTACGCCCACCAGCCAGGCCTCGCGCGTGAGGTATGCGGCAGGCTTGCGCGTGGCGCTGCGCTCTTCAAAAAGCGTAGCTACCAGCGCTTGATGGGCGGGCGTTACGGGCTGATTTGCCACAGAATCGGGTTCGTCGCCCAGGGCGCTGTCGAGCGGCAGGCCGAGGCGCCAGAGCACCAGCCAGGCGGCCTCGTCGCGCGCGTTGGCGGTGCCGTGGCCGAAGCCCGCGCCCGCGGCCTCCAGGCAGGCCGCGCCGCTGGCGATGAGTGCGCCCACGGTGGCGCCTTGCACGGCGGCGCTCATGCCGCGGCCTGGGCGTTGAGGTTTTCGAGCGTGCGGCGGTAGATGTTCTTCAGCGGCGCGATGTCGGCCAGCGCGATGTGCTCGTCGATCTGGTGGATGCTGGCGTTGGGCGGGCCAAGCTCGATGACCTGCGGGCAGATCTGCGCGATGAAGCGGCCGTCGCTGGTGCCGCCGGTGGTGGACAGCTCGGTGTCCAGCCCGGTTTCGGCGTGGATGGCCTGCTGCACGGCGCTCAGCAGGTCGCCCGGCTCGGTCAGGAAGGGCTGGCCGCCCAGCGTCCACAGCAGCTCGTACTCCAGGCCGTGGCGGTCGAGCAGGGCGTGCACGCGCTGCTTCAGGCCTTCGGCGGTGGATTCGGTGCTGAAACGGAAATTGAAGTCGATCACCACATGGCCAGGGATCACGTTGGTGGCGCCGGTGCCGGCGTGGATGTTGCTCATCTGCCAGCTCGTGGGCGGGAAGAAGGCATTGCCGGCGTCCCAGGTGGTGGCCGCCAGTTCCGCCAGCGCCGGCACGGCCTGGTGGATGGGGTTGCGCGCCAGGTGCGGGTAGGCGATGTGCCCCTGCACGCCGCGCACGGTGAGCTTGCCCGAGAGCGTGCCGCGGCGGCCGTTCTTCACCATGTCGCCGGTCTGGCGCACCGCGGTCGGCTCGCCGACGATGCACCACGACAGCGCCTCGCCGCGCGCGCGCAGGCGCTCGACCACGACCTTCGTGCCGTCGACCGACGGGCCCTCCTCGTCGCTGGTGAGTAGGAAGGCGATGGCGATGGCCGGGTCGGGGTGCGCGGCGAGGAATTCCTCGACGGCCACGACGAAGGCGGCGATCGAGGTCTTCATGTCGCTGGCGCCGCGGCCGTAGAGCTTGCCGTCGCGCTGCGTGGGCGTGAACGGGTCGCTGCGCCACTGCTCCACGGGGCCGGTCGGCACGACGTCGGTGTGGCCCGCGAAAACCAGCGTTTTTGCTACGGTTTCAGGAGCTGTTAGCGCTTTGCTGGCGGGCGCTGCGGGCCGTTTTGCCCATAAATTGCAGACATGGAAGTGGGGCGGGCCGCTGTCCATGCGTTCGCAGACGAAGCCCAGGGGCTCCAGGCGGCTGGCCAGCAGTTCGAGGCAGCCTGCGTCCTCGGGGGTGACGGAGGGGCGGGCGATCAGCTGTTCGGTCAGCTGCAAGGTGAGGGGCATGGCGTGTGCGGGGGGCGGTTCAGTTGGGCTTGACGTCGAGAACGATCTCGGTGAACGAGGGCATGTCTTCGTCCTGGGCGGCCTCGTTGGCCTCCTTCTGGGTCTGGGCGGCCTTGCCGGCCATGGCGAAGTCGTTCTGCAGGCGCCACATCAGGTTGGTGGGCGAATCGGCGTAGGCGATACCTTCCTTGCGGTCGATGCGGCCTTCGCGGATCAGGCGTGCCAGGTCTTCCTCGAAGGTCTGCGAGCCTTCGGCCATGGATTTTTCCATCGCCTCGCGCACGCCGGAGAAGTCGCCCTTCTCGATCAGCTCGCCCACCAGCTTGGTGTTGAGCATGACTTCGCAGGCCGGCACCCGGTTGCCCGACTGGGTGCGCACTAGGCGCTGCGAGACCACGGCCTTGAGCGCCGAGGCCAGGTCGCCCAGCATGGTCGGGCGCACCTCGACGGGGTAGAACGACAGGATGCGGTTGAGCGCGTGGTAGCTGTTGTTGCCGTGCAGCGTGGCCAGCACCAGGTGGCCGGACTGGGCGTAGGCGATGGCGGCCGACATGGTTTCGCGGTCGCGGATTTCGCCGATCAGGATGACGTCGGGCGCCTGGCGCAGCGCGTTCTTCAGCGCGGTCTGCAGGGACTGCGTGTCGCTGCCGATCTCGCGCTGGTTGACGATGGATTTCTTGTTCTTGAACTGGAATTCGACCGGGTCCTCGATGGTCAGGATGTGGCCGGTCAGCACGGCGTTGCGGCTGTCGAGCAGCGAGGCCAGCGTGGTGCTCTTGCCCGAGCCGGTGGCGCCCACCATGAGCAGCAGGCCGCGCTTTTCCATCACCAGCTCGCCCAGCACCGGCGGCAGGTTCAGCGTGGCCAGCTCGGGGATGTGCTGCGCGATGAAGCGCACCACCACGGCATAGCTGCCCCGCTGGCGCATAGCGCTGACGCGAAAGCGCCCCACGCCCGACAGCGGCACGCCCATGTTCAGCTCGCCCGTTTCCTCCAGCTCCTCGATGCGGTTGGGCGGCACCACCTCGGCCAGCAGGTTCTTGGGGGCGTCGGGTGGCAGGATCTGGTTGTTGATCGGGACGCACTCGCCGTTGATCTTGATCAGCGCCGGAGCGGCCGCCGAAAGGTAGACGTCCGAGGCCTTTTTTTCCGCCATCAGGCGCAGGATGCGCTCCATGGTGCTCATGAGGGATGTCTCCTTTCGGGGGCGCTGGGGGAGGCGGGGCGCGTCAGTCGCGCAGCAGGTCGTTCAGGCTGGTCTTGGCGCGGGTCTGCGCATCGACGCGCTTGACGATGATGGCCGCATACAGGCTGTACTTGCCACCGTCCTTGGGCAGGCTGCCGCTGATGACCACCGAGCCCGCGGGCACCCGGCCGTAGCTGACCTCGCCCGTGGCGCGGTCGTAGATCGGGGTGCTCTGGCCGATGTACACGCCCATGGAGATCACGGAGTTTTCCTCCACGATCACGCCCTCGACGATTTCCGAGCGCGCGCCGATGAAGCAGTTGTCCTCGATGATGGTCGGGTTCGCCTGCAGCGGCTCCAGCACGCCGCCCAGGCCCACGCCGCCCGACAGGTGCACGTTCTTGCCCACCTGCGCGCAGGAGCCGACGGTGGCCCAGGTATCGACCATGGTGCCTTCGTCGACGTAGGCGCCGATGTTCACGTACGAAGGCATGAGGATGGCGCCCTTGGCGATGAAGCTGCCGCGGCGCGCCACGGCGGGCGGCACCACGCGCACGCCGGTCGCGGCCAGTTCCTCGGCGCTCAGGCCGGCGAACTTGGTCGGCACCTTGTCGTAGAAGCCCAGGTCGCCGGCGTTGATGGCCACGTTGTCGTTCAGGCGGAAGGACAGCAGCACCGCCTTCTTGATCCATTGGTGCACCGTCCACTGGCCCACGCCTTCGCGGGTGGCCACGCGCAGGCGGCCGGCGTCGAGTTCGCGGATGACGTGCTCGACGGCGTCACGCACTTCCTGCGGGGCGGACTGGGACGAAATGGCGGCGCGCTGCTCCCAGGCAGCGTCGATGATGGTTTGCAGTGGTTGGCTCATGGGAGCGGCTCAATGGGTGTGGGAGTGGATGAATTGCACGATGCGTGCAGCGGCCTCGACGCATTCCGAGGTTTCGGCCACGAGGGCCATGCGCACGCGTTGCGCGCCGGGATTGATGCCTGCGCTGTCGCGCGCCAGGTAGCTCCCCGGCAGCACGGTGACATTGTATTGAGCCAGCAGCGCGCGGGCGAACTCGGCGTCGCTCATGCCCAGGTGGTCGGGCACCTTGGCCCAGAGGTAGAAACCGGCGTCGGGCAGCGCCACTTCCATCACGGCGGACAGCATGGGCGTGACCTGGGCGAACTTCTCGCGGTACAGCGCGCGGTTTTCCGCCACGTGGGCCTCGTCGTTCCAGGCGGCGATGCTGGCGCCCTGCACGGCCGGGCCCATGGCACTGCCGTGGTAGGTGCGGTACAGCAGGAAGGCCTGGATGAGCGCGGCGTCGCCTGCGACGAAGCCGCTGCGCAGGCCCGGCACGTTGCTGCGCTTGGACAGGCTGGTGAACGCGATCAGGTTGCAGTAGTCGGCGCGGCCCAGCCTGGCGGCGGCCTCCAGGCCGCCCAGCGGGGGCTCGCCCTGGAAATAGATTTCGCTGTAGCACTCGTCGGAGGCGATCACGAAGCCGTAGCGGTCGCTCAGCGCGAACAGCTTGTCCCATTCGGCCAGCGGCATCACCGCGCCCGTGGGGTTGCCAGGCGAGCAGACGAAGAGCAGTTGCGTGGCCTGCCAGACGGATTCGGGCACGCTGTCCCAGTCCACGGCGAAATTGCGCGCCGGGTCGCTCGGGGCGTACCAGGGCGTGGCGCCGGCCAGCAGCGCGGCGCCTTCGTAGATCTGGTAGAACGGGTTGGGGCACACCACGGTGGCGCCGGGGCGCGAGGCGTCGATCACGGTCTGGGCAAAGGCGAACAGCGCCTCGCGCGAACCGTTGATGGGCAGCACCTGCGTGTCGGGGTCCACGGCCACGCCATAGCGGCGCTGCAGCCAGCCGGCGCAGGCCTGGCGCAGGCGCGGCTCGCCCGCCGTGCTGGGGTAGTTGGCCAGCCCGGCCAGGCTCTGCACCAGGGCTTGCTGGATGAAGGCAGGGGTGGGGTGGCGCGGCTCGCCCATGCCCAGACTGATGGGGCGGTGCTGGGGCGCCGGTGTGACCCCCGCGAACAGTTGCCGCAAACGCTCGAACGGGTAGGGCTGGAGTTTGGAGAGCAGGGGATTCATGGGCCGCCATTATCGTGGCAATGGCGGCCCGCCCCGGCTGCGTGCAACTGCGCGGCGGCGTGTCAATCTGCACCGAGAACCCCTATGCGCAGCAGTCGTGTCAAGGCGGTGTAAGCGGTACACCCATAGCATTGCCGATGCACATGACCAGGCGCTTGCGAGGCGCCGTGGCAAGGAGACATCAACGATGGCTGGTTTTTTTGTCCTGCGGCCAGGGGTATGGCTGATGCGGCGCTTGCCCCTCGCGGGCAAGCTGATACTGGTGGCGGGTGTCTTTGGCTGCGCGCTCGTGGCGGCGGCCTGGCTGCAGGGCGCGGCCGCGTGGGGCGCCGCGGGCGTGGGCGCGGCGCTGGCTGCGTACCTTGTCCTGGCGCTGTATGCCAGCCAGGCCAGTAGCCTGGCGCGCATCACGCGCGCCATGGAGCAGGTGACGCGCGGCGACCTGCGCGCCCGGGCGGCGATCCGCGGCGATGACGAGCTGGCCCGGATGGCCGGCCTGCTCGACGGCATGGTGCTCACGTTGTCGGCCATGGTGGCCGACATCCGCAGCAATGCCGCGCTGGTGGCCCATGCCGGGCAAAGCCTGGCGCACGACAGCCGTGCCCTGGCCGAGCGTACCGATCAGCAGGCCGCAAGCCTGGAGCAGACGGCAGCCAGTGTCGATGCGCTGTCGGCCGCCGTGCAGAACAATGCCGAGACGGCCCAGAGCGCCGACCAGCGCGCCGCGCAGGTGCGCGATGCGGCCCAGGCCGGCACCGAGGCCATGGAGCGTGCCGTGCACTCGGTGCAGGGCATCCAGCAGGGCGCGCGGCGCATGAACGAGATCATCGGGGTGATCGACAGCATCGCCTTCCAGACCAACATCCTGGCGCTGAACGCGGCGGTGGAGGCGGCGCGTGCGGGCGAGCAGGGCCGTGGGTTCGCCGTGGTAGCGTCCGAGGTGCGCTCGCTGGCCCAGCGTTCGGGCGAGGCGGCGCGCGAGATCCGCCAGCTCATTGGCAGCTCGGTGCAGCAGGTGGAAGCCAGCGCGGGCCTGATTCGCACGGCGGGCGAGGGCATCGCCGGCATGGCGGGGGGCATCCGCGTGGTGGCGGCGAACATGACCGACATCGCCGAGTCCGGGCGCAAGCAGAACCAGGGGCTGGCCGAGATCGGCACGGCCGTGCAGCAGCTCGACCAGATCACCCAGAGCAATGCCCGCATGGTCGGCGAGGCCGTGCACCGCGCCGAAGCTCTGGAGCAGCGCGCGGCCACGCTTTCCAGCGCCGTCGCGGCCTTTCAGCTGCAGCAGGGCACGGCCGAGGAAGCGAAGGCCCTGGTGCTGCGCGCCGTGGCGCTGGGGCGGCAGGCGGGCACGGGTGCGACGCTGCTGCGCAGCATTACCGACAAGGCGCAGGGCTTCCACGACCGCGACATGTATGTCTTCGCGCTGGACCGCGAGGGCGCCTACCTCGCCTTCGGCGGCAACGAAGCCAAGGTGGGCACGCGGGTGCAGGACATCGCGGGTGTGGACGGTGTGCGCCTGCTGGCCGACATCTGGGACCAGGCGGACTGCGGGCCGGGCTGGGTGGAATACGACATCACCAACCCGCTGACCGGGAAGGTGCAGACCAAGATGTCGTTCGTGCATGCCCTGGGCGACTGGGTGCTGGGCTGCGGCGTGTACAAGTCGTTCTCGGGGTAGGGCGCAGAGCGCACATCTCAGGTGTCTCAGGCGCGGCGGGCCCGGGCACGCGCCAGCGCTGCGGCGATCACCGATTGCTTGGCGGCGGTGCCGTCTTCCGGTGCCACGGGGCTGGTCTGCGGTGCCTGGCGCTGTGCTAGGCGCGTTTGGTGCCGCTCGTAGCGCATGCGCGCCGCGTCGGCCTGCACGGGCGACCAGGCGGCCCAGCCGGTGGCTCCCGTGCTGGCCTCCTGCAATTCGATGCAATCGACGGGGCACACTGGCACGCACAGTTCGCAGCCCGTGCAGTGGGCAGCGATCACGGTGTGCATGTGCTTGTTGGCGCCGAGGATGGCATCGGTCGGGCAGGCCTGGATGCACAGCGTGCAGCCGATGCACCAGGCTTCGTCGATCACGGCCAGCGTGCGCGGCCCTTCCCGGCCGTGCGCTGGGTTGATCGGCAGGGCGGGCTGGCCCGTCAGCGCGGAAAGGCGTTCCACGCCTTCCATGCCCCCGGGAGGGCACTGGTTGATGGGAACGCCTTCGCTGGCAATGGCCTGCGCGTAGCCCGCGCAGTCAGGGTAGCCGCAGCGCGTGCACTGGGTTTGTGGCAGGGCCGCGTCCAGGCGGGCCGCCAGCAGGCCGGCAGATCCGCCGAAGCGGCCCTGGCCGGGGCCGTTCACGCCTTGCGGGCCGGGCGCCGGGCGCGTGCCTGGGGGGCCGCCGTCACGGCGGCGGCGGGCAGCGGCTCTTCTTCCACGGCCGGGGCGCTGGGGGCGGCGCCGGTGGCGGGGCGCTGCGTGGCCTGTGCGCTGGTGTCGTTGGCGCGGATGAAGTCACGCACCTGGGGATAGACGGTCTCGCGCCAGCGGCGGCCGCTGAAGATGCCGTAGTGGCCTGCACCCTTGACTTCCAGATGGCGCTGCTCGCGGTCCTGCAGCCCGTTGCACAGGTCGTGCGCGGCGCGCGTCTGGCCCGAGCCGGAAATGTCGTCCAGCTCGCCCTCGATGGTCAGCAGGGCGGTGGCGCGGATATCCTGCGGGCGCACGCGCTCGACCTGGCCCTCGGGCGAGCGCACGTCCCAGGTGCCGTTGACCAGCTTGAAGTCCTGGAACACGGTGGCGATGGTTTCCAGGTAGTAGTCGGCGTCCATGTCGAGCACAGCGTTGTACTCGTCGTAGAACTTGCGGTGCGCTTCAACGCTGGCGTCGTCGCCCTTGACCAGGTCCTTGAAGTAGTCGTAGTGACTGGTGGCGTGGCGGTCGGGGTTCATGGCCACGAAGCCCGTGTGCTGCAGGAAGCCGGGGTACACGCGGCGGCCGGCGCCGGGGTAGTTCTCGGGCACGCGGTAGATCACGTTGTTCTCGAACCACTGGAAGCTGCGCTGCACGGCCAGGTCGTTCACCGCCGTGGGCGAGCGGCGCGCGTCAATGGGGCCGCCCATCATGGTCATGGACAGCGGCGTTTTCTCGCCCCGGCTGGCCATCAGCGAGACGGCGGCCAGCACCGGCACCGTGGGCTGGCACACGCTCATGACGTGGCAGTTGCCATAGACGCCTTGGAGGTGGCGGATGAATTCCTGCACGTAGTTGACGTAGTCGTCCAGGTGGAACTCGCCGTCCTCCATGGGCACCAGGCGCGCGTTCTTCCAGTCGGTGATGTAGACCTTGTGGTCCTTCAGCATGGCACGCACGGTGTCGCGCAGCAGCGTGGCGTAGTGGCCCGACAGCGGGGCCACGACCAGCACCACGGGCTGGACCTTGAGCTTCGCCAGCGTGGCCGGATCGTCGGAAAAGCGCTTGAAGCGGCGCAGTTCGCAGAAGGGCTTGTCGATCTCGATGCGCTCGTGGATGGCCACGCCCACGCCGTCAACGTCCACCGTGGTGATGCCGAAGGCGGGCTTTTCATAGTCCTTGCCCAGGCGGTACAGCAGGTCGTAGCCCGCGGCCACGCGCTGCGCGAGCGGGGTCTGGCCCAGGGGCGAGAGGGGGTTGCTGTAGAGCTTGGCAGCGGCCTGCGCGAAATCGGCGAACGGCTCCATCAGCGAGCGCTGGGCTTCATAGATCTGGTACAGCATGGGGTCTCGGAGTGTGTTTATGTTGCACTGCAATATAACAGCAGAAGCCGGTTTGTGTCATGTTGTATACGTGACACCCACGCAGCGCGACTGCGCCCGTTCGGGGGATTGGTGAATGTGCCAGCCTGGGCGCTCCCGCGTGCCACGGCCCCTGCAAAAACTGCGCTGGCAACAGGGTAGAGAGAACCCCAGGCACTCGCCGCCAGGGTTTATTGCTTCACTTTCCATAGCTGCTGGCGCTTTACCACAAAGGGCTAGACCCCGATTTGACTTATATTCCGACAAGGGGCGCCGCAGCGGGCCGGGTACGTGCCAGCGCCATGACCTCGCGTGCCGGCAACTGCTTTAGGCGGTGGTCGCTCCAGACCTGGCGCCAGCGCCGTGCGCCCGGCAGGCCGTTGCGCAGTCCCAGCATGTGGCGCGCGATGGCATACCAGGGGGTGCCATGGGCGCGGGCCTCGCGCTCCATGTAGTCCACCATGGCTTCCTCCACGCCCTCGCGTGTCAGGGCGCGGTCTGGCCCGCCCAGGTGCAGCGCGTCCCAGCGGGCGAGCCACCAGGGGTTGTGGTAGGCCTCGCGCCCGACCATCACGCCGTCGAGCAGCGCCAACTGCTCCTGCACGGCGGCGTCGGTCTGGAAGCCGCCGTTGATGGCGATGGTGAGTTGCGGAAAGTCGCGCTTGAGCTGCGCCGCCACGGCGTAGCGCAGCGGCGGGATTTCGCGGTTTTCCTTGGGTGACAGGCCCTTGAGCCAGGCATTGCGCGCATGCACGATGAACACGTGGCAGCCCGCCTCGGCCACGGTGCCGACGAAGTCGCGCACGAAGCCGTAGTCCTCATTCTGGTCGATGCCGATGCGGTGCTTGACCGTGACCGGGACGCTTACCGCGTCGGCCATGGCCTTGATGCAGTCGGCCACGAGCCGCGGCTCGCCCATCAGGCAGGCGCCGAAGGCCCCGCGCTGCACGCGCTCGCTCGGGCAGCCGCAGTTGAGGTTGATCTCGTCGTAGCCCCACTGCTGGCCCAGGCGCGCGCACTGCGCCAGGTCTTGCGGCTCGCTGCCGCCCAACTGCAGCGCCACCGGATGTTCGGCGGCATCGAAGCGCAGGTGCCGCGCCACATCGCCATGCAGCAGTGCGCCCGTGGTCACCATTTCGGTGTAGAGCAGGGCGCGCTGCGACAGCAGGCGGTGCAGGTAGCGGCAGTGGCGGTCCGTCCAGTCGAGCATGGGGGCGACAGACATGCGCCAATTATCTATAAGTCGTTGATTTTCTTTTTGTTTATCGTGGTTGTGCTGCATATTTTGTCCGCTGTAGCACCATCCGTAGCACCCCAAAAAAACCTCAAAAACCGCAGCCGTTGCTGCAGTGAATGCTACGCGAATCGTTTGTAATACTGAATCGCCCTGGCTTATCTAGACACTTTTGAGCCGTTGGGAATGTCGCTGCTCGAACTCTACAGGTGATAGTCCTGCCGCCGATGAATGGCGGCGTTGCGAGTTGTAGAACATTTCGATGTAGTTGAAGACATCCGCTCGCGCATCGCCACGGGTCGCATAGACCCGCCTGCGGATGCGTTCGCGCTTGAGCAGTTGGAAGAAGCTCTCAGCCACAGCGTTGTGGTGGCAGTTGCCACGGCGGCTCATGCTGCTGACCAGGTTGTGGTCGCGAAGGAAGGTCTGCCACTCGTGGCTGGTGAACTGACAACCGCGCCACGCGATGCTTGCCGCAGCGCTCACCCAGGTCGCGCATGTCCAGCGTGAGCTTGCGGTAGTCATAGACACCGCCGCTCTCCAGCCATGCCTGTTTGAGCAAGCCCAGCAGCCTCTGGTCGTCCCTTGGCCTGTGGACTCTGCGGCGCTGCCCACTGCGATTCGTACTCCCCGCCGTGCTCGAACACCATGCGCACCGCACGCTCGCGCGCCTCCGGTGAAAACTTCACTGACTTCCTCATGATGACTCCATCTTCTCAAACGAGGGAGCCTCCGCGAATCCCGGGGCGGTTCAGTGGGCAGCCCACACCATGCGCTGCCCGCATATCGATGTGCCAACTCCTTTGTTGGGATGTGAGCGGCCTACTCCTACGATTGGCTTCGCCTTGTAGAGAGATCCGAGGCGCTTTGTAAACAGCCCACAGACTTCGGTAACGCCATGCAGCGCCTGTCCACCGCCATTCCTTCGCCACAGCCTCCGACGGCCGCGCATTGCGTGGCCGACTCGCAGGGGGAGGCGGCCTACGCTCTGATTCGGCGCGAGGTTCTCTCGTGCCGCTTGATGCCGGGCGTGACCGTGACCGAACCCGAGCTGATGGAGCGCTACGGCCTGGGTAAAAGCAGTTGTCGCATTGCGCTGACGCGCCTGGTGCACGAGGGGCTGGTGCAGTCCCGCCCGCGCAAGGGCTACCGGATCGCGCCTGTCGTGGTCAAGGACGTTGCGGAAATTTTTGCCCTGCGCGTGCAGCTCGAGCCCCTGGCCGCCCGGCTGGCCGTGGGGCGGGTGGACACGCAGCAACTGCGCGATCTGGAGGCACAGTGCCGCGTGGAGCTGGATGCGCCGCTGCACGAGCGCATCGAGACCTTCATGCGTGCCAATACGCGCTTTCACCTGGCCATCGCGCAGGCCAGTGGCAACGCGCGGCTGCTGCGCATGCTGTCGTCGCTGATGGACGAGATGTCGCGCCTGGTGGCCCTTGGCTTCAACGTGCAGCGCGTCAAACCCGAGATCAAGCACGACCACAACGCCATCATCCAGGCCTTCGAGGAGCATGACAGCCGCCGCGTGGAGCTGATTGCCCGGCGCCATATCGAGACATTCCAGGCGCAAACCATGGAAAAGGTGTACGCCAGCCTGTCGCAGGTCAGCGCTTTCCTGCCGTTGACGGCCATGGAGGCACGCCAATGACCGGCGCGACGCAACCCGCCCTGGAGGCGCGCGGCCTGGTCAAGCGCTACGGCGGGCGGGACGTGCTGTCGGGCGTGGATCTGTCGGTCCACACGGGCGAGGTGCTGGCGCTGGTCGGTCCCTCGGGCTGCGGCAAGAGCACGCTGCTGGGCATTCTGTCGGGCCTGTTGTCGGCGGATGGGGGCCGATTGGATGTAGCCGGTGTGCCCGCCACGTGCTTTGTCCAGTGGCAGCGTATTGCCTACATGTTCCAGGAGGACCGTTTGCTGCCCTGGCGCAGCGTGCGCGACAACGTCGCGCTCGGCCTGGAAGGGCAGGGCCTGGGGCGCGCGCAGCGAGCGCAGCGCGTGGATGAGGCGCTGCGCATGGTCGGCCTGCTGCATGTGGCCGATGCCTGGCCGCACGAACTCTCGGGCGGCATGCGCAGCCGCGTGGCGCTGGCGCGCAGCGTGGCGGTGCTGCCGGCCGTGCTGCTGATGGATGAGCCGTTTTCCAAGCTCGACCCGCAAACGCGCGCGCAAATGCATGCGCAGTTGCTGCGCATCCATGCCGGCAGCGGCACCACGGTGGTCTTTGTAACGCACGACATGGAAGAGGCTGTGGTGCTGGCCGACCGCATCGTGCGCCTGGTGCCGTCACCCGGGCGCATCGCGGAAGTGATCGATCTGAGCGACCTGCCGCGTCCGCGCGACCCGGTGGCGCAGGGCGTGGCCGAACGGGTGCGCGATCTGCGCGCGCGCATGGTCATGGGCCCGGAGGGATTGCAATGAAGCCCCTTCACACCCTGGCGCGCGGTGCCATGGCGTCGCTGGCTGGCCAACGGCTGGCCCTGGCCGGGGCGCTGGTGCTGCTGTGGTGGGCTGGCGCCCAGGGCATGCCGAGTTTCGTGCTGCCGGGCCCGTTGCGCGTGCTGCAGGCGCTGCAGGCGCTGTGGCACAGCGAGACGTTCGCGCGCGACGTGCTGGCCACCTGCCGGCGGGTGTTCACCGGGCTGGGCCTGGCCATGCTGGCGGGCACGCTGGCGGGCCTGGCGCTGGGGGCCAGCCGCGCGCTGGCGCGCTTCTTCGAGCCGGTGCTGGCGGTCTTCAACACGGTGTCATCGGCCATCTGGGCGATCTTCGCCATCATCTGGTTCGGCATTTCCGACGCCACGACGGTTTTCGTGGTGTTCATGACGGCCATGCCGTTGATCCTCACCAGCGTGTGGCAGGGCGCGCAGGCGGTGGAGCCGCAGTACATCGACCTGGCGCGCAGCTTTCGCCTGTCGCGCTGGCAGATCCTGTGCAAGATCCATGCGCCCAGCATTCTGCCGCACTTCTTCTCTGGTGCCCGCCTGGCCTTCGGGTTTGGCTGGCGGGTGTCCCTGGTGGCCGAGACCATCGGTGCGTCCGATGGCATCGGCTACCGCCTGCGCCAGGCAGCCGACCTGGTGCAGACCGACCAGGTGTTCGCCTGGACGGTGCTGCTGGTGGGGCTGATGCTGCTGATCGAAGGCGGCGTGCTGAAGCCCGCCGAACGCCGCCTCTTCCGCTGGAAAAGCGCCTCCCTGGCACCTCCCTCCAGCCATGCCGGTCGCCGTGCCGCAGCCGTTTCCCAACCCACTGAAAGTTAAACACCATGCGCAAATTCTTCACCGCGGCCTTTGTTGCCGCAGCTACGTTGTGCTCGTTTGCCACCCACGCCGCCGACAAGGTGCGCATCGGCTACTGGACCAGCGGGGTCAGCCTGGGCTACGGCGCCGTGCTGGAGTCGGGCGGATTCCTGGCCCAGCGCGGCATCGATGCCGAGTTCGTGCACTTCCCCGATGTCAATGCGCCGCTGCGGGCGCTGGCTGCGGGGGCCATCGACGTGGCCTTCGGCGCGCCGCTGGCCGGGGTGTTCGGCACGGCCGCGCAGGGCGTGCCCATCCGCATCTTCTCGGCCACGCAGCCGGCGGACGTGCAGTTCGTGGTGCCTGCCGATTCACCCATCCGCGCGCTGGCCGAGCTCAAGGGAAAGAAGGTGGGCATGTCGCCGGCCGGGTCTTCGGTGGCGGTGATCGCGGGTGCCGTGCTGGCGGGCAACCACCAGATCCAGCCCACGGAGTTCTCCCTGGTCGGCGGCAACGAGTCGCGCCTGGCGCAGTTCCTGGCGCAAAAGCAGGTCGATGCGGCGGCGCTGCGCTCCATCACGGTGGCGCAAATCCAGGGCGAGGTGCCGCTGCGCCGCCTGGGCAGCTTCGCCGACGAGTGGAAGAAGCTCACCCGCTCCGATGCCGTGCCCTACATCGGCGTGGGCACCGTGCGCGCCGAGCTGGCCGACAAGCAGCCCGAGGTGCTGGCCCGCGTGATCGCCGCGCTGCGCGACACGCTGGCCTGGGGCAGCACGCACCGTGACGAGGTGGTGCAGATCCTGCGCAAGAAAGCCAACCTGCCCGAGGACGACGCCCGCACCTACGCCGGGCAGTGGGATGCGCTCAACCGCGTGGGCTTCGAGCCGGCCGACATCGCCACGCTGCGCCTGCAGCACCAGGTGTTCACCGAGTCGGGGCTGGTCAAGGGGGCGCTGCGCGATGACCTCTTCGCCACGCACCCCTACGCGCTTTCCAAGGCAATCAAGTGAAACCACATCCCCTGCGGTAGCGGTGCGTGGAATAGGTGCCAAATCGGCCTTAAACGCCCGTCCATCAAGCGCAAGAAGCTATCGAAAAAGGAGCTTTATCCCGTTGCTCCTGCCAACTCCTCACCACGAAAGGACCTTCTTCATGACCCTCCCCGCTACCATGCGCGCCCTGGTGCTCGATGCGCACGGCACCCTGGAGCAGCAACTGCGCGTCACGGCCGGCAAGCCGGTGCCCGTGGCCGATGCCGGCCATGTGGTGGTGCGCGTGCGCGCCTCCTCGTTCAACTACCACGACGTGTTCACCGTGCACGGCATGCCTGGCATCAAGGTGCCGTTTCCGGTCGTCATCGGGCTGGACCTGGCCGGCACCGTGGAAGCGGTGGGCGAGGGCGTGCAAGGCTGGAAGGCCGGCGACCGCGTGCTGGTCAACCCGCTCAAGCCCGGCGTGGGCCTGATGGGCGAGATGGCCGACGGCGGCATGGCCGAGTACGCCCGCGTGGATGCGGCGCAGCTCATCGCCTTGCCCGACGCGGTGACGTTCGCGCAGGCCGCCGCGCTGCCCGTGGCCTACGGCACCGCGCACCGCATGCTGGTCACGCACCATACTGTGAAGGCGGGTGACAAGGTGCTGGTGCTGGGCGCCAGCGGCGGCGTCGGCACGGCCACAGTGCTGCTGGCCAAGCTGCTGGGGGCCGAGGTCATCGCGGCCGCGGGCAGCGAAGAAAAGGCCCAGCGGCTGCGCGAACTGGGCGCCGACCATATCGTCAATTACCGCGAAACCGATTTTTCGCGCTGGATCACCGAGCGCTATGGCAAGCCCCAGCGACGCAGCTACGAAGGTGGCGTGGATGTGGTGGTGAACTTCACCGGCGGCGACACCTGGCTGCCCTCCATCAAGAGCCTCAAGCGCGGCGGCACCTTGCTGGTGTGCGGCGCCACGGCCGGCCATGACCCGAAGGAAGACCTGCGCTACGTCTGGAGCTTCGAGCTGAACATCAAGGGCTCCAACAGCTTCTATGCCGACAACCTGCAGGCGCTCCTGGCGCTGGTGGCCGAAGGCCAACTGGACCCGGTGATCGACCGCGTGCTGCCGCTGGAGCAGGCCGCCGAGGGGCTGGCCCTGATCCGTGACCGTGCCGTGCTCGGCAAGGTCGTCGTCGCCCCCTGAACCATTGCACAAAGGCTTTCCCATGACCGAGATGACAGCGGCGGCGCCTCTGAGCGCCGAGGACGTGCAGGCGCGCCTGCTGCGCGGCCCCTACCACCAGTGGCTGGGCCTGCAGGTGCAGGCGGTGGGCGAGGGCCGCATCGATTTGACGGCTACGTTCCGTGCCGAATGGGTGGTGAACCCCGAGGGCGGCTATATCCACGGCGGCATCTTGGCCGCGCTGGTCGATCTGGCGGCCGACTGGGCGCTGGTATCGCACACCGGCCGCGGCGTGCCCACCATCGACCTGCGCGTGGACTACCACCGCGCGGCCCGGGGCGACCTGCGCGCCGAAGGCCGCGTGGTCAAGACCGGGCGCCAGTTCTCGGTGGCCGAGGCGCGCGTGTTCGACGCCGGGGGCCACCTGGTGGCCAGCGGGCGCGGCGTGTACGCCATGCCTGCGCCGGCGGCCCAGGGCTGATGGCATGGCACCGGCCGTGCTGGACCACCTGGTCGTCAACACCCGCTTCGCCACCGATGCGGCGCAGGCGCTGTTCGCGGGGCTGGGCTTCACGCTGACGCCCCGGGGCTGCCACTCGCTGGGGTCGGTCAACCACCTGGCCGTGTTCCCGCAGGGCTACCTGGAGCTGGTGGGGCTGCCGCTGGGCACGGGCCGGCTGCGCCAGGAAATCCTCGACAGTCCCGCCGGCATAGACGGCCTGGTGCTCGCCACGCCCGATGCGCTCGCCACCCATGCCCAGTGGACGGCCCAGGGCCTGGCGCTGCGGCCGGTGCAGGATTTCTCGCGCCCCGTGGCGTTTGCCGGGGGAGAGGGCGTGGCGCGCTTTTCCACGGCCCGGCTGGTGCCAGGCCAGTACCCCGGCGGGCGCATCTACGCCTGCCAGCACCACACCCCCGAGCTGGTGTGGCGCCCGGAATGGCAGGCCCATGCCAATGGCGTGCAAGGCATGGCCGAGCTGGTGGTGGTCAGCGCCGATCCGGCCCAGGCGCGGCAGGACTACGCCAGGCTGGGCGCGTGGGGCAGCGATTTCGCGCTGACGTTCAGCGACGCGGCGGGCTGGGCCGCGCGCTTTGGTGCCCTGGCGGCGCATGCGCCGCAGCGCCGCGAATTCTTTGGCGCCATACGCTTTCGCGGTGCCGACCCCGTGGCCATGGTTGCGCGTGCCAGCGCCCTGGGCCTGCCCAGCGCGGCCCGCGAGGACGCCGTGGCGGTGGCGCTGCCCGCGCTGCACACCCTGCTGGAGTTCACGCCATGACCGTACCGCGCAACCTGGGGTGCGTGCTCGACCCCGCCGCAGACCCCGCGCACGCCGCCTTTTTGCTGCCCCAGGCCGATGGCAGCGTGCAGGCATGCAGCTACGGCACCTTGCAGGCCCAGGCCGACGCCATTGCGCGCGGCCTGCTGGCGCTGGGCCATGTGCCGGGCCAGCGCATTGCGCTGCTGGGCCTGAACTCGGTGGACTACGTGGCGGCGCTGCTGGGCATCTTGCGCGCCGGCCTGGTGGCGGTGCCCGTGAACGCCAAGCTGCCAGCGGCGCAGGTGGCGTTCATCCTCGAAGACAGCGGCGCGCAGCGCGTGCTGTGCGATGCCGCCTGGCATGCCCAGGTGCCGCCCCATGTTCCCGCCCATTTGCTGGATGCGCCCGGGTGGGCCGAACGGGCCAGCCCAGGCACGCTGCAGCCTTTCCAGCCAGGGCCTGGCGACCAGGCGCTGCTGCTGTACACCTCGGGCTCCACCGGCCGGCCCAAGGGCGTGCGCCTGGGCCATGCGGGCCAGTGCTGGGTGGTGCAGGCGCGCCGCGCCCTCACGCCGCTGCATGGCGAGCGCCTGCTGATCGCCGCGCCCCTGTACCACATGAACGCGCTCGCGCTGACGCTGCTGGCCCTGGCCAGTCACGCCACCACGGTGCTGCTGCCGCAGTTCCATGCGCTTGCCTGCCTGCAGGCCATCGACCGCCTGCGCTGCACCTGGCTCACGGCCGTGCCGCCCATGCTGGCCATGCTGCTGCGCGAGCGCGGGGCGCTCGCCGATGCCGACCTGTCCTGCGTGCGCGTGGTGCGCATGGGCTCGGCCCCGGTGAGCGCGGCGCTGCTGGCGCAGATCCGGCAGTTGCTGCCGGCGGCCACGGTCATCAACGCCTACGGCACCACCGAAGGCGGCCCGGTGGTGTTCACGGCACATCCGCGAGGGGTGCCCGCTCCGGCGCAATCGGTGGGCGTGGCCCACCCCGAGGTGCAACTGCGCCTGGTGGATGCCACGGGCCGCGCGGTGGGCGAGGGCGTGGACGGCGAACTGCAACTGTGCAGTCCCGGGCTGATGCTGGGCTACCACCAGCGCCCCGACCTGCAGCCTTTCACCGCCGATGGCTACTACGCCACCGGTGACGTGTTCCGGCGCGACGCGCAGGGCTTCTACACCTTCGTCGGCCGGCGTGACGACATGTTCGTCAGCGGCGGCGAAAACATCTTCCCCGGCGACGTGGAGAAGGCCCTGGAACGCCACCCGGTGGTGCAGCAGGCCTGCGTGGTGGCCGTACCCGATGAGATCAAGGGCACCAAGCCCGTGGCGTTCGTGGTGCTGCGCGCCGCGGCAGCAGCGCCCGGCGAGGCGGCGCTCAAGGAATTTTCTCTACAGTACCTGGCGGCCTACCAGCATCCGCGGCGCATCTGGTTCGTCGATGCGCTGCCCCTGGCGGCCACCCAGAAGATCGACCGGCGTGCCTTGGCCGTGCAGGCCTTGCGCCACCTGGGCGGGCCCGGCGGGGCCGCCTGAGCATTTCATACCGTGGGGATTCCTGGATGACTTTCACTACCCGGCCGGAAATCACCGGCACCTTCGGCGTTGCTTCTTCCACGCACTGGCTGGCCTCGCAGACCGCGATGGGCGTGCTCGAGCGCGGCGGCAATGCCTTCGATGCGGCCGTGGCCGCCGGTTTCGTGCTGCAGGTGGTCGAGCCGCACCTCAACGGCCCGGGCGGCGAGGCGCCGATCCTGCTGTGGAGCCAGCGCGAACAGCGTGTGTTGTCCATCTGCGGCCAGGGCCCGGCGCCGCAGGAGGCCACGGTGCAGGCGTTCGAGCGCCTGGGGCTGGAGCAGGTGCCCGGCGTGGGCCTGCTCGCGGCCACGGTGCCGGGGGCCTTCGGCGCCTGGCTGACCTTGCTGCGCGACCATGGCACCTGGACGCTGGCGCAGGTGCTGGAGCCCGCGCTGCGCTACGCCCGCGAGGGCTTTCCGCTGGTGCCGCGCGCGGTGCAGGCCATCACGGCGGTGCAGGCGCTGTTCCGCGCGCACTGGGCCTCGTCGGCGGCGGTGTGGCTGCCGCAGGGGCAAGTGCCCCGGCCCGGCGCGCTGTTCACGCTGCCGCACCTGGCCGCCACTTGGGAGCGGCTGCTGCAGGAGGCCGCGCAGGCTGGCCCCGGGCGCGTGGCCGGGATCGAGGGCGCGCGCCGGGCCTGGTACCAAGGCTTCGTCGCGCAGGAGATCGACGCCTATTGCCGCACGCAGCGGGTGCGCGACGCCACCGGCCAACCGCACGGCGGCCTGCTGCGCTACGACGACATGGCGCGCTGGCAGGCGCCTGTCGAGGCTCCCTTGACGCTCGGCTTCGGCCGCTACACCGTGGCCAAGTGCGGCTTCTGGAGCCAAGGGCCGGCGTTCCTGCAGCAAATCGGCATGCTGCGCCATGCCGGCCTGGAGCAGCATGCGCCGCACACCGCGGGCTTCGTGCACCGCATCGCCGAGGCGGCCAAGCTGGCCCTGGCCGACCGCCTGGCCTGGTATGGCGCGGCCCCAGGCGCGCGGGCCGAGGTGCAGCAGGCGCTGCTGTCGGACGCCTACCTGCAGGCCCGCTGGGCCGGCATCGACCCCGCGGCGGCCCATCCGGCGCTGCGCCCGGGCGCGCCGCTGGGCCTGCTGCCACGGTTGCCCGACCTGGACGTGGCCGCGCGCACGCTGCGCCATGCCGATGCGCGCTTCGGCGTGGGCGAGCCGACGTTCGCCGCGCTGCCGCCGGTGTCCGAATGGCTGGAGCGCGAGGTTTTCGTCGGCGACACCTGCCATGTCGATGTGATCGACCGCGACGGCAACATGGTGGCGGCCACGCCGTCGGGCGGCTGGCTTTCGTCCAGCCCGGTGATTCCGGCGCTGGGCTTCGCGCTCAACACCCGCCTGCAGATGACCTGGCTCGACCCTGGGCTGCCGTCCACGCTCACCCCGGGCGTGGTGCCGTGCACGTCGCTGTCGCCGTCGCTGGCGCTGCGTGATGGCCAGCCGTACATGGTGTTCGGCACGCCCGGCGGCGACCAGCAGGACCAGTGGTCGCCTGCGTTCTTCCTGCGCCACGTGGTGCACGGCATGAACCTGCAGGAAGCCATCGACGCGCCGGCGTGGCATGTGGACCATTCGCCGTCCTCGTTCTGGCCGCGCGAGACCGTGCTCAACCGCCTGACCCTGGAGTCGCGCTTCGGGCTGGACGCCATCGACGCGCTGCGCGCGGCGGGCCACGAGGTGCGCGTCGGCGATGCCTGGTCGGAAAGCCGCATCTCCGCCTGCAGCCAGGAGCGCGACCATGCCGGCCGCCTGGTGCTGCGCGCCGCCGCCAACCCGCGCGGCATGCAAGGCTACGCCGTGGGGCGCTGATTCACCGGCCTGGGGGGCCAGGGCGCTGCAGGGGCGGCATAAATACTGTATATTTAAACAGTATTCGAGGCTTTTCGAGGCTGCACCATGGCGCGTTCACCCGCTCTTCCCCTGTCCCTGCCGCCCGGCGTCTGGCATGGCCGTGCCTGGGCTGCGGCGCAGCAGCGCGTGCAGCCCACCGGGCATGCGGCGCTCGACGCCGAGCTGCCTGGCGGCGGCTGGCCCTGCGGCGCCCTGAGCGAGCTGCTGTTGCCACCCCATACCGCCTGCGAATGGACGCTGCTGCTGCCCGCGCTGGCCTGCGCGCTCCAAGGCGGCACCGGCCGGGCCGTGCTGGTGGCGCCGCCGCAGGAGCCCTTCGCGGCCGCTCTGCACGATGCCGGCGTGGCGGTGCAGCGGCTGTGTCGCATCCAGCCGCCAGCGCATGATTCTGCGGACAGTGCGGCGGCCTGGGCCTGCGAGCAAGCCCTGCGCTGCCGCGACGTATGCGCCGTGCTGGCCTGGCTGCCCCAGGCCCAGGCGGCGGGCCTGCGCCGCCTGCAGCTGGCCGCCGCCCAGCGCCAGGCGCTGCTGTGGGTCTGCCGGCCGGCAGCGCAGGCGGCCCAGGCCTCGCCCGCGCCGCTGCGCCTGGCGCTGCGGCACCAGGGCGAGCAGTTGCAGGTGCAGGTGCTCAAGCGCCGCGGGCCGCCGCTGGACGCACCGCTGCTGCTGCCGGCGCGCAGCCCGGCCCTGGCCGCCGCGCTGCAGGCCCAGGCGCGGCGGCGCGGGCGCATGCAGGCCGAGGCCCGCGCCACCGAGGACGTGCGCCATGTACTGGCACGCCTGGCGCCTGCCCCCTGAGCCTCCGCCGCCGGGCGTGCCGGCGGCCGCGCAGGGCTGGTGGGCCCTGCGCTTCACGCCGCGCGTGGCGCTGCTGGACGAGGCCCTGCTGCTGGAGGTCCAGGGCACCGAGCGCCTGTGGGGCGGCCGCGCGGCCCTGCGCGCGCTGCTGCGCGCCCAGGCCCCCGGCAGCGGCCCCGATGCGGCGCAGGACTGGGCCGAGGGCCCCACCGCCCTGCAGGCCCTGGCCCTGCTGCGCCTGGCCCGCCTGGGCGGGCCGCCGCCCCGGCGCCTGCCGCACGATTTGCCCCTGTCCACGCTGACGGCGCTGCGCCCGCATGCGCTGGCCCTGCAGCACCTGGGCTGCCGTACCTGGGGGGCGCTGCGCGCCTTGCCGCGCGCCGGGGTGGCGCGGCGCTTCGGCGCCGCGTGCCTTGCCGCGCTGGACCAGGCCTGGGGCGATGCGCCCGAGGCGGCCGCGTGGATCGAACTGCCCGCGCAGTTCGCGCTGGAGGTGGAGCTGCCCGCGCTGGCCGAATCCAGCCCGGCGCTGCTGCACACGGCCGAGCGCCTGCTGCTGGCGCTGCAGGGCTGGCTGCGCGCGCGCCGCCAGGGCGTGCTGGCGCTGGAGCTGGCCTGGCGCCACGACCTGCGCCGCCACGACGGCGTGGCGCTGCCCCCCTGGCAGGCGCTGGCGCTGCGCACCGCCGCGCCCCAGCAGGACATGGCGCACCTGCGCCGCCTGCTGGCCGAGCGCCTGGGCCGCCAGCGTCTGGCCGCCCCCGCCAGCCGCCTGGCGCTGCGCAGCCTGCAGACCGCGCCCATGCCCGAGGCCAGCCATGGCCTGCTGCCAGCGGACCCGCACGAGGCGCCAGGCGTGCCCTGGCAGGAGCTGGTGGAGCGCCTCTCGGCGCGCCTGGGGCCGCAGGCCGTGCAGGTGCCCTGGCTGCATGCCGACCACCGGCCCGAGTGCATGCAGCGCTGGCACCCGGCCGTGCAGCCGCCGCCCGGGGCCGCGCCGGAGCCGCCGGGGCCGTACGGGGGGCTGCTGCCGCCGTGGCTGGTGCGTCCGCCCCGGCCGCTGGCGCTGCGCGGCAGCCGCCCGTGCCTGCACGGCCAGCCGCTGCGCCTGCTGGCGGGCCCGCAGCGCGTGGAGGCCGGCTGGTGGGAAGCCGCACCGGACGCGGCGCAGGATGCGTCAGGCGGTAGCGCGGCGCCGGGCCTGGTGCGGCGCGACTACTTCGTCGCGCACAGCGCGGCGGCGGGCTGGGTGTGGGTGTTCCGCGACCGGGGCACGGGCGGCTGGTTCCTGCACGGGGTGTACGGATGACGCTGCCCGGCTACGCCGAGCTGCACGCGCTGAGCAACTTCAGCTTCCAGCGCGGCGCCTCGCACCCGGCCGAGCTGGTGCGGCGCGCGCATGCGCTGGGCTACGCCGCCCTGGCGCTGACCGACGAATGCTCGGTGGCCGGCGTGGTGCGCGCCCATGCCGAGGCGCGGCGCCTGGGGCTGGCGTTCATCCCGGGCAGCGAATTCCGCTGGGGCCCCGTGTGCGTGGTGGCCCTGCCGCGCGATGCGCAGGGCTGGGGCGGGCTGTGCGAATTCATCACCGCCGCGCGGGCGCGCGCGCCCAAGGGCGGCTACGTGGTGGATGCGCAGTCGCCCTGGGCGCTGCTGCGGGGCTGCGAGGTGCTGCTGGCGCCGTGCCGCGAGGCGTTCGCCGATGCTTCCGATTCGATAGCTGTCAGCGCTTGCCTGGAAAGCGCTGGAGCCCATTTCGACCCTGAACATTGCTGGCTCGCCGTGGCCTTGCACATGGCCTGCGACGACGCCCTGTGGCTGCACACGCTGGCGCAGGTTGGGGCGCGCCTGGGCCTGCCGCTGGTGGCCACGGGCGAGGTGCACATGCACTCGCGCGCGGCCAAGCCGCTGCAGGACGTGATCACCGCGGTGCGCCTGGGCCGCGGCGTGGCGCAATGCGGCCTGGCCCTGCAGCCCCATGCGGAAAAGCGCCTGCGCCCGCGCAGCCAGCTCGCCGGCCTGTACCCGCCGGCGCTGCTGGCGGCCACGCTCGCCGTGGCGCGGCGCTGCGCCTTCGGCCTGGAGTCGATCCAGTACCGCTACCCGCTGGAGACGGTGCTGCCCGGCATGACGGCGGGCCAGACGCTGGCCTGGCTCACCTGGGAGGGCGCCCGCGCGCGCTACCCGCAGGGCGTGCCCGATGGCGTGGCCGCGCAGATCGCCAAGGAGCTGGCGCTCATCGCCGAGTGCGGCTACGAGATGTACTTCCTCACCGTGCACGACATCGTGCGCTACGCGCGCAGCCAGGGCATCCTGTGCCAGGGGCGCGGGTCGGCGGCCAACTCGGCCGTGTGCTACGTGCTGGGCATCACCGCCATCGACCCGGCGCATTCGCGGCTGCTGTTCGAGCGCTTCATCAGCCGCGAGCGCCGCGAGCCGCCCGACATCGACGTGGACTTCGAGCACGACCGGCGCGACACCGTCATCCAGTACATCTACGCCAAGTACGGGCGCGAGCGCGCCGCGCTGGCCGCCGTGGTCACCACCTACCGCACGCGCAGCGCCCTGCGCGATGTGGGCAAGGCCCTGGGCGTGGGCGCGGCGCTGGTCGATGCCTTCGCCAAGGAGCACCACTGGTTCGACGACGTGCTGGCCCCCGAACACCTGCAGGCCCTGGCCGCGCGCCTGGGCGAGCCCCTGGGCGCGCACACCGCCGCGCTGTGGCTGGAGCTGGCGCGCCAGCTGCGCGGCTTTCCGCGCCAACTGGGCCAGCACGTGGGCGGCTTCGTGCTCACCGAGGGCAAGCTCACGCGCCTGGTGCCGGTGGAGCCCACGGCCATGCCGGGGCGCTCCATCATCCAGTGGGACAAGGACGACCTCGACGAAATGGGCCTGCTCAAGGTGGACGTGCTGGCCCTGGGCATGCTCAGCGCGCTGCGCCGCTGCCTGGACGCGCGCGCCGCCCTGCGCGGCGCGTGCTGGGGCCTGGCCGACATTCCGGGCGAAGACCCCGCCACCTACCGCATGGTGTGCGCGGCCGACACCGTGGGCGTGTTCCAGATCGAAAGCCGCGCGCAGATGAGCATGCTGCCGCGCCTGGCGCCGCGCACCTTCTACGACCTGGTGGTGCAGGTGGCCATCGTGCGGCCCGGGCCCATCCAGGGCGGCATGGTGCACCCCTACCTGCACGCGCGCGCGCGCCAGCGCCGCCTGGCGCGCGCGGGCCACCCGGGGCCGTTCCCGCTCGAATACCCGCAGTTGGCGAATGCGCTGGAACGCACGCTGGGCGTGCCCATCTTCCAGGAGCAGGTGATGCAGATCGCCATTGACGGCGCGGGCTTCACTCCCGGCGAGGCCGACGACCTGCGCCGCTCCATGGCTGCCTGGAAGCGCAAGGGCGGCGTGCACCGTTTCGAGGACAAGCTCAAGCAGGGCCTGCGCGCCCACGGCTACCCGCAGGCGTTCGCCGACCGGCTGTTCCAGCAAATCCTGGGCTTTGGCGAATACGGTTTTCCCGAAAGCCATGCCCACAGCTTCGCGCTGCTGGCCTACGCCAGCAGTTGGCTCAAGCGGCACGAGCCCGCGTGCTTCCTGGCCGCGCTGCTGAATGCACAGCCCATGGGCTTCTACGCCCCCGCGCAACTGGTGCAGGACGCGCGCCGCCACGGCGTGCGCGTGCTGCCCGTGGACGTGGCGCACAGCGCCGTGGACTGCACGCTGGAGGAACCCCTGGCCCCCGTGCCTGGCGTGCAGGCGCCGCAGCCCGCCGTGCGGCTGGGCCTGCGCCTGGTGGCCGGCCTGGGCGCCGAGGCCGCCGCGCGCCTGGTGCAGGCGCGCCAGGCCCAGCCCTTTGCCAGCACCGGGGACCTGGCCCTGCGCGCGCGCCTGGGCCGCCCCGACCTGCAGGCCCTGGCGGCGGCCGATGCGCTGCACGCGCTCTCGGGCCACCGGCGCCAGCAGATGTGGGACGCCGCCGGTCAGACCGCCGCGGGCCCGCGCGCGCCGCCGCTGCTGCAGGGCGCGCCGGTGCACGAGGCCGCGCTGGCGCTGCCCGCCGCGCCCGAGGGGGAGGAGATCGTCTTCGACTACGCCGCCACCGGCCTCACGCTGCGCCGCCACCCGCTGGCGCTGCTGCGCGAGCGGCTGCAGCGCCTGGGGCTGGCCACCGCGCTGCAACTGCGCAGCGTGCCGCACGGGCGGCGCGTGCGCGCCTGCGGCATCGTCACCGTGCGCCAGCGCCCCGGCTCGGCCAAGGGCACCATGTTCGTCACCCTGGAGGACGAAACCGGGCCGGTCAACGTCATCGTCTGGCCGGCGCTGATCGAGCGCTGGCGCCCGGCGCTGCTGCGCGCGCGCCTGCTGGCCGTGGAGGGCGTGTGGCAGAGCACCGGCGCCCCCGGCGCGCCGGCCGCCGTGCGCCACCTGGTGCTGCAGCGCTGCAAGGACGCCACCCCGCTGCTGGGCCGCCTGGCCCAGGCGCTGGAGGGCAGCCGCGACTTCCACTGAGCCGCCAATGTCGGTTTCGGTATGAAAATGCCCTCCAGCGCTTGACTGGAAAGCGCTGGCAGCTCCTGAAACAGGAGCGTTCGAGGCTATGCCGGCCTCTGGCTCAGGGCCGCTGGGGCGCCGCGTCCTGCATATGCCGCATGGGCGACAGCAGCAGGGCCAGGGCGGCCAGTGCCATGAGGGTGCCGCCGCAGCCGATGAACAGCCAGGGCAGGGCGACCATGTGCATGACCCACCCCGTCACGGCGGCCGACAGCGGCGCCAGCCCCAGGAAGATGAACATGAACAGGCCCATGGCCCGCCCCAGCAGCACCGGCGGCACGCGCTGCTGGATCCAGGTGAACACGCGCACCTGCATGAAGCCGCCCAGCAGGCCGATGGCCAGCATCAGCAGCGTGCCCTGCCACAGCGCCGTGGCGTGGCCCAGGGGCATGAACAGCAGGCCGATCAGCAGGTCGATGCACAGCACCGTGGCCCCGAGCGTGCCCAGGCGCAGCCGGGGCAGCAGGCCCGAGGCCACCGTGCCCGCCAGCGTGCCCGCGCCATGCGCGCCCACCATGGTGCCGAACGCCGCTGCCCCCAACTGCGGCTGGCTGCTGGCCAGCACGGGCAGGGCGATGTGCACCGGCCCCATGATGAGTACGGCCACCGCGGCGAAGTACAGCAGGAAGGCGCGCAGCTCGGCATCGGCCCAGAAGTGGCGCAGCCCCTGCCACACCGCGCGCACTATGCCCGCCTGCGGGCCGGGCGCGGGCTGCCCCGGCGCCGGCGGCAGCAGGCGCACCCGGGCCAGCGTCCAGGCCGAGAGGGCGTAGCTCAGCGCGTCGAACGCGAAGGCCAGGCCGATGCCGGTGGTGCCGGCCCGCCCGCCGCCGCCACTGCTGCCACCGTCGCCAAATGCCGCGATCAGCAGGCCCGCCAGCAGCGGGCCGAGGAACAGGCTCAGCTGCCGCAGCCCCATGCCGATCCCGTTGGCGGCCTGCAGCTGCGCACGCGGCACCACGCGGGGCGTGAGCGAGGTGGCCGCCGGAATGCTGAACGCCGTGGACAGGCCGATGCCCAGCGCCAGCGCGTACAGCGCCCACAGCGCTGCCGGCCCGCTCAGCACCAGGGCGGCCAGCAGCCCCAGCAGCACGGTGTTGGCGTGCTTGGTGTACATCAGCACCCGCTTGGGGCAATGGCGGTCCACCACCGCGCCGCCGAACAGGATGAACAGCGCGCGCGGCACGCTGATCAGGGCCAGCACCGTGCCCAGCACGCGGGTGCTGCCCGTGAGCTGCAGCACCAGCCAGGGCATGGCGATCAGGGTGAACTGGTCGCCCAGCATCGACAGCGCCGAGCCTGCCGTGAGCCAGCGGAAATCGGGGTTGCGCAGCAGGGCCGCGCGCGGCGGGCTGTCAGCGTGCATGGGCCGATCCTGGCAAGGGGCGCGGCGCGCGCGTGCGGCGCTGGCCGTTGAGCAGCGCGCCCACGGCGGTGTAGCGCACCAGCAGGTGGTAGCTGGCCAGGCTGAGGAGCGAGGTGGCCGCGATGTTGAGGCCGATCTTCGCCCCGGCCGGCCATTCCAGCCCGAACAGCAGCGCGCCGAAGCCGATGGTCATCGGCATGTGCACCAGGTAGACCCAGTAGGAGCTGTCGGCCAGGTAGCCCAGCCAGGCGCTGCGCCGGGGCACGTGCGCCAGGAAGCCGCCGATGAGGGCCAGGCTCCAGCACCAGGCGGTGGCGTTGTAGGCCAGGGCCACGCCCAGGCGCAGCGCCTCGGGCAGGCCTTGGGCGCCGCGCGGCCGGGCTTCGAACAGCGCGCCCGTGGCGAAGAACAGCACCAAGCCCGCCCCGGCGTACCAGGGCCAGCGCCGCACGTAGTGCGCCAGCAGCGCCTCGCGGTGCGCGTACAGGGCCAGCCCGAAGCCGTAGAACAGGCCGTTGTGCAGCCATTCGGTCCAGGGGGGCATGAAGGAGCCGTTGGGCTGCAGCAGCCCGTCGGGGTAGAGCATGCCGGTGCCCGCCAGCGGCAGGGTCAGCAGCGCCAGGCCCCAGGGCGTGCGGCCGAGCCGCGCCATGGCCCGGCCCAGCCAGTGCGGGGCGGCGGGCGCGAGGCGCGCCAGCGCGACGTGGGCCAGCGCCGTGGCCAGGCTGAGCCACAGCAGCATCCACAGGAACCACATGTGCATGGTGGAAAGCCCGGCGGGCGTGCTGGGCGCGGTCTGCATCAGCGCCGGGTCCAGGCCCCAGGTGCCACGGGCCATGCGGTGCATGAAGGCCAGGGCCAGCACGCCGCAGAGCGCGAAGATGGGCGGCCAGAACAGCGCGAACGGCAGCGCCAGGCGCTGCAGGCGGTTGCGCACCATGGCGCGCGTGCCGCGCCGCTCGATCATCAGGGCCACGAAAAAGCCCGCCAGGATGAAGAACACCGGCATGCGGAAGGCGTGGATGAAGGCCAGCAGCAGGTCGGCCACCGGGGTGGTCCGGTTGTCGCGCCAGGGCAGGGGCGAGGGGCCGGCGAGGTGGATCACCGCCACGTGCAGCACGATGCCTAGCCACATCATGGCGGCGCGCAGGTTGTCCAGGGCGTGCAGCCGCTCGGGGCTGCGTGGGGGTGAGGTCATGGTGGGCTCCGTAGGCATGGGGGCCGACTCTAAGGCCTCACGTTGCGTGAGGGTCAAGCGATGTCTGCTGGCAAAGACAGGGCGGCCGCATGGCCGATGAAGGCCCGCACCGCCGGGCTCAGCAAGGCGCTGGACTGCAGCAGGGGCTCGATGGCCCACGCATTCAGCAGCTTGCTGCGCAGGGCAGGGCGGTTGCCGCAGAGCTGGTCCATGAGGCGGCTCCAGTGCACCACGGCGGCGTGCGCGGCGGGGCTGCCGGGGGCTTCGCCACGGGACAGCAGGGCGGCCACTTCGTCCTCCAGCGCTTGCCAGTGCGCCAGCGGCACGAAGCCGAGCTGCCCCATTTCCGCGCGCGTGAAGTGCCGCTCCAGCGCCTGCATGCGCAGGGCGATGGCCTGCTCCACGAAAGCCATCATGGCGCTGCTGGGGGCGAAGTTGATGCTGTGCGTGCTGGGCTCCTGGCGGTACATGTGGCCCCAGCGGTCCAGCAGATCCATGTCGCCGCCCATCCACTCCAGGATCAGCACCATCCAGCGGTGGGTGAGCTTTTGCACGGCGGGGTCGTCGATGGGCCGGCCCTGGCGCATGGCTGCGTCCACCTGGGCGATCAGCGGGCGCCATTCGCTCTCGATCAGCGGCCAGCGCTCGAAGATGCGCTTGAGCTCGGCAGCGCTGAAGTACTTGCCGTAGGTGGACATGAGGGCCAGCGTTTCGAGCCAGTTGCCCATGTCGGGGGCGGAGCCCGCCACCATGCCGTCGCGCATCAGGGCCAGGCGGCCGCGCAGCTCGGTGGCCTGCTGGATCTGCACGTCCAGCGCGTGGATCTGCTGGGACAGCACGCGCTGGGGGTCGAGCTGGTCGTCGCCCAGCAGCTCGCCGATATGGGCCAGCGGCAGCCCCATGTGGCGCAGCGCCTGGATGGCGTGCAGGCGCTGCACGTCGGCCTGGCTGTACAGGCGGTAGCCCGATTCCGAGCGCTCCGACGGCGCGAGCAGCCCGATCTCGTCGTAGTGGTGCAGCGTGCGCACCGTGAGGCCCGTGCGCCGCGCCAGCTCCCCGACCTTCAGCCGCATGCGGCGCTCAGCGGCGCACCGAGACCAGTTCCACCTCGAAGTGCAGCGTGGCGTTGGGCGGGATCACGTTGCCCGCGCCGCGCGCGCCGTAGGCGATGGCCGGGGGGCAGATCAGCTTGGCCTTGCCGCCCGGCTTCATGCGCTGCACGCCCTCGGTCCAGCAGGGGATGACGCGGTTCAGCGGGAACTCGGTGGGCTCGCCGCGCTTGTACGAGCTGTCGAACTCCTTGCCGTCGGGGAAGGTGCCGCGGTAGTGCACCTTCACGGTGTCGGTGGCCTTGGGTGATTCGCCCGTGCCTTCTTGCAGCACCTCGTACACCAGGCCGGAAGAGGTGGTCACGGGCGCAGCAGCGGGCGTGTTTTGCGCCCAGGCAGCGGGCGCGAGGAACAAGGCGGAGAGCAGGAAAGCAGGCAAGCGCATGGCGAATATCCGAAAAAAGCAAAGGCCCGATGGTAGGGCCTTTGGCAGGAGATGGCTGCTGTTGCAGTCGGGCGGGGTAGTGGGGCGTTTTGGGCGTACACCGAGATGGCGCCACTGAGCCGGGCCTGTGCCCGTGCTGGCCTGGCTCGACTGATCTACGCCTTGCTGCCCCATGGGCAGGAATACACCGACCGGGGGCAGGACTCCTTCGAGGAGCACTATCGCCAGCGCGTCTTGCACAAGCGCGCGCAGAAGGCCAACGCCATGGGCATGCCGCGACTACTCGGGAAGATGACAGACCGCCTCAATGTTGTTGCCCTCAGGATCAATCACAAATGCACCATAGTAGTTTGCGTGATAGTCCGGGCGCAGGCCAGGAGCCCCATTGTCTTTTCCGCCTGCGGCCAGTGCAGCCTTATAAAAGGCATCTACTTGGGCGCGATTTTCCGCGCGCCATGCGAGGTGGCAGCCAGATGTAGCGGCTGGGCCGCCGTAAGGCGAAGGTCCATCAATGAACCACACATCGGCCTTTTTGCCGTCAGGCTCAGAAGCGTCTGGATGAGCCAGTCCAAGCATGTTCGCGCCGTAATGGCCTTCAAAGCAGACGCTGTAGCCAAGTGGCGCAAGGGCGGCGCTGTAAAACGCCCTGGCGCGAGAAATATCGGTCACGCGAAATGTCATGTGGTCAAGCATGTGGGAATCCTGGTGCAGTTGTGTTGTGCAAGATGGCACATATGAGTACTGTATTTGAATACAGTATTTTTGCAAGAGGCCCGAAGATGTCTAGTTCAGCCGGGGCGATTCAGACCAAGCTGTGGGATGATCGTATGAGTCGAGCATCTATTTATGCTTGCCGAGGTAGGTGAGCGTGTAGCTTGTATTCAATGAGGAAGCCTTGCCTCATTCGGAGCGGCACAGACGTGCCGCATGGAAGGGTGAATATTTGTATAGCAAAAAAATGAACTCCCGCACGCGCTCTGCCGCTCCGGCGCTGGAAATTGAAGGCAGCGTGCAGGGGCATCGCGATGGCCATGGCTTCGTGGTGCGTGACGACGGCGACAGCGACATCTACCTCCCCCCCAACGAAATGCGCGCGGTGCTGCACAAGGATCGGGTGCGCGTGCGCGTGGTGGGGCAGGACCGGCGCGGGCGCCCCGAGGGGCGCGTGGTCGAGATCCTCGAGCGCCCTGCCCAGCCCATCATCGGCCGCCTGTTGCAGGAGAGCGGGGTGTGGCTGGTCGCGCCCGAGGACAAGCGCTACGGCCAGGACGTGCTGATTCCCAAGGGCGCCACCGGCACGGCGAAGACGGGCCAGGTCGTGGTGGTGGAGCTGACCGAGCCGCCGGCCCTGTACGGCCAGCCCGTGGGGCGTATCACCGAGGTGCTGGGCGAGGTGGACGATCCCGGCATGGAGATCGAGATCGCCGTGCGCAAGTACGGCGTGCCGCATGAATTCTCCGAGGCCTGCCTGGCGCAGGCCAAGGCGCTGCCCGACAAGGTGCGCGCGCAGGACAAGAAGCGCCGCGTGGACCTCACCGACATTCCGCTTGTCACCATCGACGGGGAGGATGCCCGCGACTTCGATGACGCGGTCTACTGCGAGCCCGCCAAGGTGGGGCGCGGCAAGGGCTGGCGCCTGCTGGTGGCCATCGCCGACGTGAGCCACTACGTGCAGACCGGCAGCGCCATCGACGTCGACGCCTACGACCGCGCCACCAGCGTGTACTTTCCGCGCCGCGTCATCCCGATGCTGCCCGAGAAGCTCAGCAACGGCCTGTGCTCGCTCAACCCCGAGGTGGACCGCCTGTGCATGGTCTGCGACATGCTGGTCAGCGGCAAGGGCGAAGTCGCGGCCTACCAGTTCTACCCTGCCGTCATGCACAGCCATGCGCGCTTCACCTACACCGAGGTGGCGGCCATCCTGGCCAATACGCGCGGCCCAGAGGCGCAGCGGCGCAAGGAGCGCGTGCAGGACCTGATCCACCTGTCCGACGTGTACCGGGCGCTGCTGGCCGCGCGCCAGCAGCGCGGCGCGGTGGACTTCGAGACCACGGAGACGCAGATCGTCTGCGACGACAACGGCCGCATCGAGAAGATTGTGCCGCGCACGCGCACCGAGGCGCACCGCCTGATCGAGGAAGCCATGCTGGCCGCCAACGTGTGCAGCGCCGACTTCATCGCCCAGGGCGGCCAGCCCGGCCTGTACCGCGTGCACGAGGGGCCGACGCCGGAAAAGCAGGACATCCTGCGCGGCTACCTCAAGTCCATGGGCGTGGGCCTGTCGATCAGCGACGACCCGCGGCCTGGCGAGTTCCAGGCCATTGCCGAGGCCACCAAGGAGCGGCCCGATGCCCAGCAGATCCACACCATGCTGCTGCGCTCGATGCAGCAGGCCATCTACACGCCCATCAACAGCGGCCACTTCGGCCTGGCCTACGAGGCCTATACGCATTTCACCAGCCCGATCCGGCGCTACCCCGACTTGCTGGTGCACCGCGTCATCAAGGCCATCCTGCTGGGGCAGCGTTACCAGTTGCCCGCGTTGCCGACACCGGGCGAGGCGCATGCCAAGCTCTCCAAGCGCCTGGCCGAGCGCGTGAGCGCGCCGCGCCAGCGCCCGCGCAAGGCCGCCGGGGCCGCCTCGGTGGCGGAGACCCAGGCCTGGGAGGCCGCGGGCCTGCACTGCAGCGCCAACGAGCGCCGCGCCGACGAGGCCAGCCGCGACGTCGAGGCCTGGCTCAAGTGCAAGTACATGCGCGAGCACCTGGGCGAGGAGTACAGCGGCCTGGTCTCCGCCGCGACCAGCTTCGGCATCTTCGTCACGCTCGATGCGCTGTACGTCGAAGGCCTGGTGCACATCACCGAGCTGGGCGGCGAGTATTTCCGCTACGACGAGGCCCGCCAGGAGCTGCGTGGCGAGCGCACGGGCATCCGCTATGCGCTGGGCACGCGCGTGCGCGTGCAGGTCAGCCGCGTGGACCTGGATGGGCGCAAGATCGACTTCCGCCTGGTGCAGGAGGGCGGGGACGCGCTGCCCGCGCGCCCCGCGCGGGACAAGGGCGGCAAAGGCGGCCCGGCACCCCAGGCTGGCAAGCCCGAGGCGCGCAAGCCCGCGCCCGCCGAGGGCGCCAGCCCCAAGCGGCACGCCAAGGCCGCGGCCAAAGCGGAAAAACCGGCCGCCAAGGGCAAGGCGCGCAAGGCACGCCGCTGATGCTCCTCGTTTGATAGCTGCCAGCGATTTCCAGTCAAGCGCTGGAGGCTGTTTTTGCCATGAAAATGGCTATGCCAGATTGAACAGCCGCGCCGCGTTGCCGTAGAACAGGCCGTCGAGCACTTCGTCCTTGAAGCCCAGCGCGGCGAAGTCGTCGATGCTCTGGCCGATCGGGCGGAACGGGTACGAGGAGCCGAACAGCAGCTGCGCCGCCAGGAACTGGTTGGCCGCCTGCACGTAGGCTTCCTTGCCGGGCTGGAACAGGTACATGTCGGGCACCAGGTGCACGTTCTCGTGGCGGAAGGCCAGGCCGATGGCCGCTTGCACGTGGGGCCAGTAGCCGTGGTAGACCACCAGCGGCAGGTCCGGGAAGGCCTGCGCCACCCTGGCCAGGCCGGCCGGGTCGTTGAAGCGCGGGTCGGGCGTGGTCGGGCCGCTCATCAGGAACACGGGCACGCCCAGGCTGCGCGCCAGTTCGTACACGGGCCAGTAGAGCGCATCGTCGGGGTGGCGCGGCGGCGCGCCGAAGCCGGGCTCGATGCCCACGCCCGACAGGCCGAGCACCTTGATGGCGCGCTCGACCTCGGCCAGCGCCGCCTGCGTGCCCTGCAGCGCCGGATCGACCCCGGCGATGCCCAGCAGCGCGCCGTGGCCGTGCACGATGCGGTGGATGGTGTCGTTGGGCAGGTGCTGGCTCGGGGTGTGCCGGCCCACCACCACGGCCTTCGCCAGGCCCGCGTCGCGCACTTCCTGCAGAAAGCCGTCTTGCGTGAGCGAGCGCTCGAAGTGGTCGTCGGGGCCGCGCGTGCCCACGCGCCGGTTGAGCCAGCGCGCCGTGGCGTGCTCGGGCGAGCCGGGCGTGGCGCCGAAGAAGTCGTGCAGGAACGCCGGCCTGCAGCGCATGTCGATGACGCGGCGGCTCATGAGGCCGACACCTTCTGCTGCTGCACGCCACGGATGTCGAAGGCGCCGCCGGTCTGCGCGCGGCCGCCGTCGGTCACGGCCTGCTTGCCCAGCAGCGGGAACACCAGCTCGGCGAAGCGGATGGATTCCTCCAGGTGCGGGTAGCCCGAGAGCACGAAGGTATCGGCCCCCAGCGCCACGTACTCGCGCAGGCGCTCGGCCACGGTGGCCGCGTCGCCCACCAGCGCGGTGCCCGCGCCGCCGCGCACCAGGCCCACGCCGGCCCAGAGGTTGGGGGCCACCTCCAGCCTGTCGCGCCGCCCGCCGTGCAGCGCGGCCATGCGCGCCTGGCCGACCGAGTCCATGCGCGCGTAGCTGGCCTGGGCCTTGGCGATGTCTTCGTCGGTCAGCTTGCTGATGAGGCGCTCGGCGTCGGCCCAGGCCTCCTCGTTGGTTTCGCGCACGATGACGTGCAGGCGTACGCCCAGCTTGACCTGGCGGCCCTGGCGCGCAGCGCGCTGGCGGATGTCGGCGAACTTCTCGCCCACGGCCTGCGGCGGCTCGCCCCAGGTCAGGTAGGCGTCCACCTGGCGCGCCGCCAGGTCGTGCGCGGCGTCGGACGAGCCGCCGAAATACAGCGGCGGGTAGGGCTTCTGCACGGGCGCAAAGTAGTTGCGCCCCTGCCGCACCTGGAAGTGGCGGCCCTCGAAGTCCACCGTCTCGCCCGAGAGCAGGCGACGCCAGATGGTCAGGAACTCATCGGCGTGGGCGTAGCGCTCGTCATGGTCGAGGAAGATGCCGTCGGCGGCCAGCTCGGTGGCGTCGCCGCCGGGCACCACGTTGAGCAGCAGGCGCCCGCCCAGTGCCTGGTCGAGCGTGGCGGCCTGGCGCGCGCTCGACACCGGCGCGCCCAGCGAGGTGCGCAGCGCCACCAGCAGCTTGATGCGCTGCGTGATGGGCGCCAGGCTCGCGGCCGTCACCCAGGGGTCGAGGCAGGAGCTGCCGGTGGGGATGAGCAGGCCGTCGTAGCCCAGGTGCTCGGCGGTGACGGCGATCTGGCGCATGTAGGCGTTGGTCGGCGCGCGGCCGAAGTCCGAGGTGCCGAGGTAGCGCGTATCGCCCGACGTGGGCAGGAACCAGAAGATCTCCGGCGAGGCGGTGGCGGCTTGGGTCATGGAAAGTCCTTGTCGTGTGGAATCAACGGGCAAGGGACCGGGCCAGTGGCGTGCGCAAGGCGTGCCGGGCGGCTCCAGCCCCGGGGGCTTGGGGCCGATTAGAGAACCTCGGCGGCGCGCGGCGAAGCATGTTTATTGCATGTCGTTATGCGTGCGGCAAGAAAAAAACCAGCGCCCGGGAGGGCGCTGGCTTGCGTGGCGGCGGGGGGCTTGTCAGCGTGCCGCTTCGGAGGCGGGCTGGGCGGCGGCGTCCAGCGCGTCCTGCAGCGCCTTGGCAGGGTCGCCGGCGTCCTCGGCGGCGGGGGCCTCGGGCGTGGCTTCCTCGCCTTCGGATGGGGTGGCAAACGGGTCGTCGCCGCTGCCGTAGCTCTCGTTGCTTTGCAGGGCGTCCATCATCTGGCTGCCCACGGCTTCCATGTTCACCTCGACCTTCTTGTCCAGGCTGCCGGTGACGATGCCGGGGAAGGCGATGAGCACGCCCACCATGACCAACTGGATCAGCACGAAGGGAATCGCGCCCTTGTAGATCTGCATCGTCGTCACGGGCTGGATCGTCTTGTGCGTCACGCGGTCCACATAGGGCTTGTCCGGGGCCACGGAGCGCAGGAAGAACAGCGCGAAGCCGAACGGCGGGTGCATGAACGAGGTCTGCATGTTCATGGCCAGCAGCACGCCGAACCAGATCAGGTCGATGCCCATCTTCTCGGCCACGGGGCCCAGCAGCGGCACCACGATGAACGACAGCTCGAAGTAGTCAAGGAAGAACGCCAGGAAGAAGATCATGAGGTTCACCACGATCAGGAAGCCCACCTGCCCGCCGGGCAGGCTGGACATCAGGTGCTCGACCCACTTCGGGCCGTCGGCGGCCTGGAAGATCATGCTGAAGGTGGTGGCGCCCACCATGATGAACATGACGAAGCTGGCCAGCTTGGTGGTGGACGACAGCGCCTGCTGCAGCAGCTTCATGTTCAGGCGCCCGCGCGCGAAGCCGATGACCAGGGCCGCCATGGCGCCCATGGCGCCGCCCTCGGTGGGGGTGGCGATGCCCAGGAAGATGGTGCCCAGCACCAGGAAGATCAGCAGCAGCGGCGGGATCAGCACGAAGGTCACGCGCTCGGCCAGGCGCGACAGCAGGCCCAGTTTGAACACGCGGTTGATGCTGGCGAGCACGAAGGCCAGGAAGGTACCGCCGCACATGGCGGTGACGACCTTCTCGTCGGTCGGCACCTCCAGCACTTCCTCGCCCAGCCACCAGGTGTGCACGTCGGCCATGTGGGCTGCCAGGAAGATGGCCAGGCCGGTGGAGAGCGCCATCACCACCGCCAGCGACAGGTAGCCGGAGCGGCCGTCGTCCTCGCGGTAGATGCGTGCCTCGGGCGGCAGGGCTGGCACGGTGTGCGGCTTGAAGATCGCCAGGATCACCACCCACACCACGTACAGGCCCATGAGCATGAAGCCGGGAATGAACGCGCCCTTGTACATCTCGCCCACGCTCTTGCCGAGCTGGTCGGCCATCAGGATCAGCACCAGCGACGGCGGGATGATCTGCGCCAGCGTGCCCGAGGCGGCGATCACGCCGCTGGAGAGCGAGCGGTCATAGCCGTAGCGCAGCATGATGGGCAGCGAGATCAGGCCCATGGAGATGACCGAGGCCGCCACCACGCCGGTGGTGGCAGCGAGCAGCGCGCCGACGAAGATCACGGCCAGCGCCAGGCCGCCGCGGATCGGGCCGAACACCTGGCCCACGGTGTCGAGCAGGTCCTCGGCCATGCCCGAGCGCTCCAGGATCAGCCCCATGAAGGTGAAGAACGGCACGGCCAGCAGGGTGTCGTTGGCCATGATGCCGATGAGGCGCTGCGGCAGCCAGGCCATGACCGAGGCGGGGAACACGCCCAGCTCGATGCCCACGAAGCCGAACAGCAAACCGCAGGCGCCCAGGCTGAACGCCACGGGAAAGCCCAGCAGCAGGAAGACGATCAGCCCCGCGAACATGATGGGGGCGTAGTTGGTGGTGAGAAATTCCATGGTGTATGCGCTCCGGCGGCGGGGTCAGCGGTGTGCGGCGGCGGGTGCCGGGGCCTGTTTCTTCGCTTCCTCGGCGCGCAGCGCCTCGAGCAGTTCCTCCTCGGCGCTCTTGTCGCTGAGCTTGCCCATCGGGTCGGGGCCGTGGCCGGTGAGGAAGGCGATGCGCTTGATCAGTTCCGACCAGCCCTGCAGCATCAGCAGCGTGACGCCGACCGGGATCGCCACCCACACGGGCCAGCGGATCAGGCCGCCGGGGTTGCCCGACATCTCGCCCGAGGTGTATTTCTGGATCACCTCCGGCATGCTCAGCCACAGGATGACGATGCACAGCGGCGTGAGGAAGAAGGCGAAGCCGATGATGTCGATCCACACCTGCGCCTTCTTCGACAGGCGGCTGTTCACCACGTCGATGCGCACGTGCTCGCGGTGCAGCAGCGTGTAGCCCGCGGCAACCAGGAACGACCAGGCGAAGAAGTACCACTGCACTTCGAGGAAGGCGTTTGAGCTGGTGTCGAAGGCCTTGCGCACGATGGCGTTGGCGGCGCTGACGAAGGTGGCGGCAAAGATCAGCCAGATGCTGTATTTGCCGACGAATGCGTTGAGCCTGTCGATGGCCCGGGACAGGGAAAGTAGCGCCTGCATGGTGTCTCCGATGGTGAGGCTGGCAAGGGCTGCACTGGTACGCGCCATGGGGTGGGCGCGCAGCAGCCGGGAGCATGGGTAGGAGCGCGATTCTACGGAACAACGGCGCGCCTTGCAGACGGGCAGGCCGTGTTTTCCCCTGATGCACCAAGGCGCCAATGCTTTGAAAAGCATAGCAATGCGGGAAACTGCGTATGTTTTGCGGGTTTACCCGCAGGGCTTAATCGAGCAGCGCCACGCCCTTGACCTGCGCGAAAACCGGCAGGCCCGGCGCCAGGGCCAGCATCTGCGCCGAGCGCTGGGTGACGCGCGCGAGCAGCGCCGTGCCCCCGGCGTCCAGCGCCACCATGGCCTGGCCCGGCCCGTCCTCGCGCAGTTGCACCACGCGCGCGGGCAGGATGTTGAGGATGCTGGTGCCCTCCTGCCGCGCCAGCGTGAGGCTCACGTCGCGCGCCTGCACGCGCAGGCGCAGGCGCTCGCCCGGCGCGCGCGGCTGCGTGCCCACCAGGTGCATCTCGCCGCCGGGAAAGCGCACCGTGGTCAGGCAGGCCGCCGCGTCGTGGCCCGCCACCTCGGCCAGCACCACGCAGGCGGCGGCGTCGCCCTGGGCCAGCGGCAGGTCGAGCCGCGCCATCAGTTCGAGCGTGGGGCCGCTGGCCACCACCTGGCCGGCGCGCAGCAGCACCAGGTGGTGCGCCAGGCGCGCCACTTCGTCGGGCGAGTGGCTGACGTAGACCATGGGAATGTCGAGCTGGCGCTGCAGCCGGTCGAGGTAGGGCAGCAGCTCGGCCTTGCGCGCGGCGTCGAGCGCGGCCAGGGGCTCGTCCATCAGCAGCAGCGCCGGGCTGGCGGCCAGCGCGCGCGCGATGGCCACCCGCTGGCGCTCGCCGCCCGAGAGCGTGGCCGGTCGGCGCTCCATCAGTGCCGTCAGGCCCAGCAGTTCCACCGCCTGCTCCACGGGCACGCGTCGGCGCGCGGGCGGCAGGCGGCGCAGGCCGTATTCGATGTTGCTGCGCACGCTCAGGTGGTCGAACAGGCTGGCTTCCTGGAATACATAGCCCAGCGCGCGCCGGTGCGTGGGCAGCCACTGGCCCTGGGCTTCGTCCTGCCAGACCTCGCCGTGCACCACCACGCGGCCTTCCGGGGGGCGCTCCAGGCCGGCCAGCGCGCGCAGGCAGGTCGTCTTGCCGCAGCCCGAGGGGCCGAACAGCGCGGAGACGCCCTGGCCGGGCAACTGCAGGTCCACGTCGAGCGTGAAGCCGGGGCGCTCCATGCGCAGGCGGGCGAGGATTTCACGCATGGGCTTCACAGCGGCCTGCTGCGCGGCTGCAGCCATTGCAGCGCCATCAGCACGATGAACGAGAACACCACCATGCCGCCGGCCAGCCAGTGCGCCTGCGCGTACTCCATGGCCTCGACGTGGTCGTAGATCTGCACCGACACCACGCGCGTCACGCCCGGAATGTTGCCGCCGAGCATGAGCACCACGCCGAATTCGCCCACCGTGTGCGCGAAGGCCAGCACTGCCGCCGTGATGAAGCCGGGCCGCGCCAGCGGCAGCGCCACGGTGAAGAAACGGTCGAGTGGCCCGGCGCCCAGCGTCGCAGCGGCCTCCAGCGGGCGCGTGCCCAGGGCCTCGAAGGCGCGTTGCAGCGGCTGCACGGCAAAGGGCAGCGAATACACCAGCGAGCCCACCACCAGGCCCGGGAACGTGAAGGGCAGCCGCCCCAGCCCCAGCGACTGGGTAAGGTGGCCGATGGGGCCGTTGGGGCCCATGGTGACCAGCAGGTAGAAGCCGATCACCGTGGGCGGCAGCACCAGCGGCAGCGCCACCACCGCGCCCACCGGGCCGCGCCAGCGCGAGCGCGTGTGCGCCAGCCACCACGCCAGCGGCGTGCACAGCAACAGCAGCAGCGCGGTGGTGGTGGCGGCCAGCTCCAGCGTCAGCCGGATGGCGGCCCAGTCTTCAAGGCTGAACGGCACGCAGGGGATTGCTATGGATAAAGGAGCTTGCAGCGCTTGCTGCAAGCCATTTTGAAGGCCGAATGATACGCAAAGGCGCTTGAATCAAGCGCCAGGCGCTTCAAAAAGAATAGCCGTAGGACTGGATCACGGCGCGTGCCTTGTCGCCGCGCAGGTACTGCATCAGCGCCGTGGCGGCGGCGTTGCCCTGGCCGGGCTTGAGCACGATGGCGTCCTGGCGGATCGGCTCATGCAGGTTCGCGGGCACCACCCAGGCCGAGCCCTCGCGCAGCTTGCCGTTCTCCGTCACCTGCGACAGCGCGACGAAGCCCAGTTGCGCGTTGCCCGAGGCGGCGAACTGGTAGGTCTGGCCGATGTTCTCGCCCTGCACGATGCGCGGCTGCACCTGGGCCGTGAGGCCGAGCTTGTCCAGCGCCTGCATCGCGGCCAGGCCGTAGGGCGCCAGCTTTGGGTTGGCGATGGCGATGTGCTGCCAGTCGGTCTTCTGCAGCACCTTGCCCTCGGCATCGACGGTGCCGGGCTGCTTGCTCCACAGCACCAACTGGCCGATGGCGTAGGTGAAGCGCGTGGCGCCGTCGCCCAGGCCTTCCTTGCCGATCTTCTCGGGCGTGGTGTCGTCGGCCGCCAGCAGGATGCCGAAGGGCGCGCCGTTGGCGATCTGCGCGTAGAACTTGCCCGTGGCGCCGAACGACAGCGTGGCCTTGTGGCCGGTGTCCTTCTCGAACTCGGCGGCGATCTTCTGCATCGGCGCGGTGAAGTTGGCCGCCACGGCCACGGCCACCTCGTCGGCATGGGCGTGCAGGCTGAAAAGCGCGGCGGCAGCGATTGCCAGGGGGCGGAGCAGGGAGGCCATGGAAAGATTCCTTCGCTATTCTGTGGATGAATAGCGGGCGAGTATAGCCAGCCACTCCTGCCACGGCGGGTATGGGCCGGGGCATGATGGGGGCATGCAGCAAGCTTCTTCTTCCCTTCCTTCCTTCGCGCAGGCGCTGGGCCACGGCATGGCGGACAAGCGCATCGACATCCTGCGCCAGATCGGCCAGGGCGGCTCCATCTCGCAGGCCGCGCGCGCCGTGGGCGTGAGCTACAAGGCCGCGTGGCAGGCCATCGACACCCTGACCAACCTGGCCGGCGTGCCGCTGGTGCACCGCGCCGTGGGCGGCGCGGGCGGCGGCGGCGCGGTGCTGACCGAGGCCGGGCACGCGCTCCTGGCGGCGGCCGACGCCATGGCCCAGGCGCGCGCCGAGGTGCTGCAGCGCCTGGCCGGGCAGGGCGCGCAGCCCGCCGCCGCGGCGCGGCTGGCGGTGCGCACCAGCATGCGCAACCAGTGGCCGTGCGTGGTGCGGGCGCTGGAGGCGGCCGGGCCGCTGGTGCACGTGCACCTGGGCGGGGCCGGCGCAGCCCAGGCGCTGGCGCTGACGGCGCGCATCACCCAGGAAAGCGCGCAGCTGCTGGGCCTGGCGCCGGGCCTGCCGGTGCTGGCGCTGTGCAAGGCCACGGCGGTGCAGGTGTGCGGCGTGAAGGATGCCGGGGCGGGCGGGGCCGCGCCCAATGCCTGGCCCGGGCGCGTCACCCGCGTGGCGCGCGGCGAGGCCGGGGACGAAGTGGCCGCCGCGCTCGATGCCGGGGTGCAGATGGTGGGCTTCGCGCCGCCCCGCAGCGGCCTGCGCGCCCGCGCCCGGGTGTGCCTGCGGGCCGATGTGTCGGCCATCGTCCTGGCCTTGTAAAAGCGGGGTAAAGCAGGGTTAAAGCCGGGGTAAAAAGCCCCGGCCGGGGCCCGTGGAGGGGCGCGCGGCTGGCTACCATTGGCTTCCCCGCGCATTCGCTGCCCTGTCCATGCCCGCCCATCCGCTCCAGCCCGCCTCTCCCCGCTCTTTCCCTCTCTCGCGGTGCCGCCAGGCGGGCCGCGCCCGGCCTGTGCTGTGGGGCGTGCTGCTGGCCGTGGCGCTGGCGGCGGGCGCGGGCGCCTGGTGGTGGCAGCAGCGCCAGGCGGCCTCCGCCCCGGCGCACGCGGGCGCAGGCCCGGCGGGCGGCCCTCCCGGCGGCGGGCCGCGCTTCGGCCCCGGCGGGCAGGCGCAGCCGGTGTCGGTGGGCCCGGTGCGGCGCGAGGACGTGCGCGTGCTGGTCAGCGCCATCGGCACGCTGAACGCGCGCGCCACCGCCGTGGTGCGCGCCAAGGTGGGCGGCGAGCTGAAAAGCCTGCGCTTCCGAGAGGGCGAGGAGGTCAAGGCCGGCCAACTGCTGGCCGAGATCGACGCGCGCAGCTACCAAGCCACGCTGGCCCAGGCCCAGGGCACGCTGCAGCGCGACCAGGCGCTGCTGCAGAACGCGCGCCACGACCTGCAGCGCTACCAGGCGCTGAAGGCGCAGGACTCGATCGCCAGCCAGCAGGTGGACACCCAGGCCGCGCTGGTGCGCCAGTACGAGGGCGTGGTGGCGGCCGACAAGGCGCAGGTCGATGCCGCGCGCCTGCAGCTCGACTACACGCGCGTCACCGCGCCCATCGGCGGGCGCCTGGGCCTGCGCCAGGCCGACCTGGGCAACGTGGTGAACCCGGGCGATGCCAACGGCATCGTCACCATCACGCAGGTGCGGCCCATCGACACCGTGTTCTCGGTGCCCGAGGCGCACCTGGCGCGCATCCGCGAGCGCCTGGGGCAGGGCGCGACGTTGCCCGTGGAGCTGTGGGACGGCGGGCAAAAGCAGCTGCTGGCGCGCGGGCGCGTGAGCGCGCTGGACAACGCCATCGACACCGGCACCGGCACCATCAAGGTCAAGGCCGCGTTCGCCAACGAGGACGGGCGCCTGTACCCGAACCAGTTCGTCAACGTGAAGCTGCAGGTAGACCGCATCGAGGGCGCGCTCACCGTGCCCGCCTCGGCGCTGCAGAACAACGCCGTGTACCTGGTGCGCGAGGACGGCACGGTGGCGCTGCGCCGCGTACAGGCGGGCGTGGCCGACGGCGACCGCGTGAGCGTGCAGGGCGAGCTGGCCGAGGGCGACCGCGTGGTCATCGACGGCATGGACCGCCTGCGCGATGGCACCCGGGTGACGGTGATCGACGCCCCGGCGGCGGCCGCCAGGGCCGAGCAGGGCGCGCAGGAGGCGAGCCAGCGCCGCGCCGAGTTCCTGAAGAACCTGACGCCCGAGCAGCGCGAAAAGCTCTCCAAAATGGGCCAGGAGGAGCGGCGCGCCTACTTCCGCAGCCTGCGCGATGCACGTGACGCACGGGCCGCGCAGGGCGCGGCCTCGGCCCCCGCTGCCTCGCGCTGACCCCCGGCGGACGCCATGAACCTGTCGCGCATCTTCATCCTGCGCCCGGTCGCCACGTCGCTGCTCATGGTGGCGGTGCTGATCGCCGGGCTGCTGACCTGGCGGCTGCTGCCCATCTCGGCGCTGCCCGAGGTGGACTACCCCACCATCCAGGTCACCACGCTGTACCCGGGCGCCAGCCCCGACGTGATGACCTCGAACGTCACCGCCCCGCTGGAGCGCCAGTTTGGCCAGATGCCGGGGCTGGCGCAGATGTCGTCCACCAGCTCGGGCGGCGCCTCGGTCATCACGCTGCGCTTCGCGCTGGACTACGGGCTGGACGTGGCCGAGCAGCAGGTGCAGGCGGCCATCAACGCGGGCTCGAACCTGCTGCCCAGCGACCTGCCCATGCCACCGCTGTACAGCAAGGTGAACCCGGCGGACGCGCCCATC
>Ga0222424_100229_pt1 | contig 49093 bp, 43 predicted proteins | sample 2B2ome_FD_182468 | JGI IMG/M metagenome (GOLD analysis project Ga0222424, IMG submission 182468) | Enriched microbial communities from leaf-cutter ant dump, University of Wisconsin, Madison, United States - 2B200A (version 2) | ecosystem: Environmental > Terrestrial > Nest > Insects nest > Nest... | reverse complement strand
ATGACTTCGACGCCGCCATCGTCGACTGGCGCCTGCCCGGGCACCAGACCGGCGGAGAGGTGTTGACGGCCTTGCGCGAGCTGCATCCGGGCGACTGGCCCGCGATCATCGTCACCGGCGACACCGCCCCGGACCGTCTGCGCGAAGCCTCGGGAGCGGGCGCCACCCTGCTGCACAAGCCCATAGACGCCGCTCATCTGCGCGCCACCCTGCAGCGCCTGCTGACACCCCCCTCGTTCGTGGGGGTTCCCCACATCTGACGGGTACCTCCTCCCTGAGGCGCGCCGGATGCTCACATCGTCTGGCATTCAGCCCCGGGAGGACATCATGCACATTTCTTATCCAGCGAATATCGGAAGGCTCTGCGGCCTGGCACTGGCCTCCGCACTGCTGGCCGCCTGCGGGGGCGGCAGCAGTGGGGGCGGAGGCGGCGGTGGAGCGGCGGCCCTGAGCGGGACCGCCGCCGTCGGCGCGCCCCTGGTCGGCGCCACGATCAGCCTGAAGTGCAATGGCCAGAGCGCTACGGCGACCACCAGCGCGCAGGGCAAGTGGTCCGCCAGCATCCGCCAGGACGCGCTGCCCTGCGCCATCGAGGTCAGCGGCGGCACCGTGAACGGCGCGCCCTTCGCCGGCAAGTTCTACAGCTACGCGCAGAGCCTGGGCACCATCAACGTCACCCCGCTGACCAGCCTGGCCCTGGCGCGCGCGGTGCAGAGCACCCACGGCAAGACACCCGAATACTGGTTCAGCCACGTCAAGGTCGGCGGCGACGCGCCGGCCGGCGCCGTCTGCGTGTTCACCGACACCTCGACCGTGCAAGGTCAGAGTGTGGTGCTCAACACCTGCATGCTGGATGTGCCGCAGTCCTCCTGCAACGGCCCGGAAGACATCACCAATCCCGGCACCGGCATTCCCGTGAAGCGCAGCTACAGCTTCAAGACCTGCCCGCAGGGTGCCACGACCGTCGGTACCGGCACCGGTGGCGGCTCGACCGGGGACAGCTATGATCCGAAGGCGCTGGCAGCGGCCGTCGCCACGGCCCGGACAGCTCTGCTGCAGGCCCTGCGCGACAGCGGCTACACCGTGCCGGCGGGCCTGGACCCGTTCACCACGGCCTTCGACCCCGTCAGCGGCAATGCCTATGACGACCTGCTCGAAGCCCTGCGCGAGGCCCTGGGTTCTGATCCGGACTACGCTACGCTGGAAAGCGACTTCGCCGCCAACGGCAGCACCCTGCCCGAAGCACCGGCAGAGCCATCCGGCGGCGGCAATGACACCATCCCCGGCACGGTGAACAGCGCCCTGGTCAAGAGCTACACGCTGACCTTCAACAAGGGCAGCGGCGCCGGCTGCGGCTCATCCTGCAGCTATACCGACGGCCAGCAGGTGACCGCGGTGGTTGGCGGCGACAACAGCCTGACCATCGGCGGCAAGAAGCTGACCAATCCGTTCAACCGCAAGTTCGGCGGCACCCCGCACCTGCCCGAGCTCATCTGGAAGGATGGCGATCTCGAATATGCGCTGACGGACAACCAGAGCGGCACCTTCAACGAGATCAATGTCGGCAAGGCCAAGGCTGGCGGAGGCATTCCGGGCTTCATCGGCCAGTTGCGCGCGCCCGTGGTGGCCGAAGATCCGGTCGCCAAGCTGGCGCCTTTCGCCGGCAGCTACGCGCCGCTCTATGTCGAGAAAAGCGGCAACTACACCATGACCGGCAACCCGGCCGCGAACGCGCCAATCACGGTCAGCATCTCGGCGGCCGGCGTGGTCACGGTCAATGGCGAGGCCTTCGATCCGGCCGACAGCAAGGTCAAGTTCAACGACTTCAACAAGGCGAACCAGAGCGAGCCGCGCTACACACTGACGCGCACGGACGACGCCACGAACCAGATGAGCGTGGACATCCACATCGTGGATGGCGCGATCGTCAGCTGGAAGCTGAGCAAGATCACCCTCGGCAACGGCTTCAGCAGCACCAGCTATGTGCGCCTGGAAGAGCGTCCGCTGCCCGCGACCCAGCTCACGCTGATCGACGCCTTCAAGAACATGGGCAAGCTCACGCTGACCGCCCTCAAGGATGGCAACGGCCTGTACGCCAAGTGCGACGCGCTGTGGCTGACCGTCAGCGGCGACGGCACGCTGAGCACGCCCTGGCAGTTCTATCTGGAAAAAGCGCCGGCCGGCGGCACCGGTCAGGGCAGCTGGGTGAATCGGGAATCCTTCTGGCGCAGCTACGGCCGTCTGATCACGGCCGACGGCAACGAGACGCTGGCCTTCCGGCTGAGCCAGCTGGTGAAGCGCGCCGATGGCAAGGTCGACGTGAAGGAGGTGACGAATGCCATCACCGGAACCTTCGCGACCTTCGCCAGCAGCGACCCGACGCAGATCAGCGCCGCCGGCTGCCCCGCGCGCTGAGGGCGGACCACGCCGCAACACCCGCAAGGCCCGCCACCCGGCGGGCCTTGTCTTTTACAATGGCCGTCACCCAAGACCCGGACGCCCTCCGCCATGCCCCTGCGCTGCGACATCTTCTGCACCGCCATCGACAACTACGGCGACATCGGCGTGTGCTGGCGCCTGGCCCGCCAGCTCGCCGGCGAGCACGGCTGCGAGGTCACGCTCTGGCTGGACGACCTCGCCGCCATGGCGCACATGCGCGCCGGCATCGACCCTGCGCTGGACACGCAGCCGCTGCCGGTCACCGGCAGCGGGGCCCTCATCACCCTGCGCCGCTGGCGGCCGGAACATGACGATGCAGCAGATACCCGGCCATCTCCCGGCGACCTGATCATCGAAGGCTTCGCCTGCCGCCTGCCGGACGCCTTCCTGCAGGCCATGGCGGCCCGGCCCGTGCCGCCGCGCTGGATCAACCTCGAATACCTGAGCGCCGAAGCCTGGGTGGCCGGCTGCCACGGCCTGTCCTCCACGCACCCGCGCACCGGCCAGCGCCAGCAGTTCTGGTTTCCCGGTTTCACGCCCGCCACCGGCGGCCTGCTGCGCGAACGCGACCTGCTGACCGCGCGGGATGCCTTCCAGGCCAGCGCCACGGCACAGCAGGCCTTCTGGACCACGCTCGGCCTGCCGGACGCGCTGGCGTTTCACCGCCGCATCTCGCTGTTCGCCTACGAGAACCCCGCCGTGTCCGGCTTGCTGCAAGCACTGGCCGACGACACGCAGGACACGCTGCTGCTGGTGCCCGCCGGCCGCGTGCTGGCGGATATCGCGGCCTGGGCGGGCGCCACGGCGCTGTCCCCCGGTGACCGCCTGCGCCGCGGCAACCTGACCCTGGTCGTGCTGCCCTTCCTCGGTCACGCCGACTACGACCGCCTGCTCTGGGCCTGCGACGCCAACGCCGTGCGCGGCGAGGACTCCTTCGTGCGCGCGCAGTGGGCGGGCAGACCGCTGCTCTGGCACATCTATCAGCAGGATGAGGCCGCCCACGAGATCAAGCTCACCGCCTGGCTGGATACGGTCATGGCGGATCAGCCAGGCATGCCGGCCATCTGGCGCGAGCAGTCGCTGCACTGGAATCAGGTGCATGGCGCGGGCATGGACTGGCCACGCTGGCTGGCCGAGCTGCCCGCCATGACCCTGGCGGCGAGGCGCTGGAGCACGCATCTGGCCGGCCAACCGGACCTGGCGATGGCGCTGCTGGCGGCATCCGCAGGCACATGAGCCGGAATTGACGCGTTTCTGCTCAAATCGGGTAGAATCCCCGCCCGTCAAGACTCATCCCCGGAAACAATCAAGATGAAAACCGCCCAGGAATTCCGCGCCGGCAACGTGATCGACATCGGCGGCCAGCCGATGATCGTGCTCAAGGCCGAGTACAACAAGTCCGGCCGCAACGCCGCCGTCGTCAAGATGAAGATGAAGAACCTGCTGACCGGCCAGGGCCAGGAATCGGTCTACAAGGCCGATGAGAAGTTCGAGCAGATCGTGCTGGAACAGGTCAAGGTGACCTACTCCTATTTCGCCGATCCGATGTATGTCTTCATGGACAGCGACTTCAACCAGTACGAAGTCGAGAAGGAAAACCTGGGCGACGTCATCAACTTCATCGAAGATGGCATGGAAGACATCTGCGAAGTCGTGCTCTACCAGGGCAAGGCGATCTCGGTCGAACTGCCGACCACCATCGTGCGCGAAGTCGCCTACACCGAGCCGGCCGCCCGTGGCGACACCTCCGGCAAGGTCATGAAGACCGCCAAGCTCAGCAACGGCTTCGAGATCCAGGTCGCCGCCTTCATCGAAACCGGTGAACGGATCGAGATCGACACCCGCGACGCCAGCTTCAAGTGCCGCGCCAAGGGCTGAGCCGATCAGCCGGCGGCGACCGCCGCCACCTGCGAAAAAGGAGCCAAGAGGCTCCTTTTTCGTTTTCAGGCCCGCATGTCGTGGCTGCCGTCAGCGTGGCAGCAGGCGTCCCAGCCAGTCGCGCAGGGCCGCGCCCCGGCTGATCAGCAGCGCCACGAAGATCAGGGCGCAGCCCGCCATCTGCGTCGCCGTCATGGTCTCGCCGAACCAGAGCGCCGCCAGCAGCGCGACCCAGATCGGCTCCACGACCAGGATGACCACGCCGTGGCTGTGCGGCGACAGGCTCTGCGCGTGCGTCTGCAGCAGGAAGCGCGCGGCCGAGCCGATCAGTGCACTGGCCAGCACCCAGCCGATGAGCCTGCCGTCCACCCCGCCGCCTTGCAGTCGCGCGTCCTCCAGCAGCAGCGACAGCAGCGTGCAGACCACGCCCACGGTGAGCATGTTGAGGGCGGTCAGCGCGCCCGGCGCGATGGCCAGGCGCGAGACCTCGCCGGTGTCGTCACGCACCGGGCCGTCATTGGCCGCGCGCGTGTTGAGCGCGTAGAACAAGGCGAACAGATGCGCGGCGACGACATACCAGACCTGCCCGACCTCCGGCCGGAAACCGTGCCGCAGCGCCAGCAGGGCCAGCCCGGCGACGGCCACCGGAATGGCGACCCAGGTGCTGGCCGGCGGCCTCTCGCCGAAGAACAGGCGCGCCATGACCGGCACCAGCAGCACGCCGAGGATGGTCAGGAACGCGCCTTCACCGAGATGGTGCCCATGCGTCAGGCCCATGATCCAGCAGCTCATGCCGGCCGCGAACACCAGCCCGACGACCACGGCGCGCCGCCGCTCGCGCCAGGTCAGCGCGCCGATCGCGCGGCGCCCGAGCACGGCCAGGAACAGGCCGGCGATGAGGAAGCGGGCGGCCATGAAGGCCAGCGGCGCCATCAGCGCGACCGCCTCCTTGGAGAAGATCCAGCTGACCGCCGCCAGCCAGGTGACCCCCAGCAGCATGAGGTCGGCCTGCCGGTCACGTGATAACGCCACGTCCACCTCGATGACAGGCGACGATTGCGCCCGCCGGGAAATGCGGAAAGAATCGGCCACCCCAGTCATGGCCCGCCCGGATTCTTGCATGAGCGCCACCAGCCACACCACCAGTACGCCACCGGCCAGCCGCGTGCTGTTCGCCAGCCTGATCGGCACCACCATCGAATTCTTCGATTTCTACATCTACGCCACGGCCGCCGTGCTGGTCTTCCCGCACCTGTTCTTCCCGGCATCGGACCCGACCTCGGCGACCCTGCAGTCGCTGGCCACCTTCGCCATCGCCTTCTTCGCGCGCCCGCTGGGTTCGGCGCTGTTCGGCCACTTCGGCGACCGCATCGGCCGCAAGGCCACGCTGGTGGCGGCCCTGCTCACCATGGGCCTGTCCACCGTGGCCATCGGCCTGTTGCCGACCTACGCCCAGATCGGCGTGCTGGCCCCCGTGCTGCTGGCGCTCTGCCGTTTCGGTCAGGGTCTGGGGCTGGGCGGCGAGTGGGGCGGCGCCGTGCTGCTGGCGACCGAGAACGCGCCGCCGGGCAAGCGCGCCTGGTACGGCATGTTCCCGCAGCTGGGCGCGCCCATCGGCTTCATCCTGTCCAGCGGGTGCTTCCTGCTGCTCACGCATTACCTGAGCGATGCCGACTTCCAGTCCTGGGGCTGGCGCGTCCCGTTCATCGCCAGCAGCCTGCTGGTGCTGGTCGGCCTCTACGTGCGCCTGCGCATCACCGAGACACCCGCCTTCCAGCGCGCGCTGGACCAAGGCGAACGCGTCGAGGTGCCCATGCTCAGCGTGTTCCGCGACCATGGCGGCGCGCTCGTGCGCGGCACGCTGATCGCGCTGCCGGCCTTCGTGGTGTTCTATCTGATGACGGTGTTCGCGCTGAGCTGGGGCACCACGGCGCTGGGCTACGACCGCGAGGAGTTCCTGCTCCTGCAGATGGCCGGCGTGATCTTCTTCGCCATCGCCATTCCGCTCTCGGCGCTGATCGCCGACCGCTTCGGCCGCCGGCCGACCTTGCTCGCCACCTGCCTGCTGATCGCGCTCTTCGGCTTCGCCTTCGCGCCGCTGTTCGGCGCCGGCGACCCGCTGTCCTGCCTGGTCTTCCTGTCGCTGGGGCTGGCCCTGATGGGCCTGACCTACGGGCCGCTGGGCACCATCCTGTCGGAGCTGTTCCCGACCGCGGTGCGCTACACCGGCGCGTCCATCGCCTTCAACCTGGCTGGCATCTTCGGCGCCTCGCTGGCACCCTACATCGCCACCTGGCTGGCCAGCCACCACGGCATAGGCGCGGTCGGGCTCTATCTCGCCGGCGCCGCCGGTCTCAGCCTGCTGGCGCTGCTGCGCACCGGCGAGACCCGCGACAGCGCGCTCTGAGCCCGGCTCAGCGCGCACTCAGCAGGAAGTGGGCGCGCGCCACCGCCACCGGTCTGGCCGGATCATCCTGCCAGGCCGTCATGAGCACGTTGGCGACCCGCTTGCCCTGCTTGGTCACGCTGCAGCGCGCGTACAGCGTCTCGGCCTTGCCCGAGCGCAGGTAATCCACCGAGAAGTCCACCGTGCGCGGCAGCTCCTCGGACTCGCGCAGCCAGAGCAGGTGCAGCAGCGCGGCCGTTTCCAGGAAGCCGCCGATGACGCCGCCATGCAGCGCCGGCAGCTGGTCGTTGCCGATGTTGTGCGGCTGGAACGGCAGCGCGAAGTAGACACCCCCGGCATCTTCATGGATCTGCACGCCCAGCAGCTGCGCGTAGGGAGACTCGGCCAGCACGGCCTCGAAGTGTTCGCGCGAACTCATGCCGCACCTCCGTTGCCTGCCCCGGTGGCTGGCCCGCCCTCCGCCTTGCCGATGGCGGCGTGACTGGAGCCGCGCATGAAGGTGCCGACGCTGTAGGCCACCGGCTGGTTGCTGTCGTCCTGGTAGGCGGTGGCGCGGGTGAAGGCGATCTCGCTGCTCAGCCGGTAGCACTCGGCCGTGCAGTAGACCGGCTTGCCGGGCGTGGCCGGGCGCAGGTAGTCGATGCGCAGGTCCAGAGTGGCGACGGCCTCGGGGGCATCCAGCAGCGAGAAGATGCTGAGCGCGCTGCTGGTGTCCACCAGCGAGGTGATGACGCCGCCATGCAGCACGCCGCGCTTGCGGTTGCCGACCAGCTTCTCCTGCCAGGGCAGCATCATGGTCACGCGGCCGCGCTCGCCCTGCATGAACTTTATGCCGATGGTGGCAGCGTGGGGGATGGCGCAGAGCCAGGAAGCGACACGGTCGAAGACCTCCGGGCTGGTGACGGGCAGCGGCAGGCTCATGGCGGACTCTCCGTCGACACCGGACCAAAAAAAACGCCAGCTATGGCAGCTGGCGTTCAGTAAAGAGTGGTGGCCGAGGGCAGAATCGAACTGCCGACACGCGGATTTTCAATCCGCTGCTCTACCAACTGAGCTACCCGGCCACGCAAGGCGCGTATTAAAGCCGGGCACCGTGCCAGCGTCAAGCCTGTCACGAACCGGAACGCCGGTTTTCGGTGATTTCCTGCGCAGGCGCCCGGACAGGCCGGCGCGACAAGCCGAGAAAGCGGTTCCAGTCGGCCCGCCGGACACGACGCAGCCAGCGCTCCAGCGTGACCAGCCGCGCCACCAGCCAGAGACTGCCCAGCCAGAACACCGCGGCCAGCATCAGGCTCATCTCGACCGAGGTGCGTCCCCAGCTGATCAGCACGTAACCGGGATCCTGGCGCAGGCCCGCCGCCAGCAGCAGGGCCAGCAGGAGCAGGAGGATGACCAGACCGAGATGCCGGCTCACAGGGCGCCTCCGGCCGACTGCGGCAGGGCGTCCAGGGCCGCACGCGCAGCCAGCGGCGGCAGGGATATCTGCACGCGCAGCGACTGCAGCGCGGCCAGCTCGTTGAGCAGCGGCGCCAGGGTGGCGTTCGGCAGCGACGCGAAGTCCTGCTGCACGCGCAGGCTGAGCGCCTCGATGGCGGCCCGGAAGAGCACATCTTCGCCGCGCAGCAGGGCCAGTTCGGCCTGATCGATCATGAGCGCGAGCTGATCATGCACGAGCTGGCGACGGCTGTCGTCCATGAGCGGCTGCAGCGGCTGGTCGTATTCCCGGATGACGATGAGCGAGCGGAACTTGGCCAGGCCGGCCTCCCACAGGCTGGCGGCCGTGGCCGGCTTCCCCGCCGGCGCAGGCGCGCGCTGCCCGGCCTCGCGCGGCAGCTCCAGCGCCGCGAGCTGGCGGTCCAGCGCCTGCAGGCGCAGATAGATGCCCGGCACATCCGGATGCTCGATGCCCGACAGCGTGGACAGATCCTGCTGCAGGGCTCGGCGCAGCGGCAGCAGCGCCGCTTCCGGCTGGCCGGCCAGCAGGCGGTCGGCGGACGCCAGCGACTGCTGGGCGGCGGTGACGTTCTGGTTCAGGGCCAGCGCCTGCTCGGCGACGCTGACCGCCGCGCTGACGCGATCGGCCAGCCAGCGCTGGCGCAGCTCGGGCCCGCTCGCCTGCAGGCGGTCCAGCGTGGCCTGCTGCTGCTTGAGCACGGCGTTGAGGTTCTCCTCGCGCAGCTTCGCCTCGGCCAGCGCCTTCTGCACATCCTCGACCTGGGCATCCAGCGATTTCACGCTGCGCTTGGCCCGGCGATGCTGCTGCTCGCTGTGCCAGGCCACCGCCGCCGCCGCGAGGGCGAGCACGATGACGAACACCAGCAGCACGCGGAAGCCGGTGGTCAGAGGCCTCTTGATGGCCACGGAAGTGACCAGCGGCTGGCGACTGGGAGAACCTGGCATGTATCTGTCCTTAGCTATGACAACCTGAGAAAAACGCCTTACTGGATACCATGAGCACCTGCGCCGCGCCAGTGGCACAACGCCTCGACCCAGGCGGCGGGATACGCGCCGGTGGCGCAGAGCACGCGTGGCGCGCCGGCCTCGCGCAGCAGCCCGGCCACGCGCTCGCTCACCGCGACCAGCAGCGGTGCCGACGCCTGTGCGCCGGCCAGCCGCTGCCAGTGCCGCCAGACCAGCACACTGGTGATCAGCACGGCGTCCGGCGGCGCCGGCAGGGCCAGCCACTGCGCCTCGGCGCCGGGCGGCAGCATGCGCCGGTATAGCGGCAGCACGTCGACGCGCGCGCCGCGCGCGCGCAAGGCACCGGGCAGCAGCTCGCGGCCGCCGTCACCACGGAACAATAGCCAGCGCTGCCCGTCCACCGCCTGCAGCGCGGGCAGGTCCAGCAGGCCCTCGCTGTCCTCGCGCGCGGGCGAGACCGCATCCAGCCCGGCGGCCGCCAGCACCTGGCGGGTGGCCTCGCCGACGGCGCAGGCCGGCAGCCGGAAGGGCCATTGCGGCCAGAAGCCGGCCACGGCATCCAGCCCGAGGCGGGCGGCATTGGCGCTGACGAAGATCGTGCCCTGGTAGCGATCCAGGTCGAGCAGGCAGGCCCTGGACTCAGGGCTGAGCGGCAGGGGCTCCACGGCCAGCAGCGGCAGCTCGATCACCTCGGCCCCGGCGGCGGCGAGCGCGCGGCTGAGCCCGCCGGCCTGCGACGCCTGGCGGGGATTGAGCACGCGCAGACCGCGCAGTGGCGGCAGGCCCGTCATTCCGGCCGGGTCTCGCCATAGACCGCGGACAGGATATCGCCGGCGCCCGCCGCCAGCAGACGCTCGGCCAGCGCCTGTCCCAGCGCCTCGGCATCCGCCGCGGGACCGCTCACGGCATCCTCGATCAGATGGCTGCCATCCAGGCTGCCGACACGGCCGCGCAGGACCAGACGCCCGTCGCTGAGCGTGGCGTAACCGGCGATGGGCACCTGGCATCCGCCCTGGAGGCGCGTGTTCATGGCGCGCTCGGCGCGCACGCGGACGGCAGTGGGCTCGTGATCCAGCGGCGCCAGCAGCGCCCGCGTGCGGGCATCATCGAGGCGGCACTCTATGCCGACCGCGCCCTGGCCCACGGCGGGCAGCAGCAGCTCCGGGTCCAGCGCGACGCGAACGCGCGCGCCCAGGCCCAGGCGGATGAGGCCGGCGCTGGCGAGGATGAGCGCGTCATATTCACCGGCATCCAGCTTCGCCAGGCGCGTGTTGACGTTGCCGCGCAGGTCCTTCACCACCAGGTCAGGGCGATGCCGGCGCAGCTGGCACTGCCGGCGCAGGCTGGACGTGCCGACGACAGCGCCGGCCGGCAGCGCATCCAGCGAGGCGTGATGATTGCTGACGAAGGCGTCGCGCGGGTCCTCGCGCTCGCAGATCGCCGCCAGCCCCAGCCCGTCCGGGAAGGCCATGGGCACATCCTTCATGGAATGCACGGCCAGGTCCGCCCGGCCTTCGAGCATGGCCAGCTCCAGCTCCTTCACGAACAGGCCCTTGCCGCCGATCTTCGCCAGCGGCGTGTCGAGGATCTTGTCGCCGCGCGTGACCATGGTCACCAGCTCCACGGCCAGGCCGGGATGGTGCGCGCGCAGGGCGTCGGCCACGAAATGCGCCTGCCAGAGCGCGAGCGGGCTCTGCCGGGTGGCGATGCGCAGGGTCTCGGTGGGGAGCGGGGAGGCGGCGGTCATGAAAACACCCGGGGCTGGTCACTGCGCGCAGTGTACCAGCCCCGGACGGTTTTCCGGCGCCCCGGCAGGAGCGTGCCGCTTGTCCGCCAGGGGCGGCTCAGACGCGGTGCAGCGTCTCGCGCAGCTCCGGCAGGTGCCGGCGGCTGACCGTGAGACGCTCGTCGAGGCCGCGGATGCGCACGCGATACTGGCCGGTGGCGACCACTTCCAGGCCTTCGAGATAGGTCAGCGAGAGCAGGGCGTTGCGGTGGATGCGGATGAAGCGGTCGCCGAACTCCTCCTCCAGCTCCTTCAGCGTCTCGTCGATCAGCACCTCACCCTGCTCATGGCGCACGGTGACGTACTTGTGGTCGGCGAGGAAATAGCGCACCTCGTCGATGGGGATCAGCTCGATGCCGCGATGGGTGCGGGCGGTGATGTGGCTGCGGCAGTTCGCGCGCTCGCTGCGCACCGGCTGCTGGCGCAGGCTCTCGAGCTGGAGCTGGTTGACGCGGCAGGCGCGCGACAGCGCCTCGCGCAGGCTCTCGCGGCTGACCGGCTTGAGCACATAGCCCGCGGCCGGCACGGAGAAAGCCTCCAGCGCGTGCTCGTCGAAGGCGGTGCAGAAGATGATGGCGGGCGGCGAGGCGCGCTGGGCCAGCTGACGGGCGCAGGTCAGGCCGTCCATGACGGGCATGCGCATGTCCATGAGCACGATGTCGGGCTCGGTTTCGTTGACCAGGCGGATGGCCTCTTCGCCATGCTCGGCCAGACCGACCAGCTCATAGCCGCCGATGTCTTCGAGCAGGCGCACCAGGCGCTCGCGGGCCAGACGTTCGTCATCGCAGATGATTACGCGCGGTTTCATTCCCAGTCCCTCTTTTCTTGTTATGTCTGCCGGCTGGCGCCTGGCGACTGCTTTTTAGTGTTTGTACTGCCGCGTCAGCTCCTGCCCCGCGGATAACTCAGGTGCGTCACGAAGAAACCCTCTTCCTCCGCGGCCGTCAGACGGGCCTGCGGCCCGAAGCGCGCCTTCAGCCGCTCGGAGACGTTGCGCATGGACATCTGGTTGCCCGAGCGCTTCTCGGGCGCCAGCGGATTGCTCAGCGTGATCGCCACGGCATCGTCCGAAATCTGAACAGCCAGCATAATGTCGCAGCGTGTGGCCGAAAGTTCAACACCATGACGTATGGCATTTTCCAGCAAAGGCTGCAAGGTAAGTAGCGGAATTCTCACAGATTCGACACCTGTCGGAATCTGCCAGTCTATGGCCATGCGCTCGCCCAGCCGGAGCTGCTCGATATTGGCGTAGCGCCGGCACAACTCCAGCTCCTCGGCCAGGCTGACATCCGCCGTGTCGCGCAGGCTGGCGCGGAACAGCGTGGCCAGGTCCTCGACCGCCTGCTCAGCCTTGTTGGGGTCGATGGCGATCAGGCTGGCGATGATGTTCATGGAGTTGAACAGGAAGTGCGGCTGTATGCGCGCCTGCAAGGCGGTCAGCCTGGCCTTCAGCGCCGCCTTCTCGCGCTCGCGCAGTTTGGCCTGCAGGGTCAGGTAGCGCAGGAAGATGCCGGCGAACAGCGCCGTGATCAGCAGATGCCGCCCGATCGCGCTGTACTCGTTGCTGACGAAGGACAGTGACGGCAGCTCCAGGGTGCGCAGGATGCCCAGGCCCAGCAGGCTGAGCCAGACCAGGTTGACCATGATGATGACTATGCAGGCGGTGGCGACCTTCAGGTGCCCCCAGGGCGACATGGCCCGCCGCCAGCGGCAGATGAACACGAAGCTGACGCCGATGACCGAGCAGGACAGGCCGATCAGCAGCAGGTAGTCCCAGAGCGGGAAGGGCCAGAGCACGGGCGACTGCGCGACCAGCAGCAGGGTGGCGATGAACAGCGCGATGATGAGCAGGCGGACCGTGGAGGCCGGCGAGCAGAAGTCGGGCAGCCAGAAATCATCGAAATCCGCCGACGCGCCCTGATGGTCTGTCATTTTTGTTTTTGCCGAGGACATGCCGGCAGTTTGCCCGAGCCCGGCCACAGGCGGCAAGCACGGCGCAAGCTGCTATAATGCGTTCACTTTCCGTACCGCCCGGGTCGTCACCCGGTGTTCTTGCTGACAGGTTTTTCCATGAGCTCCACGTCGTCCTCCATGTGGGGTGGCCGCTTCTCCGAGGCCACCGACCAGTTCGTCGCCGAATTCACGGCCTCCGTGCGCTTCGACCAGCGCATGTACCGCCAGGACATCCGCGGCTCCATCGCGCACGCCACCATGCTGGCGCAGGTGGGGGTGCTGAGCGCGGAAGACCGCGACCTGATCGTGAGCGGACTGGAGCAGATCCTGGCCGACATCGAGGCCGGCCGCTTCGAGTGGCGCGTCGATCTGGAAGACGTGCACATGAACATCGAGCACCGGCTGACCGAGCGCATCGGCATCGCCGGCAAGCGCCTGCACACCGGCCGCAGCCGCAACGACCAGGTCGCCACCGACATCCGCCTCTATCTGCGCGACGAGATCGACGCCATCCGCGCCGAGCTGAAGCGCCTGCTCACCGGTCTGGTCGACCTCGCCGAGCGCGAGGCCGACACCATCATGCCCGGCTTCACGCACCTGCAGACCGCGCAGCCGGTGACCTTCGGCCACCACCTGCTGGCCTGGTTCGAGAACCTCAAGCGCGACGACGAGCGCCTGACCGACCTGCGCCGGCGCGTCAACCGCATGCCGCTGGGCTCGGCCGCGCTGGCCGGTACGACCTACCCGATCGACCGCCGCATCACCGCCGAGCTGCTGGGCTTCGAGGCCATCTGCGAGAACTCGCTGGACGCCGTGTCGGACCGCGACTTCGCCATCGAGTTCACGGCGGCGGCATCGCTGATCATGATGCACCTGTCGCGCTTCAGCGAGGAGCTGGTGCTCTGGGCCTCGGCGCAGTTCCAGTTCGTCGACCTGCCCGACCGCTTCTGCACCGGCTCGTCGATCATGCCGCAGAAGAAGAATCCGGATGTGCCCGAGCTGGTGCGCGGCAAGAGCGGCCGCGTGTTCGGCCACCTGACCGCGCTGCTGACGCTGATGAAGGGCCAGCCGCTGGCCTACAACAAGGACAACCAGGAGGACAAGGAGCCGCTGTTCGACGCCATCGACACCGTGCGCGGCTCCCTGCGCGCCTTCGCTGACATGGTGCCGGCCCTGCAGCCGCGCCGCGAGGTCATGCGCGAGGCCGCCCGCCGCGGCTTCGCCACCGCCACCGACCTGGCCGATTACCTGGTCAAGCGCGGCATGCCCTTCCGCGACGCCCACGAGGTCGTCGGCAAGGCCGTCGGCCATGGCGTGAAGACCGGCCAGGATCTGGCCGAGATGTCGCTGGACGAACTGCGCCAGTTCTCCGATGTCATCGCCGGCGATGTCTTCGACGTCCTCACGCTGGAAGGCTCGGTCAACGCCCGCGACCACCTCGGCGGCACCGCGCCGGCCCAGGTGCGCGCCGCCGTCGAACGCGCCCGCGCCCGCATCGCCTGAACGACATCATTGAAGGAGTGAACACCATGCGTCTGCTGTCCCTGCTGGCCTCTCTGCTGACCCTGGGCGCCGCCCTGACCCTGGCCGCCTGCGCCCCCATGAATGGCACGACCGCCTCGCAGGGTGGCAGCCAGGTCGCCACGCCGACCCAGACCCAGCAGTTCATGACCGCCGTCGAGGCCAAGCGCGGCAGCGCGCTGACCCTGGCCGAGAAGGTGCAGCTGCAGGGCCTGACCGGTGCCGCCCGCCTCGGCATGGACAATGCCCAGGGCGCCTTCCTCGACAAGGTCGGCGCCCAGGTCGGCCTCAACGGCGCCGTGCTCGCCGCGCTCTTCCCGGAAGCCGGCAAGCCGGTCAGCCAGAGCGCCGCCGTGCAGCGCGTGCAGAGCAAGCTGGGCAAGCCGCTGAGCAGCGCCGACGCCGCCGCCGTGAAGGCCGCCACCGCGCTGCGCAACAACTCGGTGGACAGCCTCAAGACCAGCCTCGCCGGCAGCATCGGCGCGCGCCTGGGCATGGACAGCCAGGTCGTCCTCGCCCTCATGCCCATGCTGGGTTTCTGAGGCCGCGCCGCCAGCGCCGGCCCGAGCCCGCTTCGAAGACAGGAACCCGCCATGAGCCTGCCAGTCCCCCAGGTCACCGTCGGCACGCAGGATGCCTCCCTGCTGTTCGGCTACGACCGCTACTGGGCGGAGTGCTACGGCACGGCGCCGTTCCTGCCCATGTCGCGCGCGGAGATGGACCAGCTCGGCTGGGACTCCTGCGACATCATCATCGTCACCGGTGACGCCTACGTCGACCACCCCAGCTTCGGCATGGCCATCATCGGCCGCCTGCTGGAGGCGCAGGGCTTCCGCGTCGGCATCATCGCGCAGCCGGACTGGCAGTCGGCCGAGCCGTTCAGGGCGCTGGGCAGGCCCAACCTGTTCTTCGGCATCGCCGCCGGCAACATGGACTCGATGATCAACCGCTACACGGCGGACAAGAAGATCCGCTCGGATGACGCCTACTCGCCCAACGACGAGGGCGGCCGCCGGCCCGACCGCGCCAGCCTGGTCTACGCCCAGCGCGCGCGCGAGGCGTATCCGGACGTGCCGCAGGTGCTCGGCGGCATCGAGGCTTCGCTGCGCCGCATCGCGCACTACGACTACTGGCAGGACAAGGTGCGCCGCTCCATCCTGCTCGACGCCAAGTCCGACATTCTGCTCTACGGCAACGCCGAGCGCGCCGTGGTCGAGATCGCGCACCGGCTGGCGCGCGGCGAGCACATCCGCGACATCACCGACGTGCGCGGCACCGTGTTCCTGCGCCGCGACACGCCCGAGGGCATGTTCGAGCTGGACTCGACGCGCGTGGACGCGCCGGGCCGGATCGACCGCATCATCAACCCCTACGTGAACACCGCCGACCTCGACGCCTGTGAAGTCGAAAAGCAGAACGGCGGCGGCGCGCGCTTCGCCGGCGCCAGCTTCTCGGATGCCACATTGTCCATGCCCACGCCGGAAGAGCTGGGCGTGCCCACGGAAGTCGAGCCGGGCGCGTGGGGCGACCTGGACCTGGTCGAGCTGCCCGAGGACACCACGGTGGTCATGCTGCGCCCGGCCGGCGAGGCGCGTGGCGGGCGGCCGAAGCTGCCGCCGAAAGAAAGCACGGTGATCCGCCTGCCGTCCTACGAGAAGGTCAAGGCCGACCCGGTGCTCTACGCCCACGCCAACCGCGTGCTGCACCTGGAGACCAACCCCGGCAACGCGCGCGCGCTGGTGCAGCGCCACGGCGACAACGACGTCTGGCTGAACCCGCCGCCGATTCCGCTGACCACGGAGGAGATGGACTACGTCTTCGACCTGCCGTACGCGCGCGTGCCGCACCCCAGCTACGGCGGTGCGCGCATTCCGGCCTACGAGATGATCCGCTTCTCGGTCAACATCATGCGCGGCTGCTTCGGCGGCTGCACCTTCTGCTCCATCACCGAGCACGAGGGGCGCATCATCCAGAACCGCTCGGAAGATTCGATCATCCGCGAGATCGAGGCCATGCGCGAGGTGCCGGGCTTCACCGGCATCGTCTCCGACCTCGGCGGCCCGACCGCGAACATGTACCGCCTGGCCTGCAAGTCGCCGGAGATCGAGGCGCACTGCCGCAAGCCGTCCTGCGTGTGGCCGGGCATCTGCGACAACCTCAACACCGACCACTCGCACCTGGTCCAGCTCTACCGCCGCGCCCGCGACCTCAAGGGCGTGAAGAAGATCCTCATCGGTTCAGGGCTTCGCTACGACCTCGCCGTGCGCTCGCCGGAATACGTCAAGGAACTGGTCACGCATCACGTCGGCGGCTATCTGAAGATCGCGCCCGAACACACCGAGGAAGGCCCGCTGTCGAAGATGATGAAGCCGGGCATCGGCAGCTATGACAAGTTCAAGCAGATGTTCGAGAAGTTCTCGAAGGAGGCGGGCAAGGAGCAGTACCTGATCCCGTACTTCATCGCCGCGCATCCGGGCACCACCGACGAGGACATGATGAACCTCGCGCTCTGGCTGAAGCGCAACGGCTTCCGCGCCGACCAGGTGCAGACCTTCTATCCGTCGCCCATGGCCACCGCCACCGCCATGTACCACAGCGGCAAGAATCCGCTGCGCAAGGTCACGCGCGACTCGGAGAGCGTGGACATCGTCAAGGGCGAACGTCGCCGCCGCCTGCACAAGGCCTTCCTGCGCTACCACGACGCCAACAACTGGCCGCTGCTGCGCGAGGCGCTGAAGGAGATGGGCCGCGCCGACCTCATCGGCAACGGCAAGCACCAGCTCATCCCGACCTACCAGCCGAAGACCGAAGGCCAGTACGTCAGCCCACGCAAGAAGAACTCCAGCGCGGGCGAGGGCGTGTCGGTGAAGGTCGCGCCACAGAAAGCGGCGCCGCAGAAGAAGCCGGCGCCGCGCAAGGGCCAGGTGCTGACCCAGCACACCGGCCTGCCCCCGCGCGATGACGGCGCCCGCCGCAAGCGACCGAGCCGCTGAGGCGCGTGCCGGATCGCTGCGCCTGCCGACGGATGGCTGCCGGCAGGCCGCGGATCAAGACCGGTGACGATTTCCGGACACGCATGGCTGCTCTATCATTTGCCCATGCCGGCGGATGTCGCCGTCCATTCGCGCACATGATCAGCAGAACCACGCCATGGATGCCATGACACCCCAGCAATTCCTGCAGGAGCACCTGCAGCAGCAGGCCCGCAAGGTCGTGCCCTACCAGCTCCACGGACGGCGCGTCTGGGTCAAGGCCGCCGGCCCGTCGACGCCATGGCTGCTGTTCCGGCTGCTCACCATGATCATCCGCTGGCTGGGGCTGGCACCGCTGCGCCCCATCAACAACCGGGGCGGCGCCGACGCCATCGCCATCGAGTCGGCGCGGCTGCGGACACTGGGCGCGCTTGGCCTGCCCGTGCCACGGCTGCTGGCCAGCCAGACCGATGGCATCCTCATAGAAGACCTGGGTCAGACCAGCGCATCCGTGAACCTGCATCAGGCGCTGGCCACCAGCCAAGACACCGCCAGCCGCGTCTCGCTGCTGCAGCAGGCCCTGGACGCCCTCGCGCAGGTGCACGTCCGCGACAGCTATCTCAGCCAGGCCTTCGCCCGCAACATGATCTTCATGCCGGATGGCGGCATAGGCTTCATTGATTTCGAGGAAGACCCCGGCCAGGACCTGACCCTGGCGGAGTGCCAGGCACGCGACGTGCTCTGCCTGATCTTCTCGGTCTCGCTGTTCTTCGCCGACGCCGACAGCCAGCGCCAGGTCCTGCCGCTGTTCGCCGGCTACCTGCGCCGCCAGTCAGCCGACAGCCGCGCCGCCAGCCTGACCGCCATGCGCAAGCTGGGCTGGCTGCGCCATCTGCCCGGCAATCCCGCTTTCGGCAAGGACACCGTGCGCGCGCAGGCGACCGGCGCCCTGTTCAAGGGCCTGGCCGACCAGCTGACCTGAGACCGCCTCAGGCCAACGCCAGCGCCTCGGCGATGACGCGGAACACGCGCGCGTCCAGCGGCTGCGCGAAGTGGGCGCAGCTGACCTCGACATGACGCGCCTGCGCGCTGCGCCGGTCCAGGCAGGCGGGCCAGCTGACCACGCCGTCGAGACGACTGAACACCACCGTGAGCGGGCACAGTATGGGCAGATGGTCGCGCTTCGCCATGTCGGCCTCGATGGCATCCACGTCATAGCCCTTCCAGCGGTACAGCGGCGCCGTGATGGTGTACTTGGGGCCGCCCACCGCCGGCGAGCCCAGCGTGATCACGCTCGCCACCCGGTCCGGATGCTCGCGCGCCAGCTCGCGCGTGATGTAGCCGCCCAGGCTCCAGCCAATCAGATGCACCGGCTGCCCGGCCTCCGCCGCCCAGACGCGCAGCCTTTCGCTCAGCGCGGGAATGAGCTTGTGGATCATGCCGTGGTTGCGGCCCTGGCCCCAGTGGCGGGCGTCATAACCCAGCGCGCGCAGGCGCTCCAGCAGCAGCTGCATGTCGCCCTCGTCGGCGCCATAGCCGGGCAGCAACATGACCGGCTGTCCGTGCCCGCGCGGCAACCCCGCCAGCACAGCCAGCCCCTGCTGGCGGGCCCGCAGCCAGGCCCAGGCCGCGCGCGCCTCGGCCAGTACATCGATGACGCCGGGCGGCCCCTCGGGGCGGTCATCCGGCAGGGTCTGCAACACGTTCATGCGGGTACTCCGAAGACTCCAGATCGTGCAGACTGTAGCGACTTTTTCCGGCGCGGGGGAAACATCATGAGCGAAGCATCTGTGGTGCTGGGCGGGGGTTGCTTCTGGTGCCTCGACGCCGTGTTCCGGGAGGTGCCCGGCGTGTTGTCCTACACCTCCGGCTATGCCGGAGGCGCCCGTCCCCGGCCCACCTACGAGCAGATCTGCAGCGGCGCCACCGGCCACGCCGAAGTCGTCCGCCTGACCTACGATCCGGCGCGGGTGACGCTGCGCCGCCTGCTCGACATCTTCTTCACCATCCACGACCCGACCACGCTCAACCGCCAGGGCAACGACACCGGCACCCAGTACCGCTCGGTGATCTTCTGCCACGACGCCGTCCAGCGCGCCGAGATCGACGCCTACATGACCGACCTGCGCGCCCGCCGACTCTGGCCCGCGCCCATCGTCACCGAAATCGCCGACGCCGTGCCGTTCTGGCCGGCGGAGGATTATCATCAGGACTATTTCCGCAAGAACCCCGGCCAGGGCTACTGCCAGTACGTGGTGGCGCCCAAGGTTCTCAAGTACCGACAGATGCAGTGACAGGAGCCCCGCATGACGCAGTCCAGCATGTCCCCGGACGGACACGACGACCTCATCATTCCCGAGCAGCCCGGCGCCCCCTTCCGGGCCGAGGCACGCCGGGTCGCCGCCGGACGCGGCGCGCGCTGGCTCGCCGAAGGCTGGCAGCTGTTCCGGCACACGCCCTGGCGCTGGATGCTGCTGTTGCTCATCAGCAGCACCCTCTACCTGCTGTCGTCCGTGACCCAGCCGCTGGGCACGCTGCTCAGCATGCTCCTGGGACCGCTGCTGACCGCGGGCCTGATGTCCTTCGCCCATCAGGCCGACCGCCAGGATGACGCACGCATAGGTAGGCTCTTCGACGGCTTCCGGCAACATGCCGGCCGGCTGCTGACCCTCGGCCTGCTCTACATGCTGCTGGTGCTGGCGGCCCTGCTGGTGACGCTGGTGGTCGCCGGCCTGCTCGTCGGCGCCGGCCTGCTGCCGGAGGCCGGCAGCGTGCAGGAGCTGACCGAAGGCCAGTTCGCCATCGCCACCGGGCTGCTTCTGCTCTTCCTCGCGCTGTTCCTGCCGGTCGGCATGGCCTACTGGTTCGCTCCCATGCTGGTGTTCTTCTCCGGCCTGAAGCCGACGCAGGCGCTCAAGGCCAGCCTCATGGCCTCCCTGCGCAACTGGCGGCCCCTGCTGGTCTACAGCCTGGTCCTGGCCGCCGTCGGTCTGCTGGTCCTGCTCGCGCTGAGCGCGCTGGCCGCGCTCTGGAAGGCCACCGGCGCCTCGCTCGCGCTGCTGGCCCTGATCGTGCCGTTGATGATGGTGGGGGGCCTGGCGCTCTACGCCCTGCTCACGGCGACGTTCTACCAGTCGTTCAAGGACTTTTTCGGCCCCAGCGACTCATAACCGGAAGGCATAAGCTCAGTCGAAACCCGTATTTCCATTCAGGCGCTCCCGCTGCTAGCGTGAGCGTCACTGACTGGACAACCGGAGGAAACATCATGAGCCTGCGTCTCGGCGACACCGCCCCTGACTTCGAACAAGCCTCGTCCGAAGGCACCATCCGCTTCCACGAGTGGCTGGGCGACAGCTGGGGCGTGCTGTTCTCGCACCCGGCCGACTACACGCCGGTCTGCACCACCGAACTGGGCCTGACCGCCCGGCTCAAGGACGAATTCGCCAAACGCAATGTCAAAGCCATCGCGCTCTCGGTCGACCCGGTGGACTCGCACCACGGCTGGATCAAGGACATCAACGAGACCCAGAACACCGTGGTCAACTTCCCGATCATCGCGGACGCCGACCGCAAGGTCAGCGAGCTGTATGACCTGATCCACCCGAACGCCAGCACCACGGCCACCGTGCGCTCGCTGTTCGTCATCGATCCGGCCAAGAAGATCCGCCTGACCATCACCTATCCGGCCAGCACCGGGCGCAACTTCGACGAGATCCTGCGCGTCATCGACTCGCTGCAGCTCACCGAGTACCACAAGGTCGCCACGCCGGGTAACTGGAAGGATGGCGATGACGTGGTGATCGTGCCCTCGCTGCAGGACCCGGCCGAGATCGCCGAGCGCTTCCCCAAGGGCTACCGGACCATCAAGCCGTATCTGCGCCTGACGCCGCAACCGAACAAGTGATCCCCGGAGCGCTGTTTGCGTGAAAGAGGCCCTCGCATGCGAGGGCCTCTGCTTTCCGGCGTCATCACGCCGGCGGCTGGCCGGTGCCTGCCGGCGCGCCTCGCTCCTCCGCTGGCGTCAGGGTCACGCGCACGCCGGCGCGCCGCCCCTGGGTGCGCTCGGAGGGCGGCATGACCGGCCAGCTGCCATCGCGCACGGCGTGATAGTGCGGCGACATGATCTCCACGCCCGCCTCGTTGAAGCAGTCCTGGATGTTCTGCCGCAGCCAGGCGTAGATATCGACCTGATCGCGCGCGCGGTCCGTGTAGGCGTTGATCTGGTAGCTGACATAGAAGTCATCCAGCGCCTCCTGCAGCACGAAGGGCGCCGGCGTCTGCAAAAGCCCCTCGGTGCGCCGCGCCGCCTCGATCAGCAGCCAGTGCACATCGCGCCAGGGCACCTCGTAGCCTATGGACACATTGGTGTGCAGGATGAGCTGGCGGCTCTCCGCCATGGCCGAGTAGTTCGAGATCGGATTGCTCAGCACATGCCCGTTGGGCAGGGCGACCTCGACGTTCTTGATGGTGCGCAGGCGCGTCACCAGCAGCGAATGCTCGATGACATCGCCGGTATGCTCGCCGATGCGCACGTAATCACCGATGCTGAAGGCGCGCGTGTAGGTCAGCACCACGCCGGCGATGAGGTTGGACACCGCCGATGACGAGCCCAGCGACAGCAGCACGCCCAGGAACACCGAGGCGCCCTTGAAGGCGTCCGAGTCCGAGCCCGGCAGATACGGGAAGATCAGCACACCGGTGAAGATGATCATGAAGAAGCGCACGATCTTGTAGGTCGGCTCCGCCAGCTCGGGGTCGAAGTCGCCCCATTTCAGCGAGCCTTTGCCGACCTCGTTGAACACGCCCTTCACCAGCCCGATGAGCGCGCGCATGATCATGATGGTGATGATGATGACGAACAGGTCGGGCAGGAAGCGCACGATGCCGTAGGCGGCGTTCCGCACCGGGTCCAGCACCCAGCCGATGACCTTGCCCGACAGGCCGCGCGTGCCCGGGAAGAAGCTCAGCACGAGCGAGGTGAACAGATAGAAGATGATCAGCAGCCCGGCCAGGCGCAGCACGCGGATGGCGCCGTCCAGCGCGCGCGCGACCCGCTCGCCCGGCAGGATGTCGGCCTTCTGCACGCGCAGCGTCAGCAGCTGGCGCCGCTCGGCCCAGCGCACGCCGATGCGCAGGCGCTGGATGAGCCAGCCGAAACCCCACAGCACCAGCAGCAGGCCGGCCAGCGCGGCCATGCTGTAGCCGCCGCCATGCAGCAGCGCATCCCAGCCATGCTCGGCCTGGGCGCGCTCCAGCACCTGGCGCAGCGCCGCCAGATGCCGCCCGGCCAGCACATCACGATCGACGCCGGCAGCGGCGGCATCAGCCGCGGTCACCGTCATCACCGGCGTGTCGTCATAGCGGATGACACGCTCGCCTTCAATGACGTCCACATGCAGCCGGGACGGCGTGAACTCGGCCGCGTCCGCCAGCCGGCGCAGACGCTGCTCTATCAGCCCGACACGCTCATGCAGGGTCAGGGACGACGTGCCACGCTGCAGGGTCAGGACAGACGCGCCATCCAGGCGAACCGCCAGGGACGGCCCGGCGGCGTCAGGCGCGGAGGGCGCGTTGTCCGGCGCCACCGTCACGGCGGCGCCGGCGGACGCCTGCCCGCCCGCGGCAGCGGCCTGCTGCCAGGGCGACAGGCAGAGCGCGGAAAGCAGGCAGAGGATGGCGGTGACAGGATGGCGCGAACCGCGGCAGGTGGTCATTCCGGTGACTCCAGACAATTTCGCCTAGGCTAGCCACCTGCCGGGGTCCGGGCAATCACCCGGGGAAAGCCGCGCTCAGCGCGCGGCCGGTGCGGCCGGCTTGCCCTCGCGGACCTGCTGGGCACGCTCCTTGAGCTGATCGGAACGCTTCTCCAGGCGTTCGGCCAGCTTCGCGCGGCGGGCGTCACGCTCGGCATCGAGCTTGGCGTGCTGCTCCTTGGTCAGCACAGCGTCGAAACGCTTCTGGTAATCCTTGCGGATGGCATCGTGCTTGCTGCGCTCTTCCTCGCCCAGCGCCTTCAGCTTCTGCTTCTGGGCATCGGTCAGCTGCAGGTCGGCGCGCTGGTCGAAGCGCTCCAGGAAAGCACCGGCAGGCGGCTGGCCATCATGGTGGCGGAACTTGCCATCGTGATGACGGTGGAACTCGCCGGCGGGCGGCGGAGGCGGCAGGTCGCCGGGGGCGCCGGCCGGCGCGGGCGCGGGGGCAGCCTGGACGGCGGCGGCGAAAACGAGGGTAGCCAGCGGGAGCAGGTGACGAGTCTTCATGTTTGATCTCCGGTTTCGATAAGGGCCGCAAGGCGCCGTGCCTGGCAGCGACACCCTTTCGAACGGGGAGGATACGCCGGCGCTGACGCAGCGCTCCGTATCTCCACCACTTCTCCACAATCCCCCGGAAAACCACGGGCCGCACCATGAAAAAGGCCCTCGCGGGGAGGGCCTTGATCCGGGTCTGTCGACGTGCGTGCGCTTACTTGCGCTTCATCATGTCGAAGAACTCCTCGTTGGTCTTGGCGTCCTTGAGCTTGTCGAGCAGGAACTCGATGGCGGCGATCTCGTCCATGGAGTGCAGCAGCTTGCGCAGGATCCAGACCTTCTTCAGCTCGTCGTCGGCCATCAGGCGCTCTTCGCGGCGGGTGCCCGACTTCTTGATGTTGATGGCCGGGAACACGCGCTTCTCGGCGATACGGCGGTCGAGGTTGACCTCGTGGTTGCCGGTGCCCTTGAACTCTTCGAAGATGACTTCGTCCATCTTCGAGCCGGTGTCGATCAGCGCGGTGGCGATGATGGTCAGCGAACCGCCTTCCTCGATATTGCGGGCGGCGCCGAAGAAGCGCTTCGGGCGCTCCAGCGCGTGGGCGTCGACACCGCCGGTGAGGACCTTGCCGGAGCTGGGGATGACGGTGTTGTAGGCGCGCGCGAGACGGGTGATGGAGTCGAGCAGGATGATGACGTCCTTCTTGTGCTCGACCAGGCGCTTGGCCTTCTCGATGACCATTTCCGCGACCTGCACATGGCGGGCCGGCGGTTCGTCGAAGGTGGACGCCACGACCTCGCCGCGCACGGTGCGCTGCATTTCGGTGACTTCTTCCGGACGCTCGTCGATGAGCAGCACGATCAGGTAGCAGTCCGGGTTGTTGCGCGTGATCGACTGCGCCAGCGTCTGCAGCAGCATGGTCTTGCCGGCCTTGGGCGGCGCCACGATGAGCGAGCGCTGACCCTTGCCGTAGGGCGCGATCAGGTCGATGGTGCGCGCCGTCAGGTCCTCGGTGGAGCCGTTGCCCAGCTCCATGTTCAGGCGCGTGGTCGGGAACAGCGGCGTCAGGTTCTCGAACAGCACCTTGTTGCGCGCGCTCTCCGGCGTGTCGAAGTTGATCTGGTTGACCTTGAGCAGGGCGAAGTAGCGCTCCGACTCCTTCGGCGGCCGGATGGTGCCGGTGATGGTGTCGCCGGTGCGCAGGTTGAAGCGGCGGATCTGCGACGGGCTGACGTAGATGTCATCCGGGCCGGCCAGGTAGGAACCCTCGGACGAACGCAGGAAGCCGAAGCCGTCGGACAGGATCTCGAGCACGCCGTCGCCGTAGATCTCCTCGCCGTTCTTGGCGTGGGTCTTGAGGATGGCGAAGATGATGTCCTGCTTGCGGTTGCGGGCCATGCTCTCGAGGCCCATGTTGTCGGCGATCTTGATGAGTTCGCCGATCGGCATTTTCTTGAGTTCGGTGAGATTCATACCGTGGATTCAAATGAAGGGAACGGGACGACACAGGTTGAGCTGGGCCCGGATCGGGCGGCATCGTTCGGCGAGGGATCACTGGCGGCACAGCCGGAGCTGGATAAGGTACGCAGGGATCGGGGGGAACGGTAAGCAGCGAACAGCCGGTATCGGAAACCGGCGACGCCCGGACAGGCGCCGCCGACAGGATTTATATAGTGGAGTCGATGAAGGCTGTCAACTGCGACTTCGACAGCGCGCCGACCTTGGTGGCGGCCAGGGCGCCATCCTTGAACAGCGACAGGGTCGGAATGCCGCGCACGCCGAACTTGGCGGCGGTGGCGCCGTTGTCGTCGACATTGACCTTGACGATCTTCAGACGGCCTTCGTACTCGCCGGCGATTTCGTCGAGCACCGGAGCGATCATCTTGCAGGGACCGCACCACGGGGCCCAGTAATCGACCAGGACCGGACCGTCGGCCTGGAGGACATCGGCATCGAAATTGGCGTCACTGGTATTGACGATCAGCTCACTGCTCATCACGGCACTCCGTCATGCGGGAAGATAAGATCGCCGATCATACCACCACCACCGACAAATGGATGCAACACGCGCGCGGCATGCTTGTCTGTCAGTTACACTCGGACCAGACCGGCACGGCGCGACACAGCTTCCGCCCACGCCCCGCATCAGGAGACTCTTGCTCGATGACTCGCAATCTGCGCCTTGACGACGGCCTGATGGCCGCGGTGGACCTGGGCTCCAACAGCTTCCATCTGGCCGTCGCGCGTCTTGATCATGGCGTCATCCGCATCACCGAGAGCCTGTCCGAGAAGGTGCAGCTCGCCGCCGGGCTCGACGCCGACAACAACCTCACCGAAGCCTCGCAGCAACGCGCGCTGGCCTGCCTGTCCCGCTTCGGCCAGCAGCTCGCCGGCGTCGAGCCCAAGCGCCTGCGCATCGTCGCCACCAACGCCCTGCGCGTGGCCCGCAACGCGCGCGACTTCGTGCGCCGCGCCGAGGCCGTGCTCAACCACCCCATCGAGATCATCGCCGGCCGCGAGGAAGCGCGCCTGATCTATGTCGGCGTGTCGCAGACCCTGGCCGGCAGCGGCAAGCGCCTGGTCGTCGACATCGGCGGCGGCTCCACCGAGTTCATCATCGGCGAGCGCCACCAGCCGCTGCTCACCGAATCGCTGCACATGGGCTGCGTCAGCTACACCCAGCGCTATTTCCCGGACGGGCAGATCAGCGCCAAGGCGCTGGACAAGGCCATCACCGCCGCCCGCCAGGAGATCGCGGCCATCGCCACGGTCTACCAGGACCTGGGCTGGGACGGCGCGGTCGGCTCGTCCGGCACCATCAAGGCCGTGCGCACCGTGGTGCAGCAGCTGGGCTGGGCCTCGACCGAAGGCCGCATCACCGCCGAGAGCATAGGCAAGCTGCGCGACCTCCTGCTGCAGAGCAAGGATGTGCGCGACATCAACCTGCCCGGCCTCAAGGATGACCGCAAGCTCATCATGCCGGCCGGCTTCGCCATCGTCAGCGCCATCTTCGAATCGCTCGGGCTCGACGAGCTGGACTACTCCGATGGCGCGCTGCGCGAAGGCGTGCTGCACGACATGCTGGGGCGCTACCAGGATGGCGACATCCGCAGCCACACCGTGAGCTCGCTGCAGCAGCGCTACGGCATGGACGACGCGTTCGGCGAACGGGTGGCCGCGACCGCGCTGGACTTCTTCGCACAGACGGAAGACACCCTGGCCCTGCGCGAGGAGGACGCCGCCATGCTGGCGCGCGCCGCGCATCTGCACGAGATCGGCCAGGCCATCTCGCACACGGGCTATCACAAGCATGGCGCCTATCTGCTGCAGCACTCGGACCTGCCCGGCTTCTCGCAGCCCGAACAGGAGTCGCTGGCGCAGCTGGTGGCCTGCCACCGCCGCCGGCTGCGGCCCGAACACTACGAGACGCTGATGAGCGTCGGCGGCCTGCCGCTGTTCCGCCTCTGCCTGCTGCTGCGCCTGGCGGTGCTGCTGCACCACAGCCGCAGCCGCGAACCGCTGCCCCGGCTGAAGCTGAAGACGGATGGCGTGGAATTCGAGCTGCGCTTCCCGCGCGGCTGGCTGGACAGCCACCCGCTCACCCAGGCCGACCTGGAGCAGGAACGCGAGCACTTCGCAGCCATGGCGTTGAGGCTGGACTTCAGCTGAATCAGGTCAGCTTTTCCAGCAGGTACTGCTGCGCGATGCGCGGCGCGGCCTCGCCCGCCTCGGCACGCTGCCAGGTGCCGTCGGACTGCAGCAGCCAGGCCTGGGTGTTGTCGTCGAGGTAAACCTGGAGGCCATCTTCGATGATGCGCTGGCGCAGCTCTGGATCATTGATCGGGAAGCAGGTCTCGACGCGCTGGAACAGGTTGCGGTCCATCCAGTCGGCGCTGGAGCAGAACACCCTGGGCTCGCCGCCGTTGCCGAAATAGAACACGCGGGTGTGTTCCAGGAAGCGGCCGACGATGGAGCGCACACGGATGTTCTCGGTCACGCCGGGAATGCCCGGCCGCAGGCAGCACACCGAACGCACGATGAGGTCCACCTGCACGCCCGCCTGCGAGGCGCGGATCAGCGCCTGCATGATCTGCTTCTCGGTGAGCGCGTTGATCTTGACGATGATGTGCGCCGGCAGGCCCGCCTTCTGGTTCTGGATTTCCTGGTCGATCATCTGCAGCAGCTGCGGATGCAGCGTGAACGGCGCGTGCAGCAGCTGCTTCAGGCGCACCACGCGGCCCATGCCGGTCAGCTCCTGGAAGATCTTGTGGACATCCTCGCTGACCTCGGCATTGGCGGTGAGCAGGCCGTAGTCGGTGTACAGGCGGGCGTTGCCGGCGTGGTAGTTGCCGGTGCCGAGATGCACGTAGCGCACGAGCTTGCGGCCTTCGCGGCGCACCACCAGGATCATCTTGGCGTGCGTCTTGTAGCCGACAATGCCGTAGACCACGATGGCGCCGGCCTGCTGCAGCTTGTGCGCGACCTCGATGTTCGACTCCTCGTCGAAGCGCGCACGCAGCTCGATGACCGCCGTCACTTCCTTGCCATTGCGGGCCGCTTCGGCGAGCAGGTTGACGATCTCGGAGTCGGCGCCGGAGCGGTACAGCGTCTGCTTTATCGCCAGCACGTCGGGATCGCGCGCGGCCTGGCGCAGCAGGTCGACCACCGGCGCGAAGGACTCGAACGGGTGATGCAGCAGGATGTCCTGCTGGCGCATGGCCTCGAAGATGGTCTCGGTCTTCTGCAGCACGGCCGGGATGCGCGGCCGGAAGGGCGCGTACTTCAGGCGCGGGCGGTCGAAGTTGGAGAGCATGCGGGCGAGGTTGACCGGGCCGCTGACCTGGTAGAGCGCCTCGCTGGTCAGTCCGAACTGGCGCAGCAGGTAATCGACGATGTCGCGCGGGCAGTTGTCCGCCACCTCCAGGCGCACGGCCGCGCCGAAACGGCGCGACAGCAGCTCGCCCTTGAGCGCCGAGGCCAGGTCCTCGGCATCCTCGTCGACCGTGAGGTCGGCGTTGCGGGTGACGCGGAACTGGAAGCAGCCATTGGCGGTCATGCCCGGAAAGAGGTCGCTGACATGCTCGTGGATGATGGACGAGAGCATGACATGCTGGTCGCCGCCATCGACGATGTCATCGGGCAGGCGCACCACGCGCGGCAGCGAGCGCGGCGCCGGCACCACGGCCAGCGACATCTGGCGGCCGAAGGCGTCCTTGCCGTCGAGCGAGACGATGAAGTTGAGCGACTTGTTGACCAGGCGCGGGAAGGGATGCGCCGGGTCCAGGCCAATCGGCGTCAGCACCGGCAGCACCTGCTCCTTGAAGTACTTGCGCACCCAGGCCCGCTGCGCCTCGTCCCAGGAATCGCGGCGCAGGAAGCGGATGTTCTCGGCCGCCAGCGCCGGCAGCAGATCCTCGTTGAGGATGCGGTACTGGCGCTCGACCGCGGCGTGGCAGCGCCGCGAGAGCTCCTGCAGCACCTCCTGCGGCAGCATGCCATCCGGTCCGCTGCTCAGGCGCCCGAAGGACAGCTGCTGGAGCAGGCCGGCGACGCGGATCTCGAAGAACTCGTCGAGATTGCGCGAGAAGATGAGCAGGAAGTTCAGGCGCTCGATCAGCGGGTGGCGCGCGTCCACCGCCTGCTCGAGCACGCGCAGGTTGAAGTCGAGGATGCTCAGCTCACGGTTGAGGTAGTACGCCGGATCATCGAGCCCGATGGTGGTTTCTGCTGCTGTCATGTAATACGAGACCTTTCGCCTTCGCGCTTTCATGACATTCCACCTCGTTCAGGTGACAGTTTCATGTCAGTCCGGTGGACTCCTTCAGCGGTGGCCGGCGATTTCGGCGGCGCGCAGCAAGCGCGCGGCCTCCAGGGCGAAATAGGTCAGGATGCCATCGGCGCCGGCGCGCCTGAACGCCAGCAGCGACTCGAGGATGACCGCCTCGCGCTTGAGCCAGCCGTTGCCGATGGCCGCCATGTGCATGGCGTACTCGCCGCTGACCTGATAGGCGAAGGTCGGCACCTGGAACTGATCCTTCACCGCTTTCACCACGTCCAGATACGGCATGCCCGGCTTGACCATGACCATGTCGGCACCCTCGGCCAGGTCCAGCGCGACCTCGTGCAGCGCCTCCGCGCCGTTGGCGGGGTCCATCTGGTAGGCCGCCTTGCTGCCGCCCTTGAGGTTGCCGGCCGAACCCACCGCGTCGCGGAACGGGCCGTAGTAGCTGGAGGCGTACTTGGCGGCGTAGGAGAGGATGCTGACGTTGACGTGGCCTTCATCCTCCAGCGCGGCGCGGATGGCGCCGATGCGGCCATCCATCATGTCCGAGGGCGCGACGATGTCGGCGCCGGCCTCGGCGTGCGACAGCGCCTGGCGCACCAGCGCCTCGACGGTGACATCGTTGAGCACGTAGCCGGCGCTGTCGATGATGCCGTCCTGCCCGTGCGTGGTGAACGGGTCCAGCGCGACATCGGTGATGATGCCGAGATCGGGATAGGCCGCCTTGAGCGCGCGCGTGGCGCGCTGGGCAAGGCCGTCCGGATTCCACGCCTCCTCGGCCAGCAGCGACTTGACCTCCGGCGGCGTGACCGGGAACAGCGCCAGCGCCGGAATGCCCAGCGCCACCCATTCCGCCGCCTCCCGCACCAGCAGGTCTATGGACAGGCGCTCGACACCGGGCATGGACGCCACGGCCTCGCGGCGCTGCTCGCCGTCGAGCACGAACACCGGATAGATCAGGTTGTCCACACTGAGCGCGTGCTCGCGCACGAGGCGGCGCGACCAGCCATGGGCGCGCGCGCGGCGCAGACGGGTGGCGGGGTAGGGAGCGCGTTGGGGAGTGGCAGCTGCCATGACGACCTCGCAGGAACAGATGCCACAAGCTTAGCGGAAAGGCCGGCGCCCTGACCATGAAACGATCTGTCTTCCGGTGCCGGAAGCTGTCATCCACAGGTAATGACGCACCGGTCACGGACTGCTACAGTCCATGCGCCAGCGCTTGCCCGGACTGTCCGGCGGCCGGCGCGAAAACCCAGGTGGCGAGCATCATGACCGAATCCAGCAGCGCAGCACATGACGTCCGGGCCCCGGGCGCGGACGGGCTCACGGAAGCGGAGCGCGAACGCGCGCGCAAGCTGCGGCAGCAACTGGTGGATGGCTTCAACATGACGCCGTTCATCCAGCACATCGGCGCGCGCGTGTCCTCGATCAGCGATACCGAGATACGCGCCGTGGTCGACATGCAGCCCTGCCTGGTCGGCAATGTCTTCCAGCAGATCCTGCACGGCGGTGTCATCGCCACCTTGCTCGACACGGTCGGCGGCGCGGCCGCCATGGTGGGCGCCTACGCGCGCCTGAAGGGCCAGCCGCGCGAAGAGAAGATGCGGCGCATGAGCCAGCTCGGCACCATCGACATGCGCATCGACTATCTGCGTCCGGGACGCGGCACGCAGTTCGAGGCAATAGGCCGGGTCGTGCGCGCCGGCAGCAAGATCTGCGCGACCCAGATGGAGCTGCGCAACGACACCGGGGAACTCATCGCCACCGGTAACGCCGTCTTCCACTACTGAGCCGGCCTAGCTGCCCAGCGCCTCCAGCTGCTCACCCAGCTCCAGCCAGCGCGCCTCATCCGCTTCCAGCGCCGTCTGCACCTGGCGCTGCTCGGCCAGCAACGCCTGCAGGCGGGCCTGCTGATCCGCGCCATACAACGCGGAATCGGCCAGCACGCCGGCCAGCTCGGCCTGACGCGCCTGCCCCTGCTGCATGGCTGCCTCGGCTTTGGCCAGCGCCTGCTGCAGGGCGCGCACATCGGCCGAGCGCACGATCTTCTTCGCCGCGACAGGCGATGCCGCGGGCACGACCTCCGCCACCACCGGCCGGGCCGGCTCGGCCTGCGACCCGGCCGCCTTGGCGCGGGCGGCGGCGGTCACCGCCTCGCGCGCGCGCTCGGCGCGCCACTGCCGCAGCCAGCGCGTGTAGTCATCCAGGTCTCCGTCGAAACGACTGACCACGCCATCATTGACCAGCCAGAGTTCGTCGCAGATCACCGACACCATGTTGCGGTCGTGCGAGACCAGCACCACCGCGCCCTCGAAGGCCTGCACCGCGACCAGCAGGGCATGGCGCAGGTCGAGGTCGAGATGGTTGGTGGGCTCGTCGAGCAGCAGCACATTGGGTCGCTGCCAGACGATCAGCGCCAGCGCCAGGCGCGCCTTCTCGCCGCCCGAGAACGGACCGATCTCGGTGGTCACGCGATCGCCGCGGAAACCGAAGCCGCCGAGGAAGGTGCGGAAGGTCAGCTCGTCCGTCTTCGGGCTCAGGCGCTGCATCATCAGCAGCGGACTGGCCTTGACGTCGAGATGATCGACCTGATGTTGGGCGAAATAGCCGATGCGCGTGTGCTCGCTGACCAGGCGCGTGCCGGCAAGCAGCGGCAGCTCGCCGACCAGGGCCTTGACCAGCGTCGATTTGCCGGCGCCGTTGGGCCCGAGCAGACCGATGCGCGCGCCGGGGTAGAGCCCCAGCGCGATCTGGCGCAGCCAGGGCGTGTCGCCATAACCGACATCCGCCTCATCGAGACGCAGCAGCGGGCTGACCAGCTTGTCCGGCGACCTGAAGCGTATCTCCAGCCCCGAATCAACCTGCGCCGGGGCCGTCAGGGTCATGCGCTCCAGCGCCTTGAGACGGCTCTGCGCCTGCTTGGCCTTGGTGGCCTTGGCACGGAAGCGGTCAACGAAGGACTGCAGATGCGCAGCCTGGCGCTGCTGCTGCTCGTAGGCCTGCTGCTGCTGCGCCAGGCGCTCGGCGCGCGTGCGCTCGAAGGCCGTGTAGTTGCCGCGATAGTGCGTGAGCCGGCCCTGCTCGATGTGCAGCACATGCTCGACCACGGCATCGAGGAAGTCGCGGTCATGCGAGACCACCAGCAGGGTGCCCGGATAGGCGCGCAGCCAGTCCTCCAGCCAGAGGATGGCGTCGAGGTCGAGATGGTTCGTGGGCTCGTCCAGCAGCAGCAGGTCGGAGCGGCACATCAGGGTCTGGGCGAGGTTGATGCGCATGCGCCAGCCGCCGGAGAACTCCGCCACCGGACGCTGCTGATCGGCCTCGGCGAAGCCCAGGCCGGCGAGCAGCTGCGCCGCGCGCGAACGCGCGGTGTAGCCATCGATGGCCTCGTAGCGGGCGAACAGATTGGCCATCTCGGTGCCGTCCATGTGCTCGATATCGGCCAGCGCCGTATCCAGCTGACGCCACTCGGCATCACCGTCGAGCACATAGTCGATCGCGGCCTGCGGCAGCGCCTCGACCTCCTGCGCCATGTGCGCCACCGTCCACACGCCGGGCCGCTGCAGGCTGCCGGCATCCGCCTGCAGCTCCCGGCGCAGGAGGGCGAAGAGCGAGCTTTTGCCACAGCCATTGTTGCCCGTCAGCCCGACATGCCAGCCCGGATGGATCATGAAGGCGGCCTGCTCGAACAGCGGACGCCCGCCACGCAACAGGCTGAGGTTCTCGGCGACGATCATGGTGAACTCGTGACGGCGGATGACAAAAAGAACAACGGGCCCGAAGGCCCGTTGTCAGTACCGCAGTGTAGCAGGCTTACGAAGCGGACGGCGTGCTCGGCGCGGCGGCGGCCGGCGCTTCGGCGGCCGGAGCGGCGGCGGGCTTGGCAGCCGGCTTCGCGGCAGGCTTGGCCACAGGCTTCGCAGCGGGCTTGGCGACGGGCTTCGCCACCGGCTTGGCGGCCGGCTTGGCGGCCGGCTTGGCCACAGGCTTCGCAGCGGGCTTCGCGGCAGGTTTGGCAGCCGGCTTCGCGGCGGGCTTCGCGACAGCCTTGGCAGCAGCAGGCTTGGCGGCCGCCGGCTTGGCAGCGGGCTTCGCGGCAGGCTTGGCAGCCGGCTTCGCGGCGACCTTGGCAACAGCAGGCTTGGCGGCGGCGGGCTTGGCAGCAGCGGGCTTCGCAACAGCCTTGGCAGCGGCAGGCTTCGCGGCAGCGGGCTTGGCGGCGGCCTTCTTGGCGGCCAGCTCACCCTTCAGCTTGGCCTGCACATAAGCCTTGAGCTCGCTCTTCTGCTGCAGGGACAGGATGGCCTTGCGAGCCTGCTCGTAGTCCTTCTTGGCAGCGGAGACAGCGGCCTTGGCCTCGGCCTGGGCCTGCTTGGTGCGCTCCTTGATGTGCTTGACCAGCTCCTTGTCGCCGGCGGCCTTCACGAGCTGCTGCTCAAGCTTGGTCTGGACTTCCTTGTAGCTGGCTTCCGCGCGCTCGACGAGCTTGCGGGCGGCCTCCACATAGGACTCGGCTTCCTGCTGGGCCTTGTCGACGACTTTCTGGATTTGCTCGCGGAGTTTCGCGGCCTGCTTTTCAACATCGGATTTGAGTTTGTTCATCTTGATCTCGGCGGCACTCGCTGCTGCGGGAGCAGCTTTGGCCTTGGCGGTCGTGGCTTTCTTTTTTGCAGCGGGCATGGAGATGTCCTCTCTAGGTTGTTGCATCGCTGAAGTTAATCCATGGTTTTTGAAAAAGCGAGAAGAACAGTTGAATGATTCCTGCATTTTGTCGGTGAAAGCGTGCTTTTCCATGGTGGCAATACCATGACGCTTCCCTTTATGCTCGGCGACGTCGTGAATCCGAAACTCTTCGCGGGGAATTCCTGATGCGCCGTCTCGCCCTTTCGATCGCACTCGCCAGTGCAGCCTCTTTTTCATCCGTCGCCTTCGCCGACGATGCCGCGCCGGCCGCCACGCTGGACAACAAGCCGGCGCTCGCGCCGAACACGGGCAAGAAGCCGGTGACCGACCGCGAGCAGTTCGCCTACAGCGCCGGCTACCTCAGTGGCCAGAGCAGCGCCGAGCATATTCCCGACCTCGATGTCGACGCCTACATGCGCGCCTTCCGCGACGCCTTCGACAAGAAGGAAAGCCTGCTCTCCGCGCAGGAACGCACCACGGCGATCAACCGCTACAAGGAGCAGCGCCTGGCCCAGCTGCAGGCCGACCTGGCCAAGCAGGCCGCCGACAACGCGCGCGCCGGCGCGGACTTCCTTGCCGCCAATGCCCAGGCCGACGGGGTGAAGACCACCAGCTCCGGCCTGCAGTACCGCGCCATCAGCACGGGCACCGGCCCCAAGCCGAAAGCGACGGATACCGTGCGCGTGAATTACGAAGGCCGCTTCATCAACGGCGAGGTCTTCGACAGCTCGTACAACCGTGGCGAACCAGCCCTGTTCCAGCTCGACCAGGTGCTGCCCGGCTGGACCGAAGGCCTGCAGCTCATGAACGTGGGCTCGACTTACGAGCTGTTCATTCCGTCCGCCCTGGCCTATGGCGAGTCCGGCGCCAGCCCGGTCGTGCCGCCGAATGCCGTGCTGATTTTCAAGGTCGAGCTTCTGGGCATAGAAAAGGCCCCGGCCAATGGCGGCGGCAAGAGCGCCAAGCCCAAGGCCAAGAAAAAATAAGGTCGCCTGCGTGCGAAAAAAGACCGGGCATATGCCCGGTCTTTTTCTTTTGGCGCGCGTATCAGTCGCGCCGCAGCATCTGCCAGCCCGCCGCCAGCAACAGGCCGGCGAACATCATCAGCGTCCATTCCGGCAGGCTCAGCCCCAGCAGGGTCCAGTCCACCTTGGCGCACTCGCCCGAGCCGCGGAAAACCTGCTGCACGACATCCTTCAGCGGCAGCGCCTCCAGCCAGTAATCCAGCCCCGGGCCGCAGGACGGGACCTGATCCGGCGGCAGATGCTGCAGCCAGACATGACGGCCGGCGACGATGAGGCCCACTGTCGCCGCCAGCGCGGTCAGCCCGCCGTAGATTCGCCGGCCTGTCGCGCCCGGCCCGTGCAGGGCGGCCGCCAGGGCGACCAGGCCGGTGGCCATGACGGCGATGCGCTGGAAGATGCACAGCGGGCAGGGCTCCAGCCCGTCGACATGCTGCAGGTAGAGCGCGGCCGCCATGGCCAGCGCGGCCACGAGGGCGATCAGCAGGTTGGTGAGGCGAGGGGCAGGCATCCAGGTCATGGCGGCTCCGGTGACCGGCAGGGTCAGTTGGCGAAATAGGCGGACAGGTAATCGGAGAACGGCATCTGCGGCTGACGCTCCAGCGCATCCTGATCGGCCAGCGACTGCGAGGCCAGCGTCATCAGCGCCTGACGACGCGCATCGGTCAGCGGACGCGCCAGGAAATCCTCGCGCGCACGGTCGGCCCGGTCCTGGGCGAAACGGTAGAAGCTGCCCTGATGCTCGTCCAGCGCGCGCAGCACCCTGGCCGACCCGGTCAGGGCCGGCTCCCCGAGCTTGGCGACCTGCAGCTCGATGGCCGCCGAGTACGCGGCCGTCCCGTGCGCCTGATCGAGCAGAGCGGCCACCGGCAGCAGCTCGGCGAACAGGCGCGCGGCCATGTCCCGGAAATAGCGGCTGCCAATGCCGCTGTCCAGCATGAGCTCGGGGTCGCGGCCGCGCTCGACCATGGCCTGCTGGTTCAGCGGCAGGCGCTGGTAGTCGGCGGCGCTGAAGGCCGGGCTGTCCGAGAGCAGGCAGTGCAGCGCGAAGACTTCCAGGAAGTGCGCGCTGTCCCGGCTGATGCCCAGCGGCTCGAAGGGGTCGAGGTCCACGCAGCGCAGCTCGACATACTCGACACCGCGACGCGTCAGCGCCTGCGTCGGCCGCTCGCCACGGCGTATGGTCTGCTTGGGGCGCACCAGCCCGTAGTACTCGTTCTCGATCTGCAGGATGTTGGCGTTGATCTGCTGGTACACGCCATCCTTGATGACACCCGCCTCCTGATAGGGCGGATACGGCGTGCGGATGGCGCGGTCGAGATCGCGGATGTATTCATCCAGCGCGTTGTAGGACACATTGAGGCCGGACTGGGCGTCATTCTGATAGCCCAGCTTGCTCATGCGCAGCGAGGTGGCGTCCGGCAGGTAGAGCGTGCCCGACGGCAGCGCGCTCAGGCCGTGCTCGCGGCCGGCGAGGAAAGTGCCGCAGACCGCCGGGCTGGCGCCCAGCATGTACAGCAGGAGCCAGCTGTGGCGCTGGAAGTTGCGCACCAGGCCGAGGTAGCGCGCCGACATGAAATCCTGGAGATCGCCCGCCGCGGCGCCGGCCCGCTCCTGCCAGCGCCGCCAGAACGCGGCCGGGAAGGACAGGTTGTAGTGGATGCCGGCGATGGTCTGCATGCGGCGTCCGTAGCGTATGCCCAGGCCATGACGGTAAAGCGTTTTCATGCGGCCGATGTTGGAGCGTCCGTACTGCGCCAGCGGGATGTTGCTGTCCGGTCCGAGCTTGCAGGGCATGGAGTTGACCCACAGGCGCTCGTCACCGATGTGCGCGTAGGTGTAGCGGTGCAGGTCGTCCAGCCAGCCCAGCGCCTCGCCTATGCTGTCACAGGGCGGCGTGATCAGCTCGATCAGCGCCTCGGAGTAATCCGTGGTGATGTGCGGATGCGTCAGTGCCGAGCCCAGCGCGGCCGGATGCGCGGTCTGCGCCAGCCAGCCGTCCGGCTGCACGCGCAGGGCCTCCTTCTCCATGCCGCGCCTCATGCCGCGCAGGCAGGCCGGATCTTCCGCCAGCCAGACCAGTTGCTGCTTCAAAGTGGCATCCATCGGGTTCTCCTGTCGAAATCCGTACAGCGGTGCCGGAGGCGATCTCAGCGCGACACACCGGCCTTGCGCAAGAGGTCACCGAGGGTACCAGAGCTGCGGCCCGCGGCGGAGCCGGCAGCGGCGGTCTGGGCTGCGCGTCCGGCCGGCTGGCCGCCACGGGCGCCCTGGCCCTGCCGCGCTCCGCGGTCACGCGCGCCATCGTTTCCGCCACGCGCGGGCTGCGCGCTGTCATTGAGGCGGCGCGACAGCGCGATGCGCTTGCGGGGCACATCGACCTCGACCACCTTGACCTTGACGATGTCACCCGCCTTCACGACCTCATGCGGATCCTTGACGAAACGGTCGGCGAGCACCGAGATGTGCACCAGGCCATCCTGATGCACGCCGATGTCGACGAAGGCGCCGAACGCCGTGACATTGGTGACCACGCCCTCGAGGATCATGCCCGGTCTGAGGTCGCTGATCTCGGTCACGCTGTCGTCGAAGACCGCGGCCTTGAACTCGGGGCGCGGGTCGCGTCCCGGCTTTTCCAGCTCGCGCAGGATGTCGTTGACGGTGATCAGGCCGAAGCGCGCATCGACAAAGGTCTCCGCCTTCACGCCACGCAGGAAGCGGCTGTCGCCCATGATCTCGCGCACCTCGCGGCCGCTGTCGGCGATCAGCTTCTGCACCAGCGGATAGGCCTCCGGGTGCACCGCCGAGGCATCCAGCGGATCACTGCCATTGATGATGCGCAGGAAGCCGGCGGCCTGCTCGAAGGTGCGCTCGCCCAGGCGCGGCACCTGCTTGAGCGCCTCGCGGCTGGCGAAGACGCCGTGCTGGTCGCGGAAGCTGACGATGTTCTGCGCGATGGTGCCGTTGAGACCGGCGATGCGCGCCAGCAGCGCCGCCGACGCGGTGTTCACGTCCACGCCGACGGCGTTCACGCAGTCCTCGACCACGGCGTCGAGCATGCGCGCCAGCTTGAGCTGGTTGACGTCGTGCTGGTACTGGCCGACGCCGATGGCCTTGGGCTCGATCTTCACCAGTTCGGCCAGCGGGTCCTGCAGGCGGCGGGCGATCGACACCGCGCCGCGGAAGGTGACATCGAGATCGGGGAACTCACGCGCGGCCAGCTCGGAGGCCGAGTACACCGAGGCGCCGGCCTCGCTGACCACGATCTTGGTCAGCTTCAGCTCGGGGTGCTTTTTCATCAGCTCGCCGGCCAGCTTGTCGGTCTCGCGCGAAGCGGTGCCGTTGCCGATGGCGATGAGCTCGACGCCGTGCTGCTGGCAGAGCTTGGCCAGCGTGTGCAGCGAGCCGTCCCAGTCGCGGCGCGGCTCGTGCGGGAAGACGGTGGTGTTGGCGACCAGCTTGCCGGTGCCATCGACGACGGCGACCTTGACGCCGGTGCGCAGGCCCGGGTCCAGGCCCAGGGTCGGGCGCAGACCGGCAGGCGCGGCCATGAGCAGGTCCTTGAGGTTGCGTGCGAACACGCGGATGGCCTCTTCCTCGGCACGCAGCTTGAGCTCGGTCAGCAGCTCGGTCTCCAGATGCGTGAGCAGCTTCACGCGCCAGGTCCAGCGCACCACCTCGCGCAGCCAGGCGTCCGCCGGCCGGCCCTGGTCGCTGATACCGACATGGGCGGCGATCAGCGTCTCGCAGGGATGCACCGGCCCCTCGCTGTCGGGCAGCGTCAGGTTGAGGCTGAGTATGCCTTCGTTGCGGCCGCGGAACATGGCCAGGGCCCGATGCGAGGGCGCATCCGCCAGCTTCTCGTCATGCTCGAAGTAGTCGCGGAACTTGGCGCCTTCCTGCTCCTTGCCGGCGAGCAGGCGCGCGCTGATCAGCGCGCGCTCCTGCAGATGCCCGCGCAGACGGGCGAGCAGATCCGCCTGCTCGGCGAAGCGTTCCATGAGGATGTGCTTGGCACCCTCCAGCACCGACTTGATGTCCGGATAGGCGCTGCCACCCTCGGCCGCCTCGGTCACGATGTAGGCCTGCGCCTCCTGCTCGGGCGCGCGCTGCGGCTCCGCCAGCAGCAGGTCGGCGAGCGGGCCGAGACCGGCGGCGAGGGCGAGCTGGCCCTTGGTCACGCGCCTGGGCTTGTAGGGCAGGTAGAGGTCCTCCAGGCGCGCCTTGGTGTCGGCCTCGCGGATCTGGCCCTCCAGTTCGGGCGTGAGCTTGCCCTGATCGGCGACGCTCTTGAGGATGGCGGCGCGGCGATCCTCCAGCTCGCGCAGGTAGAGCAGACGCTCCTCCAGGTTGCGCAGCTGCGTGTCATCCAGCTCGCCGGTGACCTCCTTGCGGTAACGCGCGATGAACGGCACCGTGGCACCCTCGTCGAGCAGACCGATGGCGGCCGTGACCTGTTCGGGGCGGACACCGAGCTCGCTGGCAATCTGACGGGCAATGGAAAGCGGAGAAGCGGACATGAAACGACTCGACACCAGGACACTAGGGATCCCGGATTATACGCAGCGCGACCGTCGTCGCATCCACCACGCCCATCCGGACAGATGACGCCGGGTCGTGTTCAAACGCCGGCCGGCTGCGTACACTGCGGCGAGACCGGAAACGGAGAGAGGGCGACACGTCATGGAGCACAGCGGGACCAGCGAGCAGCAGAAGATCCTTGTCGTCGATGACGATGTGCGTTTGCGCAACCTGCTGCAACGCTTCCTCGAGGAGCAGGGCTATGCCGTCCGCACGGTCGCCGACGCCCTGCAGATGGACCGCCAGCTCGCGCGTGAACTGTTCTCCCTGATCGTGCTCGACTTCATGCTGCCCGGCGAAGACGGCCTCGCCATCTGCCGCCGCCTGCGCGACGGCGGCAACAACACGCCCATCATCATGCTCACCGCGCGCGGCGCCGACAGCGACCGCATCAGCGGCCTGGAGGCAGGCGCCGACGACTACCTGCCCAAGCCCTTCAACCCGCAGGAGCTGCTGGCGCGCATGAAGGCCGTGCTGCGCCGGCAGGCGCGCGAACTGCCGGGTGCGCCCTCGCAGGTCAGCGAAGTGGTCAGTTTCGGCCCCTGGACGCTGGACCTGTCCACCCGCCAGCTCACCCGCGAAGGCGACTCGGTCAGCCTCACCACCGGCGAATTCGCCGTGCTCAAGGCGCTGGTCCAGCACCCGCGCGAGCCGCTCACGCGCGACAAGCTCATGGTGCTGGCGCGCGGCCGTGAATGGGGCGCCATGGAGCGATCCATCGATGTCCAGGTCTCGCGCCTGCGCCGCCTGATCGAGGCCAACCCCTCGCAGGCGCGCTACATCCAGACGGTATGGGGCGTGGGCTACGTCTTCGTGCCGGACGACCAGGCCTGACATGAGCCGCGACGCGCTCGGCCGCAAGCGCGGCCTCATCCAGTGGCTGAAGCCACGCTCCAGCGTCATGCGCACCACGCTGGTCATCGGCATCGTCGTCATCGTCAGCCAGGTGCTGTCCATCGCCTTCTTCTGGCAGAACCTGTACCTGCCCGAGATACGCCAGCACGCGCACACCTCGGCACTGCGCCTGCAGCTGCTGCGCGAGGCCGAGGCGACGGGCAGCCCGTCGGCGGCCGAGATCGACCAGGCCGTGCGGCACTTCGGCAACATGGTCGTCGTGCGTGATCCGGCGCAGTTCCCCGGGCCGCGCGACAAGTGGTTCGCGGAAATATTCACCGACCGCTTCCAGAAGCAGCTGCGCCACGAGCTGGGCTATCCCTCGCAGGTCTACTTCCAGTTCAAGCCGGTGCCCAAGCTGTGGATCAGCGCACCGACCCGGGAGCCTATCTGGGTCTACGAGGAACTGAGCTTCATCCAGCAGTACAGCCCCGGCATCATCGTCGGCTGGATACTGGGCGTGCCGCTGCTGGCCATCATCGCCATCATCGTGCTGGCGCGTCAGCTCAACCGGCCGCTAAAGCGCCTGCAGCTCGCCGCCATCCGGGTCGGACGCGGCCTGCACAGCACCCAGCTCGACATCTACGGCGGCCCGACCGAGATCCGCGCGGTCAACCGCGCCTTCAACCTCATGACCCAGCAGATACGGCAGGCCGAGCGCGAGCGCACGGTCATGCTGGCCGGCATCTCCCACGACCTGCGCACGCCGCTGACGCGCATGCGCCTGGCCACGGAGTTCATGGGCGACCGCGACATGGCGGCCGGCATGATCGCCGACATCGAGGACATGGACGCCATCCTCGACCAGTTCATCGCCTTCATGCGCGACGGCTCCGAGGAGCAGCGCGAGCCCGTGCAGCTGAACAGCCTCGTGCAGGAGATCGCGCAGCAGTTCGAGCATGTCATCGAGATACGCGTCGAGACCGGGGATATTCCGGAGCTGATGCTGCGCAAGCTGTCCTTCAAGCGCCTGCTCGCCAACCTCGTGCAGAACGCCAGCCGCTACGGCGCGGGGCCGGTGGAGCTGCGCACCGAGCTGACCGGCCGGCAGGTCCTGCTGCATTGCCGCGACCACGGCCCGGGCATAGATCCGGCACGGGCGCACGAGCTGCTGGAGCCCTTCCAGCGCGGCGAGCAGGCCCGCACCACGCAGGGCTCGGGCCTGGGACTCGCCATCGTGGCGCGCATCGTGCGCCAGCACCATGGTGGGCTGACGCTGGACAACCACCCCGAAGGCGGCCTGCACATCCAGATACGGCTGCCCACCACCTACTGACCTACTGCTACTGAAGGCTGGTCGAGTCGGCGCGGACAGGGCCATGCGCCAGCTGCTCGATGTCCACGCTGTCGAAGCGGTAGCGCCGGTGGCAGAACTGGCAGTCGACCTCGATGAAGCCGCCCTGCTCGCGCGCGATCTCGCGCAGCTCGTCCATGTCGATGGAGCGCAGCGCGTTCTCGCTGCGTTCGCGCGAACAGCTGCACCTGAACGACAGCCCGCTGGCCTCGAACAGTTCCACCTGCTCCTCGTGGAAAAGCCGGTAGAGCACATCCTCCATGTCCAGCGCGAGCATTTCCCCGGCCTTCAGGGTACCGGCCAGGTTGCAGACACGCGGCCAGATATCGTCATCCTCACCCTGGTCATGCCCAGGCAGGACCTGCAGCATGAGACCGCCCGCCGCGTGGCCGTCGGCGAACAGGAAAAACGCTGTCGGCAGCTGCTCGGACTGCGCGAAATAATGCCCCAGCGCGGCGGCCAGGGAGGCGCCCTCCAGCGGCACGATGCCCTGGTAGCGCTCGCCCTCGTCGGGATCTATGGTCAGCACCAGCTGACCGCGGCCGGTCAGGGCGGTCCAGCCGCCATCGGCCGGTATATTGTCGTCGTAGCGCGCGATCGCGCGCAGCTCGCCTCGCTCGTTGGCCTCCGCCACCAGCAGGGACACCGGGCCGTCGCCCTGGATCTGCATGATAAGGCTGCCGCGCAGCTTCAGCGTGCCGACCATGAGCGCCACCGCCGCCATGGCCTCGCCCAGCAGCGCCCGCACGGGCTCCGGATAGTCATGTCGCGAGAGCACCTCACGATAGGCCTCGCCCAGCCGGCAGACCTCGCCGCGCACCGGACTGCCCTGAAAGTGGAAACGCTGCAACTTGCCGCCCATATCACTCACGTTTGTCGCCTCATGCAAAATAAGCCTACAATTCACCGGTAAACCGTGACAGCATGTATACGTTTAGGATCAACCGTAGTAGTTCCTTGACTGGTGCGGTCTTGGTTTCTACTCTTTCAATGGTTGGGATTGTACAACCTTCTAACTAAAGGACTTGATGACTATGAAACTGCATCGTCTTGCTGTGGCAACCCTGCTGGCTACTTCGGCCATGGCAGCCCATGCCGAAATCACTGTCAGCCCGATGATCGGCTACCACGTCTTCGACAACGACGCTTTCACCACCGGTGGTGGCGCCGCTAACGAATCCAACCTGCGTGGCTCCAGCGAAGGCTCGCTGGCTCTGGGCTACCGCGTGACGCCGAATGTCGGCGTTGAACTGCGCTATGGCCAGGCCAATACGCTCGCTCGCCCGGCTGGCGTTGCTGCCGGCAACGTGCGTTATGAATCCGCCACCCTCGACAGCTACTACCGCTTCAACGCCGACGGCAAGCTGCAGCCGTACGCCCTGATCGGTGGCGGTCTGGCTCGCGCCACCGGCAAGGGCGGCGCTGGCCCCGGCTACGTCGAACACACCATCGCCAACGCCGCTGTCGGTGCCTTCTACCAGGTCAGCGACAACCTCGCCCTGCGTGGTGAACTCCGTGGCATCGAAGACATGCAGGCCAGCGATCACGACGGCGTTGCCTCGGTCGGCGTGCTCTACGGCTTCGGCGCCAAGAAGGCCGCCGCTGTCGCTCCGGCTGTCGTTCCGGTCGCCCCGGTTGTCGTCGATGGCGACGACGATCAGGACGGTGTCGCCAACAGCAAGGACAAGTGCCCGGGCACCCCGCGCAACCTGGTGGTCGACGCCAATGGCTGCCCGAAGGTCCTGACCGAGACGGTCACCAAGGAAATCCGCGTGCTGTTCGACACCAACAAGTCGACCATCAAGAGCCAGTACGACGCTGATATCGACGCCGTCGCCAAGCTGCTGAGCGATTACCCGACCGCCAAGGTTGAAATCCAGGGTCACACCGACTCGCGTGGTTCGGCCGGCCTGAACGAGAAGCTCAGCCAGTCCCGTGCCGACGCCGTCGCCAAGGTGCTGACCAGCAAGTACGGCATCGCTGCCGACCGCATCAGCTCGAAGGGCTATGCCGCCAGCCAGCCGGTCGCCGACAACAAGACCGCTGAAGGCCGCGCGCAGAACCGCCGCACTGTGGCTGTCGCTGCCGGCGAAGTGAAGGTCACCGTCAAGAAGTAATTCCTGACGAACCTGCTGCATCGAAAAGGCCGCTCCCACGAGCGGCCTTTTTGTTTTTGACGACAACAGAAGACCTGTCATCAAGTCTCGGGTATACTTTGCGCCCGTTTTTTGACCAGACGCGCCGAGACTCATAGTGTCCATCAAGCAGATCCGCAACATCGCCATCATCGCCCACGTCGACCATGGCAAGACCACCCTGGTCGACAAGCTCCTGCAGCAGTCCGGCACGCTGGGCGACCGCGCTGGCGAAATCGAACGCGTGATGGACTCCAACGACCTCGAAAAGGAACGCGGCATCACCATCCTGGCCAAGAACACGGCCATCCGCTGGACCGACCCGCGCGACGGCGTCGAATACCGCATCAACATCGTCGACACCCCGGGCCACGCCGACTTCGGCGGCGAAGTGGAACGCGTGTTGTCCATGGTCGACTGCGTCTGCCTGCTGGTCGACTCGGTCGACGGCCCCATGCCGCAGACCCGCTTCGTGACCATGAAGGCCTTCGCGCGCGGCCTCAAGCCGATCGTCGTGCTCAACAAGGTCGACCGTCCGAGCGCCCGTCCGCACTGGGTCATGGACCAGGTCTTCGAACTCTTCGACAACCTCGGCGCCACCGACGAGCAGCTCGACTTCCCGGTGGTCTACGCCTCCGGCCTGAACGGCATTTCCGGCTATGAAGCCGACAAGCTCGGCACCGACATGACCGCGCTGTTCCAGACCATCATCGACCGCGTCAACCCGCCGCCGGTGAACAGCGAAGGTCCGTTCCAGATGCAGATCTCGTCGCTGGACTACAACAGCTACGTCGGCGTCATCGGCATCGGCCGCATCACCCGCGGCAAGGTCAAGACCAACACCACCGTGACCATCGTCGACCGCGAAGGCAACAAGCGCAACGGCCGCATCCTGCAGATCATGGGCTACCACGGCCTGCAGCGCGTGGAAGTGGCGGAAGCCGAAGCGGGCGACATCGTCTGCGTGACCGGCATGGAAGGCCTGCAGATCTCCGACACCCTGTGCGACCCGCAGAACGTCGAGGCGCTGCCGGCGCTGACCGTGGACGAACCGACCGTGAGCATGACCTTCCAGGTCAACAACTCCCCGTTCGCCGGCAAGGAAGGCAAGTACGTCACCTCACGCAACATCCGCGACCGCCTGGACAAGGAACTGATCCACAACGTCGCCCTGCGCGTGGAAGCCACCGACAGCGCCGACCGCTTCAAGGTCTCCGGCCGCGGCGAGCTGCACCTGTCGGTGCTGATCGAGAACATGCGCCGCGAAGGCTTCGAGATGGGCGTGTCGCGTCCGGAAGTCATCTTCAAGGAAGTCGACGGCGAGAAGTGCGAGCCGTTCGAGAACGTCATCTTCGACGTCGAGGAAGCGCACCAGGGCTCCGTCATGGAGCAGATGGGCTACCGCAAGGGCGAAATGACCAACATGGTGCTCGACGGCAAGGGCCGCATCCGCATCGAGGCCACGGTGCCGTCGCGCGGCCTGATCGGCTTCCGTTCCGAGTTCCTGACCATGACCTCGGGCACCGGCATCATGACCTCCAGCTTCTCGCACTACGGTCCGGTGAAGTCGGGCGAAGTCGCCAAGCGCCAGAACGGCGTGCTGGTGTCCATGATCGGCGGCACCTCGCTGGCCTATGCGCTGTTCAGCCTGCAGGATCGCGGCCGCTTGTTCATCGGCCCGCAGACCGAGGTCTACGAAGGCATGATCATCGGCCTCAACGCGCGTGGCGAAGACATGGTGGTGAACCCGACCAAGGCCAAGCAGCTCACCAACATCCGCGCCGCCGGCACGGACGAAAACCTGATTCTGACCCCGGCCATCCGCTTCACGCTGGAGCAGGCGCTGGAGTTCATCCAGGATGACGAGCTGGTCGAAGTCACGCCGCAGTCGGTGCGCATCCGCAAGAAGCACCTGACCGAGAACGACCGCAAGAAGGCGCTGCGCGGGCTGAACTGAGCCGCCCAGCGACCGGTGCGCGGAGCCCCGCTCAGCGCACCAGCTTCAGCAGCTCCGCCCTGAACCAGTCCGGCATGGCCACAGGCCGGCCGGTCTGCGGGCTGACGCAGACGGTCAGGGTGCGCGCCTCGGCGGCGACACGCTGCTGCGCCTCGCTGAACAGCGTGTAGTGGAAGACGATGCGTTCGCGCTCGTCGATCTCCGCGCGCACGCCGATGTGCAGGGTGTCCGGGTAGACCACCGGCGCCTTGTAGCGGCAGTAGGCATCCGCGATGACCATGCCGACGCCCTCCTGGAACAGGCGCGGGAAGATGCCCAGCGCCTCCATGACGCCAATGCGCGTATTCTCCAGATACTGGAAGTACATGACGTTGTTGACGTGCCCCAGGGCGTCCATGTCGCCCCAGTGGATCTTCAGCGGATACACGAAGGCGTGGCTGTCGCCCAGCTCGGCCAGCGAGGCCGGGCCACGCGGGCGGACGGCGGCCTCGGACACGCTCATGCCGGCTTCTCCGGCACCCAGCCCTTGGGGCGCTCATAGTCGTCGCCGCTGAGGAACAGCTCCAGCTGCTCGTCGAGGAACTTGCGCGCCTGCGGGTCCATGACGCTCAGGCGGTTCTCGTTGATGAGCATGGTCTGGTGCCTGAGCCACTGCATCCAGGCTTCTTTCGAGACGTTCTCGAACAACGCCTGGCCACGCGGGCCGGGGAAGGGCGGGAAGGCCATGCCCTCCAGCTCCTGCTTGAGCTTGCGACAGAACACCATGCGCGTCATTTCTCGTTCTCCACCAGCGCCTGCAGGCGCTGCAACAGCTGCTGTACCGGTGCCGGCACACCCAGCGCCGGCAGAGGCGCGAGTGTAACCCAGCGGCCGTCGCCCTCGGCAACCGCATCCGCCGCCTGCGCGACACGGACCAGGCGCGGATGGATGTGCAGGCGGAAATGCGTGAAGACATGGGTGAATGCCGGCCAGTCCTCGCCGGCCGGCGCGGCTTCGTCCAGCGCCAGTTCGGGGAAGGTCCAGAGGCCGCCCCAGAGCCCGGCGGGCGGGCGCTGGCGCATCCACACCTGGCCCTGCGCGTTGAGCCGCAACAGCAGCCGCGCGGAACGCTCGGGCACAGCCGCCTTGCGCTTCTTCTGCGGATAGCGTGTCGGCTCGCCTTCGGCGCGGCCCCGGCAGGTGGCGGTCACCGGGCAGACGGCGCAGGCCGGCCGGCTGCGCGTGCAGAGCGTGGCGCCGAGATCCATCATGGCCTGGTTGTAGTTCGGTGCGCGATCGGCCGGCGTGTAGTCATCCGCAATCTGCCAGAAGCGGCGCAGCACGTCGGCCTGGGCCGGATCACCGGCCAGCGCCTCATGGCGCGCGAGCACGCGCTTGACGTTGCCATCGAGGATGACCGCGCGCTGACCCATGCCCAGCGAAAGAATGGCGCCGGCGGTCGAACGGCCTATGCCGGGCAGCTCCGCCAGCGCGTCCAGGGAGTCCGGCAGCTCGCCGCCGTGATGATCCACGGCCAGCTGCGCGGCCTTGCGCAGGTTGCGCGCGCGCGCGTAATAGCCCAGGCCGGTCCAGTGGTGCAGCACGTCGTCCAGCGGCGCCTCGGCGAGATCGGCCAGGGTCGGGTAGCTGGTCATGAAACGCAGGAAATAGGGGATGACCGTGCTCACCTGGGTCTGCTGGAGCATGATCTCCGAGACCCAGACGCGGTAAGGCGTGACCGCGAGCTGCCAGGGCAGGTCCTTGCGGCCGTGACGGTCGTACCAGGCCAGCACGCGGCTGGCGAAATCAGCGCTTGAAGAGGTCAAAGATCTGTTTCACCGCTTCCTGCTGCTGGGGATTCAGCTTGTCGCCCAGCCTCTCGTTGAGCTTGTCCTGCAGCTTCGCCTTGCCCTTGTCCACCTCTTCGTTCAGGCGTGCCTGGGCCATCTGCGCCACGATACCCTGCATGCCCTGCTTGTCGAGGCCGCAGAGCGTGGCCAGGCTGCCCTTGAGGTTGCCGTTGCAGCGTACGGGAATCTCGTAGCCCGCCATCTTCGCGTACTTGTCGCCCCAGTACTTCTTGTCGAGCTTGAGCTGGAAACGGTAGTCGACATCCTGCGTGACCAGGTTGTAGGTGCCGTTGCCACCCACCTGGATGTCCTTGAGATCAGCCTTCATGGACTTGTTGCTGACCACGCCCTGACTCAGGCTGGTCTCGCCGAGCATGCTGACGATCTCGGTGTCGCGCACCTTGCCCTTGAGCGTCTCGACATCGCGTCCGGTCAGCGCCGGCAGCAGCGCCTGGTACTGGCCGAGCGCATTGAAGAGCGCGTCGGTGACGTTCACGCCCTTGATCAGGCCATTGTCCAGGCGCAGCGTGTTCGGGCCCTGGGCCGTGCGTATCCAGGCGTCGGCGTCGTTACCGGTCACTTTCACCGAGCCGTTGAAATTCATGCGTCCGGTGAAGACTTCCTTCTTCAGCGCGGCCTTGGCGATGGGTGCCAGATCGATCTGCCGGATATCCGGGCTCATGGTGATGACCGGCTGCGCGCCGCGCACGTCGATGGTCACCGGCACGCTGAAGCTGCCGCTGTAGATGCTGCCGCGCAGCTCGCTGACATTGACCACGCCGCCGCGCGCGGTGGCGGCGACACGGAACTGGCTGATGGGGTAGGTCATGATGTCGAGCTTGCCGGCGGACAGGCTGACGTCCAGGTTCTGGCTACGCAGCAGCTGCACCGGCAGGATGCCGGCCACCGCCTGCTTCGTCGCCTCCGCGTCGGATTTCTTGCCCGCTGGCGCGGCCGCGCTGTCCGGCGGCAGATAGCGATTGGCGTCGATCTGGTCGAGATCAAGGCGGGCGTAGAGGCGGGCGTTGGGCAGCTCGCGCACGCCGGCCTCGCCGGTGATGTTGCTGCCATCCAGCGTCAGACGCAGATTGCGCGCGATGAACTCATGCTCGCCACCGGCGAGGTCGGCGCGGATGCTCGCCCTTTTCAGCACCCCGGCGTCGCGCGTGACGGGCGCGGCCACGCCCAGCTTCGCCATCAGCTCGCGCGGACTGAAGACATTGCTCTGCAGCGAACCGCTCACGCTCATGCCCTGGGTGGCCGGACCGCCTGCCGCCAGCGCCGGCAGCT
>Ga0222424_100228_pt1 | contig 49421 bp, 44 predicted proteins | sample 2B2ome_FD_182468 | JGI IMG/M metagenome (GOLD analysis project Ga0222424, IMG submission 182468) | Enriched microbial communities from leaf-cutter ant dump, University of Wisconsin, Madison, United States - 2B200A (version 2) | ecosystem: Environmental > Terrestrial > Nest > Insects nest > Nest... | reverse complement strand
CTTCGACTACGACCACCTGCAGTCGGCGCCCGAAAGCAAGGCCGCGCCCACCGCGCGCCCGCGCAGCCTGATCACGGGCCAGCGCATGGAGAAGATCGAATGGGGCCCGAACTGGGAGGAAATCCTGGGCGGGGAATTCAGCAAGCGCAGCGCCGACAAGAACTTCGACGAGGTGCAGAAGGACATCTACGGCCAGTTCGAGAACACCTTCATGATGTACCTGCCGCGCCTGTGCGAGCACTGCCTGAACCCGGCCTGCGTCGCATCGTGCCCCAGCGGCTCCATCTACAAGCGCGAGGAAGACGGCATCGTCCTCATCGACCAGGACAAGTGCCGCGGCTGGCGCATGTGCGTCTCTGGCTGCCCCTACAAGAAGATCTACTACAACTGGCAGAGCGGCAAGGCCGAGAAGTGCATCTTCTGCTACCCGCGCATCGAGGCGGGCCAGCCCACGGTCTGCTCCGAAACCTGCGTGGGCCGCATCCGCTACCTGGGCGTGCTGCTGTACGACGCCGACCGCATCCAGGAAGCCGCCAGCGTGGAGCGCGACCGCGACCTGTACCAGGCGCAGCTCGATATCTTCCTGGACCCCAACGACCCGGACGTGATCAAGCAGGCCCGCATCGACGGGATTCCCGACAGCTGGATGGACGCCGCCCGCAACAGCCCCGTCTACAAGATGGCCGTGCAGTGGAAGGTGGCCCTGCCGCTGCACCCCGAGTACCGCACGCTGCCCATGGTGTGGTACGTGCCGCCGCTCTCGCCCATCACCGCAGCGGCCAACGCAGGCCACGTGGGCGTGAACGGCGAGATCCCGGACGTGTCGCAGTTGCGCATCCCCGTGCAGTACCTCGCCAACCTGCTCACCGCCGGCGACACCGGCCCCGTGGTGCGCGCGCTGGAGCGCATGCTCGCCATGCGCACCTACCAGCGCGACAAGCACGTGGAGCAGCGCCAGAACCTGGCCGTGCTGCAGCAGGCGGGCCTGTCCATGGCCGAGGTGGAGGAGATGTACCACGTGATGGCCATCGCCAACTACGAGGACCGCTTCGTCATCCCCACGGCCCACCGCGAGTACGCCGAGAACGCCTTCGACCTGCGCGGCGGCTGCGGCTTCTCGTTCGGCAACGGCTGCTCCGACGGCGCCTCCGAGGCCAGCATGTTCGGCGGCAAGAAGCCCCGCACGATCCCCATCAAGGCCACGGTGTAAGCGAGGAGGTAACCGCCATGTTCATGAAGAAGACCCCCGCCAGCCTGCGCCTGACCCTGCGCGCGCTGGGCTACCTGCTGCGCTACCCCGACGCGCAGCTGCGCAGCGTGCTGCCCCAGCTGGTCGATGCCCTGCAGCTGGAGCAGGCGCTCACCCCTGAGCGCATGGCCGAGATCGGCGCGCTGTGCCGCCACCTCGCCGCGCTGGACCCGATGGAGGCCGAGGCCCGCTACGTGGACCAATTCGACCGGGGCCGCCAGACCTCGCTGCACCTGTTCGAGCACGTGCACGGCGACTCGCGCGACCGCGGGCCCGCCCTCGTCGACCTGCTGCAGACCTACGAGCAGGCAGGCCTGCAGTTCGACGCCGACGAACTGCCCGACCACCTGCCCGTGGTGCTGGAGTTCGCCTCCACCCAGCCGCCCGAGGTGGCGCGCGAGTTCCTGGGTGAGATGGCCCACATCCTCAACGCGCTGTTCAGCGCGCTGGTGGCGAAGAAGAGCCCCTACGCCAGTGTGATCGCCGCCGTGCTCGACGTGGCGGGCCACCGCACCCAGGCCGTGCCGCTCACGCCCGAGCCGTCCATGGACGAGGCCTGGGCCGAGCCCGAAGCCTTCGGCGGGTGCAGCACCCAGGGCCAATCGAAGCCCGGGCAGGCGCAGCCCCTGCATTTCGTGCGCAACAACAACACCGCACGCCCCACCAATAACCAAGGAGTCTCAGCATGACCGCCTGGCTCGACACCCTTCTGTTCGGCATCTACCCCTACATCTGCCTGGCCGTGTTCTTCATCGGCAGCTGGGCGCGCTTCGACCGCGACCAGTACACCTGGAAGAGCGATTCATCCCAGCTGCTGCGCACCGGCAGCCTGCGCTGGGGCAGCAACCTGTTCCACGTGGGCGTGCTGTTCCTGTTCTTCGGTCACAGCGTGGGCATGCTCACGCCGCACTTTTTGTACGAGCACTTCATGAGCGCGGGCCACAAGCAGCTCATGGCCATGGTGACGGGCGGCCTGGCGGGGCTGATGGCCTTCGTGGGCCTGTCCATCCTGCTGCACCGCCGCCTGTCGGACCCGCGCATCCGCGCCACCAGCAAGGCCAGCGACATCCTCATCCTGGTGCTGCTGTGGCTGCAGCTGGCGCTGGGGCTGGCCACCATCCCGCTGTCGGCCCAGCACCTGGACGGCTCCATGATGATGCGGCTGGCCGAATGGGGCCAGCGCATCGTCACCTTCCGCGGCGGCGCGGTGGAACTGCTGGGCGGGGCGGGCTGGATCTTCAAGGCCCACATGTTCCTGGGCATGAGCATCTTCCTGATCTTCCCGTTCACCCGCCTCGTGCACGTGTGGAGCGGCTTCGGCACCCTGGCCTACGTGCTGCGCCCCTACCAAGTGGTGCGCGCCCGCCGGCTGAACCTGCCGCCGGGCCACAACCAGCCCAGCAATCAAAATTGATAGCTGCTCGCGCTTGCCATTCAATGATTTCAATGTGAAAACCATTTGAAATATAGATAAATCAAGCGCAACCAGCTATCAAAACAGGAGAAACACCATGACCGCTGCCCACGTGAACGGCACCCCCCTGCACGCCCCCGGCGAACGGCTGGACCAGGACACCCTGCGCCAGCGCGCCTGCACCGAGCTGCTGCGCCAGGCGGCCCAGCGCGCCGGCCTGCTCGCGCCCGCCGACGCGCCGGGGCTGGACGGCGCCACCAGCGCCGCCGCCTCCGACGCCATCGAGCGCCTGCTGGAGCGCGAGCTGGCCGTGCCCGAACCCTCCGAGGACGCCTGCCGTCGCTACCACGAGGCCCACCCCGCCGCGCACGCCCAGGGCGAGCGCGCGCAGCTGCGCCACGTGCTGTTCGCCGTGACGCCCGGCGTGGATGTGAAGCAACTGCGCCAGCGCGCCGAGGCCATGCTCATCGAACTGCGCTGCGCCGACGATGGGGGCGCGCGCTTCGCCGCGGCCGCCGCGCAATGGTCCAACTGCCCCAGCGGCCAGCAGGGCGGGGCGCTGGGCTGGCTGACCCGCGCCGACTGCGCGCCCGAGTTCGCCCGCGAGGTCTTTGGCGGCACCGAGATCGGCGTGCTCTCGCGCCTGGTGCACAGCCGCTTCGGCCTGCACGTGGTCGAGGTCGTCGCGCGCGAGGCGGGCTGCCAGCCCGCGTTCGAGGACGTGCGCCAGGCCATCGCCCTCACGCTGCGCCAGCAGGCCTGGGTGAACGCGCTGCGCCAGTACCTGCAGCTGCTCGCGGGCGCTGCCGTGGTCGAAGGCGTGCAACTCGACGCGGCGGACACCCCGCTGGTCCAGTAATGCCCGATGAGCTGCTCGACAGGCTGCGCCGCTTCCACGACGACGCCTTCCCCCAATATCGCGAGCAGTTCCAGGAATTGGTGGACGGGGGCCAGCACCCCACCACCCTGTTCATCGGCTGCTCCGACTCGCGCCTCGTGCCCTACCTGCTGACGGGCGCGGGGCCGGGCGAACTCTTCCTGGTGCGCAACGTAGGGGCCTTCATCCCGCCGTATGACGGCTCGCACGGTCACCACGGCACCACGGCCGCCATCGAATTCGCGGTGCTCAACCTGCAGGTGCACCGCATCATCGTGTGCGGCCACAGTCACTGTGGGGCTATCAAGGCGATGTATGGTGAGGTTTCGCCCGAGGCGCCCAACCTGGACCGCTGGCTGGACCTGGGCCGCGAGGCGCTGCTCCCGGTGCAGCCCGGCCCCGAGGCCCTGCGCCGCACCGAACAGCGCGCCGTGGTGCTGCAGCTCGAACGCCTCATGGAGTACCCCATGGTGCGCAGCCGCGTGCAGTCGGGCCAGATCAGCCTGCACGGCTGGCACTACGTGATCGAGGAAGGAGAAGTGCATGTGTTCGATGTCAAGACCGGCGGCTTCGTCCCCGCCTCGCGGGCGGACAACAGCGGAACCGGCCCCTACCACCCCTACGTGGAGCACGACGGGCAGGTGCTGGTGGACGAGCCTTGATCGTTCCCCCTTGACGGAACGCAAGACCCTGTTGGCGTCGGGCATGAATGATTCCCACCCATGAAGCGCGAACCCCCTCCCATCACCCTGCCCGTGCAGCCCATCAACCTCGACGTGCTGCGCGAGAAATACCTCAAGCCCGGCGAAACCACCGCCGACGAACTCTACCGCCGCGTGGCCCGCGCCCTGGCCTTGGTGGAAGCCCCTGAACTGCGCGGGAAATACGAGGCCCTGTTCCTCGCCAACCTGCAGGCCGGCGCCATCGGCGCGGGCCGCATCATGAGCGCGGCGGGCACCGATATCCAGGCCACCCTCATCAACTGCTTCGTGCAGCCCGTGGGCGACTGCATCCAGGGCGTGGACGACGGCGGCTACCCCGGCATCTACGAAGCCCTGCGCGAGGCCGCCGAAACCATGCGGCGCGGCGGCGGCGTGGGCTACGACTTCAGCCGCATCCGCCCCAAGGGCGCGCAGGTGAAAGGCACGGCCTCCATGGCCTCCGGCCCGTGCAGCTACATGAACGTGTTCGACCAGTCCTGCTCCACCGTGGAGAGCGCGGGTGCGCGCCGCGGCGCGCAGATGGGCGTGCTGCGCATCGACCACCCCGACGTGCTCGAATTCATCACCGCCAAGCGCACGCCGGGCCGCTGGAACAATTTCAACGTGTCGGTCGGCGTCTCCGACGATTTCATCCGGGCCGTGCAGGGCGATGCCCCGTGGGAGCTGGTCCACCAGGCCCGCCCCGGCGCCACGCTCCTGGCCCAGGGCGCCCGCCAGCGTGCCGACGGCCAGTGGGTCTACGCCACCGTGCCCGCGCGCGAGCTGTGGGACACCATCATGAAGTCCGCCTACGACTTCGCCGAGCCGGGCATCCTCTTCCTGGGCCGCATCAACGAGGACAACAACCTGCACTACTGCGAGGACATCGCGGCGACCAACCCCTGCGTGACGGCGGACACCTGGGTGATGACCACCGAAGGCCCGGCCCAGGTGGCCGACCTCGTGGGCCGTCCCTTCGCCGCCGTGGTGGACGGGCGGGCCTATGCCGTGCAGAGCCAGGGCTTCTTCAAGACCGGCACCAAGCCCGTGCTGCGCCTGCAGACCCGCGAAGGCCATGCCTTGCGCCTCACGGCGGATCACCGCGTGCGCCGCGTGGCGCGCAAGACGCGCTACTGCCTGGAAGTGGAATGGACGCAGGCCGCGCAACTGCGCCCCGGCGATGAAGTCGTGCTGCATGACCACCGCGCCTTCCAGGGCTGGGACGGCGCGGGCACGCAGGCCGAGGGCTATCTGCTGGGCCTGCTGATCGGCGACGGCACGCTCAAGGCCGACAAGGCGGTGATCTCGGTCTGGGCACCCGCGCTCCAGGCCGTGGGGCAGGGTGCCACGGCCTACGCGGCCACAGGTGCCGAGGGCATCATGCAGGCTGCCGAGGCAGCAGCCGCCACCCTGCCGCACAGGGCGGACTTCCAGGGCTTTCAGCGCCCCGTGGCGGGTCGGGGCGAGGCCCGCCTGGCCAGCGGCGCGCTGCGCAAGCTGGCGCTGCAACTGGGCATGGCCCCGGGGCGCAAGACCATCACCCCGGCGATGGAGCGCCAGTCCAGCGCCTTTGCCCAGGGCCTGCTGCGTGGCCTGTTCGACAGCGACGGTTCGGTGCAGGGTGCGCAGGACAAGGGCCTGAGCGTGCGCCTGGCGCAAAGCGACATTCCCTTGCTGGAGACCGTGCAGCGCATGCTGCTGCGCCTGGGCATCGCCTCCACGCTGTACCGCGACCGGCGGCCTGCGAGCGTGCGCACGCTGCCCGACGGCCGGGGCGGACGGAAGCCCTACGACACCCGCGCGCAGCATGAACTGGTGGTCAGCGGCGACAACATCGCCGTGTTCGCCGAGCGCGTGGGCTTTGCTGATACCGACAAGGTGGCACGGCTGGAGTCGGGCCTGTCGAACTACCGCCGCGCGCTCAACCGCGAACGCTTCACCGCCACCGTGGAGGCGCTGGCGGACGACGGCGTCGAAGCAGTCTATGACGTGACCGTCGCCGACGTGCACGCCTTCGACGCCAACGGCTTCGTGGTGCACAACTGCGGCGAGCAGCCCTTGCCGTCCTACGGCTGCTGCGATCTCGGCCCCATCATCCTCACGCGCTTCGTGCGCCACCCCTTCGGCTTCGGCGGCGTGGCGGCGTTCGACTTCGACGCCTTCGCCCAGGCCGTGGCGCTGCAGGTGCGCGCGCTGGACAACGTGCTCGACGTGACCTACTGGCCCCTGCTGCAGCAGCGCGACGAGGCCATGGCCAAGCGGCGCATCGGTGTGGGCTTCACCGGCATGGGCAACACGCTGGCCATGCTGTGCCTGCGCTACGACCGGCTCGAGGGGCGGGCAATGGCGGCGCGCATCGCCGAGCGCATGCGCGACGCGGCCTATGCGGCGTCGGTGGAACTGGCGCGCGAGAAGGGCGCGTTCCCGAAATTCGAGGCCGGGCCATACCTGGGCGATGGCACGTTCGCCAGCCGCCTGCCGGAGCAAATCAAGGCCGACATCCGCGCCCACGGCATCCGCAACAGCCACCTGCTGTCCATCGCGCCCACGGGCACGGTGAGCCTGGCCTTTGCCGACAACGCCTCCAACGGCATCGAGCCGCCGTTCTCCTGGACCTACACCCGCCGCAAGCGCGAGGCCGACGGCAGCAAGTCCGAATACGCCGTGGAAGACCACGCCTGGCGCCTGTACCGCGAGCTGGGCGGCGACGTGAATGCGCTGCCGGACTACTTCGTCTCGGCCCTGGCCATGTCCGCGCAGGACCACATCGCCATGATGGAGGCCGTGCAGCCCTTCGTGGACACGGCCATCTCCAAGACGGTGAACATCCCCGCCGACTACCCCTACGAGGATTTCAAGGACCTGTATCTGCAGGCCTGGCGCGCGCGGCTCAAGGGCCTGGCCACCTACCGCCCCAACACCATCCTGGGCGCGGTGCTGGAGGCCACGCCGGCCCCCGCGGCCGCGCCCACACCGGAACCTGTGCCCGCGCCCGCCGCGCCGCCCGTGGACCCCATGCGCACCGTCATCGAAAGCCGCCCGCGCGGCGGCCTCTCGGCCGTGGCCGAGAAGCTCGAATACTGGACGCAGGAGGGGCACAAGACGCTGTACCTCATCGTCTCCTTCCTGCCCGTGCCCACGGGCGTAGGCAACGGCACGGTGGACCGCGCCATCGAGTTCTTCATGCCCGTGGGCCAGAGCGGCGAGTCGCAGCAGTGGATCACCTCCAGCATGCGCATGCTCTCGCTCGCGGCGCGCGGCGGCTTCCTGGAGCGGGCGCTCTCCGACATGCGCAAGGTGGCGTGGGACCGGGGCCCCGTGCGCCTGGGCCAGCACCGCAAGGACGACGGCACGCTGGTGCCCATGTGGCACGACTCCGAGGTGGCGGCCATGGCCTACGCCATCCAGAACATCCTGGCGCGCCGCATGGCCGACCCGGTGCAGCAGCAGCTGCCGCTGGATGAACCCGCGCCGTCCCCCGGCGCCGTGCCCCAGGCCATGGCCGGCAAGAAGTGCGGCGAATGCGGCGCCCATGCGGTGATCCGCAAGGACGGCTGCGACTACTGCACCCAGTGTGGCCACCTGGGCAGCTGTGGATGACCTCGCCGGCGCGCCCCGTCATCGCCGTGAAGCCCCTGGCCGGCAAGCCCTCCGCCGAGGCGCTGGCCCGCATGGACAAGCGCTGGCGCTGGCGCTACCTGGTGCTGGCGCCGCACCGGCTGGGCTTCTTCCTGGCCATGGTGGTGCTGGTGGCGTCGGGCGCATGGTGGGCGCTGGTGCAGGTGGCGCGCTCCACGGGCGGCTGGGGGCTGTACTACGCGATGTCGCCCACGCTGGTGCACGCGGCCGTGATGGCGTTCGGCTTCATCCCGCTGTTCTTCTCGGGCTTCCTGTTCACGGCCGGCCCCAAGTGGCTGGGGGTGGATTCCTTGCCCGCGCGCGCCCTGCGCCTGCCGCTGGCGGCGCAGGCGCTGGGCTGGCTGCTGTGGCTGGCGGGTGCGCACTGGCGCATCGGCGCGGCCCTGGCCGGGCTGGCGCTGGCCTGCGCGGGCCTGACGTGGATGACCGTGCTGTTCTGGGGCCGGGTGCGCCTGAGCCAGGCCGAGGACCAGCTCCATGCGCGCGCCATCGGTATCGCCTGCGTGGTGGGCTGCGCCAGCCTGGCGGCGCTGTGGCTCAGCCTGGCGGTGGGCACGCATGCGCTGGCCCGCGCCTGCATTTACACGGGGCTGTGGGGCTTCGTGGTGGTGGTCTACGTCACGGTGGCGCACCGCATGATCCCGTTCTTCACGTCGAGCGCCATGCCCATGGTGCGGGCCTGGCGCCCGTTCTGGGTGCTGTGGCTCATGCTCGCGGCGGCGGCCCTGCAGGTGCTGGCAACCTGGCTGGAGTGGGCCGGCGTGCCGTCCAGCGCGGCGGGGCCGGCCTGGATGGTGGTGCACGGCGCGCTGCAGCTCGCGGTGGGCGGCGTGCTGGTCTGGCTGGCGGGGGTGTGGGGGCTGGTGCAGAGCCTCAAGAACAAGCTGCTGGCCATGCTGCACATCGGCTTCGTGTGGCTGGGCCTGGCCTTCCTGCTCGGGGGGCTGTCGCAGTGGCTGGCCTGGGGCTTCGGCCTGGGCACGCTGGGGCTGGGCGCGCTGCACGCGCTCACCATGGGCTGCCTGGCCTCGCTGATGCTGGCCATGGTCACGCGCGTGTCGTGCGGCCACAGCGGCCGCGCGCTGGTGGCCGACCGCATCGCCTGGACGCTGTTCTGGCTGCTGCAGGCCGCCACGGTGCTGCGCATCGTGGCGGCGGTGCCGGGCGTGTTTGGCGTGGCCTGGGCCTGGCTGCTGCCTGCGGCGGCGTGCCTGTGGGCCGTGACCATGGGCATCTGGGGCGCCCGCCTGGGCGGCTGGTACGGCCGCCTGCGCGCCGACGGCCGCCCGGGCTGAAGCGCACCACACCGTAGAGGACCCATCCGCCATGGCCGTCATCCCCTGGCCCCTGAAACCCCAGGCCGCCCCGCCGGCGGCCGAGGATGCCGTCGCCGTGGCCGCGGCGGCGCTCATCCAGTCGCGCCAGACCATCCTGCCCAAGCGCCTGGGCGCGCCCGGCCCCAGTGCCAGCGAGCTGGGCCAGATCCTCGGCGCCGCCGCCCACGCGCCGGACCACGGCCAGCTGGTGCCCTGGCGCTTCGTGCTGGTGCCCGAGGCCGTGCGCGGCGCGCTGGCCGAGGTGTTCGCGCAGGCCCTGCGTGAGCGCGACGCCGGCGCCACGCCCGAGCAGGCCGCGCAGGCGCGCGAGAAGGCGCACCGGGCCCCGGTGCTGATGCTGGCCGTGGTGGACGCGCAGCGCGGCGACCCGGGCATCGGCCTGGCCGAGCGCCTGGTGTCCGCCGGCTGTGCGCTGCAGAACATGCTGCTCATGGCCACGGCGCAGGGCTACGGCTCGGCGCTCACCAGCGGCAAGGCGCTGCAGTCGCCCGCCTTGCGCGCGCTGTTCCGGCTGGCGGAGACGGAGCAGGCCGTGTGCTTCATCAGCATCGGCACGGTGCAGTCGCGCAAGGCCTTGCGCGCACGGCCCGCCGCCAGCACCTATGTCGGCACCCTCGACCCGGACCGGGGCGTGGTGCCCGGTTTCTGAATCCATTTCTTTTCTGCGAGCCCGACCTTTCCATGGACATCACCAGCTTCGACGACCTCCTGAACGCCGCGCGTGCGCAGCCCGAGCCCCAGCGCCTGCTCTTCGTCTTCGCCGCCGCCGAGCTGCCCGACGACGCCACCCCCGCCCAGCGCGCGCGCTTCGAGGCCGGGCAGGGCGGCGCGCTGGTGCCGCTGATGTGCGTGGACAAGACGCCGCAGGAGCTGCCCTCGTTCCGCGCCCTGGCCGAAGAGGCGCGCCAGTTCACCGCCCCGGGCCACGACTGGACGCTGGTGTTCGCGGCGGCGCTGTCCGGCACCCTGGACAAGGCGCCCACCAGCGCCGACGCCGAGGCGCCGCTGCAGCGCATGGTCGATGCCATCAAGGGCGGCCGGCACGGTGCCTACATCCCGTTCGACCGCGACGGGCAGCCTGTGCATTTCGGGTAGTCCCATGGCCGTCACCCTGCCCGGCTTCAACACGCCCGCCGTGGGCTTCGAGCAGCCCTTCGCCATGCTCGAAGCCTGCCACGAGCGCGTGCAGCGCACGCTGGCCCTGCTGCAGCGCCTGCGCGACCACGTGCAGGCGCTGCAGGGCGCGGCCGACGAACCCGCGCGCCAGGCCGCGCGCGACGTGCTGCGCTACTTCGACGTCGCCGCGCCGCTGCACCACGAGGACGAAGAGCTGCACGTGTTCCCCCTGCTGCTGGCCCGGGGCGCGCCCGACGTGGTGGCCCTGGTGCGGCGGCTGCAGCACGACCACGCATGCATGGCGGCCGACTGGGCCGCCGCGCGCCTGCCGCTGCTGGCCCTGGCCGAAGGGCGGCAGGCCACGTTCAGCGCGGCCGACGGCGCCGCGTTAGACCGTTTCGCCGCGCGCTACGACGGCCACATCGCGGGCGAGGAATCCATGGCCTACCCGGCCGCGCAGGCGCTGCTGCCGCCCGCCGAGCTCGCACCCATGGGCCGGGAAATGGCGGCGCGGCGCGGGGCGCCCGCTCCATTGCGCTCGTAGTGCTTCCTTATTGATAGCTGCTGGCGCTTGCTGGATAAGCGCTAGATGCCAATTTGGCTTGAAGTTCAGAAGGGCCCGCCCGCCGCGCGATACTGGCGGGTCGTATGCGTACTTATTTCCTGCCCGCCGCCCGCGTGGCGCTGACCCTGGCCGTGGCCTGGGCTGCCGCGGCCGCCTGCCTGGCGCTGAAGACCCCCTTGCCCTGGATGATCGGCCCGCTGCTGGCCACCTCGCTGCTGTCGATCGGCGGCGCGCCCACCGAGAGCTGGGGCCCGCTGCGCAATGCCGGGCAGTGGACCATCGGCGCGGCGCTGGGCCTGTACTTCACGCCGCAGGTGGTGGCGCTGATTGGCGGGCTCTGGTGGGCCATCGTGCTGGGCATTGCGTGGGCACTGGTGCTGGGCTGGCTGTTCGGCGCCTGGCTGTACCGGGTGCACGCGCCGCGCATGCACGGCGTGCCCGCGTCCATGCTGCGGGCTACCAGCTATTTCTCGGGCGCCATCGGCGCGGCGTCGGAGATGACGCTGCTGGCCGAACGCGAGAACGCCCGTACCGACCTCGTGGCCGCGAGCCACAGCCTGCGGCTGCTGATCGTGACGGTGAGCATTCCCTTCGCATTGCAGTGGAGCGGCCTGCACGGCCTGGACATCCTGCCGCCCACGGTGCGCGTGGTGGACGGGCCGGGCTTCGCGCTGCTGGCCGTACTGACCGGCGCGGGCGCGCTGCTCATGGACCGGCTGGGGCGCGCCAACCCGTGGTTCATGGGCGCGATGCTGGTGTCCATGGCGCTCACCATGGCGGGCGTGGGCCTCTCGGCCGTGCCGCAGGGGCTGGTGAATGCGGCGCAGCTGGTGATCGGCGTGAGCCTGGGCGTGCGTTTCCGGGCCGACTTCCTGCACACGGCGCCGCGCTGGCTGGCCTCGGTGGCCGTGGGCACGCTGGCGCTGATGGGGGTGTGCGCGCTGTTCGCGGCGCTGCTGGCCTGGGCGACGGGGCTGCCCTGGGTCACGCTGCTCCTGGGCACCTCGCCGGGCGGCATCACCGAGATGGCGATCACGGCCAAGGTGCTGCAGCTGGGCGTGCCGGTGGTGACGGCCTTCCAGGTGTGCCGGCTGATCGCGGTGCTGATGCTGGTGGATCCGCTCTACCGGCGGATCTATCCCGCAAGTCAGTGAACGACCACCGGGTTCTGCGCCAGGCCCGCGTAGCGGTCCAGGGCGTCTTCCACTTCTTCCTGGGTGGGCGTGTCGCGCTGCCAGGCCAGGATCTGCTCCTGGAACATCTCGGCCCAGGAACCGTCCAGGTACACCTCCTTGCCCGAGCGCTTGTCCACGATCTCGAAGCCATGGCGCGCAAGCTGGGGAACGGCGGGGGCGGTGTCGTGCAGGGCCTGGCTGCTGCCTTGCTGCTCCACGGCGTCGGGCAGCATGTGGACCACCACGAAGGATTCGGAGTCGTAGAGCATGTGCATGGTGTTCCCCTTGTCGATATAGATGTCAGATGACAGCGGGTCTCCAGAGTTCAAGACCGGCGGGTTTCGGACTCTGCTGCGTTGCAGTATTTCATGAAAAGCGGGCCGTGCCGGGTTTGCGGGGCTTTTGCGGCATTGTGACGTTTCGTTGCAACACTGGCGCCTACGGGGGGCCGCTGCTACGCAGCAGCAGGTCCGCGAAGTCGCCGTTGGCCTGGGTGATGCGGATGCGCACCGGCAGGTAGCCCAGGCCGGGCGCCACCCAGAGCTCGGCCTTCTGGTCGTAGTCCTTGCGCGGCAGGCGCTGCAGCTTGAGCGCGGGCGTGGGCCCGGTGGGCAGGTCCAGCGTCTCGGGGCCCTCGACGGTGAAGGTCCAGCGGTCGGCGGCGCGGGCGCTCACGGTGGTCAGCGTGAGCTGGGTGCCGGGCACGAAGCGGCCCGGGTCGGCGGCCAGCAGCGCGCCCAGCTGGATGAACACGCTCAGCCGGTCCTGCACGCCGGGGCCTGCGGCGGCGTCGGGCGTGTTGGCGCTGAAGGTGACGCGGCCCTTGGCGTAGTCGAAATGGGCTGCCTGCTCGCTGCGCGACTTGTCGGAAAAGCGCTCGGGCTGCAGGCCCTGGGCGGTGATGGCGCCGTTGCTGCGCTGCGCGCGCGAGCCCACGAGGAAGGCGCTGATCTCCTGGCGCGCCTCGTAGCGGCTGCCGTCGTGCTGCCACAGCAGCTCGGCGCGGGCGCTGTAGGCGAATTTCTTGGCCTGGCCGCTCACGTCGAACGCGAGCCGCGCGGGCGCAGGCAGGCGCACCGGCGGCGGCGCGGTGCTGGGCGTCTGGCCGCTGCCTGGCGGCGCGACGATGTCCACGCCCGCGCTGGCGCCGGGCGGCGGATCGGCGGGCGCCGAGGCCGTGGCGGCGGGGGGCGGCGCCGGCGGCTCGGAGGCTGGTGTGGCGGGCGCGCTGGCCACGGGTTCGGCGGCGCTGGCGGTGTCCGCGGCGCCGGGCGCTTCCGCCGGGGCGGCCTCGGGGCCGGCGGAGGCCACAAGGGGTTCTTCCGGGGCTTCAGGCGGCGGTGGTGGGGGGCCGGGCGGCGCTTTTTCCACTGGGCGGGGGCGCTTGGGCGGCGGCTTCCGGGCGGGTGGTGCCGGCGCTGGCGTGGCGACCGTGACCTGCTCCGCAGCGGGCGGAGGCGGCGGCGGCGCGGCGATGCTGCGCGTGCTGAACACCCGGCCCGCGGGCTGGGCCGGGCTTTCCCAGGCCAGCGGCACACCGTGCAGCACCAGCCAGTGCAGGGCCAGCACCAGGGCGGTGATGAGGATCAGGGCGCGCCGCGGCATCGATCAGGCAGCACTCGCTCAGCCGCTGCCCGCGCCCAGGTCGCTGGAGAGCTGGGCGGCAGCGGCGCGCAGCGGCGCGTCGATGGCGCCGCCCCACTCGGGATCGAAGGTGGCGATGGAGCCCAGCGTGGTGATGCCCAGCTCCAGGTGGCCGTCGGCGTCGAACACCGGTGCGCAGAAGGCCACGATGCCGGGCAGCAGCGTGTCCACCACGCGGGCGGCGCCGCGCTCGCGCACCTCGGCCAGCAGGGCCTTTACCTCGGCCATGCTGGCGGGCAGGTCGGTGCGGCGCATCTTGGCGGCGCGCGCCAGCTCGTCCTTGATCATCGGGGCCACCACCTCGGGCGCCATGTGGGCGGCGAAGCAGCGGCCCGTGGCGGACGAGAGCAGCGGCATCACGTCGCCCAGGCGCAGGTTGGCGGTCACGGCCTGGGGCGACTCCTCCCAGTGCACGATGGTCGGGCCGTGGTTGCCCCACACCGCCAGCGCCAGCGTGTGGCCGATGCCCTCCATGAGCGCGGGCATGCGCTCGCGCGCGATCCGCACGGCGTCGAGCCGGGCCAGCGAGGCCAGTCCCAGCTTGAGGGCGGCGGGGCCCAGGTCGTAGCGCGCGGTGCGGCTGTCCTGCGTGACCAGCGCCAGGCGCTGGAAGCTCACGAGGTAGCGGTGCGCCTTGGCCGCGCTCATGCCGGCCGAGGCCGCCACGTCCTTGAGCATCAGCGGCCCGCGCGCGCGCGCCAGCCCCTCCAGCAAGGCAAAACCGACCTCCACGGACTGAATACCTGCACGCTCTTTGTCCATGTGCAATAGAATTTGATGGTTTTGTTTAGTTAAATCAATTTACCCAAGCGTAATTATCGCTAGGGCGCACCCTCCAACCACCCTGAGACAAAGGTCCTGCCCCATGAAACTTGCTACCTACAAAGATGGTTCGCGTGACGGCCAACTGGTCGTCGTCTCCCGCGATCTGGGCACGGCCCATTATGCGACCGGCATCGCCAGCAAACTCCAGCAGGTGCTGGACGACTGGGGCTTCCTCTCGCCCCAGCTGCAGGACCTGTACGACCAGCTCAACAGCGGCCGCGCGCGCCACGCCTTCCCGTTCGACCCCGCCCAGTGCATGGCCCCGCTGCCGCGCGCCTACCAGTGGGCCGACGGCTCCGCCTACATCAACCACGTGGAGCTGGTGCGCAAGGCGCGCAACTCCGAGGTGCCCGAGAGCTTCTACACCGACCCGCTGATGTACCAGGGCGGCAGCGACGACTTCATCGGCCCCCGTGACGACGTGGTGGTGCCCAGCGAGGCCATGGGCATCGACTTCGAGTCCGAGATCGCCGTCATCACCGGCGACGTGAAGATGGGCGCGAGCCCCGAGCAGGCGCTGGACGGCATCCGCCTCGTGACCATCGTCAACGACGTGTCCCTGCGCAACCTGATCCCCGCCGAGCTGGCCAAGGGCTTCGGCTTCTTCCAGTCCAAGCCCGCCACCGCCTTCGGCCCCGTGGCCGTCACGCTGGACGAGCTGGGCGACGCCTGGGACCACGGCCGCGTGCACCTCACCGTGCAGTCCACCTGGAACGGCCGCAAGGTCGGCATGTGCGACGCCGGCCCGGAGATGACCTTCCACTTCGGCCAGCTTATCGCCCACGTGGCCAAGACGCGCAACGTGCGTGCCGGCTCCATCATCGGCAGCGGCACCGTGAGCAACAAGGGCGTGACGGACGCCAGCGGCCGCACCGAATGGCCCAAGGGCTATTCCTGCATCGCCGAGAAGCGCTGCATCGAGACCATCCAGGACGGCAAGCCCAGCACCGAATTCATGAAGTTCGGCGACACCATCCGCATCGAGGTCAAGGGCAAGGACGGCGCGAGCATCTTCGGCGCCATCGACCAAAGCATTGCAGCCCCGGTCTGATCAAGAAAATACAAACCAGAACAGGCTCCAGCGCTTGATGGGCAAGCGCGGGCAGCTATTCAATTCATAGTCAAGGAGACAACCATGGACCGCAGAACCCTTCTTTCCGCCCTGGCCGCCGCAGGCGCCGCATCCGCCGCCCCCTGGGCGCGCGCCCAGTCCAACTGGCCCGACCAGCCGCTGCGCTGGGTCGTGCCGTACCCGGCCGGGGGCGGCACCGACGTGCTGGCCCGCACCGTGGCCGAGGCCATGCGCCAGACCCTGGGCCAGCAGATCGTGGTGGACAACCGCCCCGGCGCCGCCACCAACATCGGCGGCCAGATGGTCGCCACGGCCAAGCCCGACGGCTACACCTTCATGTCGGCCGACAACGCCATCCTGGCCTACAACGAGCACCTGTTCTCCAAGCTGCCCTTCAGCCCCGAGAAGGACTTCACCTACGTGGGCGGCATCAGCCGCTTCCCGCTGGCGCTGGTCGTGAACCCGGCTTTCGAGGCCAAGACGGTCCAGGAATTCCTGGCCTACGCCCGCGCCAACCCCGGCAAGCTCAACTACGCATCGCCCGGCAACGGCTCGCCGCACCACCTGGCGATGGAGATGTTCAAGACCCGCACCAAGACCTTCCTCACCCACATCCCCTACCGCGGCGCCGCGCCCGCGCTGCAGGACGTGATGGGCGGCCAGGTGCCCTGCATGTTCCTGGACCTGGCGGCGGGCCTGCCCGTGATCACCTCGGGCAAGGTGCGCGCGCTGGCCATCGGCTCGGCCAAGCGCGTGGCGGCCCTGCCCGACGTGCCCACGCTGGCCGAGGCCGGCGTGCCCGACACCGAGGTGTTCGCGTTCCAGGGCATCCTCGCGCCCGCAGGCCTGCCCGCGGCCATCACCACGCGCCTGAACGCCGACCTGAACAAGGCCCTGGCCAACCCCGCCGTGGTCAAGCGCATGCAGGACTTCGGCATGGAAGCCCTGCCCGGCACGCCCGAGCAGTTCCGCACCATGGCGCGCGCGGAAGCCAAGCGCTGGGGCGAGATCATCAAGGCCGCCGGCGTCAAGCTGGACTGATGGAGCGGCGGCCCGTCACTCGGGCCGGATGTTCTGTTCACGCACCACCTGCGTGAACTGCTTGATCTCCCGCGCCACCAGCGCATCCAGTGCCGCGGGCGGCCCGCCGATGATGCGGCCGGCCTGCGTTTCGATGCGCGCCTTGGTGGCCGGGTCCTCCAGCGCCGTCAGGGTGGCGGCGTGCAGCTTCTGGACCACGGCATCGGGCGTGGCGCGCGGCACGAAGGTGCCGATCCACGTGTCCGACTCGTAGCCCGGCACCGCCTCGGCGACGGTGCCCACGTCCGGCAGCAGCGGCGAGCGCACGGTGGACGTGACCGCCAGCGCCTTGAGCTTGCCGGTGCGGATGTGGGGAATCGCCGCGCTCAGCGTCCCGATGACCACGGGCACCTGGTTGCCCACCACGTCGGCCACGGCCGGGCCCGCGCCGCGGTAGGGGATGTGCTCTAGCGGCAGCTTCGCCATGGACTGCAGCAGCCCGCCCGCCAGGTGCCCCGGCGAGCCCACGCCGCCCGAGGCGTACTGCCGGTACTTCGCATCCTTGCGCGCCAGCTCCATCCACTGCGCCAGGTTGCTCGCGGGCACCGAGGGGTGCACGGCGATGACCTGGGGTAGCGCGCCCACCAGCGTCACGCCGCGCAGGTCGCGCTCCGTGTCGAAGGGCAGCGAGGGGTACAGCGCCTGGTTGATGCTGTGCGAGGACACGGCGAACAGCACCGTGTAGCCGTCCGCCGGCGACTTGGCCACGTAGTCGGTGGCGATGGAGCCGCCCGCGCCCGTCCTGTTCTCCACGATGACCGTCTGGCCCAGCTTCTCGCCGAGCTTGGTGTGCAGCGAACGCGCGATGGTGTCGGAGCCGCCGCCCGCCGCGAAGGTGACGATCAGGCGCACGGGCTGGCGCTCCGGGAAATCCTTGGGTTGGGCGCCGGCCGGTGCGCCAAGGGAAAAAAGCGCCGCGAACGCGGCGGTGGCAAAGGTGGTGGCCCTGATGGTCTTCATGTGCATGTCTCCGTTGTGTTCCAGGGTGCCGGGCGGATCGCCTCCGGGAAGGGCAGCCGGCGGAATCCATGCTAGGCGCGGGGCAGCGTGCGGGCCAGTACGGAATCCTGCTACCGGTATAGCGGCGCGCGATGGCTTTGGCGGTCAGCCCTTCGCGGGTGCGGACATGCGTGCGCCGTCCCACTGGCGGCTGTGCACCAGCTGCTCCGCCACGTCGCGCACCACGGCGCGCACGCAGGCGGTGGCGGGCGACAGCGGGTTGAGCCGCGAATGCGCCAGCGAGGCGCCGCGCACAAGGCGCGGCTCGATCACCGTCTGCCGCAGCCACTGCGCCGCCGCGTGCCATGCCAGCGCGGAATGCGGCACCACCGTGCCCGCGCTGCCCTGGGCGACCATCGACAGCACGGTCTGGATGGAGCTGGCCTCGCCCCGGATGAGGGGCTGCACGCCCGCCTCGGCGAAGGCCTTGTCCACGATGCGGCGCAGCGTGGTGGCGTGGGTGGTCAGCATGAGCGGCACGGACGCCAGCGCCTGCAGCGACACGGCCTTGCCGCAGCGCAGCAGCGCGGCCTTGCGCGGCTGCACGAAGTACAGGTACTCGTCCACCAGCGGCGTCACCTCGATGCCGGGCATCACGGTGTCGTCCACCAGCACGCTCAGGTCCACGCGCTCGTTGATCAGCTGCGCGGCCAGGTAGGCGCTGGGGCTCTCGTGGATCTCCAGCGAGACGTGCGGGAACCGCTCCTCCAGCGCCGCGATGAGCGGCCCGACCAGCACCATGGCGATGCTGGACGGCAGCCCCAGCTTGACCCGCCCGTTGATCTCGCTGGCCGTGGCGCGCACGACGTTGCGCGTCTCGGAGGCGAGCTTGATGATGTGCTGCGCGTGCCGGTACAGGGCCAGCCCCGCGTCCGTGGGCGTGACGCCCTTGACGCTGCGCTGCAGCAGCTGCACGCCCAGTTCGTCCTCGAGCTGGGTCATCTGCTGGCTCAGCGCCGGCTGCACGATGTGCACCAGCGAGGCCGCGCGCGAGAGCGAGCCGCTATCGACGATAGCGACGAAGTAGCGGAGCTGGCGCAGTTCCATGCGGCGATGCTAGCGCGCAGCAGGCCGCTCAGCCATGCTGCGCCACCACGCCGCCGGCCAGCCAGCCGTCGATCACCGCCTGCGCGTAGCCCAACTCCTGCAGCACCTGCACCGTGTGCTGGCCGTACAGCGGCGGCGGCAGGCGCATGCTGCCCTCGCGCAGGCCGTCCATGCGCAGCGGGTTGCCCACCTGGCGCAGCGTGCCCAGCTCGGGGTGGCCGATGCTCTCCACCATCCGGCAGTGCTGCACCTGGGGGTCGGCGAACACGTCGTCCAGCCGGTTGATGGGGCCGGCGGGAATGCCCAGCGCCACCATGGCATCGGTCCATTCGGCGCGCGGGCGCAGCCGCAGGCGCTCTTCGAGCAGGGCCTTGAGCTCCATGCGGTGCTGCACGCGCGCGGCGTTGTTGGTGAAGCGCGCGTCCGTGGTCAGGTGCTCCAGGCCCAGCAGCCGCGCGAGCTTGAGCCACTGCTCCTGTGTGGCGCTGCCGATGTTGACGGGCCCGTCCTGCGTGTCGAACATGCCGTACGGCGCGATCACCGGGTGCACGTTGCCCACCGGCCCCGGCACGTCGCCCAGCGACAGGTAGCGCTGGCCCTGCACGCTCAGCAGGCTGACCAGGCTGGCGAGCAGCGAGGTCTCCACCTTCTGGCCCAGTCCCGTGGCCTGGCGGCGCACCACCGCGCCCAGGATGCCGATGGCCGTCCACATGCCCGAGGTCAGGTCGCCGATGGCCACGCCCACGCGCTGCGGGCCGGAATCGGGCGTGCCGGTGAAGCTCATGAAGCCCGAGAAACCCTGCGCGATCTGGTCGAACCCCGGCCACTGGCCGCGCGGCCCATCGCTGCCGAAGCCCGTGATGCTGCCCCAGATCAGGCCGGGGTTCTGCGCCTGCAGGTCTTCCTGCGCCATGCCCATCTCGGCCATCACGCCCGCGCGGAAGTTCTCCACCAGGATGTCGGACTTCAGGGCCATGGCGCGGATCAGCGCCAGCCCCTCGGGGTGGCGGAAGTTCACGGCCATGCTCTTCTTGTTGCGGTTGCCCGAGAGGTAGTACACGCTGGTGTCCTCGGCGAACGGGCCCCACTGGCGCACCATGTCGCCATGGGGCGCGGGCTCGATCTTGACGACCTCGGCGCCCAGGTCGCCCAGGATCATGGAACAGAACGGGCCCGACAGCGCGCGGGAAAGGTCGAGCACGCGCAGGCCCGCGAGGGGAAGCTCCGAAGGGGTCATGGAATGGGTCCTGATGGGTGGGGTTCTTGGGGTCAGCGGCCGGTGAACACCGGCGCCGTCTTGTCGAGAAAGGCGCGCACGCCGATGCGGTAGTCCTCGGTGTCGGCGAAGGCGTAGCTGGCCAGGCGCTCCGCGCGCGTGGCGGGCGACGGGTCGGCCGCGAGGCGCCGCAAGAGCCGCTTGTGCGCGCGCGTGGCCAGCGGGGCGCCCTCGGCGATGCGCTCGGCCGCCGCCAGCGCGTCCTGCTCGGCCAGGGCGTCGTCCACCACGCGGGTGAGCAGGCCCTTGGCCAGCGCTTCCTGCGCGCCGAGCATGCGGCCTTCGAACAGCAGCTCGGCGGCCACGGCCGGGCCGGCCAGGCGCACCAGCCACTGCATCTCGGCCAGCGCGAGCGAGAAGCCCAGCGTGCGGATCGGAATGCCCAGGCGCGCGCCGTGGCCCGCGATGCGCAGGTCGCACACCGACGCGATCTCCAGCCCGCCGCCCGCGCACGCGCCCTGGATCAGCGCCACCACCGGCACGGGGCAGCCGTGGATGGCCGTCAGCGCGCCCAGCACCGTGTGCTCGTGGAAGGCCGTGACCTGCTCGCGCGTGCTGCGCACCGTGGCGAACTCGCCGATGTCGGCGCCCGCCGCGAAGCCCTCGGTGCCCTGGCCGCGCACGACCACGCAGCGCAGCGCGGCGTCGGCGGCGAACGCCGTGAAGGCATCGCGCAGCGCGTCCCACATGGCCACGGTCAGCGCGTTGCGCTTGCCTTCGTTCGCGATGGTGACGGTGGCGACGTGGCCTTGCCGGTGAATGTCGATGCGGCCCGCCGGCGCGTGGTCCGGCCGGCTGTCCCTGCCTGGTGTGCTGCTGCTCATGGCGTGGATCGTAGGAAAGCGCGCCCGTGCCGAAAACTACCGAATTGCGATGCCGCTATAGGTATTTCCGATGGAGCCCCGGGCGCCGTGGCTGGCACCTGGGTTTCAAGCCAAAATGGCCTCCAGCGCTTGCTGGGCAAGAGCTGGCAGCTATTTTTATGATAGCTTTATTGGCTGGCAGCAGCGGGCGTGCCTGGCGCCACCTCCACCAGGCAGTCGTAGAACGTGGGTGCGGCCCCCAGGTCGGTCAGCGCCTGGCTGGTGAGTTCGTTCACGTTGGTGCCGTTCAGGCCGAACTTGCGCCACCAGATGCCCAGGCCGTTGACCACGCCGGGGCGGGCGCGCTCGCTCACGGCCGCATGGCATTCGTAGCTGCCGCGGTCGTTGAACACGCGCACCACGCTGCCGTCGGCGATGCCGCGCGGCGCGGCGTCCGCGGGGTGGATCTCCAGCACCGGCTCGCTCTCGATGCTGCGCAGGCTCTGAACGTTCACGAAGGTGGAGTTCAGGAAGTTGCGCGCCGGCGGCGAGATCATCGCCAGCGGGTAGGCGGCGGAGGTGCCCGGCGCCTCGTGGTTGGGCACGTAGTCGGGCAGCGGCGGGAGCCCCTGCGCCGCCAGGCGGGCGCTGTAGAACTCGCATTGGCCCGAGGGCGTGGGGAAGCCGCCATCTGCGAACGGCGCATCGGGGATGGCGAGCGGCGCGAAGCCCACCTCCAGCAACTGGTTGAAGTCCACCTGCTCGCCATAGGCCTGGCGGCACAGCGCCTCGTCGCTGTCGGCGAAGCAGGACTCGGTGAAGCCCATGCGCGCCGCCAGGTCGCGGAAGATGCGCGCATTGCTGCGCGCCTCGCCCAGCGGGGCGATGGCGGGGCGGTTGAGCAGCACGTCGGTGTGGCCGTAGGCCAGGTGCACGTCCCAGTGCTCCAGCTGCGTGGTGGCGGGCAGGATGTAGTCGGCGTAGTCGGCCGTGTCGGTGCGGAAGTGCTCCAGCACCACGGTGAACAGGTCTGCGCGCGCGAAGCCCCGCACCACCTTGGCGGAGTCGGGCGCCACGGCCACGGGGTTGCTGTTGTAGACCACGACGGCCTCCACCTTCGGGCCGAAGGCGGGCGAGGTGTTCCGGAGCAGGTCGTCGCCGATGGTCACCATGTTGATGGTGCGCGGCGTAGCGCCGCCGGGAATCAGGTCGGGCCGCTGCAGCACGGCGCGCTGCACGGGGAACTGGCCCGAGCTGGAGAACAGCACGCCGCCCGCGCGGTGCCGCCAGGCGCCCGTGAGCGCCGGCAGGCACACGATGGCGCGCGTGGCATTGCCGCCGCCGTGCGTGCGCTGCATGCCGTAGTTCAGGCGGATGGCGGCGGGCTGGGTGGTGCCGTAGTCGCGCGCCAGCTGGCGGATCTGGTCGGCCGGGATGCCACAGACGGCAGCGGCGCGCTCGGGCGGCCACTGCAGGGCGCGCTCGCGCAGGCCCTCCCAGCCGATGGTGTGGCGGGCGATGTAGTCGTGGTCCAGCCAGTCGTGCGCGATCAGCTCGTGCATCAGCGCCAGCGCCAGGGCGGCGTCGGTGCCGGGCAGGATCTGCAGGTGCTCCTGGCACTTGTCGGCCGTCTCGGTCTTGCGCGGGTCGATGCACACCAGCCTGGCGCCGTTGCGCTTGGCCTGCTGCGCATAGCGCCAGAAGTGCAGGTTGCTGCCGATGGAGTTGCTGCCCCAGATGAGGATGAGCTTGGCCTCGGCGAAGAACTCCACCTTCATGCCCACCTTGGCGCCCAGGGTGTACATCAGCCCCTCGCCGCCGGCGGTGGAGCAGATGGTGCGGCCCAGGAACGAGGCGCCCAGGCGGTGGAAGAAGCGCCGGTCCATGCTCTCGCCCTGCACCAGGCCCATGGTGCCCGCGTAGCTGTAGGGCAGGACGGCCTGGGGTGCGCGCGCGGCGATCTCGCCCAGGCGCCGCGCGATGTCGTCCAGGGCCTCGTCCCAGCTGACTGGGGTGAACTGGCCGCTGCCCTTGGGACCGCTGCGCTTGAGCGGCGTGAGGATGCGGTCCGGGTGGTTGGTGCGCTCGGCGTATTTCGACACCTTGGCGCACAGCACGCCGTCGGTGTGGGGGTGGGCCGGGTTGCCTTGCACGCGGATGGCGACGCCGTCCTCCACGGTGGTCAGCAGCGCGCAGGTGTCGGGGCAGTCGTGCGGGCAGGCGCCGCGCACGGTGGCGCGGGCCGGGGCCCGTGGGAGCGGATCGGGGGCATTCATCGGGGGTGGGCTTCTTGGCGGAACCCCCGCAGCTTACGGCATCCTCAATCCACGCGCAGGACCAGGGCCGCTCCCATGTCGCCCGCCGCGCAGCCGGTGAACAGGCCCACGCCGCCGCCCTGCTGGCGCAGCGCCTGCACCAGCTCGGCAATGGCGCGCAGCCCGGTCGGCGCCTGGGGGTGGCCGTAGATCAGGCTGCACCCCAGCGGGTTCATCCTCTCCAGCGGGAAACCCGTGGCGCGGTGGAACCAGAGGTCGTTGACGGCGAAGGGGTTGTGCGTGGTGACCACCTTCACCTCGCCCATGGCCAGCCCGGCACTCTGCAGTGCGCGCTCGGCCGCGAGCGCGGGCGCCATGGGCATGCGGCCCTTCTCGGCGCGCGCGGAGCCGATGGCGAGCAACTGCACCACGCCCTCGCCCCCGGCCAGGCGCCGCGCCGCCTCGCGGCCCGTGACCACCGCGCCGGCGCTGCCGTCGGCCGGGTGCGTCTGCGCGCCGGGCGTCACCACGCCGCCGGGCAGCGCGGGCTTGAGGCGGGCCAGGCCCTCGGCGCTGTAGTCGGCCACGCCCTCGTCGGCGTCGAGCACGAGGCTGCCCTTGCGCTGCTCGATGACGATGGGCTGCAGGTAGCGCTTTTGCGCCGCCCTGTCGCCGCGCAGGGCGTCCAGGTACTGGGCGTGGCGCAGCAGCGTGACCTGGTCGCACTGCGCGCGCGTGAAGCCGGCGTCGCGCGCCGTGGCCTCGGCCGTGTGCACCATCGACTCGCCCGTCCACGGGTCGGCCGCGAAGGCCTCCAGCACCCAGTGTTCGGTGGCCGGGCTGCCGCCCATGCCGCCGCTTAGCGGGTAGACCAGCAGCGGGCCGTTGCTGGTGCGGTCGGCCGTCACGACGAGCTGCGTGGCGCCGCCCGAGAGCGCGCTGGCCGAGGCCGCCGTGGCCAGGCAGGCCACCGCCGTGGCGCAGGCCTGGGCCACGAGCGGCCCGCCGACCTGCGCCAGGCCCAGGCGCGCGGCCACCCACGGCGGCGCGTAGAAGCTGTGCGGCTGCGGCACGGTGCTGCCGAAGACGAGCTGCTCCACCTCGGCCGCGGCGTCGAAGCCGCGCGCGGCGAGTGCGTCGCGCGTGACCTGCACCGCGAGGTCGAGGCTGGAGACGTCGGCCGCGCGGCCCTGCCAGCGGATGAAGGGCGAGGACCAGAGCAGTGGCGCGGGGATGAAGGCGTTGTCGAGTTGCATGGGGCGCGGTGTGCCTCAGAGGTGGATGACGCGCGGGCCGGGGGCGCCCGCATGGAGCAGCGCCACGGCGTCGGCGCGCCGCGCGATCACGGCGCGCTGGTTGATGTAGCCCTTGTCGGTGATCTCGCCGGCGTCGGCGCTGGGCGGCTCGTCCATCAGCAGGGCGCGCGTGGGCGTCTGCGAGGAGCCCAGCCCGGCGCCGCGCAGGGCATGCAGCCCCTGGCGCACGTGCTCGGCCAGCTCCGCGGCGGGCAGCGCCTTGGCCTGGGGGGTGGGAAAGACCAGCAGGCCGATCTCCGCCTGCCCGTGGCCGGTGACCACCACGTCGGCCACGTGCGGCGCGAGCGCCGTCACGGCGCGCACGCGCAGCGTGCCCACCGACACCCAGGTGCCCGTGGTGAGCTTGAAGTCCTCGGCCACGCGGCCGTCGAAGGCCACGCCGCTGCACGGGTCGGCGTCGTCCACCAGGCGGCCGGCATCGCCGATCAGGTAGTAGCCCTCGTCGTCGAAGGCCTTGGCGGTGAGCTCGGGTGCGTTGCGGTAGGTGCTGAACACGTTGGGCCCGCGCACGCGCAGTTCGAGCTTGCTGCCGTTGGGCACGAACTTGAGCTCCGCCCCGGGCAGCGGCAGGCCGATGCAGCCCGCGCGCGCGATGGACCAGTGCACCGAGGTCACGGCCGGCGCGGTCTCGGTCGCGCCCCAGGCCGAGGTGAACCAGACCGGGTGCCCGCGCACCGTGCGCGCCACGGCCTCCAGCCGCTCCCACAGGCTCTGCGGCAGCGCGGCGCCGGCGTAGAACACGGCTTCGAGGCGCTCGAACACGTCGTGCGCGGCGGCCGGGTCCTGCTCCAGGTAGGGCAGCAGCATGTCGAAGCCGCGCGGCACGTTGAAGTACACGTTGGGCCGCACCTCGCGCAGGTTGCGCAGGGTTTTCTCCACCAGGCCCGGCACGGGCCGCCCTTCGTCGATGTAGAGGCTGCCGCCGTGCGCCAGCACCATGTTGAAGTTGTGGTTGGCGCCGAAGGTGTGGCTCCAGGGCAGCCATTCGAGCAGCACCAGCTTGTGCCGGCCGAGGAAGGGCCAGACCTGCGCGATCTGCTGCTGGTTGGCGCAGAGCATGCGGTGCGTGTTGACCACGACCTTGGGCACGCCGGTGGAGCCGCTGGTCAGCAGGTACTTGGCTTCAGTGTCCGGCGTGATGGCGGCGAATGCACGGGCCACGGCCGGCGTCTCGCTGGCGTCGAGCAGGGTGGAAAAGGGCAGGGCGCCGGGCAACTCGCCGGCGCCTTCGCTCAGCACGCGCACGGCCGTGCCGCGCCAGCCGGCCATTGCCCGGCCATAGGTGGCGGCGTCGCTGGCATAGACCAGCGCGGGGCCGAGCTGGTCGAGGATGGCGTGGATCTTGGCGTGGTCCTGGCTCAGCCGGCAGTAGGCGCTGGAGACGGTGCAGATGGGCCGGCCCACGTGCATGGCGGCCAGCGCCAGCAGCGCGTGGTCGACCGCGTTGTCCGAGAGCACCACCACCGGCCCCGGCGGCAGGCCGAGGTCGAGCAGGCCCTGCGCCACGGCGCCGACGAGCTCGCGCGTTTGCCGGTAGCCGAGGCGGCGCCAGCCGGCGCCGGCGCGCTCGGCCAGGAACAGTGCTTCGGGCGTGGCCCGGGCCCAGTGCTCCAGCCAGTCGCCGATGCAGCGCGCCGGGGGCGCGAGCGGCTCCGGGTGGCGCAGCACGAAGCCGCCGCCTGGAAGGTCTTCGCGCAGCGTGCGCGGGGGCGCGAGGGCGTGCTCGTCGCCGAAGAGGTGGACGGCCGCCATCACGATTCCGCGGTGAAGCCGATCTTCTTGACCAGCGGGCCCCAGCGCTCGTATTCCGCCTTTTGCGAGGCCGCCATCTCCTCGGGCGTCGAGCCCTGGGCGATCAGGCCGACCACGGCCAGGCTGTCGATGACCACCTTCTCCTTGATGGCCGCGTTGATCGCCGCGTTGGCCGCGGCCAGCACCGGCGCGGGCGTGCGCGCGGGGGCGTAGAAGCCGAACCACTCCTCGGTCGTCAGTTCCGGGAACCCCTGCTCGGCGAAGGTCGCCACCTCGGGCGAGAACGGCGAGCGCTGGCGGCCCGAAGTAGCGATCAGACGCAGCTTGCCGGCCTTGTGGTTGGCGATGAAGTCCCCGCTGGGCGTGACCATCGACGCGATCTGCCCGCCCACCACGTCGGTCACGCCGGGCACGGAGCCGCGGTAGGGCACGTGCTTGAGCTCCACGCCGTTGTTCAGTCCCAGCAGCGCGCCGATGAAGTGCGGCGTGGAGCCCGCGGCGGGCGAGCCGTAGCTCGCGTCCTTGGGGTTGGCCTTGGCCCAGGCCAGGTAGTCCTTGACCGTCTTCACGCTGGCCGGCACCAGCGGCCCGACCGCTAGGCCGTGGTGCATGACGGCGCCGATGGACACCGGCACGAAGTCCTTGAACGGGTCATAGCTGAGCCGGCTGTAGATGTGCGGGTAGATCGAGGTGCACGAGAACGGCGAGACCGCGAGCACGCTGCCGTCGGCCGGCGAGGCCTTGAGCGATTCGAGCGCGATGCGCCCGCCCGCGCCGGGCTTGTTCTCGACCACGCCGGGGTTGCGGGTGTAGGCCGAGCCCGCCAGCTTCTCGCCGGCACGGCGCGCCACGCTGTCGCCGGCGCTGCCGGCCGGGAAGCCGTAGTAGATCTTGACCTGCTCGACGGCCTGCGCGCGCGCGGCCCGGGGCGCGAGCGCACCCAGGCCCGCCAGCGCTGCGCTGGCGCCGAAGGCCTGGACGAATGAACGACGCTGAATCATGGTTTGTCTCCTGGTTCCGGTTGGGGGGAATGGGATGGCGGCAAGCTCACCCGGGCGGCGCGGCCTTCCAGGAAGTCGCGCACGCGCTGCCGGGCATCCGGCGCGCTCTGGGTCACGGCGGTCATCAGCGCCTCGGTCAGGTAGCCGTGGTCGGCGGCCTGCTCCGCGATGCGCGGCAGCGCCTGGGTGATGGCGTAGTTGGACAGCGGGGCGTTGCCGATCACGCGCTCGGCCAGTTCCATGGCGCGCTGGAATGCCGCGCCCGGCGGCACGAGGTACTGCGCGAAGCCCGCGCGCTCGCCCTCGGCGGCGCCGTAGACGCGGCCAGTGAGCATCATGTCCGTCATGCGCGCGGCGCCGATCAGCTTCGGGATGCGCACCGATCCGCCGCCGCCCACGAAGATGCCGCGGGCGCCCTCGGGCAGGGCGTAGTAGGCGGTTTCGTCGGCCACGCGCACGTGGCAGGCGGCGGCCAGCTCCAGCCCGCCGCCCACCACGGCGCCGTGCAGCGCCGCGATCACCGGCGCGGACCCGTACTGGATGGCGTCGAGCGCCTGGTGCCACATGCGCGAGTGCAGCAGGCCCTGGCCCGGATCGCGCTCGCGCAGCTCGCCGAGGTCCAGGCCGGCGCAGAAGTGTTCGCCGCGCGCGCACAGCACCACGGCGCGCACGCTGGCGGGCAGCGATTCGAAGGCGCGGCGCAGTTCGAGCACGAGGCCGTCGCTGAGCGCATTGCGCTTGTCCGGGCGGTTCAGCCGCAGCACGGCGATCGGGCCTTGCACGTCGGCATCCAGGAGTTCGTGGGGCATTCTCGGTCCAGTCATTCCATACACATGTGTATGTGTATGGAATGTACAGAGGCCCTGAGCGCGGCAGAAATGGGGTTTTCCCTTGATCCGCCTCAAGCGCCAAGGGAGAGCTAACCGCCGGCTATGATGGAAACATGCCTGCCGAAAGCACCAAGAAGCCCCGAAACCGTACGGAAGTGTCTGGATCTTCCGAGGCCCGCACGCAGCTCGGCCCGGCCGACTGGATCACCGCCGCCACCGAACTGCTGGTCCACAAGAGCATCGATGCGGTGCGGGTGGATGTGCTGGCCAAGCAGCTGCAGGTGACGCGCGGCAGCTTCTACTGGCATTTCGCGGACCGCGACGACCTGCTGGCGCGTGTGCTCGTGGACTGGAAGGAGGCGCAGACCGAGCAGATCATCGCCCGCTATCGCAAGCAGGGCGTGAAGGCGCAGGCGCTGATTACCGAGCTCGTGGAGCTGCCGTTCCACGGCCGCGCGGCCATGCAGGGGGCGTCGGTGGAGCTGGCCATCCGCGCCTGGGCGCGGCGGGACGACGCGGCCCGCGCCGTGGTGGACGCGGTGGATGCGCAGCGCCTCGTGTACATCGAGGAATGCTTCGCCTCGCTCGGCTTCGCGCCCAAGTCCGCGCGGGCGCGGGCCTTCATGCTGTACTGCTACATGCAGTCGGAATCGCTGTTCCGCAACCAGGGGTCGAGCGCCGACAAGGCGGAGCGCCGGCGCTTCGTCGCCCGCATGCTGATGGCCGAAGAAGGGCCTGCGGCGGGCGGCTGAAGCGCCGCGCCGGCCGGGTCAGCCCAGCGCGCGCGTGCGCGCCAGCCCCTGCATGAAGGCCTCGCAGCGCGCGAGTTGCTCCAGGCTCACGTACTCGTCGGGCTGGTGCGCCTGCCGGATGCTGCCGGGGCCGCAGACCACGGTGGAGATGCCGGCGTTCTTGAACAGGCCCGCCTCGGTGCCGAAGGCCACGAGCGTGGTGCCTTGTTCGCCCGCAAGCTGCTGCGCCAGGCGCGTCACGGGGTCGTCCCGGCTGCCCAGGAAGCTCGGGATCTCGCAGATGGTCTCGAAGTCGAAGCCCGCGGCGGGCGCCACCTTCTTCATGGCGGGCTCCAGCGACTTCGCGTAGGCCACCACCTCGGCCTGCATCTGCGCGGCGTTGGCCGTCGGCAGGTCGCGGAACTCGTAGCGGAACTCCGCGTCGCGCGGCACCACGTTGTCGGCGATGCCGCCGTGGAACTGGCCCACGCTGGCGGTGGAGAAGGGCACGTCGAAGCCCTCGTAGCGCGGCTCCTCGCGCTCGAAGCCCTCGGCCATGTCGCGCACGCGGCCCACCACGCGCGCCGCCATCTCGATGGCGTTGACCGAATGCGGCGTGAGCGAGGAATGCGCCTCCTTGCCGCGCACGCAGCACTTGTAGCGGTACACGCCCTTGTGCGCGATGGCGGGCACCATGCTCGTGGGTTCGCCCACGATGCAGGCCAGGGGCTGGATGTTCGCGTCGCGCAGGTCGGCGATGAGCTCCTTCACGCCGAAGCAGCCGATCTCTTCCTCGTAGCTGAAGGCGTAGTGGATGGCGAAGGGCGCATCGCTGTTCAGGAACTGCTCGGCCTGCGACACGGCGATGCCGATGAAGGCCTTCATGTCCGCGCTGCCCCGGCCGTACAGGTTGCCGTCCTTCACGAGGGCGCTGAGCGGGTCCATGATCCATGCCTGCCCGTCCCAGGGCACGGTGTCGGTGTGGCCCGAGAGGATGATGCCCGCGGGCTTGCCCTCGCCCAGCGTGGCGAAGAGGTTGGCCTTGGTCTTGTCCTCGTTGAAGGTCAGGCGGCTCGGCACGCCCAGCCGGGCGAGGTGGTCGCGGATGAAATGGATCAGCTCCAGGTTGGAGCGGTCGCTGACGGTGTTCATGCGCACCAGGGTCTGCGCGAGTTCGAGGGCGTGTGGGGATGGCGTCATGTTGCGGTGCAAATAAACCCCCGATGGCGTCGGGTAGGCCAGCGGGCTAGACTGCTGGGATCGTAAGGATACATATCATGAACGTTATCGACTCCATCGTCACCCAGGCCGCCAGTATTGCAGCGGTGCGCCGGGACATTCACGCCCACCCCGAGCTGTGCTTCGAGGAAGTGCGCACCGCCGACGTGGTGGCGGCCAAGCTCACCGAGTGGGGCATTCCCATCCACCGGGGCCTGGGCAAGACCGGCGTGGTGGGCATCGTCAAGGGGCGCGATGGCGGCGCCTGCGGCCGGGCCATCGGCCTGCGCGCGGACATCGACGCCTTGCCCATGCAGGAGTTCAACACCTTCGCCCACGCCAGCAAGCACCAGGGCAAGATGCACGCCTGCGGCCACGACGGGCACACCGCCATGCTGCTGGCGGCGGCGCAGCACTTCGCCAAGCACCGCAACTTCGACGGCACGGTGTACCTGATCTTCCAGCCGGCCGAAGAGGGCGGCGGCGGCGCGCGCGTGATGATCGAGGACGGCCTGTTCGAGCAGTTCCCCATGCAGGCCGTGTTCGGCATGCACAACTGGCCCGGCATGCCCGTGGGCACCTTCGCCGTGAGCCCCGGCCCGGTGATGGCCTCCACCAGCGAATTCAAGATCACCATCCGCGGCAAGGGCGGCCACGCTGCCCTGCCGCACACCGGCATCGACCCGGTGCCGATTGCCTGCGGCATGGTGCAGGCCTTCCAGACCGTCATCAGCCGCAACAAGAAGCCCGTGGATGCGGGCGTGGTCTCGGTCACCATGGTGCACGCGGGCGAGGCCACCAACGTGGTGCCCGACTTCTGCGAACTGCAGGGCACCGTGCGGACCTTCACCACCGAGGTGACCGACCTGATCGAAAAGCGCATGCGCCAGATCGCCGAGCACCACTGCGCGGCGCACGACGCCACCTGCGAGTTCGAGTTCGTGCGCAACTACCCGCCCACCGTCAACTCGCCCGCCGAGGCGGAGTTCGCCCGCCAGGTCATGGCCGGCATCGTGGGCGAGGAGCGCGTGGTGGTCCAGGAGCCCACCATGGGCGCAGAGGACTTCGCCTACATGCTGCAGGCCAAGCCGGGCGCGTACTGCTTCATCGCCAACGGCGACGGCGCGCACCGCGAGATGGGCCACGGCGGCGGCCCCTGCATGCTGCACAACCCGAGCTACGACTTCAACGACGACCTGATCCCGCTGGGCGCGACCTACTGGGTCAAGCTGGCCGAGGAATGGCTGGCGCAACCCACGCAGAAACCCGCCGCGCAGGAGCAGGCGGCATGATCGGCGTCGTCGAAGCCTTCTCCCCGAGCTACGCCCGGGCGCGCACGCAGTTCCTCGAAGCTGCCGCGGCGGCGGACCTTGCCATCGAATCGCACGCCCACCCGCTCCAGGGCCGTGATGGCGAAGACCTCGCCATGGACGTGGCGCGCGACGGCCCCGCCGATGCCGACAGGCTGCTCATCGTGAGCAGCGCCTGCCACGGCGTGGAGGGCTACTGCGGCAGCGGCGTGCAGGTGTTCGCGCTGCGCGACCAGGAATGGCGGGACAAGGCCCGCGCGGCCGGCGTGGCCGTGCTCTACATCCACGCGCTCAACCCCTACGGCTTCTCGCACATCCGCCGCGTGACGCACGAGAACGTGGACCTGAACCGCAACTTCCAGGACTTCAGCCGTCCCCTGCCCGTGAACGAGGCCTACCGCGAGGTCCACCCCCTGCTGCTGCCCGAACAGTGGCCGCCGCCGCCCGAGAACGCCCAGGCCGTGGCCGCCTTCATCGCCGAGCGCGGCGAGGCCGCCTGGCAGGCCGCTATCTCGCGCGGGCAGCACGAGTTTCCCGACGGCCTGTTCTTCGGCGGCACCGCGCCCACCTGGAGCAACCGCACCCTGCGCCCGGTGCTGCGCGCGCACGGCGCCAAGGCCTCGCGCATCGCATGGATCGACCTGCACACGGGCCTGGGCCCCAGCGGCCATGGCGAGCGCATCTACGCCGGCCGCGACGACGATGCCGCCGTGGCGCGCGCGCGCGACTGGTGGGCGGGCGGCGGCGCGACGCCGGTCACCTCCATCTACGACGGCTCGTCCACCTCGGCCTTCCTCACCGGCCTGATGTGGAGCGCCATCTACGACGAATGCCCGCACGCCGAGTACACCGGCATCGCCATGGAGTACGGCACCGTGCCGGTGCTGGAGGTGATGCAGGCGCTGCGCGCCGAGCAATGGCTCAATCTGCACCCCGGCGCGCCGGCCGACCTAGCCGCACGGATCAAGGCGCAGATGCTGGCGGCGTTCTACACCGACACCGACGCCTGGAAGGGCCAGATCATCAGCCAGGCGCGGCAGTCGCTGTTCCAGGCGGTGGACGGGCTGAGCCGGTAAGGAATATCAGCAAAATCGGCCTCCAGCGCCTATCTGGAAAGCGCTAGCAGCTATCAAAAGAAGAGTGAACCGCCCCGCCGAAAGGCCGGGCGGTTTTTCATTCATTCACCCCATGGAAGCATGAGCGTGAGCAGCGAAAGCTGCTCGAACTCTGGAGCGAACGCGTCGATGATCTGCTGCGGCTCGGGGCACAGCGTGGTGTCGGTGATCACGCCGAACTGCACGCCGCCGCCGTAGCTCAGGATGGACACGCCCAGCCCGATGTCGCCCGACTGCGGCACCCAGAACATGCACTGCGTCACGCGCGCGCCGCACAGCGTGAGCTGCTCGCGCGGGCCGGGCACGTTGGTCATCACGGCCGTGGTCTTGCGGCCGAAGAGGTTGAGCAGCGCGTCCTGCGCGGGCTTGATCATCAGGCCCGCCACCGCCAGCATGGCGAACGCCAGGATGGGCTGCGTGCTGCCCTTGAGCGCGCTCATGCGGCGGCGCACCTCGTACACGCGCTCCACCGGGTTGGCCACGCCGATGGGCAGCACCAGCGGCACCAGGCCGAAACGGTTGCCCAGCTTCCAGGCCTCCTCCATGGGGCGCAGGTTCACGGGGATCATGGCGCGGATCTCCTGGCCCGTGGGGTCGTCGCCCTGGCTGCGCAGGTAGCCGCCGATGGCGCCCGCCACGCACGACAGCAGCACGTCGTTGATGGAGCAGTTGAGCGCGCGGCCGATGGCCTTGACCTCCTCCAGCGGAATCGGCGGGCACCAGGCCACGCGCTTGGCCTGGCCGGGCTGGCCCTTCAGGCGCGTGGGCGAGTCGTCGGGCATCAGCGCCAGCGCGGCCGCGTCGCTCACGAGCTGGTAGGCCACGCGCGCCATGTCCATGGTGCCCGACAGGCCGGTCTGCATGATCTTCTCGGGGTCGCCCAGCATCTGCAGCGACTTGGCGGCGCCGTCGCCGGCCAGGTCCAGCGCCTTCACGGTGAGGCCGGTGAAGGGCTTGATGAGCGCGTCGGCGATCCAGTCCTCGGCGCTGGCGGCCTGCTCCCGGCGGCGGCGCTTGGGCGGCTCGGCGCCGCCGTCCACCAGCGACATGGTGACGGAGATCAGCGCGATGCCGTCGGCGATGCAGTGGTGGATGCGCACGACCAGCGCGCTGCCCTGCTGCCCGTCGTCGCCCGTGAAGTCCTCAATCAGGTGCATCTGCCACAGCGGGCGGCGCGGGTCCAGCGGCTGCATGGCGAGCTCGCCCACGCGGTCCTGCAGGGCGCGCTGCATGCTCTGGCCCTGGCGGCGCGGCAGCTTCTCGCGCAGCACGTGGGCCGCGATGTCGAACTGGCGGTCCTCCACCCAGGTGGCGCCGGCCGCGTCCTCCACCACGCGCTGGCGAAAGCGCGGGTACTGCAGCAGGCGCTGCTGCACGCGCTCGCACAGGGCCTCCCAGCCGATGCCGGGCGTCAGCGTCCACACGCCGTTGATCATCATCAGGTTGCTGGTCGAATCCATGCGCAGCCAGGCCGTATCGACCTTGGTCATGCGCTCGCCCGAGAGGCCGAGCATGCCGCTGGCGGCGCGGCGCACGTTCTTCTGCACCACGGTGGCCGCCTTGCGGGCGGCGGGCGGCAGGGCCTGGGCGGCGCGGCGCGCCACGGCGGGGGCCTGCGCGCGGGCCTTGCGCAGGGGGCCCTGAAGGATGTCGGCGCGGGCGGAGCTCGGAGCGGTCGTGCGGGTCACCATCGGATGTACACCTGTTGTTCGTGCTTGTTTTGGGGGCTTGCCTCTATGGATCGAGGGGCCAGGGGCCGCACTCTACCCGTAAGATACAACGCAGCAATCCCTTGCCGACACCGTTCTTTCCCGACCCCATCCCATTCCATCAAGGAGCAACCGACATGGCCGACCTGAACGCCACCTTCGAAGCCGCCGTGGCCAATTCCAAGAACCTCAGCGAGCGCCCCGACAACGCCACGCTGCTCAAGATCTACGCGCTGTACAAGCAGGCCACCGCCGGCGACAACACCGAGAAGAAGCCCAGCTTCTCCGACATGGTGGGCCGCGCCAAGTGGGACGCCTGGAACAACCTCAAGGGCACCGAGGCCGACGCCGCCAAGCAGCAGTACATCGACCTGATCGCTTCGCTGAGCTGAGCTGAGCGAGCCCTGCCCCCCAAGGGCACAAACAAGGAAGGCGGCCCTGGAGGCCGCCTTTTTTTGCGTGGTGGGCAAACCGGCAGTTCTCCCTGGCATTTCGCCAGGCCGGCCCGCGCCATGCGGCAGTCTGGACGGTTCCCATTGCCGCGCCGCTCCGGGACACTGGTTCCATTCCCTTGGGAGACAAGTGCCATGCAGACACCACCACATGCCCCCGCCTTTTCCACCCGCTACCTCAGCGCCCCCGACGTGATCGAGCTGGTGCGGCGCCTGGGCATCGAGCACTGCCTGCGCGGCATCGCCGGCAACCTCCAGGCGGACTTCCTGCGCTGGGAGTCCTTCGACAAGACGGCGCGCACGGCCAGCCACTCGCGCGACGGCGTGATCGAGCTCATGCCCATCGCCGATGCGGCGATCTACGCCTTCAAGTACGTCAACGGCCACCCGCGCAACATCCACCGGGGGCTGCCGACGGTGATGGCCTTCGGCGTGCTGGCCGACGTGGCCACGGGCGCGCCGGTGCTGCTCAGCGAACTCACCCTCACCACCGCGCTGCGCACCGCCGCCATGTCGGCCGTGGCCGCACGCGCGCTGGCGCGGCCGGGCAGCCGCACCATGGCGCTCATCGGCAACGGCGCGCAAAGCGAGTTCCAGGCGCTGGCCTTCCACCACCTGCTGGGCATCGACACGCTGCGGCTGTTCGACACCGATGCCGCCGCCACCGCCAAGCTGCAGGCCAACCTGCGCGGCACGGGGCTGGCCGCCGTGGCCTGCGCCAGCGCGGCCGAGGCGGTGCGCGGCGCCGACATCGTGACCACCGCGACGGCCGACAAGGCCCGCGCCACCATCGTCACGCCTGGCATGCTGGCCCCCGGCATGCACCTCAACGCGGTGGGCGGCGACTGCCCGGGCAAGACGGAGCTGCATGCCGACGTGCTGCGCCAGGCCGCGGTGTTCGTGGAATACGCCCCGCAGACGCGCATCGAGGGCGACATCCAGCAACTGCCCGGGGACTTCCCGGTGACCGAGCTGTGGGAGGTGCTGGCGGGCCGGCGCCCGGGCCGCACCGGCGATGCGCAGGTGACGGTGTTCGACTCCGTCGGCTTCGCGCTGGAGGACTTCTCGGCCCTGCGCTTCCTGCGCGACGCGGCGGAACGGCTGGGCATCGGCCAGCCCATCGCGCTGATTCCGCAGCCGGCGGACCCCAAGGACCTGTTCGGCATGCTGCGGGCGGCGAGCAGCCCCCTGCGGGCCGTGGCCTGAGGGAGCGGGGTCAGTCGCGCCAGATCACGCTGTCGTCCGCGTCCGCGCGCGTGGTGCGGAACTGGTTGGCCGGGTGCGCGGGGTCGGCCAGGCCGAACGAGATGCCGCAGACGATGGTGCGGTCCGCCCCGATGTCCAGCACCCCGCGCAGCACGCCGGGGTATGACGCCAGCGCCGCCTGCGCGATGGAGCCCACGCCCAGGCTGTGCGCCGCGAGCAGGAAGTTGGCCACGTACGCGCCGCAGTCCACCGCGCCATAGGTGCCCAGCGCCTCGTCGCTGGTGACGATGGCCACGTGCGGCGCGCCGAACATGCTGAAGTTCTGCGCCGCCTGCCGCGCCGAGGCCGCGCGGTCGCCCTTGGCGATGCCCAGGGCCTCGTACAGTCCCCAGCCGCACTCGCGGCGCCGCTCCTGGTACACGCCGCGGTACTCGCGCGGCCAGGGCAGGTCGGGGTCGGCCGCGCCGCCTTCGGCCACGTGGGCCTGCAGCGCGGCGCGCAGGCGCTCCAGCGTGGCGCCGCTGGCGATGTGCAGCTGCCAGGGCTGGGCGTTGCACCAGGAGGCGGTGCGCTGTGCCGCGGCCAGGATGCGTTCGATGGTGGCGCGCGGCAGCGGCTGCGGCAGGAAGGCGCGGCAGCTGTAGCGCGTGTGCAGCAGGGTGGACAGCGTCTCGAACGCGGCGGTGCTCATGGCGGTCACGACTTGCGGGGCCGGGCGGCGGATTTGGCGGGCGCCGCCTTTTTCTTGTCCGCACCCGCGGCCGGCTTCTTCGCGGCGGGGGCGTTCAGCAGCGCGTCGAGCTGCTCGCCGATCTCGGACTCGATGCGGTCCTTGAAGGCGCCGAGCAGAAAGCCCAGCTGCGCCTTCATCTCGAACCGGTGCGCGTCCACCAGCAGCGTGCCCTTGACGCCCGTGCGCGTGAAGGTGAGCGTGTCCTCCGCGTCGCCCTCCTCGTAGGTGCATTCCATGTCGAATTTCTCCTCGGCCTTTTCGGCCCACGAGAAGGCGACTTTGCGGGCCTGCTTGAAGCCCAGGTGGTGTTCGCGATGGATGTGGATGTCAGGCACCGGGTGTCTCCTTGTTCTTGGCGGGCAGTGCCCGCAGCCCCCGCAGCATTTCGTGCCGCTGCGGCTGGGGCTGCCGGGTGAGTTCCCGTACGGCATCATAAAACCGCGCCCAGTCGCGGCCCTCGCGTTCGTACAGGGCCTCGAACGCGGGCACCAGTTCGTCGTAGGCGGCCTGGGCGGCAAAGCTGGCGTTGTTGGCCCGGGCCACCCAGCGGTCGTAGCCCGCCACCTGGGCCGTGGTGGCGCCGCTGGGCGTGGCCAGCCAGCCCGCGCGCAGCTGCGCATAGCCGGCGCGGAAGGCCTGCATTGCTTCTGTTTTCATAGCTGCTAGCGCTCGTTCATCAAGCGCTGGAGCCTCTTTTCGTTCATAGATTTCCGCCAGCTGCGCGCGCGTGGCGCGGGTCAGGGCACGGAAGGCGGCGCGGCGCGCCTCGCTGGTGGCGAAGGCCTCGCGGGCCTGGGGCGTGGCCTCCCGGGCCAGCCAGCGCGCGCTGCCGATGCGCTCCACCGCCGTGGCGAAGGATTCGTTGAACAGCGTGTCGCCCTGCGCGTAGACCACCTGGTGCGCCAGCTCGTGGAACAGCAGGCGCACGAACTCGCCCTCGGGCCAGGCGATGAAGGTGGACAGCAGCGGGTCGCCGCCCAGCCAGTTCATGTAGCCCAGCGTGGAATAGGCGGGCACGCCGTACACCTCCACCTCCAGCCCCTGCGCGGCCAGGCGCGCGGCCTCGGCCTGCGCGTCGGCCTCGGCGAAGTAGCCGCGGTAGCCGATGCAGCCCGTGACCGGAAAGCACCAGGTGTGCAGCGTGAGCGAGAAGGGCGGTGTGGCCACCACGTTCCAGACGGCGGCGGGGCGGTTCAGGTGCGCGTAGCGGCGGTAGCTCGCGTTGTCGGGCAGGCCCAGCTCGGCCACCGCGAAGGCGCGGGCGCGCTGAGCCAGCCGCAGCCGCTCGCGCAGCGGGGGCGCGATGTCGTCGCGCGCGATCCAGCGGTCGATGGGCTCGGCCGCCTGCATGAGCTGCATGTGGCCGCGCACCGACTGCCAGTAGTAGCCGATGGAATCGGCGGTGCTGGCGCAGCCGCACAGCGCGATGCCCATCGTCATCGCGGCCAGGGCCCGCAGGAAGGAAAGTGGCTGGCGCATGCGGGCAGTTTATGGGCTCTGTCAGCAGCCTGGCGCGGCCGCTTCCTAGAATGCACCGCCATGACCGATGCCACATCCGACCTGCCCGAGGGCCTGTTCGCCGACGAAGCCGGCTACCCGCGCTGCTTCTGGTGCCAGGCCACGCCGCTGTACCGCCACTACCACGACCACGAATGGGGCTTTCCGGTGGCCGACGATCGGCGGCTGTTCGAGAAGCTGTGCCTGGAAGGCTTCCAGTCGGGCCTGAGCTGGCTCACCATCCTGAACAAGCGCGAGGGCTTCCGCGCCGCGTTCGCGAACTTCGACGCCGAGCAGATCGCCGCCTTCGGGCCGGCCGACGTGGAACGGCTGGTGCAGGACGCGGCCATCGTGCGCCACCGGGGCAAGATCGAATCGACCTTCAACAACGCCCGGCGCGTGCTGGAGCTGCGCGCCGAGTTCGGCTCGCTGGCGGCCTACGTGTGGCGCCACGAGCCCGCGCCGCAGGACCGGCCCGCGCGCCTCACGCGCGAGGTGGCGCGCACGCTGTCCACCTCGCCTGCGTCCGTGGCCCTGTCCAAGGACTTGAAGAAGCGCGGCTGGAGCTTCGTGGGGCCGACCACGGTGTATGCCTTCATGCAGGCCATGGGGCTGGTCAACGACCACCTGGAGGGCTGCCATGCGCGCGAGCGCGCCTTGCAGGCACGGGCGGCGTTCGAGCCGCCCACGGCCTGACTCACAGGGTTTTCAGAGGATTTCCAGCACCCGCTCCACCGGCCTGCACACGCGCACGCCGCGCGGGGTCACGACGATGGGGCGCTGCAGCAGCTTCGGGTGCGCCGCCACGGCATCCAGCCGCTGCGCGTCGGTCACGCCGGAGGCGTCCAGGCCGAGTTCCGTGTACAGCGCTTCCTTGCTGCGGAGGAAGTCGGAGAGGGGCTGGCCGCTGTCGGCCACCAGGCGTTCCAGCGTGGCGCGGTCCGGCGGCGTCTTGAGGTATTCGATGACCTCGGGCGCGATGCCGCGTTCGCGGAGCAGGGCCAGCGTGTTGCGGGAGGTGCCGCATTGGGGGTTGTGGTAGATCGTGACGTGGTCGGGCATGGCGCGGGGGCAGAAGAAGGCAGAGCGGGAAGTTTGCCACCACCGGCCATGCTCAGGCCGCCTGGGCTTGCAGCATTTGGTCGAACGCCTCCGGCGGCATGGCCGCGCCGAACAGGTAGCCCTGCATCAGGCCGCAGCGGTGCCGCGTGCACAGAAAGTCGCGCTGCACGGGCGTTTCCACCCCTTCGGCCACCACCTCCAGCCCCAGGCTGCGGCCCAGGCTGATGATGGTGGCGCAGATGGCCTCGTCGCTTTCGTCGCGGCCGATGTCGGTGACGAAGGAACGGTCGATCTTGATCTGAGTGAACGGCAGCTGCTTGAGGTAGGTGAGCGATGCATACCCGGTGCCGAAGTCGTCGAGCGAGAAGTCCACGCCGTGCGCGCGCAGCGCCTGCATCTTGTGCTTGGTGTCGGCCACGTCGCCCAGCACCACGCTTTCCGTCAGCTCGATCTTGAGCTGGCCGGCCGGCACGCCCGCGTGCTCCAGCATCTGGCGCACCTGGGGCTCGAAGTCGGGCTGGCGGAACTGCCGCGCGCTCACGTTGACCGACAGCTGCAGGTGCCGCGTGTGCGCCTGCGTTCCCCAGGCGCGCAGCTGGGCGCAGGCGGTCTCCAGCACCCAGCGGCCGATGGGGGCGATGAGGCCGCTGTCCTCGGCCACGTCGATGAAGCCGGCGGGCAGCACCAGCGGGCCCTGCGGCGGCTGCCAGCGCAGCAGCGCCTCGGCGCCCACCACGCGGCCCTGCGCGTCCACCTGCGGCTGGTAGTGCAGTTGCAGCTCGTGCGCCGCGATGGCCTGGCGCAGCGCGGTCTCGGTCTGGATGCGCTGCTCCACGGCGGCCTGCATGGCCGGATTGAAGAAGCGGATGGCGTTGCGGCCCGCGTCCTTGGCCTGGTAGAGCGCCATGTCGGCCTGCTTGAGCAGCGCGTCCACCGGCTCGGCGTCGCCCTGGAACAGCGCCACGCCGATGCTGGGGCTGATGTGGTAGCCGTGCGCCAGCCGGGGGATGGCGTAGGGGCGGGCGATCTGCTCGCGCACGCGCTCGGCCAGGGCTTCGGCGTGCAGCGCGGCCTCGGCGTCGCTGGCGCCCAGCGTTTCCAGCATCACCACGAACTCGTCGCCGCCCAGGCGGGCCACGGTGTCGCCCGCGCGGGCGGCCTCCACCAGCCGGCGCGCCACCTGCTGCAGCAGCTGGTCGCCCACGTCGTGGCCCTGCGTGTCGTTCAGGGTCTTGAAGTGGTCGAGGTCGAGGAACAGCACGGCGCCCCACTGCCCGTTGCGCCCGCTGGCGGCCAGGGCCTGCTGCAGCCGGTCGGTGAGCAGGCGCCGGTTCGCCAGGCCGGTGAGCGGGTCGTTGAAGGCCATGGCGCGCATCTCCTGGCCCACGCTCTGCAGCTGCGCGTAGGCGCGCTGCTGGCGCACCAGCGAGGCCAGCAGCGCGAGCGCGCCCACGGCCACCAGGGTGATGCCCGCGAACAGGTGCAGGCGCAGCGCCAGCAGGTGGTCGCGCTGGGTGATGGCGCGCTCCACGGCGTCCTGGAACACCTGGTCGGTCATGGCCCGCGCCTCGTCGCGCAGCTGTTCCCACTGCGCCCCGTGCTGCGCCAGCAGCGCGCGGCCGGGGGGCGGCGCGCCATCCGCCAGCAGGGGCTCCAGGCGGTGCAGCTCGGCCTCGATGCGGCGGTGGAAGGCGCCGACCTCGGCCTCGTCGTGCGGGTAGAGCGTGGTGTTGTCGCGCACGCGCAGCAGCACCAGGTCGAAGGCGAAGCGCACGCCGTCCAGCGATTCGGGGCTGGGTGCGAGGTGGGCCACGGACAGGGCGCGGTCCAACCGGTGGATGTCGAGCAGCAGCGCCGCGAAGTCGCGCTGGCGGTGCAGGCTTTCCAGCGGCAGGGCCTGGCTGATGCTGCGCAGGCTGGCGGTGAGCGCGATCAGGCTGGCCACGGCGCCCGCCAGCACCAGGGCCACGAGGAGGAGAAAGCGGCGGCGCGGCATGCGCGGGAGGCGGCGTGGGGGGCGCGCAGGCTCAGGGCGTGGCGGGGGCGATGCCCTTGATCATCCACACCCAGCGCAGCCGGTACTGCGCGTCGCGCAGGGCCGGGTCCATGTCGCGCGGGTAGACGATGCGCAGCGGCCCCTTGTCGCGCACGCCCAGGGCGGCGCCGTTCTTGCGCGTGGCCACCATCACGGGCCAGCGTGTCCAGTCCTCGCGCGGAATGACTTGGGTGAAGCCGTCGAGCGCCGTCACGCGCACCTGCGCGGCGCTGGCGAGGCCGGCGGCGGCCAGCAGGTCGCGCAGCAGCGGGCCCTCGTAGGTGCCGTCGTCGGCGGGCCAGTAGGTCGAGGTGGTGACGCGGTGCAGGCCGATGGCCTCGATCTGCGCCAGCGTGAAGGCGCGCTCCTGGCCCGGGGCGCCGACCTGCAGCAGCACCCGGCTGGAGGCGGGCAGCGCCGGCAGGGAGCCGGCCTGCACGGGTTCGGGCGCCGGGCCCGCCATGGTGGCGGCGGCCGCGCACAGCAACGCGGCGACGCCCAGGTGGAGCAGGCGGGGAGTGGCGCGCGGCGGAAACATCATGGGCAGGCTCTGAAACAGTTGGACACAAGTTTACGGCACCCGCCCGCCGTTGGGGGGAGCCGGGCGGCGCCAATACACAATTGCTGTCAATCCATCAGCGCGATGGGGCCGCGCGCAGCTGCGCGGGCTCCTGGCCCAGGTGCTGCCGCACGGCGCGGGCCATGGCGTCGGGCGAGCCGAAGCCGCTGCGTGCCGCCACCTTGTCGTGGGGCCAGTCGGTCTGGCGCAGCAGCATGGCGGCGTGCTGCGCGCGGGCCTGGGCCACGAAGCGGGCCGGGGGGCAGTGGGCCTGCGCGGCAAAGGCCCGCGCGAAGTTGCGCGGGCTCATGTGCGCGCGGCGGGCCAGCGCGTCCACCGACAGGTCCTGCGTGAGGTGGCCCTGCACCCAGGCGATCAGTTCCCGCAGGCGGGCCGAGGCATCGGCCTGGGCCCGCAGCGCCGGGCTGTCCTGCGGCGCGGTGCCCGGGCGCAGCATGAACAGCGCCAGGTTGCGCGCGATCTGCATGGCCACGGGGCGCCCCAGGTCGTCCTCGATCAGCGCCAGCGCCATGTCCAGCCCGGTGGTGACGCCGGCGGAGGTCCAGACCGCGCCGTCCCGCACGAAGATGCGGTCGCGCAGCACGCGCGTGCCGGGGCACAGCCCGGCCAGCAGGTCGCAGGCGTTGGCGTGCGTGGTGGCGTCGCGCTGCTCCAGCAGGCCCGCCGCGGCCAGCGCGAATGCGCCCGTGCACACGCTGGCCATGCGCCGGGTGCGCGTAGCGGCCTGGGCCAGCCAGTCGCCCGCGCCGTCCTCGTAGATCGCGCGGCGCAGCGCGTCTTCCTCGCCGCCCGCGACGATCAGCGTGTCGATGGGGCCGTTGAGGCCGCGCATGGGCGCCGTGTCCGCCAGCGCCAGCCCCGCGCTGGTGCGCACGGCGCCCCCGTGCGGCGAGGCGAGCGTGATGCGGTACGCGCCCCCGGCCTTGCTGAAGGCGCTGGCCGGGGCGGTGATGTCGAGGGCCTCCACGCCGTCGAACGCGAGCAGCACCACGTCGCGCGCCGGGCCGGGGTTGGCAGGAATCGCGGTGGATTTGGCGTGGCGGGGCATGGGAGGCAGTCCTAAGCTGAGGGCGTGTTCAACGTCTGGAGGCAGGCATGGCGGCATTGTGGCGTGGGTGGAGGTGGCTGGGCCTGGGCATGGCGCTGCTGGCGGTGCCGGCCATGGCGGGCGAGGGTGCGGCGGCACCCCTGGCGCTGCCCTTGCGCGCGGCCACGGCGGAGCCGGTGATCGCGGTGCTGGCGCTCAACGAGGGCACGGAGACCACCGACTTCCTGGTGCCGTATGCCGTGCTGCGGCGGGCGGGCGTGGGCACGGTGGAGGCCGTGGCCCCGCGCGCCGGGCCGGTGGTGCTGATGCCCGCGCTGGAGGTGGCCGGGGTGCGCGACATGGCGGCGTTCGATGCCGCCCACCCCGGGGGCGCGGACATCGTGGTCGTGCCCGCCATGCACGTGGACGACGACCCGGCCATCCTTGCCTGGCTGAAGGCGCAGGCGGACAAGGGCGCGGTGGTGGTGGGCATCTGCGCTGGTGCGCGCGTGCTGGGGCGGGCGGGGCTGCTGGATGGGCGCCGCTTCGCCGGGCATTGGTACGACCGGAGCACGCTGCTGCGCCGCCACCCTGGCGCGACCCATGCGCCCGACCGGCGCTATGTGGTGGACGGGCCGGTGGTCACGACGACGGGGGTGTCCGCCTCGCTGCCCGTGTCGCTAGCGTTGGTGGAGGCGCTGGCGGGGACGGCCCGGGCGCGGGCTTTGGCCGATGCGCTGGGGGTGGCGTCCTGGGGGGCGGAGCACCGCAGCGGGCTCTTTGGGCTGGATGCCGGGCAGGTGTGGACTCTGGCGGTGAACACGGTGCTGTTCTGGCGGCATGAGCGCATCGCCATCGCGGTGGAGGAGGGGGTGGACGACATTGCGCTGGCGTTCAGCGCGGATGCGTGGTCGCGTACTTATCGTTCCAGCGCGGTGGCTGTGAATGCGCGGGATTCGCAGGTGCGGTTGCGTAGCGGGCTGGTGCTGCAGGTATCGGCGCCGCTGCGGGGGCGGGCGTTGGACGTGCTCCTGGATGAGGGGCCGGTGGGGTGTCAGTTGGACCGCAGTTTGCAGGCCATTGGGGGGCGGTATGGGGAGGGGACGCGGCGGTGGGTGGCTACGCAGCTTGAGTATGAGGGTGGGGGGTGTGGGCGGTAGGGTTTGGTTTTTGCTCCTGCTGGTGGGTGGAGGGAGGAGGCCGGGAGTTCGCCCCGGCGGGCGACCTACTTTTCTTGCTCGTGCAAGAAAAGTAGGCAAAAGAACACGCCCCACAGTCTGCGACCCCTTCGCGGTGCTACGGGGCAAACCTGCGGCGTGTCGGTTGCGGGGTGCGCCGTGGAACTCGCTTTGCGCTGCGCGCGCCGCTCGGACAACCACGGCGAGCTAGACAACGAAGCATGCGCGCTGCGACGCGCATGCCACCCCGCAACCGCCCCGCCGCACGCGCAGCCAGCATGGGGTGGGAGCAATGGCCCGTATCGCGGGTTCCCTTCTGGCCGCGCCCGAGCATCGCAGGTTGCCCGTAGCGAAGCGAAGGGACACGGACAGCAGGGTCGCCCTTTCTTTGGTTCCTTTCTTTCGGCGACGCGAAAGAAAGGGACTCGCCCGCCGGGGCGAACTCCCGGCCTCCGCCCTCGAACAAACAGCAGAAAATCAAAAAAGATAGCTGCCAGCGCAGGCCAGAAAAGCGCCAGAGCCACTTTTGACTCAAAAGACTAGCGCACCAGATTCAACGGCCGATCCTCAAACTCGGTATTGAGCACCACCGTACTGGTAGTCCGCGCCACCCCTTCGATCGCCTTGATCTGGTAGAGCACGTCCTCCAGCGCACGTGCATGCGTAGTACGCACCTTCGCCAGAAAGTCGAATTCCCCCGCCACGCTGTGCAGCTCCTCGATCTCGGGCATGGCCTGCAGCCGGGGTGCGATGTCGCGGCAGTGGGCGCCCCCGTCGTTGCGGATCGCCACGAAGGCCGTGAAGCTCAGGCCCACGCGCTCCGGGTCCACGCTGATTGAAAAGCGCCGGATCACGCCCTTGTCCAGCAACTTCTTCACGCGCTCGTGCACGGCGGCGGTGGACAGGCCCACCTCGGCCCCCACGTCGGCATAGGAACGACGGCCATCCGTGCCCAATGCCGAAATAATTCTGGCGTCCATGTCATCTGTTTGAATATTTGCTTGCATAGGCGCCTGATTTTGGTAAGAATTCCGAAAACTTCGTATTCGCCATAAATTATTCGGTCAGGTGAAGAATATGCCGGCAAATTTCAATGCGCAAGCCCAAGGGCGGCGGACCTGGGCCGTGGCCCTGGCGCTGCTGCTGGTCTACGTGGTCTGGGGCACCACGTATTTCGCCATCGGCATCGCGCTGCAGACCATGCCGCCGCTGCTCATGAACGCCATTCGCTTCCTGTGCGCTGGGGGCGTGATGCTGCTCGTCGCGCTGTGGCAGGGCCATGCGCTGCCCACGGCGGCGCAGTGGCGCAACTCGGCCGTGGTGGGCGGGTGCATGGTATTCCTGGCGATGAACCTGATGGGCTTCGCGCAGAAGCTGGGCATCGGCTCGGGCCTCATGGCCACGGTGGTCACCACCATGCCGATGTGGCTGGCGCTGTGGTCGCGCTGGGGCGGCGAGCGTGTTCCAGCCACGAGCTGGATCGGCCTGGCACTGGGCGTCGTGGGCGCGCTGCTGCTGGCGCTGGAAGGGGACTTCTCGGCCACCTGGCTCGGCGCCCTGCTGGCCTTTGGCGCGCCGCTGGCCTGGAGCCTGGGCTCGTATGCCTCGCGCCGGCTCTCGCTGCCCGCGCCGGCCATGGCATCGGCCGCGCAGTGGTTCACCGGCGGGGCGATGGGGCTGGTGGTGGCGCTGTGGTTCGAGCCGCTGTCCGCGCTGGGCGCGGTGAACGCGAAGTCCTGGGCGGCCTGGGTGTACCTGCTGGTGTTCGGCACGCTGGTGGCGCTCAACGCCTACCTGTGGCTGCTGCAGAACACCTCGGCGGCACTGGCGGGCAGCTATTCGTTCGTGAACCCTGCGGTGGCGCTCTTCGTGGGCGTGGCGCTGGGGGGCGAGGTGCTGACGGGCTGGGTGTTCGCGGCGCTGCCGCTGATCGGCGCGGCGCTGGCGTTCATCCTGTACGGGCAGGCGCTGGCGGGCGCGCTCAGTCGGGCACGACGGCGGTGGCCTCTATTTCGATCTTCGCGCGTGCTTCCATGAGGCCCGCCACCTGCACGCAGGCCATGGCCGGGAAGTTCTTGCCCATCACCTCGCGGTAGGCCGCGCCCAGCTCCTTCAAACGCGCGTTGTATTCGTCGCGGTCCACCACGTACCAGGTCAGGCGCACCAGGTGCTCGGGGCCCGCGCCGCCGGCCTGCAGCACGGCGCGCACGTTCAGCAGGGTCTGCCGCGTCTGGGCTATGAAGTCGTCGCTCTCGAACTGCTGCTGCGCGTTCCAGCCGATCTGGCCGCCGGTCACGACCAGCGTGCCGCGCGCGGCCACGCCGTTGGCGTAGCCCTTGGGGGCGACCCAGCCCTCGGGCTGCAAAAGGGTGTGCATGCTCATGAAGTGGATTCCTTGGCGGCCTGGCGCAGCTTGAAGCGCTGGAGCTTGCCGGTTTCGGTGCGCGGCAGCGCCGTGGCGAACTCCACGATGCGCGGGTATTTGAACGGGGCGATGGTGGCCTTCACGTGGTCCTGCAGCGCCTTGGCCATGGCCGCGTCGCCTGTGTGGCCGGGCTTGAGCACGCACACGGCCTTGACGACCATGCCGCGCTCCTCGTCGGGCACGCCGATCACGCCGCATTCGGCCACGGCGGGGTGGCGCAGCAGGGCGTCCTCCACCTCGGGGCCGCCCACGTTGTAGCCGGCGGTGATGATCATGTCGTCGTCGCGCGCCTGGTAGAAGAAGTAGCCGTCGGCGTCCTGCGTGAAGGCGTCGCCGGGGTAGTTCCAGCCGTCCTTGACGTACTTGGCCTGGCGCGGGTCGTCGAGGTACTTGCAGCCCGTGGGGCCGATCACGGCCAGCTTGCCCACGGTGCCGCGCGGCACCTCGTTGCCTTCATCGTCCACCACCTTGGCGGCGTAGCCGGGCACCACCTGACCGATGGCGCCGTGCCGGCTTTCGCCGCCGGCGGACGAGATGAAGATGTGGAACATCTCGGTGGCGCCGATGCCGTCCGTCATGTCGATGCCGGTGGCGTCCTTCCAGAGCTGGCGCGTGGCGTCGGGCAACCCCTCGCCCGCGCTCACGCTGATGCGCAGCTGCGGGAGGCCGATCTGCCGGGCGAACGGCGCCATCTGCCGGTAGAAGGTGGGCGCGGTGTAGCAGATGGTGACGCCCGCGTCGCGCATCAGCGTGACCATGGTCTCGGGCGTGTAGGGCTGGTCGGGGAAGTAGATGCTGGCGCCCGCCCACATCGGGAAGACGAGCAGCCCGCCCAGCCCGAAGGTGAAGGCCAGCGGCGGCGAGCCGGCCACGATGTCGTCGGGCGTGGCGCGCAGCACATGGCGCGGCCACGCCTCGCAGGCGGCGAGCACGTCGCGGTGCGTGTGCACGGCGGCCTTGGGCGCGCCCGTGGTGCCCGAGGTGAAGGCCATCAGCGCGATGTCGTCCGCCGCCGTGGGGCAGGGCGGCGTGGTGCCGGGCTTGCCCTGCGCGCGCTGGATCAGGTCGGCCGCGTCGGGCGCGGTGTGGAAGGGGACGATGGTGGCGAGCACGGGGTGTTGTGCCTGCGCGGCCTGCAGCTCAGCCAGCAGGCGGCCGTCGCACAGGGCCAGCGTGGGCTGGGCGCGCTCGATGATGCTGCCCAGTTCGCCCGCGCGCAGCAGGGGCATGGTCGCCACGGCCACGAGGCCGGCGTACACCACGCCCAGCCACGCCAGCGCCATCTCCACCGTGTTGCCGCCGCGCAGCAGAACACGGTTGCCGGGCACGAGGCCGTGGTCCTGCGTGAGCACCTCGGCGATGCGCGCGGCCTCGGTGCGCGCGTCGCGGTAGGTGTAGGTGCGGTGCGGGCCGCGCAGCAGCGGGCGGTCGATGTGGCCGGCGCGCTCGGCCTGGTCGAACAGGGCGTGCACCAGGTTTGCCTGGTCCGCGATCTGCAGTTCCGGCAGGTCGTAGCGCAGTTGGGGCCACGCCGCAGGTGGCGGTAGGCGGTCGTGCACGAAGCGGTCGGTCTGGGCGGTCATGGCTTGTTCACTCCTGCAGAACGGCTTTGCCGATGATGAGCTGCTGCACCTCGGTGGCGCCTTCGTAGATGCGCAGCGAGCGGATGTCGCGGTACAGCGATTCGACCTTGCTGCCCACTTCCACGCCGCGCCCGCCGTGCAGCTGCAGCGCCATGTCGATCACGCGCTGGGCGTTCTCGGTGGCGGCCGTCTTGGCCATCGCCGCTTCGGCCGTGACGCGGGCCTGGCCCGTGTCGCGCAGCCATGCGGCGCGGTAGGTGAGCAGCGCGGCGGCATCCACCAGCGCGGCCATTTCGCCGAGCCTGGCCTGGGTGAGCTGGAAGTCCGCGAGCGTCTGGCCGAACATGCGGCGATGGCGCGCGTGGTGCACGGCCTCGGCCAGCGCGCGGCGTGCCATGCCCAAAGCAGCGGCAGCGACCGAGGCGCGGAAGATGTCCAGCGTGCGCATGGCCAGCTTGAAGCCGCCCTGCAGCTCGCCCAACAGGGCCGTGGAAGGCACGGTGCATTCGGTGAAGCGCAGCGTGGCGAGCGGGTGCGGGGCCATCACGTGGATGTGCTGCGAGGCGTCGAGCCCCGGCGCGTTCGCGTCCACGATGAAGGCGCTGATGCCGCGCGTTCCGCCCGCCGGGTCGGTCTTGGCGAACACGCAGTAGAAGTCGGCGATGCCGCCGTTGCTGATCCAGGTCTTGGTGCCATTCAAGCAAAAATTGTCTCCAGCGCTTGCTGGGTCTGCGCTGAAAGCTACTGTTTGCATAGCGCCCACATCGGAGCCCGCCTCGGGCTCGCTGAGCGCGAAGGCCGCGATCAGCTCGCCGCGCGCCACGCCCTGCAGGTAGTGCGCCTGCTGTGCGGGGCTGCCCGCCAGCGTGATCGCGCCGCTGCCCAGACCCTGCATGGCGAACGCGAAGTCGGCCAGCGGCGAGTGGTAGGCCAGCGTCTCGCGCAGCAGCACCAGGGCGCGCGAGTCGAGCGCGGGCAGGGCCCCGCCGTGCGCGGCGGGCACGCAGTAGCGCAGCCAGCCGCCCGCGCCCAGGCGCTGGACCCATTCGCGGCAGGCGGCGCGGTCGTCGGTTTCATCGACGTTTTGTGCGGCCGCCCAGGGGACCAGCCCCTCGGCCAGCGCGCGGTGCGCGTCGTCGAAGAAGGGCAGGGCGAGGTGCGCCGTGGACGGCGGGCAGGGCGCGGGGGGCGTGGCGGCGTGCATGCGCTCAATCTCCCTGGAAAGCCGGCTTGCGCTTGGCGGCGAATGCCTCGTACGCGCGTCGGAAGTCTTCCGTCTGCATGCAGATGGCCTGGGCCTGCGCCTCGGCCTCGATGGCCTGCTCGATGGTCATGCTCCATTCCTGGCTCAGCATGGTCTTGGTCATGCCGTGCGCGAAGGTGGGCCCCTCGGCCAGCGCGCGCGCCGTGGCCTGCACGTTGGCGAGCAGGTCGGCGGGATCAAACAGGTCGTTGAAGAAGCCCCAGGCCAGCCCTTCGTGCGCCGTCATGGCGCGGCCGGTGAACAGCAGCTCGCTCGCGCGGCCCTGGCCGATCATGCGCGGCAGCAGCGCGCAGGCGCCCATGTCGGCGCCTGCCAGGCCCACG
>Ga0222424_100225_pt1 | contig 49926 bp, 45 predicted proteins | sample 2B2ome_FD_182468 | JGI IMG/M metagenome (GOLD analysis project Ga0222424, IMG submission 182468) | Enriched microbial communities from leaf-cutter ant dump, University of Wisconsin, Madison, United States - 2B200A (version 2) | ecosystem: Environmental > Terrestrial > Nest > Insects nest > Nest... | reverse complement strand
CTGGATGTACTGGAAAATGAAAAGCTGGACAGTTATACGCTACAGGAAAAAGACACACTACAATGGCTTCTGAATCAACAAAATGTGATCATCACTCCTCATATTGCCGGCTATAGCCATGAGGCCTTTTTCAAAATGGCTACAGTTCTGTTAAAAAAATTAGGCATAAAGGAATTTTAATCCTTTTTAGTTATATTTGTTTATATAGTTAATGCAACGCTTCAGTTCTGATCTGAGGCGTTGTTATTTTTTTCTGTTTATTCTAAAGAAACACATATGACGATACAATATGTAACAAAGGAAACATTGGAGCAAATGAAAGAGGAACTGCAGCACATGAAAGGTGTGGAGCGCCCTGCTGCCAGCAAGGCCATTGCTGAGGCTCGTGAAAAAGGAGATCTGAAGGAAAATGCCGAATATGATGCGGCCAAAGAGGCCCAGGGTATTCTTGAAGCCAAAATTGCTGCATTGGAAGGAGCGCTGGCCAATGCCCGCGTATTGGATGAATCAACCATTGATACCAGTAAAGTATCGATCCTGACCAAAGTAAAACTGACCAATCTCAAAACAAAAAAACAGGTTATTTACCAGCTCGTAAGCGAGCAGGAGGCCGACTTAAAGGCCGGAAAAATATCCATTACCTCCCCCATCGGAAAAGGCATCCTGGGTAAAGAGCCCGGCGATGTGGCCGATGTACAGGCTCCGGCAGGTGTGATCCAGTTTAAGATTGAAGAAATTTCGATATAATTTTTTGCAGCCGGCTGCAGTGCATAGCCGGGCTTTACTTGTGTCACTCACTTGTACTGCAATACGGCCATCATCTTTTTAAGCCGCCCCGGTTAAAACGGGGCGGTTTTTTTGTAGCTTTGATCTGTCTTTATAAAGGCATCCGGTAGTCGCAAGCAAACAACAGGAAATCACAAACAATAACCCATTGGTATGACCATCTTTTCTAAAATCATTGCGGGAGAAATCCCCTCCTATAAAATTGCCGAAAGCGATAAATTCATTGCTTTTTTAGATATCATGCCCTTGCGCAGGGGGCATACCCTTGTGGTACCCAAGGTAGAGGTGGACAATCTGTTCGATGTACCGGACGATTACCTGTCGGAACTGCTTGTATTTGCAAAGCCCGTGGCAAAAGCCATTGAAAAAAGCTTCAACTGCAACCGTTGTGGTGTCAGCGTGGTGGGTATTGAAGTACCCCATGCCCATGTACACCTCATCCCGCTCAATGATGCCAATGATGTAAACTTCCTGCAACCCAAGCTGAAATTGACGCCCGAAGAAATGAAGGAGGTACAGGAACTGATCGTACAAAACCTTTGAGTTTTGTAAACCCTTACAGTGAATCAACAGGCTTCAGCTTCGCCGTAAAATGCCGCAGCAACGGCGCTTCGTAAACGATCTGATACCCCCTTAGCGCCTGTCTTTTTTTAAATACATCAATAATGATCTCGGTTACATAATCCATATGGCTCTGTGTATATACCCTGCGGGGAATGGCCAGGCGCACCAGCTCCATTTGTGCCGGGATCAGCGAGCCGTCCTCCGCATATCTGCCAAACATCAGCGACCCGATCTCAACGGATCGGATACCGCCCTCAATATAAAGCGCATTGCTTAAGGCTAATCCAGGATACTGGTACAGCGGTATCTGCGGTAAGAATGCTTTTGCATCCAGGTAAATGGCATGACCGCCCACCGGCTTTACAAAAGGGATTCCCTCCGCTTCCAGTTTTTCATCAATGTACTCCATGCTCCGGATGCGGTATTTCAGGTAATGCACATCCATTACTTCCTCCAGCCCCACGGCAATTGCCTCCAGGTCCCGTCCGGCCAAACCACCATAAGTAGGAAATCCTTCTGTGATCACCAGCAGGTTCCTGCACTCCTGTGTTAACGCCTCATCATTCAAGGCCAGGAAACCACCGATATTGGCAAATGCATCCTTTTTGGCGCTCATGGTACAGCCATCTGCATAAGAAAACAATTCATTCGCAATTTCATGAATCGTTTTTGAAGCATATCCCGCTTCACGCTGTTTTATAAAATAGCAGTTCTCCGCAAACCGGCAGGCATCTATAAAAAACCGTATGCCATATTTTTTGCAGATCCTTCCGGCAGCCCGGATGTTCTCCATACTCACCGGCTGCCCTCCGCCTGAATTATTGGTTATCGTAATAATGCACATGGCTATTTGCGCCGCGCCCTTCTCCTGGATGATCTTTTCCAGTGCGGCAAGGTCGATATTCCCTTTAAACGGTGCCGTTGTGGCCGGCTGCTTTCCGGCTTCTGTTAACAGGTCAATACCCGTTGCGCCGGAAAACTCAATATTGGCACGGGTCGTATCAAAAAGCGTATTGCTTAGAAAATACCGGCCCGCTCCTCCTGTAATTGTAAATAAGATCTTCTCCGATGCCCTACCCTGATGGGTAGGAATGATATTTTTCATCCCGGTGACCTTTTTTACTGCGGCCTCAAAACGGTAAAAACTCCTGCTGCCGGCGTAGGATTCATCCCCTTCCATCATGGCAGCCCATTGCCGGCTGCTCATGGCCGATGTGCCACTGTCTGTAAGCAGATCGATCAGAACATCATCTGCGTGTATCAGGAAGGGATTATAAGATGCCTGCGCTAAAATTTTGATGCGCTGTATGTGTGTGGTAAAGTTCAGCGGCTCCACCGATTTGATGCGGAAGGGCTCGATAATGGTCCTTGCCATATATTATTTTTTGGGTCCAACAATAAAATTAAAACTCAACCTGGTGAGCAAATGGAACCGGAACCCAAAAAAGGCCCGCTCCCCGCAGATCCCGGGGAACTAGGTAGGACTTTTAATTACTTTTTGCCAAAGCGGAAGCATACACAATATTAAGAAAATTTTGCAATACCTGTTAGGTCTTAAGACCTAACAGGTATTGACCAGGCCGTTAAAACGACTCATCTGCACTGGGGCCATAGCTGCCGGGAATGGGCACATCCAGCAGGCGCAGGAACACACCCAGCTGCGCACGGTGGTGCACGGTCTGGTTAATGCTCATCCGCACTACATCCAGTTTGGGATTTACACCATAGATCTTATCGCCTTCCCGGAGCGTCCAGGTATCGTCCAGTTTTTTTTCATTTTCAGGGTTGCTCAGGTACTTACCCGCTTTTTCAACCTCCCGTTCAAAAATCTCCAGCAATTCTTTACGGTCTTTTACGATCGTAGGCTTGTAAGGAAACGCGGCAAAATCCAGTTCCGATGTATCAAAAGCCATTGCCGGCCATCCGGGCAGTTCAGCAATATGCGTGGTCAGCTGCATCAGGTTCATACTTTTAGGGTGCGGTTTCCAGTCCCATTTATCTTCGGGGATAATGTTCAGAAATTTCCGCGTGGTTATTACTTCATTTTCAAAATCTTTTTTCAAAATTTCCAATCTTGTCATGATTCTATATTTAGTGTGTTAAAAAAAACGATTTCCAGGGTTGTTACCGGCTACTGCAATGGTTCTGCCTCATAGCCGTGATGCAGGATATGGTCCCGGATCAATGCCACATCGATTGTTTGCGGAGCCTCCACGCGCAGTATATGATCGCAATCTTCCAGATCAAAATTCACTTTTGCATGCAACAACAGCGCCTCCAGGCATTTTACCAGTTTTGCGGCTGCGGGTCTGTTTACCACATTGGTTTTGAAAATTTCTATGGACGTTTTCATCATTGTATAAAGAACGCTTCCTTCTTTGATACAAAGTAATAACGGGTTGATGACAGCTGTATGTCAGGAGTTTTTGATTGCCTGTTTATAAAAAAAAATTGTACCATACGGGAACAATTGCAGATTGCCGCTTTCGGGTGACCGGGAGAGCAGAGGGACTATTCGGTGCCAAAATCCATTACTTCTTTATCTTATCCGGGTTCTTCTTTATAAAATCTTCCCAGCCTTTGAAGCCTGCAGCTGCCTTTATAGGGCTGCTGATCTGGTAATGATGGCAAAGGGCTACCGCCAGGGCATCCGTGGCGTCAAAATATTCAGGCGCTTCCTTTAGCGACAGGATCTGCTGCAGCATCTTCCATACCTGTTCTTTGGCAGCATTTCCATTACCGGTTACCGCCTGCTTTATTTTCCGGGGTGAATATTCGGTAACGGGGATCTTAAAATGCATGGCCGCGGCAATGGCCACCCCCTGTGCCCGCCCCAATTTGAGCATACTTTGCACGTTTTTTCCAAAAAAAGGAGCTTCAATAGCAAATTCATGTGGCTGGTACCTATGAATGAGCGCAGTTACTTTTTCATGGATCTGGCTGAGCCGCTCATAATTGTTTAAACGGGCAGAAAACTTTATGGCATGCATTTCGCGCATTTGTATTTTCTGGCGGGTGCATTCAATAACACTGTAACCCATGATGAGTGTACCGGGGTCGATACCAAGTATTATTTTGGCGGATGTTTGCAAAGGGGACACTATTTTTACCACAGATTCATGAAGATCAACAAAAATATTAAAATATTCTTCAATTATTTCTTAGGGCCGCTGCTGTTTATCTGGCTGTGCTGGTCTATTTATAACCAGGTGCGTCAACAGGAAGGCTTAACCGAGTCCTGGGTACAGATCAAGGCATCGCTAACCAGCGCAAAGATCATTTACCTGGTAGCAGTCATTGCCCTGATGGCGGTTAACTGGATGGTAGAGGCCTATAAATGGCGGCTGGCGATCAAAGACGTACAGCAGATGTCCTTTTTACGTGCATTTAAAGCCGTTTTATCCGGTGTATCTTTTTCAGTTTCCACTCCTAACAGTATCGGCGACTATGTGGGGCGTGTTCTTTATATAGATGAAGGGAAACGCATTAAAGCCGCCACCCTCACTGTGGTAAGCAATACCAGCCAGCTGCTGGTGACCATCTGGATGGGCCTATGCTCACTTTATTTTCTAAAGGAGCCGCTCGTTGCAGCCAGGATCATCTCCCTGCTGTGGTTTGATGCGCTTTTTTATATTGTAGCGCTGAGCGCTGTGATCTTACTGATCTTTTATTTCCGTGTTTCGTGGATGGCAAAGTGGATCAACCGGCTTCCCTCAGGCCAGCGATTCTCCTGGTCCATTGAAGCACTGGAGCATTTTAATGCAACGGTACTGCTCCGATTGCTGTCTTTATCTGTAACAAGGTTTTTTATATTTATATTGCAATATTTTTTACTATTTCAGTTGTTTGAAGTGGATCTTTCTTTTTGGCAGGCATGGACGGGAATCAGCGTATTATTTTTGATCCTGGCCATTATCCCCACCATTGCACTTTTTACAGATCTGAGTGTACGTGGGAGCCTCAGCCTGACAATATTAGGATTATTTAATGCTAATCAATTGGGTATTAGCTTAACTTCGGCAAGCATTTGGTTAATTAACCTGATCATACCGGCACTTGTTGGCAGTGTTTTGGTATTAGGTATTAAAAGAATATTTAAAAGCAAAAATGAAAACGCTTAGCTTATTTCTGATTCCGTTTTTTATGCTCTTTGCCGGCGGCAACCAGGCAACGGTAACACCCGCTCCGTCAATGGCCCCGGCTCCCGGTGCATGCGCGATCCCCAATACCGCCTTCCAGGGGGGAGAAAAGGTGGGCTTTACCGTTGGCTATAGTGTGGCAGGAGCTTTTGTTCCGGCAGGAACGGGGTCTTTTTTCACCACGATGGAAAAAATGAACGGACGGTCGGTATACCATATTACCGGAACAGGACGTACCCTTTCCTCCTATGAGTGGGCTTATAAGGCCAACGACACCTATGAAACCTATGTAGATGTGGAAACCTTTCAACCGCTGCAATTCATCCGTAACGTTCATGAAGGCAACTATAAAAAATATCAGAAGGTCAGCTTTATCAAATCGGCCAATACAGCGGTCAGCAATGAGGGCACTTATAAAGTGCCGGCCTGTGTGCATGATGTGGTCAGCTCTGTGTTTTATGCCCGTAACGTAGACTATAACAGCCTGAAACCGGGCGACAAAGTGCCCTTTAGCGTTTTCCTGGATAACGAAGTTTTTGGGATGTACATCCGCTATATGGGCAAGGAAACCATTACCACAAAATACGGAAAGTTTAAGGCTATAAAGATCAAACCCCTTACCATTAAAGGAACTATTTTTGAGGGCGGGGAAAAAATGAATGTCTGGATCACAGACGATGCCAACAGGGTGCCCATCCGTGTGGAAAGCCCCATTATCGTGGGCAAGGTTAAAATTGAAATGACCAGCTTTGAAGGGCTTAAAAGCCCGATGACAGCACTTATTAAGAAGAATTAAGCAGTCTGCTATCAGCAGGCAGGCGGAAGATCTGGGCAACGGGGATGATGCTGGAGCCTGTATGGAACCTTGAACACTGAAAGCCTACAGCTAAAGCGCACTTAGTTTAAAGAACTGATCCGGACGGATGCCTCTTTCCGTCTGTTGCAGTGTGCAGCATTCCTGTTGCGGATCGTGCTCAAAAAACAGGATATATTCCTTTTCCAGTGCCTCCTGTAAAAAAGCCGCTTTCTCGCTCATGGTTATTAACGGCCGGGTGTCGTACGCCATTACATAAGGCAGGGGAATATGCCCCGGAGAAGGTAACAGATCCGCCATAAATACGATCGTTTTTCCCTTGTATTGCACCTGGGGCAACATCATGGCTTCGGTATGCCCGCTGGCAAAGCGGATATCCAGTTGTTCAAGAAATGGGGCCGTTGCAAGCGCATGCGCCGCCTCTTTTTTACCGGTAACCAACTGTAGCTGTCCGCTTTCCTGTATCGGAAGTATATTCTCTTTAAGAAAAGAGGCCTTTTCCCTGGGATTGGGATGGATGGCCCAGCTCCAGTGCGCCTCATTGCTCCAGTAAATGGCGTTCTTAAACGCCGGTACCAATTGGTCGCCTTCCTTTTTTATAGCCCCCCCGCAATGATCAAAATGCAGATGCGTCAAAAACACATCCGTAATATCATCCCGATGGAACCCGTACTGCGCCAGTGATTTATCAAGGCTGTCGTCTCCATGCAGGTAATAATAGCCAAAGAATTTTTCGCTTTGCTTATCACCCATACCGCAATCCACCAGTATCAGCCGGTTGCCGGTTTCAATCAGCAGGCTGCGGGTGGCCCAGCTGCACATATTATTTTCATCGGCAGGATTTAATCCGTTCCAGATACTTTTGGGCACTACGCCAAACATGGCGCCCCCATCTAACTTAAAGTGGCCGCAATTGATTGTATATAAGTTCATGGTTTATATAAGTGAGCTGTAAAAAGTAGATTGTGAAAAGCGAACTATTGCTTCTTTAGCACCCGACCCAATCTGAAACCGGATTGCTGAAAACTGACAGCTAAAAGCTGATCATTATGCGTTCCGTTGCTTTACCAGTGCGGAGTACAACCAGAAGAAGCCAATGGCAAAGAACAGGATCAGCGATAATACCGAATTTTTCATGCTGCCTGTCTGTTCTTCAATAAATCCAAAGGCAAAGATACCAATTACAATAGCCAGCTTTTCCGTAAAATCGTAATAACTAAAAAAGGAAGCCGTGTCTTTTGTATCGGGCATTAATTTGGCATAGGTAGATCTGCTAAGCGACTGGATGCCGCCCATTACCAGGCCTACAGCAACCGCCAGTCCATAAAAAAGGTATTCTCCGTTGCCACCGCCCTCGGCTACCACGGCTGTAAAATAGGCCGCAATGCAGATCAGGATCCAGAAAACCACTACCCCCATCAATACCTTAATATTCCCGTACCGTGCAGACAAACGGGATATATACCAGGCTCCGGCAATGGCCACCAGTTGTATCATTACCACTGATATGATCAGCCGGTCGTCCGGAAGCCCCAGGAGCTTACTGCCAAACAATGTGGCGGCCAGCATGACCGTTTGTACCCCCATACTGTAAAAAAAGAAGCCGCGCAGGTAGCGTTTTAATACCGGCATTTGTTTTACCTGCTGATATACCTTTTTAATCTCTACAAAACCGTCCTTTAAGATCCTGCCCTGAATTTTATCCGTTTTTGCCGACTTTGGCAGCCGGGCAAATGTGATCTGCGCAAACCCAAACCACCAGATGCCCACCAGCAGGAAGGTTAACCGGGTAGCCATGCCCTTATCCGTCATTAAAACGATCAGCAAAAACCCCACCAGCTGCATGATCACACTGCCCACATAGCCAAAGGAAAATCCCCGGGCACTGATCCGGTCGCGGTCTGCGGGTGCTGCAATTTCCGGCAGGTAAGCATTATAAAATACCAGGCTCCCCACATAGCCCATGGCCGCCAGCATAAAGGCTACCACGCCCAAACCCAGCGTATCGCTTGTGAAGAAGAACAGGACAGCCGACCCCGATGCACCCATATAACAAAAAAAGCGCATGAAGTTTTTCTTATTTCCCCGGGTATCCGCTATGGAAGTAAGGATTGGGTAAAGCAGGGCTACAAAAAGATAGGCCACCGCTAAAACATAGTCGTACAGGGACGAGTTTACAAACTGCCTCCCCAAAAAACGTACTTTGTGATCACTGGAATCGCTTTCGGTAACCGCTAAAAAATAGATCGGGAAAAAAGTAGTGGTTATAACCAGGTTGTACACCGAGTTGGCCCAATCGTACATCGCCCAGCCATTGATCACTTTCTTAGAAGCCGTTTGCATGGATTTTTTGTTTGTATAAAAATAAGGGATTTGCTGCGATCCGGTTCTGATTGAGATCTAAAGTGAAAAGTGACTGGCGAAAAGTAAACCGTGAAAAGCAGCTTGTTTCACTTTTCAAAATTCTCCGGCGGGTTTAAGATTTCCCGTTCCAGGCCTGTTATGTTTTGTTGCTTTGTGTACCTGTGAACAATGGTCTTCGGATGAAGGGCAACCCCGGGAAGACGATATTTGAAAGCTAAAGACTATTTGTTCCCGGAGGCCTTAAAAGCATTTTCCAGTAATTGCAGCAGTTGTTCAAACCTGATATTTAAAAACCGGGCTGAAATACCTACCGGCGTTTTGTAAAGCTGTAAGTTCAACTCCATTGCGCGTTTTTTTACCGGGTTCTTCTGTTGCTGCAGATAGGACAGGGGATCCTTTACCTCCAGCATGATGAAGGGCTGGCCTGCGACCTGTTCCACACGGATACTTTTTACATCCCGCCATAGTACCCGTCCGGCGGCGATCCCGCTCGAATTGTCGGTAACCCCTTCCCCATCAATAACCAGTCCCTCCTTTTTATCCCGCAACTTTTGAACAAAAAGAATAACACCTATCCCAAAAAAAGCCGTGCAAATATAACCGATGATCCGGATCACCGTTGGGTCATCGCTCCGGATAAACAGGAATGGTTTGACCACAAAAAGTACTCCCAGCAACACAAAGAGCAGGGAACCTGCCAGCTGAAGGCGGACCTTCTTTTTATCTACAGGAATGGTTCTTGTTTGTATCATATCGAAGCGGCCTAAACTTTATAAACGATCGTCAACCTGGTTTTGTTGAATGCAGAACAAACCGGTCTGCAATGCTATACCGTCATGGAGAAGATCTGTGTGTCCGGTTGCTTCCGGATCAACCGCAGATCAAATGACATTGCAATGTTACGCACAAATGCGCGGCCTTTTTCAGTAATCTTTAAGCCTGTATCAAAAATTTCCAGCAGCCCGTCCTGTTCCATTTCCTTCAGACGGCTGATGATCTCCGGCAGCTCCGGCAATTGCAGTCCGGGCTCCGACCAGGACGTACCAAGCCGGCACATAAGATTTAAAATATGTTTCCGGATCTTCAGATCTTCCTTGTTCAGCAAATGTCCCTTAACCACAGGCAACCGCCCATCCCGAACCTGTTCCATATAAGCTTCTACCGATTTTTCATTTTGAGCAAACGCATACCAGGAATCGGATATGGCCGACATACCCAACCCGATCATGACCTGTGTGGCGGAAGAAGAGTATCCCATAAAATTACGATGCAGCCGTCCGGTAAGCAAGGACCGGTGCAAACGATCCCCCGGCAACGCAAAATGATCCATGCCGATCTCTATATACCCCGATCGCTCCAACAGGGCCTTACCATCCTCATACAGCTTTCGTTTGAGTTCCGGACCGGGAAGGTCCGCATCACGGAATCCCCGCTGCCCTACACCTTTTACCCAGGGTACATGTGCATAAGAATAGAAGGCGATCCGGTCCGGCCTGAGCGCGATGGTACGTTCAATAGTCGCCTGCATGGATGTCCAGGTTTGAAAAGGTAGCCCAAAAACAAGATCATGGCTGATGCTTTCATAACCGGTAGTGCGTGCAGACTCAGTTGCGGCAGCCACCCGCTCAAACGGCTGTATGCGGTGGATGGCTTTCTGAACAACAGGATCGTAGTCCTGTACGCCAAAGCTCACCCGCCTGAAGCCAAGATCAAATAACACTTGCAGATGTGCCGGGGTGGTATTGTTGGGATGGCCTTCAAAACTGAATTCAGGGGCCGGCGCAATCACTGCCTTTGAAAAGATCCCTTTTAACAAAAGCGACAGATGTTCCGGGCTGAAGAACGTAGGCGTACCGCCTCCCAAATGCAACTCTTTGATTACGGGCGGCTCCGGAAATAATGCAAGGTACAGCTCCCACTCCTTCAAAATGGTTTGAATGTAGGGAACCTCTACATCGTGCCTCCGTGTAATGCGTTTATGACAGGCACAGAACGTACAGAGGCTTTCGCAGAACGGCAGGTGTATATACACACTGATCCCCTGTGTTGCATTGGTTTCTCCAAAACTGCGTACCAATGCCTCCGTCCATCCTCCCGCAGTAAAATGCTCCGGTTCCCAGTATGGCACCGTTGGATAACTGGTGTACCGGGGGCCCTGGATATTGTATTTCTGTACAAGACTTTGCTGCATCACATCAGGCTTGTATTAAGCGAACAGCGTCCTTGGCAAAATAGGTAGCGATCAGGTCTGCACCTGCTCTTTTAATAGACGTAAGGCTTTCGAGGATCGCCTTCTCCTCATCCAGCCAGCCTCGTTCCGCTGCGGCTTTGATCATGGCATACTCGCCACTAACATGATAAGCGCTCACAGGAACCGTAACCGCGTTCTTCACTTCGCGGATAATATCCAGGTAGGCCATAGCCGGCTTTACCATTACAATATCTGCGCCTTCGGCAACATCCTTCAGGGTTTCATTGATCGCTTCCACACGGTTGGCATAGTTCATCTGGTAGGTCTTCTTATCTCCAAAGCCCGGGGCGCTGTCAAGGGCATCCCTGAACGGGCCATAAAAGCAGCTGGCATATTTTGCCGAATAGCTCATGATCCCCACGCCGGAAAAACCACTTTCTTCCAGTGCCTTCCGGAACGTACCGATACGCCCGTCCATCATATCGCTGGGCGCAATAAAATCGGCTCCTGCTGCAGCATGTGAAAGGCTCATTTTTGTAAGTGCCTCCACGGTTTCGTCATTCAGGATATACCCGCTCTCTACGTCAACGATCCCATCATGCCCGTATTCTGAGTAAGGATCCAGGGCCACATCCGTCATTACCACCATCTCCGGAACGGCATCCTTAATGGCTTTTACGGCCTGCTGCATCAGCCCGTCCGGGTTCCAGCTTTCCTTGCCGGTGTTATCCTTCAATGCATCATCACATTTCACAAACAGTAACACGCTTTTGATACCAAGGTTCCATAACACTCTTACTTCCTCTACGGTTCTGTCGATCGAGCGCCGGAAATAACCCGGCATCGAGCTGATGGGCTCATTGATATCCCGGCCTTCTGTTATAAAGACGGGCAAAATAAAATCGCTGGGACGCAATTGCGTTTCTGCAACCAGGGCGCGGATCGCCGCGGTTCTTCTTAATATCCGGTTTCTATGCTGTAAGATCATATTTTACTATTTCTGATTTTTTGATGTCTGATTTATGATTTATTGCGGTTCGCTTTTACCGTTTTATCTGTTGCTGCAAAAATTGCAGTCAATTGATTTGCCTCATCAATTAAACGATCGAATTCTTTTTCCTGCATTAATTTAGGCTCTTTGACCACTCAGCATCCGCCAAAGGCATATACAATTTCAACACCCCCGCTTTTTTGAATGAACGAGGCACTGCTCGATCCGCCTTCAGCATAGTATTCAAAATCTATCCGGTTTTTATCGTTTACACTGTTGCCTTTTTCATCATACTGGTTGGGCTGGTACCACCAGGAGAAAAAATCATAGCGACTTTTTATCGTATTAACGCTTTTTTTCTCTTCCGGCCGGAAAGACCCGGCATTGGTAATTTCTAAAAGAAAGAGAACCGCTTCATGCAGGGATGTGTTGGGTAAAAATATCCGGTGCTCTTCCCCTCCGGGACCATCTTTCTCTACATACTGCTGCGTAACAGTATAGGTAACCTTTCCGGGGAACAGGTAATGTTCAGCAAAATGGATCTCCTCCGTTGACTGCTTTGCCAGCTTCTGCTTTTTATAGGAAAGCGCTCTGCCAAAATAAACCTTCATTGCCCTTCGCAAAGATATTTCCAAATCCCGGTGATCTGTTTCATCTTTTTGATACAACGCTTTAGGCGGAATGCGTGAGAGGAAGCCCCGGGGTACATAACCCGCAGTTTGCTTTCCGGTGATCTTTACCCATGATGTCCTTAACGGATAAAAACTGCCGGTGTTGTTTATTTCGCCTGACGTTTCTTTTTTCTGCGATGCCGTATCTCCATAATAGCTGAGGTAAATAGTATATGCCGGGGCTTTTGAACCTGAAATGACTTCAACTTTTTGTCCAACCGGTATTTTTCCCAGGATTTTTGCTTTTACAGAAGGCTGTTCATAAACCGCTAACGGATAACCGCTCCAATTGTAATACGATGCTGACTGAGCGCCGGCGACCGCTGACAACAAAAAACAATATATAAAAAAAAGGATCTTCACTGGAGATTTGACATTTGGAACTTGAATTTATCAAACCCACGCCCTCGGTTGTTTACAGGCCTGTAATAATTTATCCTCCAGGCTGCCGGGCTCCGGTTCATAATTATAAATAAACCGGACCGTTGGAGGTAAGCTCATTAAAATACTTTCTGTGCGGCCGTTTGTTTTCAGGCCAAAAACTGTTCCCCGGTCGTGGATCAGGTTAAACTCCACATACCGGCCCCGCCGGATCTCCTGCCATTTTTTGTTTTCGGCGTTATAGGACGTGTTCTTTCGCTTTTGAACCAGGGGAAGGTATGCATCCAGGAATGCATCTCCGTTGGCTTTCTGAAAGACCAGCAGCTGCGCGGCCTCTTCCTCACTGTTCAGATAAAGGTGGTCATAAAACACTCCACCCACCCCGCGCATTTCATTTTCCCTGTGCTTATTGGAAAAATATTCGTCGCATTGTTTTTTGTACTTTGGATACAGGTCGGCACCAAACGGATCCATTGCATGCTTCAACGTCCCGTGAAAATGGGCAACATCGTCCTCAAAGAGGTAATAGGGTGTCAGATCAGCACCGCCTCCAAACCAGCGATGGGTAACGTTCCCTTCAGCATCATGCGCTTCAAAATAACGCCAGTTAGCGTGCGTGGTAGGTACAAACGGGTTGTCCGGATGCAGCACCAGGCTGATGCCGCAGGCAAACCAGGTACCGTCATTCACCGGCAGCACCTGTTTCATTTTTTCGGTAATATGACCGTATACAACAGAAACGTTTACACCTGCTTTTTCAAAAACCGCCCCGCTCTCCATTATACGGGAATGGCCGCCGCCGCCCTTTCCGTTTTCTCCGCGCTCCCAGCTATCCTCTTTGAAAACAGCCCGTCCGTCTTCCTCCTCCAATGCCCTGCAAATACGATCCTGCAAACCGTATACATATTCGATCCATTGCTGGCGGAATGCGTTTGTTGCTTCTTTTTTCATCCGTTTATTTTTTGATGGTGCCCGTCCGTTCATAACAGGTACCTGTTGTCCTGAGGTGTTGCATCCATAAAAATGCCTCCGTCAATCGTGACGCTTTCTATTTTTCCACTACTGGGCACTGTAAAGGTAACTGTCCGATCTTTCGCTTTCCATATCGCCGGTGTATAATGGTAGGTCTTTTCCCTGCCGTTTTCGGGTTTCATGATCACATCAAAAGGTACTGCAAATCCACCTACATTTTCCAGTGTGATGGTGGTATTATTATTTCCCGACCGGGCGTCTTTTATCCGGAGATCGATATAATGGTTACTGAAAAACCAGTTTTCCCAAAACCAGTCAAGATCCTGCCTGGTTGCCGCATTGATGGAATAGAAATAATCCCAGGGAACAGGATGTTTACCGTTCCAGCTATTGATATAGCTGATCAGCGATTTTTTGAACAGTGCATCTCCCAGCAGGTCTTTCAGGGCCAGATAGGAAAGTGAGGCTTTGCCATAGGAATTTCTTCCATATCCTGCTCCTGATAACTGGGACGACATGGTGATCAGCGGCTGATCCATTTCGGTTGCCGGATTATTGATCCAGTTTTTTATGCGGAAACTTTTATACGCGCTGTCTGCCGCATGTTTCCCGTTTTCAGAAATACCGATCAGGTATTCGAAAGTAGTGGCCCAGCCCTCATCCATAAAAGCATAGCGGGTTTCATTGATACCCATATAAAAAGGGAAGTAGGTATGTGCCACTTCATGATCCACTGTAAGCCGGGAGTCCACCAGATCCCTCAGCGAAGCGTCGTTCACCATCATGGGATATTCCATATCGGCATAGCCCTGTATAGCCGTCATTGTCGGGTAAGGATAATTTATACCCGGCAGGTTATCCGAGTACCACCGGATGGCATATTTGGTCCATTCCACATAGCTCTTAAAATCGGCAGCTGTATCTTTATAGGCCGCCTGAACGCTCACTCTTTTTAATCCGTTGCCATCGGCAAGTGCCACACTGCCCGCATCCCATGCAAAATGGTTACTGGTGGCAAAGGTAAAGTCGCTTACATTTTTTGCGCTGAACTTCCACTCGTTCCATTCACTGAAATTGGTCACCGCTCCCTGCTCCATATCCTTTGCGGTAGCGATATGGAGTACCTTATTGCCGGACAACGATTCCCGGAAACGCTTAAAAGCCGCCGGCTGCAATACATCCTTTGCATTCTCCAACGTACCGGTGGCCCAAACCACATAATTGGTAGGCACTTTTACAGAAACCGTGTAGTCATTAAAATCATTGTAAAACTCACCACCATCTGTATGAGGCAGCAGATCCCAGCCGTTATAATCGTCATAAACCGAAATCCGCGGATAGAAATAGGCACAGAAGAATGTATGCGGATCGATCTGCCCTTCACGGCCGCTCAGCTTCGACAGCGGGTAGTCCCATTCGATCTCAAACGCTGCTTTCGACCGTGGCGCCAGCGGGGCATGGAGCTTCACTTCATTTGCCGTACCCCAGTTATCGCTGTTGATGGTATAGGTTTCCCCGTTAACGATGAACTTCCGGATGTGCAGACCCGTTGTTAAAAAATCCCCGGGCACCGGCCCGGCCCTTGGTGCCTCCGGCTTGTGGATATTGTTCACAAACCGGATCACCACCGATTCCAGGGTATCCGGACTGTGGTTGAAATACGTGACCGTTTCCCTGCCCGATACGGATCTTTCCTCCGTGTTCACCGTGGCATCGATCACATAAGTACCGCGGTTCTGCCAGTAATGCGGTCCCGGCAGGCCCGTTGTGGTCCGGGTGCCCTTCTTTACAGCGTTCCGGATATTACGGGGCATATACAGCTCCTGGGCAGCAGTAACCTGCCAGAGGCAAATAAGCATCACTGTTAAAAAGGATATTTTTTTCAAGACCGAAGATTTTATAGATCAGCGAATGAATACTCCTTCACCGTATTTACAAATGCCTTTGCGTGGTCTACCGGTACATTGGGTAAGATACCATGCCCCAGGTTCGCAATATGCCGGCCGTTCCCGAACGCACGAAGCATTGCTTTTGTTTCCTTTTCGATCCTGGGGATCGGTGCCAGCAATTTTGCAGGATCAAAGTTACCCTGTAATGTGATATGCTCCCCCGCCAGGTTACGCGCGGTCTGTGGTTCAATACACCAATCAATTCCCAGTCCGGCCGCACCGGTAGCCGCCATTTCTCCCAGCGAACCCCAGGCGCCTTTTGCGAAAACGATCACCGGAACGCGTTCCTTCAAAGCGGCCACGATCTGGCGGATATAGCGCAGCGAAAATTCCTCAAAATCACTTTTGCTCAGCAATCCACCCCAGCTGTCAAACACCTGCAATACATCAGCACCGGCTGCCACCTGCCCTTTCAGATACGCAATGGTAGTATCCGTGATCATTTGCAGCAAGGCATGTGCGGTTTCCGGCTGCTGATAACAAAATGCTTTTGCCTCATCAAATGTTTTGCTGCCTTTTCCCTGCACCATATAACATAAAAGCGTCCAGGGGGCTCCCGCAAACCCGATCAGTGGCACACGTCCGCTGAGCTCTTTTTTGATCAGTTGAATCGCTTCAAATACATAGTTTAATGTATCGTTCACGTCCGGTACCCGGATCCGTTGCAGGTCACCCGCAGTTTTTACCGGCTGTGGCAATAAGGGGCCCAGTTTTTCCACCAGCTGCACCTCCATCCCCATCGCCTGTGGCACCACCAGGATATCCGAAAAGAGGATGGCGGCGTCCACACCAACGATATCTACCGGCTGCAAAGTGATCTCGCAGGCCAGTTCCGGGTTCTGGCATCGTTCAAAAAAAGAATACTGTTCCCTGAGCCGGATGTATTCCGGCAGGTACCGTCCTGCCTGGCGCATCATCCAAACCGGGGTGCGCTCCGTAGCTTCTCCGCGAAGCGTTCTTAAAAGAAGATCGTTTTTTATTTCCTGTTGCATCATATTCAAAAAGTCTTTTTGCGATTGCCGGATGCTACCGGCTGTTATCCGCAATTAATCCGATCATTTGTTCCACACCGGGCTGTATTGCTTCCACAATATTTGATGTATATTTTTTTAACGCAGCGGTTGTAGAGGGTCCGATAGAAAATGCCTTCGTTGCCGGGCTTATTACATTTACAGAAAAAAAACTCTCCACACCACTCGGGCTATAGAACAGGATCGCATCGTATGGCTCATTGACCACTAACGGCGTTTTTGCCGTTTGATAAACGATCTTTTCAATGCAGGGAATGGCGTTGCTTTTCAACACCTGAGGAATGGTGTCCAGACGCAGGTTCCCGCAAAAAAAAACAACCTGATCCGGCCTCTGTTCTATGATCCGCTTTGCCAGTTGCGCCCCGTTGGGTGCTGTTGCTATAATTTCCGTGTGAGGAAACAGTTGTTCTACCTGCTTCCGGGTTGCCGCTTCTATACAGAAAACCTTCCATTGAGGGCTGCCTGTAACCGCAGCAGCTACGGCCCTCACAGCATTTGCGCTGGTAAAGATCACCACCTGGTCCGAAAGCGGAACACCGGCCAGTAATACAGAAACCTGCTCCGGGTCCAATGGACGTGTGTCAAGGAACGGTTTGCAATCCAGCTGTACCTGGTCCCCCGCCTGCCGGATGAGTGCATCATCAAGTAATTTTGTACTTAAAATATGAAGCGGCCTACTGTTCATGATTCATTTTCGAAATTAACGCCCCGGCGCCATTCTCCAGGATCTTTGCAGCAGCAACTTTTCCGGGAGCGTCGGTTTCGCCGATGATACGGGTTTCATCCACTTCCAGCTTTTCAAGGCCATCCGGGGTTACAATGCTTCCCCTGAAATTGAGCTTATCGCCGAGCATTGTCGCCAATGCGCTGATCGGCGTAGCGCACCCGCCCATGAGTTCGCTTAAAAAATCCCTTTCGGCTTTTACACAGTATGCCGTTGCGGTATGATTGATGCGGCTGCATGCACGCAACACCGCAGTATCGTCCTTACGTGCGGTTACCATAATAGCACCCTGGGCTGGGGCCGGCAGCATCCAGTCGAGGCTGATGCTATCGGCCGGTTTTAAGCCGATGCGCTCCAGACCCGCTTCCGCAAAAATGGCTCCGAACCAGTTGCTCTCCGAAAGCTTGCGCAGTCTTGTATTTACGTTGCCCCGGATATTTTCGATCGTATGCCCGGGAAAGTGGTTCAGCCACTGGGCTTTGCGGCGAACGCTGCTGGTGGCGATGGTCAGGGGTAATGTTTCAGGTTTGAGGTTTGAGATTTCAGGATCTGAAAGCTGAGATCTGAAAGCTGAGATCTGAAAGCCTGTATCCGGCGTCTGCCAGTTCGGGTTCAACACAAGGATATCTTTATACGAAGCGCGTTCCAGAACAGCAGCTTCCACAATACCCTCCGGTAATTGTACCGGCACATCCTTCATACTGTGCACCGCCACATCAACTTTGTTATTGAGCAATGCGATGTCCAGTACTCTTGTAAACACACCCTGCACACCCATTGCATAGAGTGGTGTTACAAGATCCAGATCCCCCTCACTTTTAACCAGCTCCAGCGTTGCGGGGGTTCCTAAACTTTCTAAGAGATTTTTTACCTGTGTGGCCTGCCAAACGGCCAATTGACTGTCTCTGGTACCAATACGGATCATATGATAACATCCGGGTTAGGGAGTTTGCAGATAATCATTGATGCTGCTAATGAACTGGCATCCTTTATCATTACGGATCTTAAGGTTTACTGCCAGTTGCTTTACCGCTTTCTGGGCACGCATTACGCGTTCCGTTTCGCTGATCAACTCCTTGTCTTTATAAAATTCACAAACGGTTGTTTGCAATAAATCAATTTCACGTAGTTTATTCTTCCAGGTTTTCAGATGCAGTGCGTAATGATGATCCCTTAACCAGCTCAGGAATTCCTTTTCAAAATGCTCAATAATAGTAAGGGCATGGGGTACTTCCGCCTTTCGTTTGGCCAGGGTCCGGTCCAGTATGGTACTGGAAATCTCATCCACATCAATTACGGTTACCCCCTCCATTTCCCGTATCGCCGGATGTACGTTTACCGGTACGGAAAGGTCCAGGAACAACTTTGATGTACCGGCTGCTACCAGCTCGGGCATCACCGTTGGCTCATTTGCATTGGTACAAACAATAATAATATCGGATGCATGAATGGCGGCTGCCTTATCTGCGTAAGGAGCAAAATGTACCTGATTGCCGGCAGCGATCTGTTTGGCAATGGCATCGGTACGGTTCATAATGGTAACGGATGTATGCGGCAGATACGTATTCAGGTTCCTGCACACATTCACACCAAATTTACCAGCGCCAATGATCAGCACTTTTTTTTGTTCTACGTCTTTTATATTCTGCAACAGTTCAATTGCAGCAAATGAAACCGAAACGGTACCATCGCTCAGGTTGGTTTCGGTCTTTATTCTTTTGGAAGCCTGAAAGGCAAAACTCAGCATCCGGTCCATTACGGGACCTATCAGCTGCTGACCACGGGCCGTATCCACAGCTCTTTTCAGCTGACCCAGGATCTCATAATCGCCCAGGATCTGGGAGTCAAGCCCCGCAGCCACATTAAAAAGATGATCCAGCGCTTCTTCTCCGTTCTTAAAATAGCCACACTCGTAAAATGCGGACTTATCACCATTTGTGTGTGGTACCAGCAGCTCTACCAACTGCATTACCGATTCTGCAAATCCATAGATCTCGGTACGGTTACAGGTAGATACGACAAAGACACTCTTGAGACCTGCAGCCTTTGCGCGCGCTCCCAATGTAGCAAATGCCTCATTGGTAATGGAAAACAGTCCCCTGGTTGCTGCGTCGGCCTTATGATAGTTAATGCCTGCAATGCAAAAACGATCTAAAACCTGCTTTGAAATATGAAACTCTTCTAACGACATAATTCAGGCGCAAATGTATAAAGGATAAGTGGTAGTATCGTCACAATTTTGTCACCGGGTCCTAAAAAAAGGATGATTTTTATCATGATTTTTGATTATCACCGACAGTATGTTTGTCTTGCTGTAACCTGTATCTTTGCCGGTTGTTATACTTTTGTACCACCGGTGCAAAACCAGATCCCTGTAACACTGTTATAAATGGGAGCACTAATTTTTATACAGCAAAGAGATGCGTAAAACAGGAGTAATTTTAATGAATCTGGGTTCGCCGGATTCAACTGAGGTAAAAGATGTAAAACGGTACCTGGATGAATTTTTGATGGACAAGCGGGTAATTGACAAGCCCTGGCTTTTACGGTTTTTGCTTATTAAAGGTATTATTGTTCCTTTCCGGGCCCCTAAATCTGCAGAAGCCTACAGAGCAATCTGGTGGGAAGAAGGTTCTCCTCTTATTGTATTATCCAAACAATTGCAGGAGGCTGTGCAGGAGAAGACCGAACTGCCCATTGAACTTTCCATGCGTTATGGCAATCCCACACCGGAAGCAGCGTACAATGCGTTATTGAAACGCATGCCGGATGTAGAAGAGGTGATCCTGGTACCTTTATATCCGCATTATGCTATGAGCAGTTTTGAAACAGCTGTTGAACATATGAAGGATGCTCATAAAAGGAACAATTATCCTTTTACTTTAAAAGTGGTGCCCCCATTTTATAAACACCCTTCTTATATCAATGCGCTGGCTGAAAGCATGCGTCCTTACCTGCAGGCAGATTTTGATCAGCTGCTGTTCAGCTACCACGGCATACCGGAACGTCATGTACTGAAGAGCGACCCTACCGGCAGGCACTGCATGCAGGTAGAAAACTGCTGCTTTAAATCCAGCCCCTCCCATCCTACCTGCTATCGCCACCAGGTAACCATAACCAGTGAGCTGGTTGCTAAAAAGCTGGGACTAAAAAAAGACCAGTGGCAGCAAAGCTATCAAAGCCGCCTGGGTCGCGATCCCTGGCTGTTACCCAACACACAGGTACGGCTGCCTCAGTTACCCGGGGAAAACGTAAAAAAACTCGTGGTCGTTTGTCCGTCATTCGTCAGCGATTGCCTGGAAACCCTGGAAGAGATTGAAATGCGCGGCAAAGAAACATTTATCGAAAACGGAGGAGAAACCTACACCTATATTCCCTGTATGAATACCAGCGCCCTTTGGGTAGATACGCTATTACAGCTGATCCGGGAAACCAGCGAACAACCGGAGCCAGCAGCTTCCTGATGCATGGGCGTTTTTTCCGCTTTTGAGAACCCGTGAAGTTTTAAACGTTAAAGATCTTCAAGCTTCGGCAGCACCGTCCAGTAACTCAGTACGATACGTCTGCGCTCATCTGTAGGCTTATAATCGGTAATCCGGGGTGATGGATATTCCTCGCCTTTACCATAGGCTACATAGCCGATGGTCAGCGTATTGAAGTTTTTAAACTTGGAAGTGTTGTCATTCAAAACGATCTTCATATTGCGCACCATTTCCTTCGCCCGCAGATCCGATAACAACTGGTTCATTACTTTTTGCGGGGGATTGCTGTTATCCAGGATCCTTACAAGTTCTTTATAAAGCGCTCCATTCTTTACAACGGGTGTAGAATCGGAATACCCTACAAATACGATCCGGGCTTCGCGGGCAATACCGGCATATTTGTTTGAAATACGTGACAGCGAATCAATAATGGGTGTAAAATGCGACCGGATGAGGGTCCGGGCCGATTCGGGGATCTGGTAAACCCCCGGATCAAAGAACGCAGCATAATGAAACATCTGGTATTTTGCCGTGCTCACCGATTCCTTCAGCATCCCGTATACTTCTTCGCGCCGTTTTTGCGCGGTGTTGAATGAATCCAGTACGATCAGCTTTGCTAAAATATCGGAAGAAGAAATCCCTTTTTTAAATGCCGCCCTGTTCTTAGTAGCCATATCCAGGATCAGGGCAAGCTGCTGGGCACTGCTTAACCGGCTGCCGAGCTTTTCCAGTATCTCCAGAACATCATTGTTCAATACACTGTCAATGGCATGATCCGCAGCTTTAATATCCAGTATCTTTCTTATTGAGTCCAGTTTAACGGATTCCTGGTTCACCATGTCCTGAGTTTTTTCACTGGTAGCCCTGGCAGAGGCCAGTCGTTTTTGCATACCGCAGGAAGTCAGGATGAGAAGGGCGAAAATAAACGAATAACACTTCATAGTCTATTATTGAGGGACAGGTTTTATGGTAAATCCATCTTGCTTGGCGGGCGGACGGGTCTTTATTTTTTGCTCCAGCATCCTGTCGAAGATCTTTTTCCGGTAATCGGCAATCACCTCCTCCGTTGTGGTATCCGTGCTGGCCTTTTTTTGAGAGATCTCCTTTAACTGCAGGTTGATCAGCGTGGTATTGTTACCCATTTTCAATTCGCTGAAGGATAGCAGCATCTCATCCAGTGAAGGATGCCTGTGTGCATTGCCTCCATGCCCCGAATGCTCCTGCCGCCGCCAGTTAAGAAGCAAACAGATGATCAGCGCAAGCGATACCACCCACAAGGCAACGAGCATCAGGAGTATCGTTTTGTGAAGGCGCCCCTGTTTTAATGTATCCTTTATAAGTTGCTTGGCTGCCATAGGATTTACTATGTTTTATGACCGAAACACCGTTACTCCTGACCGGTCGATCTCGCCGATGAGCTGCTCACAGGCCTTACTGATTTCCCCGTTGGTGCTGTCTGCAGCAACCGTCCGGTTCTTTAACAATTGTAAAATAGGATGGTTGGGGCCCAATGCAGAAAAGGTGGATTTTACCCGATGTAAAATACGCGCCACCTCAGAAGTATCCTTTGCAGCAGCAGCGGTCCTCAGCGCATCCTTATCCAACGACCACTGATTCCGGATCTCTGCAAGCAAGTCCTGCATAATGGCTTCATCACCCCCTACCAGTTGCCTGAAAAAGTCCAGATCATCCGTTGCCCCGGCAGCGGCGGTATGTAGCTGACCCTCCGTTCGCTCCGGCATCCATTTCAGGATCTTATCAATAATATCGGATTCTTCCATAGGTTTTGAAATATAATCATTAAACCCTGCAGCAAAACAACGTTTGATCTCGTTTTCCATAACATAGGCCGTCATGGCAATGGCGGGCGTATTGATGTGCAGTTCTTCCCGAATGGTGGAGATCGCTTTATAGCCGTTCATATGCGGCATCTGGATGTCCATCAATATCAGGTCATAGTGCTTTTCCTGTATCCTTTCAAGTGCTTCCAGCCCGTTTTCCGCGAGCTCTATATTAAGGTTGTATTTGCGCAGCAGGTGTTTGAGCAGCATCCGGTTTGCCGCGTTGTCTTCCACCACCAATGCTGTATATCCCGAAAAATCAGCCACCGGTTTGCCGGCATTTTTGCTGGCAGCAACCGGAGCCTCCACTGCCTTTTCGAAAAAGGCGGTAAACGTAAACTTTGACCCCAGCCCGATCTCGCTGTTTACCGAAACCGAACCGCCCATACTTTCTACAAGACTTTTTACAATGCTCAGGCCCAAGCCGGTGCCCCCATGCTGCCGGGTGGTCATTTGTTCCAGCTGTTCGAACCGTTCAAAAATAAGATCGATCTTTTCTTTGGGAATGCCTTCCCCCGTATCCTTTACACTAAATACCAGCTGATGTACCTCTTCTTCTTCACTTGGCAATACTCCTACATGAATATGCACGCCGCCATAGGAAGTAAACTTGATGGCATTATTGATAAGGTTCACCAATACCTGTTTCAACCGTTCCGGGTCTCCTTTTATGATTTGCGGCACCTGTGGATCAATGTCCCAGTGATAGGTAAGCTTTTTTTCGCTTACAATGGCAGAGAACATCCGCTTCAGGTCTTTAAACAGTTCCGGAAGGTTGAAAGGAATGCGTTTGATCCGGAGTTTGCCAGCCTCAATTGATGAAAAATCCAGTATATCATTTACAATGTGCAGCAGGTTGTACCCGTTAGAAATAATGGTATTCGTATATTCTTTCTGCGTATGATCCAGCCTTGTATCGGACAACAGGTTTCCAAAACCGATCAGGGAGTTGAGTGGTGTACGCAGCTCATGACTCATATTTGCCAGAAACTCATCTTTGGCGTTCTTGCTTTTAACAGCCGCCTCCCTTGCTACACGCAGTTCTTTTATAAGCACCAGTTGCTGCCATTGGCGGATTACGATAATGGTGGTAAAGATCAGCACGGCAATTACTGCGGCAACGGACAGTACCCGGTTGTAGGCCGATAGCTGGCTGGCATGGGTAGAATTGGTGACCAGTGTTTTCTGAAGCTGGTTCTCCAAAAACTTTTCTACCAGCACCCCGTAATGGTATACATTTTCTGCCGGCTTGGATCTCATGAGCGCATTCGTAAGACTGTCCAGCAAGGTCATGTCTTTCTGTTGCCGGGCATCCAGAATAGCGTAAGAACTGTTCAGCTGCGCATTCACAGCTTCCATCAGGCTTTTCAGATTGGGAATATTCCCTTTACGGACCACCGCATCATTGAGCACATTGGCATTGTATCCGAAAAGCGTAAGCGAATCTCCCAGGATATCCAACGGAAAGACCTTATCTGCATCATTCATCTGGCTAAACCTGGATTGCAGTGTAAACGACAGGTTTACCAGGTGCTGCATTTCATTATTGGTCTTAAAAGTTTCTACCGCTTCAATGTTTCCCCTTTGCAAAGCCTGCGTGGCCTTATCGGTAAGCGTTTGCGTAAAAATGATACTGACTACGAGCAAAAAGGCAAAGAAAATAAGCAAAAAATAATTATAGTTTCTTTTTTGCATGAGCGCTTATAATATATTTTTTTTAAGTGTTGAGTACCGAACTCAGAAAAAATTCCCGGACCACATCAAAAATCACGAAGATTATACTTTCAAAGCCAAAGTTTTCAATTTTCGGGAATCCAAAATTATATATATTTATCGTTCTAATACAAAAAGAAAGGGATATTTCGTTTTTTTTAACCTGTTGCAAGTGATAGCCCGGAAATATACGCACAGGTAAGCCCTTGTTTTAATGACCTTCAGCTGCAACCCGCATCATTACCGGTATTATTGCAGTAATAACCGGCCCTGCGTGTTTTGTAAAAAAACCGGTTGCCGAAACCCGAAAAGCCGTTAACTTAGCCGCTCTGAATCGGGCTAAATATCTTTAAATACCTGTCGCTTGGCTTACTATTACTTAAAAGCAGTCCACATTATCTTTGTGGTTACCTGGTTTGCCGGTTTGTTTTACATGCCGCGTTTGTTTATCTATAATGTAGAGGCCAATGAGCAGCCGCAGCCTGCGCAGGACCTGCTGCACCGCCAGTTCACCAAGATGATGAAACCTCTTTGGTATGGTATAACCTGGCCATCCGCGATCATTACCCTGATTATGGGCCTGTCTGTATTATTAAAGGGCGGCTGGATACAAATCCTTTTTAAACCTGAAGGGTTCTGGTTGCTGCTGAAACTGATACTGGTATTGCTTTTATATGCCTACCACTATTCCCTTCACCGGATCTTTAAACAACAAACAGCCGGTATCTATAAATATACATCGGACCAGCTGCGGATGTGGAACGAGGTTGCTACGATCTTCCTGGTGGCTATTGTGATGCTGGTGGTTGTAAAAAAAGAGATCAGCGTTATCTGGGGGCTGGTTGGCATGCTCCTGCTTATCTTTATCCTGATGCTGGCCATCCGCATCTATAAACGGATCCGGAATAAAGGTAAATAACCGATATGCCATACCCGGGAAATTTCCGGGTATTGAATTTGCAAAAAATCAGCGGGAAAATTAAACGCCTTATTTCCAAAACGGAACAAACGTTCGTATATTAATATGTTTTAAATTTATGGGTTAATTACCATTTAAACGCAAAACAACATTTTTATGAAACGTCTGAAACTACTGTCCGGGGCATTCCTGCTCATGGCCATGTTATTTGCCGGCTGCCAAAAGCAAACACATTCCATAAAAGAAGAAACGACTGCAGGAGAACGCAGTGCTGTAAAATCATCCAGCAGGGTTGCTGCTCTGAAAGAAGGTATTGAAGAGCGGCTGAACCGGTTAAAAGCCGGGCAGGAAAACCGGACAATCACCGGCACCCGCTTTTTACTGCGGCAACACCCCGAATACCGGAATTTATTGCTGAATGCGCTCAATGATGTACCAGCCTGTAATGATGATACAAAGATCAATCTTTGGCTGAACGACCAGCTTTCTGACTGGACCGCTACCGTGGTCTTCTACGCAATTGAAACAGGCATGCTCGATTACCCCACCTATGATGCCCTGATATTTGAAAACAGCGGGGCCGGACAGGTTTTTGGAGCCCAGGGAACTTATACACAACGGCTGACCAAGACTTTTAAAGACCTTAAACGCTTCTGGGATATTGAATCAGCCGGTATTGTAATGGTAGCAATGCACGGCGATATGCTGCTGGACCGGGAAAAGATCATCCGGACCGATATGGCGCTGTACGGAACCACCGAAGAAGATGCCGGCGCATGGGCCGATCTGATCATCGAGATCATCAACGCCTTTCCTCAGTACCGTATGGGCAACCATCCCATTTTTACATTCAATGCTTTTGCACAAAAAGGTTTTGATCCCGGAACTCCCTATGAACCCATCCCCGATAAGATCGTTATGGGCGACGGCATACTGGATGGATTTAACGCTATTGGCTATGGCGATGTGGCTCCGCAAGCCATACTTGCTCATGAGTTCGGTCACCAGGTACAGTACCAACTCAACCTTACCGGCGGATCCGGACCTGAGGCCTCACGCAGATCCGAATTGATGGCCGATGCATTCAGTGCCTATTTCCTGGCACATTCACGTGGCCAGTCTATGAACTGGAAAAGGGTGCAACAGTTCCTGCAGGTGTTTTTTAATATAGGAGACTGCTCCTTTACCTCCAACGATCATCATGGTACGCCCGCCCAGCGGATGGCGGCTGCAACCTGGGCCTACGGTGTGGTGGAGGCTGCTCAAAAACAGGGGCATATATTGAGTGCTGGTGCGTTTGCCTCCATGTTTGATGCGGTACTGCCACAGATCCTCAATAACTGATACAGGTCTTATAAAAAGAAGCCGGTGCTCCCCCAAAAACCGTGCGCCGGCTTTTTCATTATGCATTCTTCCTGAGAACTTGTTCAAAAATAGAATTTTGAAGCCCTTATAAATACCACCGGCTGTTGTTATTGTTAAAGACGCACAGCTTCAAGGGGGCGGTGGTGCCGTGGCGCGGTCCATCAGGCACCAGGCTTATGGCCCTCTCCGGCTATCGCTTTATGAACCGCTTCTCAACAGTCCGGTTATGTTTACTGGTGTACCGGGTCAAAATAATTCAGCACCCGAACCGCCTTAGTCTTTCCGGTAAATATAACAGCCCGCCTCACTGGGATGATCCAGCACACGGTCGCTTTTATTCTCATGCCGCAATAAATGAACAATCATAAAATCGCCGGCAGCGGCCATGGTAAAAAAAATGCCCAGTACCAATACATAAAAGTTGCCCGTAATGATCCCGGCAACGGATGGCAGTATACCCAGCATAAGAGCGGGCATCAGAGCACCTAATACGTAATGCCTCACTTCCAGTGGCTCTTTACAATGACAATAGGGCGTTGCATACTTCCACAGCACTCCGTACTTTACAGAGCGGTGCCCGTTCCGGGTGAACAGCGACCAGGTAAGGCCGTGGATGAGCTCATGCAAAATAATTCCAATACCTAAGACCAACAGGGGAATCACTGCCAGCAGCAAATTATACCGGTCTGTTAAATACCGGTACGTGCTTTTTATATGCGCCGCTGTAAACTGCCCCGTCCATAAGCAATAATACGGCACACCAAAGAGAACAATCGCCGCCAAAAGTATTAAAAATGCGTACCGGTTGGCCTTATGCAGGTCGATCATCAACAGCTCCTTTTTGTATTGCGCTTCTGTGTCGTCGATCTTATTCATTGCTATCTGACAGGGGATCCTGTTTTTTTATAATAAAAAGAGGGTGTTCCGTACGCTGAAACACCCTCTTCCTGTATTTAGTGATTTTTTTATTACTGCCGTTGTCCTTTCTGACTGTTGTATTTATGCGCGTCGGAAGGAATTACCGGATGACCGGATGGTGTTGTTGATTCTTTAAAATAAGGATCATACTGGTTCCGCATGTTCTTATAGGAATGTCCATCGGCCAGGAAGGCAATAATGAACCAGATAAACAACAGCAATGGAACCACGATGGTCATAATAAAATTCCGTATCTCATCTCCCAGGTGCATAAACACTGAAACAATATAATACGCTTTAGCCAGGGTTAAGATACAAACCACCCCCTTGATAAAAAGCAACATTGTATGACTGGGCTCTCCTTTATGCAGGGCATAAATGGTAAATCCAAGCGCCAATTCCAATACCGTCAAAACACTTAGGATCACGGTAGTACGGATTACGCGTTTTTTGAACGTATCATCATCTGTATGATGGGTAAAGCTTACTTCAGGATAGGCAGCAGAAGGTGATATATCTTTTGTCGGATCGTAATGATTGCTCATAGCTTATATTAATTAATTCTTTTTGAAAAATAAGGGAATCCCCTTTTAACGCCTGCACTTTTAGATAAGGTAAAAACACAGGAATACGAATACCCAAACCAGGTCTACAAAGTGCCAGTACAATCCGATCTTTTCGATCATCAGGTAATGTCCCCTGCGATCATATACGCCCATTTTTGTCTGGATCAGCATAATGATGAGCAGGATCACCCCAACAGATACGTGAAACCCATGAAAGCCGGTAATGCCATAGAAGAAACCTCCAAATGCAGCAGGTCCGGGCTTGCGCACCACCATTTCACTGTTGGAAAGCAACTGGATCAGCTGATCCTTGGGGGTTTTTAACAGCTCGGCGTGGCTGGCATGTGAAAGATGCTGCTCATGTACCAGGGTTGCCAGGGTTTCCGGAGATGTTTTGGCTAATGCCGGTGCCACATCCTGGGGCAGTACGATCTCCCCCCAGGGATTAAATCCATTCCGCTGTGCCATTACTTCGATATGATCGCCCACCAGAACAGGGTTCTTTGCAGTCAGTAAGTGCGTCCACTCCCACGCCTGGCAGCTCAGGAAGATCAATCCCCCGATGATGGTAAGCATCAGGTATTTCTCCACGCCCTTCCGGTCGCGGTTATGTCCTGCATGTACCGCCAGCACCATGGTTACGGAACTGATGATCAGCACAAAGGTCATCACACTTACAAATGCCAGTGGCAAATTTGCGTGTCCTGCAAAGGGAAAGGTATTAAATACGATGCTGGGCTCCGGCCAGTAGTTCAGTCCGAAACGTACGGTACCTAATGAGATGAGGAAGGCTCCAAACGTAAAGGAGTCACTCAGCAGGAAATACCACATCATTATTTTTCCGTACTCAATGTTAAACGGACTTTTTCCCCCGCTCCACCACTTGGTATTATGTGTTACTGTCTGTTCCATATTTGATTCGATCTATTTTGTAAGTTGTTTATCCCAGAATTATGAAAAATATCATTAAATACAGCCAAAGTAAATCCACAAAGTGCCAGTAGGTTCCCATTACTTCAACAGGAGCTGCATCATATGATTTTGTTTTGCCTGCTATTGATCTAAAAAACATCACCAGCAGCGCAATGACCCCGCCAATTACGTGCACCGCGTGCAAACCGGCAATAGGGTAAAAGAACTGGCCAGCCCCGGATGCGCCTTTAAACCGGACGTTGTTATCCCACAATTCATTAAAACCGATCACCTGGCAGATCACAAAGGCCACACCCAGTAACAGGGTAACCCCCAGTAGTCCGCGGTACTGCTGCATGTTCCGGTGCTTAAAGGCCTTTACCGCCATCAGCATGGTAAGGCTGCTTACCAGGATCAGCACCGTAGATGTCCAAAAGATATTGGGCAACACAAATGTTCTCCAGCCCGCCTGATTGCTTTTTACAATAAACGCGCTGGTAAACCCAATGAACATCATCAGTATACTGGCGATGGCCACCCATAAGGCAAACTTATGGGGATGTAATCTTGTATGTTGTTGCTCGCTCACGATACTTGCGTTCATATATAACTTCTTGTCTATAGTCTAAAAAATCAGGCCTTCGCCAGTAATAACGCCAGCAATACCACCGGCAAATGAATATAGCTTCCAAACATCACTTTTCTTGCAGACGGCACATCCATTTTATTATAAAGGGTTGCAGCCCTACCAATTAAAAAGAGGTTTGCCGCTATGATCAATGCCCCTCCGATCATCCCCTTTACGGTTCCATAATCACAGATCCCCACAAAAAAGGGGGCGATGGTTATGGGCAGCATCAGCAGCGAGTACACCACGGTTTGCAATGCCGTAAATTTCGTAGGACCTTTATCACTGGGCAATAACTTAAAACCAACATTGCTGTAGTCCTTGTGCGCCACCCAGGCAATGGCCCAGAAATGGGGAAACTGCCACAGGAACTGGATCCCAAACAGCACGATACCACCCAACCAACTGATCTGTTGCCCCGGAACAAAGCCGGCCACCCACCCGATCAGACAGGGAAACGCTCCGGGAAAGGCTCCAACCAACACTGCCACGGAGTTCACTTTTTTTAACGGGGTATATACAAAGGCATACAGGAACAGGCTAAACGCAGCCAGTGCCCCGGCCGTCCAGTTAAAAAAATACCCTAAAATAAAGATACCTGCTGCGCCACTGAAAATAGCAAATCCCCAACCCTGCTCCGGCGTTAAACGTCCGGAAGCAATCGGGCGCTTTGCTGTTCTTTTCATCTGCGCATCCGTATCCCTTTCCACAACCTGGTTGATGGTGTTGGCACTACCTGTTACCAGCAATCCACCTGCAAAGAGCAAAACGATCCTCCACCAATCATATATCACATCCGGTACCAGCAGGTAACTGATCACACTGCTGAAAACGACCATTATACTTAATGAGGGCTTCATTAACTGGAGAAAATCCCTTACTCCGCCCCCTTCTGATTTTTTCAATTTTTTTTTTTAGTCAATAGTCAACGATCAATGGTCAATGGCATTCATTATTGACTTCCCGATCCCGATGGTTACCGGCATCACCGGGTATCCTTTATTTTTAGTGTGCGCTTTCGTTTTCGCCAACCGGCTCGGTTTGCGGAATAAAATCGCGTCCGTCCTTACTGTAATCATATGCCCAACGATGTACCTCAGGAATTTCACCGTCCCAGTTTCCATGACCGGGATGGATGGGGGTGGTCCACTCCAGGGTTGTTGCACCCCATGGGTTCTGCGTCCGTACCCTTCTGCCTTTATACATCGAATAGAAATAGTTAAACACAAACATCAGCTGCACGGAGAATGCAATGATCGTAGCAACGGTGATCATGGCATCCAGGCTGTGGAACTGACTGAAGCTTACCCAGCTGCTTTTATCCAGGTAACGTCTTGGCATACCGGCCATACCCTGATAGTGCATGGGCCAGAAGATCAGGTATGCGCACACGAGGGTTACCCAAAAATGGATATAACCAAGGGTATTGTTCATATATCTTCCAAACATCTTGGGAAACCAGTGGTAGATACCCGCAAACATTCCAAAGAAGGCCGATACCCCCATTACAATATGGAAGTGGGCAATTACAAACATGGTATCATGCAGGTGAATATCGATGGTGGAGTTCCCCAGCCAGATCCCTGTTAAACCACCTGAAATAAAGATGCTTACAAAACCAATGGCAAAAAGCATAGCAGGTGTAAAGCGGATGCTTCCCCTCCAGATGGTGGTAATCCAGTTAAACACCTTAATGGCCGATGGGATGGCAATGAGCAAGGTTAACAGTACGAATACCGATCCGAGGAACGGATTTAGACCCGTTACAAACATGTGGTGTGCCCATACCAGGAAGGCCAGTACACAGATTGCCATCAGCGAAGCGATCATCGCCATATAACCAAAGATGGGTTTACGGGAATTGATAGCCAGGATCTCTGATGCCAGCCCCATGGTGGGTAAGATAATAATATATACCTCGGGGTGCCCCAGGAACCAGAACAAGTGCTGGTACAGGATCGCACTACCTCCTTCATTGGGCAGGGCCTGACCCGCTACAAAAATATCGCTGAGGTAGAAACTGGTACCCAGGTGCCGATCGAACATCAGCAGTACCAGACCCGACAATAATACCGGGAAGGATAATACACCGAGGATGGCGGTGAACAGGATCGCCCAGATGGTCAGCGGCATCCGCGTCATGGACATACCCTTGGTACGCATATTCAGGATCGTGGAAATATAGTTCAGACCACCCAGTAACTGGGATGCCACAAACAATGTCATTGCAATGATCCAGAGGTCCATACCGCTCTTAGAGCCCTGCGAGGCCAATCCCAGTGCGCTTAATGGAGGATAGACCGTCCAACCACCCGCAGCCGGTCCGGTTTGGGTAAATAAGGAGGACAGCATTACGATACTGGCAGCGAAGAAAAACCAGAACGACAGCATGTTCATGAACGGAGAGGCCATATCCCGTGCTCCTACCTGCAAAGGAATAAGCAGGTTGGCAAAGGTTCCGCTCAATCCTGCGGTCAATACAAAGAAGATCAGCACCGTTCCGTGCATGGTGGTAAGCGCATAATAAAATTCAGGTTTGATCTTACCTCCTTCTGCCCAGCGACCAAAAAAAGTTTCCAGGATGGGGAACGACTGATCAGGAAAACCCAATTGCAAACGGAACAGTACCGAGAACAGGCCTCCGATAATTGCCCAGATTATACCGGTTACCAAAAACTGTTTTGCAATCATCTTGTGATCCATACTGAAGATATACTTCGATACGAATGTTTCTTTGTGATGGTGCACATGCGGCTCTCCTGAATGACCATGACTCGCAACCTCATGCTGAATATGTAAAGTATCGCTCATAATTATTGTGTTAAAAACTGACCTTTCTTACTTTATCAAAAATTACTACTTGCCTGTTGAATCTTTTGCAGCGGCGGCGGTATCTGCCGGAGCTTTAACAGAAGCCGGAGCTGCGGTTGAATCGCCGGGAGCCACGGTAGCTGCGGCCGGAGCGGCAGGGGCAGCTGATGCCTTCATTTGCGCGTATTTGGATTTCTGGGAAGCCATCCACTGATCGTATTCTTCCTGAGTTTCCACAATGATCTCTCCCCGCATTCCTGTATGACCCGCACCGCACATCTGGTCACAGGCAATTTCATATACAAATTTACTATTTCCGGTTTCTTTTATCATGTCCTTTGTGGTTTTTATTGGCGTAAACCACAAAGTAGTCGGCGTACCCGGAACCGCATCCATCTTTAACCGGAAGTGAGGTAATCCCACACTGTGTATCACATCTTTAGCTCCAATGATCAGCTTTACAGGTTTCCCAACCACCAGGTGCATCGGCTGTCCGCTCACATAAATATCGTCATGGTTAGCGGCATCTTCCCAGATCTGTCCCAGGGGGTTGTCGTGCGCCTCATCAATGTTCTTATAATATTTCTTTCCAAAAACACCATCTTTACCCGGATAGCGGAATTCCCATTTGAACTGGCTTCCTGTAACCTCGATCTGCATGGCGTTTTCAGGCGCCGCTCCCGTAATACGGTACCAGTACACAATACCAAAACCGATGAGGATGGTAAGTACGATGGCCGGTACAACCGTCCAAAGCAATTCCAGTTTGTTGTTATGCGGGAAATAGTATACCGTGCGTTTGTCCGACTCCTGATACTTAAAGGAATACCAGAACAGCAGGATCTGTGTCCCAAAGAACACCAGCCCCGTAGCAATAATGGTGTATTTCAGCATACGGTCTACCAGGATCCCGTGATCCGAAGCCGAACTACCTAATTTCAGGATCTTATCGCCAAGCGTATGGTGCGCCCAGTACACTCCAAACAATCCAACGATCAAAAATACCAGCAGCAGGGCAGCATTGATCTTATTGGTTTGTTTCCTGGTCTTTTCTTCACCCCGGATCACAGAGACAAATTCGCTTGCCCTTGCAATCTGAAAGGTTATTATAAAACCTAATATTAAAATGGCGAATATTAAAAAGTTTTGCATACGATATTGTTCTATTTATTCAGTTCTAAGTTTCTAAGTTCAAGGTGTCCGGTTCAAGGTTTAACGTTCACACAACCTTAAACATCAAACATTTTAAGTATGGTGGATCACTGCTTCTTTTACAAACGGATGGTTCCGCGCGGTTAAAGAATGTTTGCTTAATGTTTTACCGGTTACAAACATAATGATACCAATAAAGCCCAGACCAATTCCCATATCAAACAGGATCATCGGCACTTTTTCCGGAGATACAGCGGGGAATACCATCTGGAAAAAATCAAGCCAGTGCCCGAAGATCACCAGTACAGACACCACAGTAACAATGGTATAGTTTCTTTTTGAATCCTTGCTCATAAAGATCAGGAGGGGTGCCACAAAGTTGATGATCAGCATCATCCAGAAGATCGCACTGTAGATTCCTTCTGCTCTTGGTTTAAAATAAACCGTTTCCTCAGGAATATTGGCATACCAGATCAACATAAACTGGGCAAACCAGAGGTAGGTCCAGAAGATGGAAAAAGCAAAGATGAATTTACCAAGGTCATGCAGGTGCTCTTTGTTCACCATAGGCAAATACCCATTGTTTTTCAGGAATACCACATACAATGCAATCAATGATAAACCGGCAACAAAAGTACTGGCGAAGTTATACCAGCTGAACATCGTAGAATACCAGTGCGCATCGATGCTCATGATCCACAACCAGGGAACAGAAGACATTACCGTAAGGGCAAATACCACAATATAAAGGGCTGCCATCACCGTATTGTTCCATACAAATTTCTTTTTCTTTTCCAGGGAGCTTACGATATCCCCTTCATCCGTTTTCAGGGAAAGCTGGCGCATCTTCCAGCCAAGGAACGACCATAATACAACCGTAAGGATGGTAACGGTGGCAAAAAATCCCTTGCTCAGAAAACCGCTTTTATGCTCCAGTACCGGATCATGTGCCACATGCTCTGCGTCTGTCCAGTGATAGATGGTATGATGGTCGCCAAAACACAATGCCAACAGGATCACCAGGGCTATCACACCGATCACCGGCACACAGGAGGCAATGGCTTCCGTAACCCGGGTAAAGCCGATCTGCCATCCGCCCCAGGCCAGGGTGGTAGCGCACATGAAGAACATGGCTGCATTTACCACCAGCAGGAAGTATACGCTGTTTTGAAGCAAGCTGGCCCAAAAACGTGCGCGATTATCATGATTCCCCTCACCACCAGTTGCCACAAACAGGGAAATAGCTGCTATGACACCGATCACCATTAACGCGAGCGCTATTGTGTTATATCTTTTTGCAGGTATGAATTTTTCCGTAGTTGACGTTGACATTCGAATCTTATATTAATAGTTCTGTGAATTAGTTATTACTTTTTTGCTGTAGCATCTGCTGCTACACTGGCTTCGGCCCCCTTGGCGCTGCTGTCTGCAGCTGCCCCGGTACCGGAAGCCCCTACACCCTGCTTGGATTTAATGAATTTGATGATCTCCCAGCGTTGTTTGGGGCTTATCTGGGAAGCATAACTTCCCATTTGTCCCTTACCATATGTTACTGAATAAAACATGGTACCCGCGGGCAGGGCCTTCATATCTGCAGCCGTAAAGTCTTTCGGAGCTGCTGTGTAGGGGCCTTCGCCGCCGTTGAACAGCGGACCGTTCCCGTCCAGCTTGGCGCCGTGGCAGATACCGCAGTTTACAAGATACAGGCGCTCGGCTTCTTTCATATCGATCTTAGCTCCGGCTGAATCCAGCGGGTTTTTTAACTGTGCAGATTGTGCATAGCCTACAGAATCATGTGTCAGGTTAAACGTAAACTCCACATCCTCTCCTCTTGCCACTGTACCGGGCACCGGCTTCCGGTTGTAAAAAACACCTTCCTTTTCAAGATCGGTGGTAGGGGCGTAAGTTTCATAGGCCCTGCTATAGGTCATATCCGGCATATATGCACGACCCGGGTTACTATCCGCTCCGCAACCAGCCGCTATTGCGCTGAAAGTTACCGTTGCTATAAATATATATTTGTTCATGTTTCCTTTATGAAAGTCTTTTATATTATGTGTCGATCGTGAAAAGTCTATGGTCAATAGTGAATACCACTATACAGCCGCTACTTTTTTTCCAAACCGGACTGTTTCCCTGTCGTACCGTCCAAACCACCATCCGGTTTCGCGGCTCTGCACCTGCACATCCTGCGCGCCGGCATTTTTAAGAAAACTGATCGCCTCTTCTTCGTTCGTTTTATCGGTGCATTCAATGGCCATTACAAATGTATCGTCTGTACTGCGCGGGTTAAAATGGTCCTTCTTTACAAAAGGCGCCAGCTGACAAAGCCAGCAAAAGGTCAATACCATCCCTACAGCCGAAAACAAAACGGTCAGCTCAAACATAATGGGAATCCAAGCCGGCAAAGAAAAGAAAGGCTTACCTCCAAAGTTGATCTGCCAGTCGCGCGCCAACGCCCAGCCAATAAAGCTGATTGCGGTGGTGGTACCGGTAATACCGTATATAAAACCGGCAATATGCAGGTCCGTATCCTTCATACCCAGCTCTTTATCCAAGCCATGAATGGGAAACGGTGTATACACATCATGTACCTTATAGCCGGCGCGACGTACTTTTTTCACTGCAGGAAAAAGCACTGCTTCATCGTAAAAATTGCCTGTAATAAACTTCTTGATGGCCATATTTATTTTTTGTTTCAGGTTCAAAGTTTAATGTTCAGCGTTTAAACCCCTTCCCCTATTATTCTTTCTGTTTTACTATTTCATGTTATGGAACGATCAACGTTAATCATTGAACGTCAAACCTGAAACGATTACTAATGATGCGCGTTCGCATGCTGGAACTCTTCCAGCGATTCGTTCTCATCCTTGCCCATGTTCTCTTTAAAGTTATCGCCGCTGCGCTTCAGGATATGCTTGATCTCTGCGATGGCAATAACCGGGAAGAACTTGGAGAACAGGAAGTAACAGGTAAAAAACAATCCGAATGTACCCATGTAGAATCCGATTTCCCAAATAGTAGGCGTATAATACGTACTCCAGGAGCTAGGCAGGTAATCGCGGTAGATAGAGGTAACGATGATCACAAACCGCTCGAACCACATACCAATATTTACCAGGATACTCATAAAGAAGGTTACCAGCAGGTTGCGGCGCATTTTTTTGAACCAGAAGATTTGGGGCGATAATACGTTACAACCCATCATCAGGTAATAGCTCCATCCATAAGGGCTGCTGAGGTTTACCCGGTTTTCGCGGAACGCGAACCACTCATATTCCACATGGCTGTACCATGCAATAAATAACTCTGTTAAGTAAGCGATACCCACAATGGATCCGGTAAGTACAATTACCTTATTCATTACATCGATGTGCTCCATGGTGATGTATTCTTCCAGCCCCAGTACTTTACGGGTAATGAGCAGCAGGGTTTGCACCATTGCAAAACCGGAGAATACCGCACCTGCCACAAAGTAAGGCGGGAAGATGGTGGTGTGCCATCCGGGAATTACCGAAGTAGCAAAGTCGAAAGATACGATGGTGTGTACCGAAAGTACCAGGGGGGTACTTAAACCAGCCAACACCAATGACAATGCTTCGTGGCGCTGCCAGTGTTTGGTGCTTCCTGTCCATCCGAAAGAAGCCACACCGTAAAATAATTTACGCCATTTTAATTTAGCCCGGTCCCGCAACGTAGCAAGGTCAGGTAACAGACCGCAATACCAGAACAATAAGGAAACGGTAAAATAGGTAGAGATGGCGAATACGTCCCAAAGCAGCGGAGAGTTAAAGTTTACCCACAGCGGGCCACGGGTATTGGGATAAGGCATTACGAAGAACGCGTTCCACACACGGCCCATGTGCCAGATCGGGAACTGACCGGCGCACATTACCGCAAAGATCGTCATCGCTTCCGCAGCACGGTTCACCCCTGTTCTCCATCCCTGGCGGAACAGCAGGAGGATCGCCGAGATCAGGGTTCCCGCGTGACCAATACCTACCCACCACACGAAGTTGGTGATGTCCCAACCCCAACCGATGGTCTTATTCAGATTCCACTGGCCGGTACCGTACATAACCTCCATGGTAACGGAAACAACACCAAAGATTAATAAAGCAACGGAAATGATAAACCCAACCCACCAGAGCTTACTTGGAGTGGCCTCCACAGGACGGCATATATCTTCTGTAATCTGGTGATAGTCCTTGCTTCCTTCCACCAATGGTCCCCGTACTTGCGATTCGTATCTGTTTAGTGACATACTTTTATTTTGTTTGAGGTCTGAAGTTTAAAGTCTGAAGTTGTTCCCTCTAAACTTTTCCACCCTTTAACTTTAATACTTTTCTACTATTAATGATGTGCCGCTTCTTCATGCTTTTCTGCCGCCGGCACTTTTGCCCCGTGCCCTTCGCCATGACCGCCTTCAGCTCCGTGCCCTTCAGCGCCATGCTCACTTACTCCAATGAGCTCATCGGTATTCCGGATCTTGGAAAAGTAACTTACGTTCGGCAATACGTGCAATTGTTCCAGCGAGTAGAACAGGCGTTGCGGGTTGTTTAACCGCACCTGGCTGATAGCGCTGTGTGCATCCCTTGCATCACCAAATACGATGGCGTTGGTAGAACAAGCCTGCTGACAGGCCGTTTTTGCTTCGCCATCTTTCAGCGGGCGGTTCTCTTTCTTGGCATCCAGTTTGGCATGCTGCAAACGCTGGATACAGAACGAACATTTTTCCATTACCCCTCTGGAACGTACGGTAACATCCGGGTTCAGTACCATACGGCTTACGGCGTCGTTCATCTGATGTACCACCGGATCCAGCACTCCTACCAGTTTCTGGTCCTGGTTGTTCGGGAACGAATCGGCACCGGTATAATCTGCCCAGTTAAAGCGACGTACTTTGAACGGACAGTTATTGGCGCAATAACGGGTACCGATACAACGGTTATAGGCCATCTGGTTAATACCTTCTGTACTGTGGTTGGTTGCAGCTACCGGGCAAACGTTTTCACAGGGGGCATTGTCGCAATGCTGGCACAGCATTGGCTGAAACACCACACCCTTCAGGTTATCCGGATCTTTTTCATCGCTCACAAAATAGCGGTCGATGCGCAGCCAGTGCATATCGTGGTAACGCAGTACCTCGCTCTTTCCTACCACCGGTACATTATTTTCTGCATGACATGCTACCACACAGGCACTACAGCCGGTGCAGGCATTCATGTCGATATTCATCCCCCATTTGATACCGGGTTTATCATGATCACCGTAGAGCGTTGCTTCTTTCCGGAAATCACCGGTATTTTTTGCATAATTCTCTACCAGTTTATTGCGGAAATCCAGGATCTCGTTGGGTTTCTGGCGGTAAGTAGCCAGGGTGGTTTCACGCACTACTTCCACACGTCCCTCGTAAGAATTATGGATCTGTGTTTGTGCAATTTTTTCTTTCCGGCCCGTATTGGAAACCGTTACATTAGAAACAAAATAGCTGATGCCGCTTCCGTCTTTTGCCATGGAAGCAAAAGGGAACATATTGATACCAACGCCGGCAGCGGTTCTGCCCAGCTTTTCGCCACGGCCATAGCCGATTGCCACCGCAATGGTATTGGCATTCATACCGGGTGTAACAAGGATCGGCAATTCGATGGTGTTCTTACCATCGCTTATTTTGATCACCGGTTTGTCCGGGTAATATTCATAATCCACATCGGTTACAATACCCAGTTCTTTTGCCTTGGGTATGGAGATCAGCGCATAGCTGCCCCAGTTAGCCTTGGAAACCGCATCCGGCAACTCCTGTAACCAGGGGTTTACCGCACCGTAACCCGGTCCGATGGAAACTTTTTCATACAATACCAGTTCATCTTTTCCTCCGGCAGGATGTGCGGCAATGGCCGTAGCCGCCGCTACCAGAGCGCCGCCATTAAAAGTACCGGAACCGCTGGCAGCTTCTTCCACCACACCATTTTCCAGTGCTTTGTGATACGCCGTTTCACCACCGGCTTTCTGCAGCCAGTAGTTCTTTACATAGGTATCATAGTCCTCCGCACTTCCGCTCCATTTCAGTAACGAAGTCTGGAAGGGGCGGGTTTTGAATAACGGGAAAATGGTAGGCTGTAAAAAGCTGTATATGCCGGTCTTGGGTTCTGCATCGCCCCAGCTCTCCAGATAGTGTGGGGAAGGCAGGATGTATTTACACAGTTCCGTGGTTTCGTCCATGCGATATCCAAAGGAAACGGTAGTTCTTACTTTTGAAAGAGCAGCGGCAAAGCGTTTGCCGTCGAAATAATCATAAACAGGATTGGCCTCGTGGATCAGCAGGGCGTCTACCTGGCCACCTTCCATCTGTGCCAGCAGGTCTGCAAATTCTTTATCGGTTCCTTTGCGGGACTGGTCTGCTCTGGACCAATCGATGGTAGTACCATAAGCACCAATAGCATTGTTGATGGCATTTACCACAATCTGGATGTTTACATCATTGCTACCGGAAACCACCAGCGCCTTACCCGCAGCGGCTTTCAGTTCTGCTGCTACTTTGGTAATACCGGCATTCAGTTTGGAATCGGTTATTGCAGGAGCTGCAACACCGCCGCCTACGGCTGCCAGTAATGCCAGTGCCACGGCACCGGTTTGGGAAGGACGATGCGTAAAACGCTCATCGGCATTGGAACCGGTTAAGCTCAGGAACGATTCAAACTGATAATGTTTACTCATTACCGGGTTCTTTTCATCGATCCTTCTGCCCTTGGCATAGCCTGCAGCATTTTCTTCGCCGCTCAGCCAGGTACCCAGGAAATCGGCTCCCAGGCTTACAATTACTGCAGCCTGGTCAAATTTATAAGAAGGTATTTTCCGACCGAAGCCCGATGCCTCATTGGCCAGGAGGATACCGTTATAACTTACCGCATCATATTGTACAAGGCGGATCTTGGGATTTTTTGCGATCAGATCCAGTGTAGACGGGGAGTTGATCGTGCTTGTTAACAGCACAACCGAACCCGCTGCAGCCAGGTCTGCTGCGATCGCTTTGTCCAGCACATCGTACATGCTTTCTTCAAACTTATTGCCCACTTTACGCTGGGGAAAACGCAGGCGGTGCATATCGTAAAGATCCAGCACCGATGCCTGCACCCGGGCGGAGGTACCGCCGTTGGTTGCAGAAAGATAGTCGTTCCCTTCAATTTTGATGGGCCGGCCATCACGTACTTTGGCAATTACCGGAACCGCATCCCCACCCTGTGTGTACGTGGTGGCATAATATTTTGCTTCACCGGGTATCAGGTTATCGGGCTTGTTTCCATAAGGAATTGCTTCCCGAACCTTGGTTTTACAGCTTGCCGCCAGTGTAGCCGCAGCCGTACTAAAACCCAGATATTTTAAAAAATCTCTTCTGGGTGCCTTTGCATCCAGTAATCCTTTACTGTCAAAATCTTCAAAAGGGAGTTCATCACGAAACTCATCCCCAACCCTCTTTTGAAACTTTTCGGAATCATTTAACTCGCCGAAACCCTGCCAGTATTTATTGCTCATTTATCTCTGTTTGAATATTTGAAAAATTACCCATTAGCCTGGGGAGCGATGATGAACGGGCTCCCCTACTCTGTGTTAATAGTGACACTTCTGACACTCCAGACCACCGATATCCTTCACGGTCACGCTGTCCATTTTACCTGATTTGATGTCGTTATGGAACTTCTCGTAAATACTGTAAAACTGGTTGCCGCTTGTAGAGTCCACGTTAAAGTTCACTTTGGTCTGACGGTGACAGTTTACGCACCATCCCATGCTCAGCTCTGCAAACTGGTGTACCTCATCCATCTGGGTGATTTCACCATGACAGGTCTGGCATTGTACATTGCCCACTCTTACGTGCTGGCTGTGGTTAAAATAAACGTGGTCAGGAAGGTTGTGGATCTTTACCCAGTCGATGGGTTTTGCTTTATTAGCGTCCCATGCATCGGGATTTTGAGGGTCAAAACCGGCGTACTGGTACAGTTTTGCAATTTCGGCCGTACCATCTACAGGGTTGCCGTTCTTATCTTTCAGTTCGGGGCCGTTGTATTTCTGGATGGTCTTATGACAGTTCATACACACATTTACAGAAGGAACTGCTGCGGTTTTACTTTCCCAGGCGTTTCCGTGGCAGTACAAACAGTTGATCTGGTTAATGCCCGCGTGTACTTTATGCGAATAGAAGATCGGTTGTTTAGGCTCGTAATTTTTCTGGCGGTTCATATTGATCATGGCCTTTGTGGTAAAGTATCCGCCAATAATGAACAGCAGGATCGCTGCGGTAGCCAGGTAGATCTTGTTTTGCAGGAACGGAACCGCTTCGGGTGTCTTTTTGCCTTCGGTATCATCAGAGATCTTTCTGAGGTTCTTGTTTACAAAGATCAGGATCAGGGCAGCCAGTGCCAGGATCAGGGTAATGATACCATATAATAAAGGATGCTGGCTGGAATCGCTTCCTGCAGCTGCACCCGCCGGAGCACCGGCACCACCGCCTTTTGCTGCATCCAGTTTACCGCTTCCTTTGTCATCGATGTATTTTAAGATAGCATCTATCTGAGGATCAGTAAGATCAGGGAAGGTCTGCATCGCCGTAGGCTTCAACTTGGAAACCTCTACTGCTTTGGGGTAGCCGGAAGCGATCAGTTTCTGGTTATTCCGGATCCACTCATGCAACTTCGCCTTGTCTTCCCACTGGCCTTCTACTCCAAACAGGGGCGGACCGGTCATATCGGTCTTCATATCGCCGGAGTGACAGCTCTGACATTTACTGATAAACAATTGTTTACCATCGGCATCCTGCGCAGCAGTCGGATTAAACCAGGAAAGAGTGAAAAGCGTTAGTATAATTAAGAAGAATCGGTTAATTATATACTTAGAAATAGTCATAAACGCATTAAATCTAAAAATGTGGATAAATGTCTCTGATCAACTGCAAAAATAAGGGTCGTGCTTAACAAAACAACAACATTTTATAAATTTTTTAAACCCGCTACCAGCCTGTATTTCAGCCGATTTTTAGGTTGATTTTTTTTAATTGAAAAAATCTTTGTCATTAAAAAGTCATCCGTTTCGCGGGGATGTGAGTTGTTCACATCTGCTCTTTCTAGCACTATTCTTGATTTGCATCAATTTTTATCAAAAACATACAAACGACTGTAAATAACTTCCGGATTTAGAATTGTTTAGGATGAACATTGCCTCTGAAGCACCGCAACACAGAAAGCTTCAGGTCTTTGGATTAAAACGGATGGAGGTGCCCGGGCCGGGGAGCTTTTTTTTCAGAAGGAATGGCAAAAAACTCAGTGTTTCTATGTCTCTGTGGCAATATCTCAACAAATTGCAAGATATTTGATGCTTAAATATGAAAAAGAAGATCGCCATTTTTGCCAGCGGTGCCGGCTCCAATGCCCAAAAGCTTATTGACCATTTCCGGGATCATGCATTTGCCAGCGTTTCCTTAATTGTATGCAATAAACCCGGAGCAGGTGTTACCAAAATTGCCGAAACCGAGGGGATTGAACTGCTGCTTATAGACCGGTTATCGCTTCAATCGGCAGATTTTCCCAAAAAATTGCTGGAAAAAGGCATTGATTTTATCGTTTTAGCCGGTTTTTTGCTAAAAATCCCCACTTCGCTGATCGAGGCGTTCCCAAGGCATATTGTAAATATCCACCCGGCTCTTTTGCCAAAGTATGGTGGTAAGGGTATGTACGGACAATTTGTGCATGAAGCGGTTATTGCTGCCAAAGACAAAGAAAGCGGCATCACCATTCATTTTGTGGATGAGCATTATGACCATGGCGCCACCATCTTCCAGACCACCTGCCTGGTTTCCGGGTCCGATACGCCCGAATCCCTGGCGCAGAAAGTACATTTCCTGGAACACCAGCATTTTGCACCGGTAGTGGAGCGGTTGATCCTGAAAGATTTCTGAAGTTGCGTATTCAGAAGCCAGAATCGAGAATGCAGAGTCGAGATTCCGGATTCCGGGATCCAGAAACCAGAACCGGATATTCCACGACCCCTGCGCCCCCATTCCATTTACTATTGACTAAAAATACTTTATCATAGTTTTTGCAAATTCTTTCCGTGCTTTGTCGTCCAACCAGCCTGTTTGGAACCACGATTATATATTTATCTGTAAGTATTGAACCTGTTTAGATCCATAAGTGTTGCGGGATTGATCCTCTGTTGTGTTGTTGGCGCCCATGCCCAGGTACAGATCAAAGGATATGTTTACGATAGCCTTGGCAGAACGCCTGTTCCGCTGGTTTCGGTATTGACCAGCTCCGGCGCCGGTACCATGACCGGTGCAGACGGAAGCTACCATATAATGGTGCGCCCGCAGGACTCCATCTGGTTCAGTTATCTGAACAAACCAACCCGCAAATTTTCGGTTGCCGGTATTTCCACCCCTTATGCATTTGATATTTCATTACGCATCAGCATCCCCGACCTTCCGGAAGTAAAGATCCGGAACCGCGATTACCGGTTCGATTCGCTTGAGAACCGGGAGAACTACCGGAAGTATTTCGATTTTGAAAAACCCGGCCTGTCTACCAGTACCAATGCGGGCACAGGCGGCTTTGGTGTGGGATTTGATCTTACCGAATTAGTGAATGCATTCCGCTTTGGAAGAACAAAAAAAATGACCCGTTTCCGGGATAAACTGATCTCCGATGAGCAGGATGGTTATGTACGCTACCGGTTCAGCAAGGCGCTCATCCGCCGGATCACCGGTATGACGGAAGATAGCCTGATCAGCGCCTTTATCATCCGGTACCAGCCCAGCTACCTGTTTACCACCCGGGTTAACGATTATACGTTTCACGAATACATCAAACGTTCCTACGAACGGTTCAAACTGGGATTACTGCCGCCGCCCATGTGGCGGGAAGGCCTCACGGGGGATGAGGATATGGAGTATTAATATCCCTGGAGCCCCTTTTCAGCCTCTTTAAAACCGCCGCAAGACCGGGCAATTCCTGATCTCCGTTGAAACTGTTAATAATAATTTAAAAGTGCACCGGCCCTTTTCCCGATTATTCCTGTAAGTTTGATTCATGCTTTTGATCGATTCCTGGTATACCGACTACCGAGCCAAGCTCCAGGCAATCGCCTGTCATTTCGGATACACCGTACCGGAAGCGGAAGATGTGGTCCACCAGTTCTTCCTGGACCTGTTGCAAAAGCACATCACCCATGATATCCGGAACCCGGAAGCCTACCTTGTTACCGCTTTTAAAAGAACACTCATTGATCTTCACCGGAGCCAGCAGCGCAAAGGCAATTACCGGGAGATCGAATCCTTTAATCTTCCCTCGGCCCAGGAGATCATTGAGAAACTGGAAACGGATACGGAACTCATCAATCATATTGCCGCTGCGTATAAAAAACTGCCTGCGCGGTTCCGGCGGGTGATCTATATGAAATATTACCAGGGATATTCCACCGAAAAAATTGTAGCCCTTACCGGGCTTACACACCAAACGGTTTACAATAACCTTTCAAAGGGCATCCAGCATTTACGGCAGAACCTTAAAAACGGACAATTCCTGATGAAATTGAATTCCATTTCCTATTTACTGCTGTTTTTTTAATGTCTGAAGGTAGCTGACTGCACTCATTACCGGAATCAACGCATTTTTAAACTCCTTTTCGTTTCGCGTAATAATCAGATCACATTTTGTTGCAAGCGCGCTGAAATACTGCATGGCATCTTTAAAATCTGAATGAATGGCTTTTTCAATGACTTCATTATCCATAATGGAAATATCACAAAGCAGTTTGAATTTTCTGATCTTTTCTATGGCGATACGCGCGTTTTCAAATTTGGCAGGCAAATAATATGTGTTGCAAATTGCAGTTGGCGAAGTAAATACTTTTATCTTCTTTTGACCGGCCATTGTCAGCACTTTTGCTGCCGGTTCATAAAAAGGCACTCGCTCACCAAGGAAGTCTATGACAATATTCGTGTCGAAAAATACGCTTTGCATTTTATCGATACTTTTTGTCCAAGAAATTGATATACTCCTCTTTCATGTTTTTATGATCAACATCTGCAGGAATACTGTTCCCAGTGGAAATACTCTTTACAAATGGCGAAATTTCAAAATCGCCCGCCTGTTCACTTGTTATCGCATCCAAATAGTTTTCAATTAGCCGGGAAAGGCTCAGTTTTTTATTGTAAGCGTATTTTTTTGCACGCTCAATAATATCATTATTAAGCTTTAAGGTCAATTTACTATCCATAAAAACCACTTTATACGTGTAAGTATGCCAAAAATATACGTATTTCTATATGACATTTATCGCAGGCCGGCACGCCTTAAGCCAGGATAATCCACATTTAAAAAAAAGTTAAAAAAAGCGGTTAGATCCTGCAGGCACCGCCGTCTATAATAGAAATCGGCCTTACAGTATGACATATACAGTTGAAGAACTGGTCATTGACGACTCTTTCATAGCGTATTGCACCCGGCAGAATGCCCGGGACATTGCCTTTTGGGACGATTACCTGCTGAAACACCCCGAAGCGCTGATGACCATCGAAGAAGCCCGGAAACTGGTACTGGGCTTAAAATACATGCTCCAAAAAAAGCAGAACGAACTATCTGCCATGGATGACTCACCCGGACATACCTTGTACGTGGCGTCAGAAACGGACATTCCCCATGCGCAAAAACCGGTCACCCGTCTTGGTTCCGGATGGAAAAAATGGGCGGCTGTTGCCGCCTGTATCCTGCTTTTGATCACCGCCGGAATCTACCTGACCAACCGGCCGTCGAAACCGGTATCACCGTCTGCCCCGATTGCAGCAACGGATACCGGTTCAGCCGACACCATCCAGTCCCGGCCCGGGGAACATAAAATCCTGGTGTTGCCGGACAGTACCCGGGTAACGCTGAATGCAGGCTCCCGGTTATTGATATCTGAGGATTTTGGCAAAGACAACCGCAACGTATACCTTACGGGAGAAGCCCTCTTTGATGTAGCACACAATAAGGAACTGCCATTCATTGTGCACGTTGCAAAATATAAGATAAAGGCGGTTGGCACCCGGTTCAACGTAAAAGCCTACGTTAACGACCGGTACAGCGAAACCTCGCTCCTGGAAGGCAAGGTGCAGATCCTGCTCCCAAGAGGGGCCAACGATATCATTTATAAGACCCTGGTGGTAAATCAGAAATTCATCATGGATATTCCGGACAGTGCAGGTATTAAAGCCCCAGGCAGACCCGCTGTGGTCCCGCTCACCTACCACGACTCCACCCAGAATATTGAAACGGCCTGGGTGAACGACCTGCTGATCTTTGAGAACCAGCCACTTGACGAAATCAAAAATATCCTGGAACGGAAATACAACGTAACCATTGCCATTGCCAACGACGAGGTAGCGCACTACCATTATACAGCAACATTTCAACATGAGGAAATCGATGAGGTGTTAAAAGCCTTGCAGCTTTCTTATTCTTTTTCTTATAAAAAAGAAGGAAATCAAATCACCATATATAAATAAGAGAAATGCAGTACTAAAAAATCAGAAAAAAAAGGGAGAAACGGATTGCGGCCATTTCCCCCTCATGGAAAATGGAAGGAATAATGCCTTCCACTTGTTTAATAGTAAACTAAATAAAAGTATGAAAAAATGTGCTTATCCGAATGAGTGGCCCCGGCGGCTGCTCAAAAAACTGTTGTTTATGAAATTATGTCTTGCCCTGATACTGGCAACAGCATCGCAGGTTGCAGCGCACACAGGCTACAGTCAGGGATCCGTTTCGCTTCGGCTGGAGAATGCCCGGCTATCTACCATCTTAAAAACCATTCAAAAAAAGACCGATTACCGGTTTGTGTTCAGCAACAAACTGGTAGATGAAACCGGTACCGTAAATATCCGGGTGCAAAACACGCCCGTTTTATCATTATTACCCCGGATCCTTAATGGCACCGGGCTTGAGTACCAGCAAATGAGCAATAACCTGATCGTGATCCGGGAGCGACCCGGTGAACGAAAAAATATCATTGTAACAGGTACCGTAACCAACAAAAATGGCGAACCGGTAGTGGGCGCCACCGTGGCTTCAAATAAAGGACAGGCCACCCTTACCAATGCCTCCGGCGTGTACAGCATCGAAACCGATGAATATGCGGAACTGACATTCAGCTATGTTGGGTATACGACCCAAACCATTAAAATAAACGGCCAGTCATCCATCAATGTAATCTTTGAAGAGAGCAACCGCGCATTGGAGGAAGTAGTGGTAACTGCACTGGGTATTACGCGCGAAACCAAAGCACTGGGTTATGCCGTGCAAAAAGTAAGCGGTAATGAAATTCAGACCGTAAAAGGGATCGATGCGGCCACTTCCCTTACCGGCAAGGTATCGGGCCTGGTTATCAAGAACTCAACCGAGTTCAATGCCACGCCAACTATTGAACTGCGGGGAGAAACCCCCATGCTGGTTATTGACGGGGTGCCTTATGAAAACATGACACTGCGCGATATACCCTCAGATAATATTGAGGATATTAGTGTATTGAAAGGCCCCACTGCCGCGGCGTTGTACGGTTTCAAAGGCGCTAACGGTGCTATTATGATCACTACAAAAAAGGGGAAGACCCACGGCTTTTCCATAGACATTAACAGCAATACCATGCTGGCATCCGGTTACCTGGCCATACCAAAAGTACAAACCTCCTATGGCCATGGTATAAACGGAAAAATATCCACCGACTATGTATGGGGGCCCAAACTTGATATTGGCGATAGCGCTATGCAATGGAACCCTGTTACCAAACAACAGGAAATGATGCCGCTGGTATCGAGCGGTAAAAACAACCTGAAAAACTTTCTGGAAGCCGGCCTCATCACCAATAACAATATCACCGTTACCCAAACCGGTGAAAACGGATTTTTCCGGGCGGGTGTTAACCATATCTATAATAAAGGACAGTTCCCCAACGAAAAGCTGAACATTCTTAACTATACCATGAGTGGTGCTTTAAAAATAGGAAAGAAATTCAGCATGGAAAGCAGCATGGGGTATACCTGGCAGCAATCGCCCCAAATATGGGGACAGGGATATGGAGCCCAGGGGTATCTTTACCAGATCCAGATGTGGACCGGTCCCGATTATGATATCCGCCAGTATAAGGACTACTGGGTAAAACCGAATGAGCAGCAAAACTGGTTATATGATGCCTGGTATGACAACCCTTATCTCATTGCTTATGAGAAATTAGACGCCATCAACAGGAACAAGCTGAACGCCAGCCTTACGGCCAACTATAAATTTACCAAAGATCTGAACCTGATGTTCCGTACCGGTTATGATTTCTTTAAAGATGAAGAAACGATCCAAAGCCCGGCAGGCATTAATTCTACCAGGGGTGGTTCAAGCGCTGCTACGTTTGGAACAGATTACAGCAACTTCAGCTGGGATTTTGGGGGTAAGGGCCTGTATGGCATGAACCAGCTATGGGGATTTAGTACCAACAACGACCTGATATTGACCTATGATAAAAAACTAACCAATTTCGATATCAACTTGCTGGGTGGCGGAAGTATTTCCTATTTTGTTAACCGGGAAATGGGCGCAAAAACCGTTAACGGTTTATCAGTACCCGGCTGGTATTCGCTGGCCAACGCAGTTCCCTCAACAACAGCAGGAGAAAATTCCATAGAGAACACGTTTGGAACCTGGAGACGGCAGGTAAACAGCCTGTACGCAAAAGCCTCCGTTAGCTGGAATAAGATCATATACCTGGATCTTACCGGCCGTAACGACTGGAGCTCAACCCTGTCTGCCGCACAGCGTTCTTATTTTTATCCATCGGTTGCAGGAAGCGTTATCCTTTCGCAGTTTATAAAGATGCCGCAGGCAGTAGACCTCTGGAAGGTACGTGGCTCATGGACACAGAGCAAGAAGCCTGCAGATATCTATGACAACAACCGTACTTATACTCCCGCCACGTCATGGGGCCTGATTAGCCAGGATTATCCTTCGAACCTGTTGGGTTCAGATCT
>Ga0222424_100224_pt1 | contig 50085 bp, 51 predicted proteins | sample 2B2ome_FD_182468 | JGI IMG/M metagenome (GOLD analysis project Ga0222424, IMG submission 182468) | Enriched microbial communities from leaf-cutter ant dump, University of Wisconsin, Madison, United States - 2B200A (version 2) | ecosystem: Environmental > Terrestrial > Nest > Insects nest > Nest... | reverse complement strand
GAGACCGCCCTGCCCCGGCAGACCTACGGCTCGCTCAGCAACCGCGTGCTGGCGCTCACCGCCATCGTCTGGCTGCCCGACCGGCAACGCTACGGGCTGCGTCGTTTCGAGCGCCGCGAAAGCGACATCGGCGCGCTGCTGACCGCGCTCGGACGCACCTTCATCACGGAAATCACCCTGGCCGTGGAGCCCAACCAGAACCTGCGCTGCGTCAGCCACATCAACATCCCGGCCAGCGAAATGTTCGCCGCCCCCGGCAGCGGCGGTCGCGACATGGCCAGCTTCCTCGACAGCAGCGGCCGCCTGGAGGCCATCTGGTACGCCTTCACCGACAAGCCCTGGCTCAAGGCCTGGCATGTCAGCCCGACCCGGCCGGCCGGCTCGCGCGCGGTCAGCGCCCCCTACAACTACCCGTTCAGCGACAATCTGCCGCAACCCGTCGTCGACCTCGCCCAGCAGCTGGTCACGGGACGCCCCGAAGCGGCGCCGCTGTTCGGCCAGGCCACCTACGCCATCACCGCGGCCGGCCTCACCGCCACGCTCTCCCAGGATATCTGGGGACCATCGAAGAACACCCTGCTGTTCATCAAGCCCACCACCCTGCGCGTGCACGAGTTCAGCTACGCCGTGCTGACCCGGCGCGACCGGGCCCAGCAGGTCATACACGACTTCGTGGAAAAGTATCTGGAACGCCTGGCCGCCTATCAGGCGCAGGGGCTCTACCCGGTCAACATGCCGGTGGAGATCCGCATCAGCGGTCTCGACCACGCCGGCGACATCGGCCTGGCCGGCGCGCAGGAAGCCCGGCTGTCGGCGCTGGCGCCACGCCCGGATCATCCGGACTGGGACACCGCCGTCTGGCTGGCCATACTGACCATTCCGGGCACGCCCGGCATGCACGACTTCTTCCGCGACATGGAGCAGTGGCTGCTGGGGCACTACACCGGAGACTACGCCGGCCCGCGCCCGGAGTGGTCCAAAGGCTGGGCCAACAGCAGCGAGGCGGCCTGGGATGACGACGACATTCTCGACCGGGTCATTCCGGCGGCGCACAGCGCCGGCAAGCCAGCGGCGCTGGGCTGGCGCAGCACCATGGCCACGCTGGCCAGGCTGGACCCGGCCGGCGTCTACCAGAACAGCTTCCTCGCCCGCCTGACCGCCCGCTAGTCGCTGACCCGTCCGCGCAGCGCCTTCACCTGTCCGCGCTGCACCTTGCCCTCGACGCGCCGACGCTGCGAGGCGCGCGTGGGCCGGGTCGGCGTGCGCGGCGGCAGCACGCGGCAGGCCAGCTCCAGCAGCTCGCGCAGGCGCTCGACGGCATCTTCCCGGTTCTTCTCCAGGCTGCGGAAACGCTGGGCCTTGATCACCACCACACCGTCATCGCTGATGCGCTGATCGCGGAAGGCGCAGGCGCGGGCCTTGGTCTCGGCCGGCAGCGACGAGGCCATGATGTCGAAGCGCAGATGCACCGCGTTCGACACCTTGTTGACGTTCTGGCCGCCGTTGCCCTGGGCGCGGATGGCCACGAACTCGATCTCTTCCAGCCTGATTTCCACACCCGCTCCCGGCTCGCCGCATCCTGACGATGTGCGTTTACATATGATAATGATTATCGTTTAATAAACGATATCACCCTCCGGACGCGCCTTATCGTGAACACCACAACGCTGGGCACACGCGCCACCATCCTGCCCGCCGTCCTGCGCGGCGGCATCGCCAGCCTGTTTTCCAGACTGTGCGCCGCGCTCCTGTCAGGATACGCCCTGGCCGGTGCCGGCAGCCACCTGCTGGTATCGGAATTACCCATGCCGGAAACCGAGATCGTGCTCACCCGGGTGCTGCTGCATCTGCTCGCACCGGGCCTGGCGCTGATCTGGGCGCTGTCCGCGCGCTCCCAGCGTCAGGCCTGGATAACCCTGCTGACACCCGCCGTCGCGCTCTGCGGCCTGGCTGTCCTGCTGGGCTGATCCGCTTACAGCGACTCCCTGAAGAAAGGCACCACCCTGGCCATGGCCAGGCCCACCGGCTCGGGCTTGTCGTAAAGGTCGTAGTGCGAATAGCCCTCGGCCACGACGATGTGCTTGTTCACGGAAGCGGCGCGGCCGTAGATCTCCCAGCCATCGCGATAGGCGCCGAAAGCGCCGGGCTTGTCACCGATCACGACCATCAGCGGCTGCGTCAGCAGGGTCTCGGCGTTGAGGAAGGCGTCCCAGCCCATGGCGGCGCCGCTGAACGACATCAGCTGACTGGTGGCCCCGTTGGGCTGCCGGCCGCGCTCGGTCTTGTAGTACTCGACAGCCTCCAGCACGTCGATGTCGGTGATGCCGGCCGCCTGCGCCGCCGCCACGGACTGGGGCAGCAGATCGGCGACATCGCGCTCGCCGCCCAAGGCCTGGAGCGTGCGCATCTGCGCGATGTTGCGCGCCAGCTCGCGGGGCTGGAACTGGGCGAAGCCTTCGCGGATCAGGCGGCCGTAGTTCACGCCGGTGATGGACACCAGCGCCTTCAGGCGATGATCGGTGATGCCGGCATGCACGGTGTACGCGCCGCCCCCGCACACGCCGATGGCGCCTATGCGCCCGGCATCCACATACGGCAGCGACTGCAGGTAGTCGACGGCGAAGCGGATGTCCGAGACGCGTATGGCCGGATCCTCGACGAAACGCGGCAGGCCGCCGCTGGCGCCCTGGAAGCTGGCGTCGTGCACCAGCACCACGAAGCCCTCTTCGGCCAGGCCCCGGGCGTAGATGTTGCCGGCGGTCTGCTCCTTGCAGCTGCCGATGGGATGCGTACTGACGATGGCCGGGTACTGCGTCCTGTCGTCGAAGCCCGGCGGCAGGTAGATGTCCGCCGCGGTCTGCCAGCCCAGGTTCTGGTAGCTGACGGTCTGCATGGTGATCGTGTTCATGGCTTCATCCTTTGCGGTTCTTGAAGGTGGTGTGGACCAGAACCCATGCTAGGGATAGGATTGGTCACGATAAATAGCCCACTCGATACATGAGAAGTTAGCAGAGCTATACAAATGCCCATGGAACCCTCACTGGTCTCGTCGCTGACGTGGTTCGCCCACATCGCCCGCAACTGCAGCTTCACCAGGGCCGCGACGGAAATGAACGTGACGCGCGCGGCCCTGTCCCAGCAGCTGAAGGGGCTGGAGCAGCACCTGAACGTGCGACTGCTCAACCGCACGACGCGGGACATGTCGCTGACGGAGGAAGGCCGGCGCCTGCTGGATGTCCTGCAACCCGCGCTGACCGCGATCGAGCAGGCCGTCATGGCGCTGGACGAGCTGCATGACGAGCCTTCGGGCCTGATCCGCCTGAACTCCTCGCGTATCGCCGCGCAGCTGCTGGTGGAACCGCACCTGGGAGAGTTCCTCGCGCGCTATCCGAAACTGCGGCTGGAGCTGATCATGGACGACGGGCTCTCCAACATCGTCGCCGACGGGCTGGATGCCGGCATCCGCCTGGGGGAAAGCCTGGACGAGCACATGGTGGCCGTGCCGATCACGCCGCCGCTGGCGATGGCCATCGTCGGCTCGCCCGGATACTTCATGCGCCACGGTGTGCCCGACACGCCCGGCGACCTGATGCGGCACAACTGCCTGGCCTATCGCTTCACCTCCAGCGGCACCATAGACCGCTGGTCGTTCACCTCGCCCGACACCGAGGCGCGCACGGTCGTCTTCGAGCCCCAGGGCAACGCCGTGTTCAACGATGACGAAAGCATGCTGCGCGGCGCACTGCAGGGCGTGGGCCTGATCCAGCACATCGACCTGCGCGTGCGCCGGCATCTGGCGGACGGCTCGCTGGTGCGGGTGCTGGCGCCCTGGTGCAGGCCGTTCCCGGGCTTCTTCCTCTATCTGCCGTCGCGGGCGCAGATGCCCGCCAGGCTGCGGGCGCTGATGGACTTCCTGATCGAGAAGCGGGAGCTGCTCGCACACGGGGCCTGAGGCCGGCTCGGCCCGCACCTGTCCTGTCCGTGCTGTTCATGCCATAATCATAGGATGATTGGATGAATAAGCATGAACATGACCGACACCCCACTCTCCCGCCGCTCGCTGGCCGATCAGGCCGCGGATCAGCTCAAGGCCCGCATCGCCGACGGCCGCTGGCCGCTGGGCAGCCGCATCCCCACCGAACCGGAACTGGTCGCGCAGCTCGGCATCAGCCGCAACACGGTGCGCGAGGCGGTGCGCGCGCTCTGCGTCACCGGCATGCTGGAGGTGCGCCAGGGCGATGGCAGCTATGTGCGCTCGGCCGTGGACGCCGCGCCCGCCCTGCGCGAACTCAACCGCGCCAGCCTGCGCGAACACTACGAGGTGCGCGCCCTGCTGGAGGCCGAGGCCGCGCGCCTGGCCGCCCTGCGCCGCAGCCCGGCGCAGCTGGACGAGCTCACCCATGCCCTGGCCCTGCGCGGCGCGCATGAACACGACAAGACCGGTGCCGGGCTGGATGCCTTCATCGAAGGCGACCTGGCCTTCCATCGCGGCATCGCCCGCGCCGCCGGCAATGACGCGCTCTACGAACTCTACGAATTCTTCTGCCAGAGCATCCGCGTGCACCTGCGCCAGTCCGTGCTCGACCGGCACCTGCCCGATCCCGACCAGGCCTCGCATGAAGCCGTGCTCGACGCCATCCGCGTGCAGGATGCCGACGCCGCCGCGCGCGCCGCCCGCGCGATCACCGAACCCCTGATCGCCGCGCTGGTCCGGCTGCAGGAGACCTGCGCATGAACCGCCCCGCCGCCATCATGCTGCTGGCCATCGTGCTGGTCGCGCTCAACTTGCGCCCGGCCTTGTCCAGCCTGGCGCCCGTGCTCGCCGACGTGCGCGCCGGCACCGGCCTGTCCGCCAGCGCGGCCGGCCTGCTGACCACGCTGCCTGTGCTCTGCCTGGGCCTGTTCGCGCCACTGGCGCCTCGCCTGGCCCGGCGCTACGGCACGGAACACACGGTGCTGGTCGTGCTCCTGCTGCTGGCCGCCGGCATCGTCCTGCGCGGCCTGGCCGGCGCCACCGGCCTGTTCGCCGGCACGCTGCTGGCGGGCGCCGGCATCGGCATCATCGGCGTGCTCCTGCCCGGTCTGGTCAAGCGCGAATTCGCCGAGCGCGCCGCCATCATGACCGGCGTCTACACCATGGCGCTCTGTCTGGGCGCGGCCATCGCCGCCGGCCTCACCGTGCCCGCGCAGATGCTCTTCCACGGTGACTGGCGGCCGGCGCTGGCCGTCTGGGCCCTGCCCGCCCTGCTCGCCGCGCTGGTCTGGTGGCCACGCGTGCCGGCCCGCGCGGACACCACCACGCCAGCCGCCACGCCCCTGACCGCGACAACGGCCGGCGGCGCGCTCTGGCGCGATGGCATCGCCTGGCAGGTGACGCTGTTCATGGGTCTGCAAAGCTCGCTGGCCTACTGCGTGTTCGGCTGGCTGCCCAGCCTGCTCCAGGATCGCGGCGTCAGCGCGCTGGACTCCGGCCTCTATCTGTCCGGCTCGGTCATGCTGCAGGTGCTGTCCTCGCTGGCCGCGCCCTGGCTGTCCGGCTTCTGCCGCGACCAGCGCGCCGTCATCGCGCTCATGCTCAGCCTGTCGCTGGCCGGCCTGCTCGGCACCCTGTATGCGCCGCCGGCAAGCTTCTGGCTGTGGATGGTGCTGCTGGGCCTGGGCCAGGGCGGCGGCTTCGCCATGGCGCTGTCGCTGATCGTGCTGCGCGCGCCCACGCCCGCCGTCGCCGCGCAGCTGTCCGGCATGGTCCAGGGCGTGGGCTACACCCTCGCCTCGCTGGGACCGCTGCTGCTCGGCATCCTGCGCGAGCACTTCCACAGCCCGCACGCGCTGGCGCTGCTGTTCTCCGGCATCGCCCTCGCCGGCATCCTGTCCGGCACGCTGGCCGGCCGTGATCGCCTGGTGCTGGACAACCGTCAGCCCCGCCCCTGACGCGCCTCGGCGGCCAGTTCCCAGGCACAGGCGCGCAGATCCAGCCGGCCACCCGCGCGGAAGCGCACGCCCTCCGCCTCCAGCCGCCGCCGCTGCAGCGCTTCGGCGCCGCCATCGGAACCGGCGCGCGGGCTGATCTCGCCCTGCGCATTGACCACCCGGTGCCAGGGCACCTCGCTGTCATCCGGCAGGATGGCCAGCGCCTGGCCAACCTGCCGCGCCATGCGGCCCAGTCCGCTCAGACGCGCGACCTGCCCGTAGGTCGCCACCCGGCCCGGCGGAATGCGGCAGACCGTGGCGTAGATGATGGCCTCGCGCTCCCTCATGCCGGCCCGCCACGCCCGGCGCCATCCCCGGCCGGACAGCCACAGGCGTGGCAATGCCGCGCGAAGGCGTTCTTGCGCGCACCACAACCCGCGCAGATGTCGAACAGGCAGATGCCGCAATGCATGCAGTAGTTGCGCGCCGCGTCCTTGAGATCGGCCGGCCGCTCGCAGCCCGGACAGATGCCCTTGGCCAGGCGGGCGTGGGCGACGTCATAGGCGAGCACATGGCGGCGCTCGGCCTCGGGCAGCGCCTCCGCCGCCCGCTGCCGCTCCAGGTACGTCCTCATGCCGACTATGGCCTGCCGCCCGATCAGCACCGTCAGCACGATGCCGACCAGATAGCGGACATAGCCGCCATAACTTGGCAGATACGGCACCAATTCGACGAAGAAGGCGAACAGCGCGAAGAAGATGAACCCCCAGACGAAGGGCCAGTACGGGCTCTGGCGCCGGCGCGCGAACAGCCAGCCGGCGGCGACCAGCAACGGCAGGGTCAGCAGCAGGCGGTAGAGGAAGACCCGCAACTCGACCTTGCGCTGCCCGGCATCAAGCTGGCGCTGCGCCGACAGCTCCAGATCGGACAACGCCCGCTGGCTGCGCTCCAGGCTCTGACGCGCGGCCAGCGTGTCCTGCCGCAACCTTTCCAGCTCGGCCTCGGCCAGACGCTCGCGGGCCTTGAGCACATCCAGCTCGCGCGTCCGGCGCAGCAGACCGTCATCCTGATCGGCGCGCGCCGTGGCCGCCCGCGTCTGCAGCCAGTTCGCCAGCGTCTCGCGCGCCGCGTCGGCCCGCGCGCGCTCCGCCTGCGCCACCAGATCCTGCCGTGCGATGGCGTCCTCCCCGGTCTGCAGCCCGACCTGCGCCTGCCGCATGGCGGCACGGGCGCGATCGGTCTCCGGCTGCGCCAGGAACTGCTCCAGCGTCAGCGTCTCGCCCACCTTGGGCAGATCGCCGACCACCAGTCCGCCCAGGCCGATCAGGAAGCCGGCGAAGACCAGCGCGATCAGCCAGAGCATGCGGCGATACCAGACTTCGGAGAAGCGCAGGGCCTTGCTCATGGGGGCTTCCTCGTCCCGCGGGGGATCGTGATGGGTACGGAGCGAGCATACAGGGCCGGCCCCGGCGTCGCACCACCAGCCCGGCGACACCACCTCAACATCATTCAAACAAAGTGCTTAAGGTTATCCGAAGCCTGCTGTCGTATCGTATGCGAATGGCTCTCTTTCCCCGGACCTGTGCCCATGCTCAAGCTGCTCAAAGGTTGCTCGCTCTGCCTGACCCTGGTCATTCTCCTGTTCGCCGCCCATGCGGGGGTTCAGCAGTTCCTGGGCAACTTCCATGAGGTCATCCCGGGCGAGCTTTACCGGTCGGGCCAGCCCACCGCGCAAGCCCTGGCGCGCTACCAGAAGGACCATGGCGTGCGCACGATCCTGAACCTGCGCGATGAGGAGCGCGGGGCCTGGTACCAGGAGGAGAAACGCGCGGCCGCAGCGCTCGGCATCCGGCTGGTGGACTATCCCGTCAGCGCCAGAGGACTGGACGTCGCCGAGGCGGAACGACTGGCCATGCTGATGGCGGGCCTGCCCAAGCCCCTGCTGATTCATTGCGAGCATGGCGCCAACCGCACCGGACTCGCGTCGGCGATCTATCTGGACGCGGTGGCCAAGCGCAGCGATGCCGTCGCCAGCCGCCAGCTCAGCCCCTACTACGGGCATGTGCCGATCAAGGGCCTGGGCCGCTACGCGCTCTACAAGTCCTATCGGGACTTCCAGGAAGCGAGCGACATGTAGGACTGGCGAGCCCCTCGGCCGCTAGGTATCCGGCAGAAAGCAGAAAGCCCGCACTAGGCGGGCTTTCTGTTGTGTTTCCAACCATACGGAGGCATGTGGAAACTGTCATATGGCGCGCGGACGGGACTCGAACAGTGGCACTCAAAGCATCATGAATACTGGATTTCTTAAATTCGAAATCTCTTTCGTACCCCTAAATGTACCCCTAAAACGGAAAGTGCCCCCTCTGGTTAGCGCAAGAAGTGAATCAACCCCTTACACCCACCCACTGCTCCATACCATTACAAGCGGATAGGCAGTGCAATTTTTGGCTGGATCGGCACCAACATCTTGGCGTACGCACGCAGGATGTCGTTGTAGAGGTCTGCGTGCTTTGGTGCCTCTACGGTAATTATCAAAGCGTAGCGAATCTTCTCCGCACCGGTGGTCGCAGCGCCGGACTCACGAGCGTTGTAGTGGATGTCAAAAACAGGGTTTTCTAGGCTACTACCACGCATGGACTTGTGGGCATGTAGAACAGTTTCCCACTTGCCCAGATCAGAACGGCGCTCCGCCTCGGTCGCGTACTTCCTCATCGAAAAGAAGCCTTTTGTTTCAGCATTGGCCTTACCGTCTTTTACTTTTTTGTCGCTAGGCCGGAACGAAATCTCCAGGCCGGCGCGCGTGTAGGCAACAGCATCTTGAGGATCAGTTGGCGAGGCATAGCAGAAGGTAGCTTTTAAGCGAATATTGCCCTGTAGGCCACCAACTGGCAGGGGAAGTTGAGCGCGCAAATACTTACCTGGCTTCAACTCACCCTGGTAAACCACTCGTGCTACGCCTGCCGGGCACGCAATGATTTCCAATAGGTCATCCGGTACTTTGCCCCAGCCTACTTCGAGGCTGTCGTGAGACAAAGGGTCTGCCGCGTGCACAAGAAGCGCCTTGATAGCCAAGGGGGACAAGTCCTCGCCAAGGATTGCGCGCACGCCAACGGCACTCCTCAGCAGGTACGGAGCAGCAAAGCTGGTACCTTGCTGTGGAACCAGAGACGGCTTCGCGCCTTCTGCCAAGACATGGAAATATTTGGAGCTAGTCGCGGCACCACCGAAGGCCATGAGATCCGGCTTTACTAGGCCAGGACTACGCCCGGGACCAATGGCGCTGTAGGGAGCGCGACTCCAAGACGAATCAACATTGTCGGCAGACCCCACAGCCAATGCATTGACGCAATCTGATGGGACCTGCACGCGGGCATTGCCGACCGACCGATCCATTTCACCATTGTTGCCGGCAGCCACAGTCATTAAGGTGTCGCCGTCACTGAGAAGGTCATCGATCACAGTAGTCCAAGCGTGAACGTCAGTATCCTCAATCGGAAGGTCTGGCCCCAAGCTGAGATTGATGAATTGGTACTGACGCGACAGCAATACCTCCTCGACAAACCCCAAAGTGCGATACAACTCCAAGGGGTCTTCTGCGCCGGTCTCGCGGTCCAGTACACGCAGGTGATCAACATAAGAGTAAGGACGCGCTGCAACGCCGTTTGGAGTTATGGGACCAAACAAAAACGCGGAAGTCACACCCAAGCCATGATGCAAGGCTCCGTGGTCATCTGCCGCTTTATCGTCCATTTCACGATAAGTCCGGAGCCAAGGCGCAATACTGTGCTGCTTGGGCAGTCCCCCATCGAGGACAGCCACCTTGAGCTCCGATGACAGCGGTTGCTCGGTCGGCAGGCTACACGCTATAGCCACACCAGTCGAGCGTTGCACAGGGCGAACGCCACGGAGCTTTGGCATGGGACGAATTACGCGCACAAATGAGAACTCGGCGAGACGCTTGATGTCACTGTGCCTGCCTTCAACTGGAATAAACCACAAGTTGCCCGAGCCAAGCGCCAAGTGCACATGCGCCCTCACGCCAACATTGGCTGCGTACTCAGCGAATGCTCGTTGAACGAACTGTTCGTTGTCTCCAGGAAGGAGGTGGACACCGACCTCAAAGAAATGATCCTTGCTCTCGCCAAGAGAAACGATGCGATCCTGCGGACTAAAAAAGGTGAATTGCTCGATATGCGACAGGTCGATTGCTTCTTTGGTGCCCTGCTCTAGCTGCCCGGCCCAGTCTGCCAGTTGACGAAATGCTTGACGCCTACCGACCACAAACAGCTCTGTGGTGCTCGACTCATGCGGCTCGCCTTTTTTGGCCCAGCTTTCTGGTGTGAGCCTGACAGCTCTGCTGCCGACGGACTCGAGCCCTGTGCTGCGCAGCATGGCCGTTGGAAAGAACGAGCGTGCAATATAGCCAGGATTAAGAGCCAGCCGCGCCACGGCGAGGTCTCCTGGACAAGCTTCTCTAGGCAGCCGATCAAGACTTGTCGCGACCTCAATGAATTGCGGGGTCAACCGACTTCTTGCCTGCTGCAGCGTATAGACCTCCGCCTTGTCCATTCCACGTTTCGGGCCTTTGATTTCGTGGGTCAGCAGCTCGCCTCGCCCGATCAGGAAGTTAGTCTGGCTCATGTCTCACTCCTCTTCTTTTTGGGGGCAGCGCTCGATCTGTCAGATGTGTATTTACGAATGGTGTCCCGGCTTACGCCGGTGATTTCCGAGACATTGTGCTGGGATAAGCGTGTCTGCTTCGTCAGCAATACCGCCATGTCGATACGACCCTGACGATCAAGTGTTAAGGCACGAGCTTTAATGAAGTCTTCAACCAGATCAGCATCTGGTGCAGTCCCTAATGCCACAGCACGTCGGAAGCGCTGTATTTCGCGCTCGATGTCACTGACCGACTGGCCATGAAACGCAAAAGTCAGGATTTCAATCCAGCGGCCAAACAGTGCGAAGTCTTGGCCGAGGAAGCGCTTGATAGCCTCTTTGACCGCCGCTGGTTCGGGTGCCTTGAACTCCATGACCATGTCAAATCGCCGCCACAAAGCAGGGTCAATCAACTCCGGGTGATTCGTTGCCGCCAACAGCAACCCCGTAGCCGGCCACTCATCAACCTCTTGCAAGATAACCGTCACTAAACGCTTGAGCTCACCAATATCTGCATCATCACTGCGCCGCTTGGCAATTGCATCAATCTCATCCAGCAACAGCACACATGGGGTCCGCTTGGCAAAATCAAGTGCCGCTCGAAGGTTGCTGCCACTACGTCCCAGCAGGCTACTCATCACTGCCGTCAGATCGAGGACGTACAGCGGCACATCAAGTTGTGCAGCTAGCCAACGGGCCGTCAGAGTCTTACCTACCCCTGGCTGGCCGACAAAGATCGCCGAGCGCGTCGGCACCAGGCCCAAAGAGGCGAGACGCTTTACCTCTTTGCGCTCCAAGATTAGCTGACCCAGAGAGTCCTCCAACTCCACCGACAGCAATGGAGCCTCTCGGTTCGCAGGGTCTCTGAATACTTTCAGCAACGATAAGCGTGACTCGTCGTCTACCGGCATCGCCTGCTCAACCAACGGTGCGGAAGTGGCCTTGCGCAGTGGTGCCTGAGAGCGATGCGGCTTGGCCCGCAAGAACAAGTCCACCTGCTCGGCCAAGTCTGGCTCAACGCTCCGATACTTTCTAACCAGCCTTGCCGCAAACAGTCGAACGTCTTCTGACCGCTCAGCAAGCGCCAATCGAACAAGCTGGGCTAAATCAGCTTTAATTCCAACAAGTTCGCCCATAATTTACCTAAGTCCTTGATATACATTGGTTTGAAATAAACAAAAATTGGACTAGTTGTAGTTTCTCACAACTACGAGCCTGCTGTGAAGATGATTTTTTGGCCCCAGCCTAGAGCCAGGTCGCCCGAGCCATTGCTCACCGCATCTAGCCGACCTCGCAGTGCCTTGAGGATCATCTCTCTGCCACTAGACACCGACGGGCTAGACTTGATCGCCTTGGCAGTAACACCATGAAAAAGGGCGCCGAAGCGCCCTTTTTTCACCAGGCCGGTACGGCCCATAGCAGCAGCAATGCCGCCAGCAGCAGCCTGCAGGTCATGCCCATGCCTCCATCGATGCCGGCAGGCCCTCCTGCCGATGACCAGCAGGTACGAAAACTTTGAAACAGAAGAAGCCTTCACTGCTTGGGCCCGGCCAGCCCCGTACTTGATGCGACTTTGGCTAGGCGCGGTCTATCAGAGCTGCTGTGCCAGCACAGGTGCTCCCGTACCCCACCCCCGGTAGCACACCTGCATGAGGTGCAGAGGGTCGCAGGTTCAAACCCTGCCGTCCCGACCAATTGGTTAAAAGCCAACTGCTCTACCAATAGCGACCATTCAAGTAGGCACGGTGCTGGGAAAGGAGCCGAGCCATCACCATGCGCCTGCATGGGCCGCGGTCAGTCCGCCAGCAGCCTCAGTCCGAGTTGATCAAGTTGATCCCGCCAGCCTTGAGCCCGGGCAGCCTGGGGAGGACGCCTTGCTGGGTCAGATCGTCTGACTCGCTGCCCTCCATGCGCATCTCTGCCTGCAGCTGCTCCTCGATGTCACCTTGGCGCAGGGTCAGGAAGACTCCGTGCACACCTGGTCGCAGGCGAGCGGTCACCCAGCCAATGGCCGTGGTGCCAGTCATGAACTCCATGTTGTTGCTGGGCCACATCGTTTTCTTGTAGCTGCCCGCCGCCAAGATCATGTCCGGCGGCCGCACGAAGTTGCGCTGGGCAAACAGCACCCCCTCCGTCATCAAGCCACCATCGGTCTGCGAGGCTCGCAGGTAGTAGGACTTGTTCCAATCGATCTCAACCGGCTTGGTGGTCAGATTCCGCAGCGACACCGTGAAAGCCTTGCAACCGTAGTCATCGCACAGCGGCTTGATCTCTCCAGAGACCAGCTTGCCAGACACAGCGACAGAATCGGGGCTCCAGACCGCTGGCGGAGGAAGCGTGGCGCAACCGGTGAAAGCGACAGACATCGCCAGGGCCAGAAGTGTTCTCATGGTGCATAACCTCCTTGTGAGCAAGCCCGCAACGTACCACCCGCAACACCAAGAGGAAAAGCAGACAGGCCCGTTTCCGTGGCAACCAATCCGTGGTAACCGCCATGGTAACCAGCGCACTGGTAACCAACCTGTGGATACCGCCCTACCGATGATCGTCACTGCAAACCCTCGTAGGGCAAGATCTCCATGCTGATCGACACGGGAACCTCGCTGGCCCCTCTGGTGAGGGTGGCTTTCATACCCGGTGCGATTATGAACTCCACACCCCAGCCACCCACGCAGGCCATCTTAACCCTGACCGGACAAGGGCTGCCGAGAAACATCAGCACAATCTCTTTCCCTGGCTCCTGGCCAGCTATTGCGTCCCAGAACGCTTGCCTCATTTCTTCCATTGTCATTTGCCTACACTCCATCAGTCCGCGAGCTCTGCCCGCGAGACCACCAACTCCAATAGGTTTTGTTGTTCTCTGAGGCAGCGCCTGAGCTCTCTTAGCTGCTGTCGCACCGCACCCTTGTAGGCGTTTCGTGACACCGCGGCCTTACCCTCTGGTGACCTTGGCCCCGTGGACTTCTCCCACGGCTTGCAGCGTCGTATCACATCCGCCTGCAAGGCCCTGCGCTCCGGGGTCCAACTGTTTGATTTGCTCATTCTCAACTTCTCCCGCGCGCCCGTAGTTGTTCACCTGTTGATGTCCATTGGCGATATTGGCCTGCTTCACAAAGGCCACCGACTTCGGGTTTTTCAGCTCCGCCAAGGCCTCTATCGTGCGCACCGCTTGAGCCTGAGCCCGGAGCGCCAACTGGAGATAGCTCTTGGCCGCATCGAAGTAACCTGCAGATGAATTGCTGTGTGACTTTCGAGCCAAGCCGCAGAACAAAGCATCAAGCGTGTGCGCCTGAGCCAGCAGCATTGCCTCCGAGCGCCCCATGTCTCCCGACTGAATAGCCTGTGACCTCTCCCGTAGCTCATCAATCAAAGAGTTCACATCAAGCTGCTCTCCATCATAGAGCTGAATCACACTTGCAGCCCTGACCTCGGGTTCAGTCAAGGCTCTCGCCATCACTGCGTTCTGCAAGCGCTCAAGGCCCGCATCATCAGTCGCTTCATCCGTATCGCGCAGAAAGCGCCCATCAACACGAACTACAGAACGTGACGGCTTCGCTGCTGGCACTCTTTTCTTGGTCATATCGTCACCCCATGGTCATTACGCCAGAACCGCCCCACACGCCCCGGGAACTGCCGGCGAATGTCAGCCACCGCGTCCGCCAGCGATGTGCTCACCGGGTCAATGCAAGTCGCTCGGCCAGCGTCCAGCTCGAAGGTCAGCACCAGCGGTCCGGTGCGCTCCACCCTTGTGGCAACCTTGGGGTCATCGTTCGCGGCCAGCAGCGCCAGCAGCTCGGGCTTGTGCTGGCGGATGTCGGACAGCATGGTCGGCGTCACCGCACCGGCCGGCGCCCGGTAGCGGAGCTGGCCGGCCTCCTGCCAGACTGTCACGCCATGCTCAACCAGGTCATGCAGCAGATCCTCGGCGGCGCTCATATCACCCCCTCATCCCATGCTGTGACGTCACTTCCAGCAGCCTGCTGTCCACTCCAGGGGCTGTTATCCGTCACATCGTCACAACCCGCGCCGTTACTGGGTTTCAGAGTTTTTTCATCCGTCACAGCTGATGCCGTGTGACGGAAAGGAAACTGGCTCAAAGCCGCACCATTGCTGGGTTGTGACGATGTGACGGATTGGAGCCGGGTATCTGGCAAGTAGCGCGCAAAAGCGTCTGCAAACCGCTCCAGCGTGTAGCCCTTGGCCGTCTCAGTACCAATGCGAATGGTCCCTGATGTGACGCCAAAGCCGGACAGGCGTGACGACAGTTGGCGGGCTGTCATTTCCCTGCCTCGGTTCCAGGTGGCCCAAGGCGCCTCCGTGTCCTCGCACAGCGCTGCCAACAGATCAGTGCTGAAGAGCTTGCTGGCACGCTTCCGCTGAAAGGCAGCCTTGATGTCGGCCAGCAGCTCGGCATTGGTGCTGGGCGCCTCCTGCGCAGCACCAGAGAGCGCCAGCGCAGCATGAAGACATCGGGCCGGCCACTCACCGCCGGCGACCATGGCAACCGCGAGCAGCGGCTCCCAGTTGTCAGCCGCACGGTCATGGATCGTCTCGATGGGCCTGGGCCGCAGCGCCTTGTAGTGCGCCAGCTCATCATCAGCCCAGCGGGTCAGCTTGCGCCGGATGGTCTCGAACAGATCAGCCTCGGCATGGCGGACCTTCTCCACGCGCTCGGTCTCCAGCTTGCGGCGCAGCTCGATCACCACGGATCGGTCCGTCAGGGTGTGCGCGATCTTGCCGATGCCGATCAGCGCCTTGGCGCCCCAGGTGCAGAACTGCTTCGGCTCCAGCGCCTCACCTACCACGCGGATGACATAGGCCGTGCTCCGGTAGTGCCCGGCATTGATGATCCCGCGCAGCTCCTCCTTCTCGTTCAGGAAGGCATCGGTCTCATCGATCAGCAGCGTGGGCTTCCACTTCTCCACGGCGCGGAACAGTGCAGCTGGCGTGATGTTGGAGGCGTACAGCGGGCGGGCCACCATCTCCTTGACCAGCTCGCCCAGCGTGGACTTGCCGCAGCGTGGCTCCGGGCTGGTGACGTTCAGCAGCGGCGCCACGTTCGCACCATCAATAAACCAGGTGAAGGCCGCCCACAGGGCGCAGGCGCGCGCCTGATCGACCGACAGCACGGTGAAGCGCTGGATGGTGCTGGTCATGTGATCCAGCAGCACAGCACCGTCTACCGGCTCCGGCCAGGGCTCCACCTCATCGAACAGCACGGAGCTGCCGCCCTCGCTGGTAGCCTCCGCCTCGGCAGCCTGGCGCTTGCGCTCCTTGGCCACCAGCTTGTCCAGGTCGCCGCTCTTGATGCCCAAACCCTTAGCGCTGTCATCGCGTACCCGGTAGTAGGCCAGATCATGCAGACCCGCCAGACGCGCAATCATGGCCTCTTCGGTCTCTTGCACGTCGGCCGCAGTCGCCACCCCGTCGGCGGACATATTGCTGGCTTCTGCAACATGGCCAGCACCAGCAGCCTCATGCTGCACCTCTGGCGAACATACAGCCTCGATGGCCGTGCGCACCGACTGCAGGCCCTGCAGGTGGTGCAGGTCGTTGAAGTCCGTCCCGCTGGTGCCGAGAGGAAACTCCGGCACCACCACCAGCCCACCCACCGCCACTGCAGCAGCACGCGCCTTAGTCTGCCCCGGGTTGCCTTCCGTGTTCCGGTCATCATCCGCGCACAGCACCAGCACCGCGTCAGGCAGCTTGTCGCGCAGGATGGTCGCCACCGCCAGCAGGTTGCCCGCGTCAAAGGCTATGGCCACGGCGCAGCCGGTAGCTTCGTGCAATGACGCCCCGGTGGCGTAGCCCTCGCAGATCAGCACACGCGACAGGTCACCAGTGATGCGGTGATAGCTTCCGGCCTTGGGTGTGCCCGTCAGGAAACGCTTCGTGCCGTCCGGCTGGATGAACTGCAAGCCCACCAGGCCGCCGGCATCGGCGCGCACCGGCACCACCAGCGCATCGCGGAGCTGACGCAGGCCGTAGGACTTCACCCCCTTGGCGACCAGATACGGATGATCGGCGCTGACGGTCTCTGCGGCGTCGCTCCAGAGGCGTTCCGCCTTGGCCTTGCACTCGGCACGGACACGGGCCTGCTCGGCCTCCTGCGCGCGCCGGGAGGCCTCCATACGCTCATGCAGGGCCTGACGCTCGCTGTCAGTCAAGCCGCTGGCGGACTTTGCGCACCAGGTATCCGAGACTCCACGCTTCCAGCACCCGAAAGCACCAGCAGGCACACCGTCCAGGTGCAGCACATACCAGCCATTCTCGCTGCCGGCCTTGTCGCCAGTGACGCGGAAGCGGTGGCGCTGGCCATCGGCCTGGATGGTCGCCTCGGTCTCGATGCCGGCCTCACGCATGGCCTGAGTGAAGCGGTCGATCACATCGTGCAGGGCATCAGCCATGGCTCACCCCCGCGCGCTCGCCCTCCGACGGGCAAATGTGAGGATTTCCCACAATTACCGGCCTGCTGGCCGGCTCTCGCTGCTGCTGGCGGATGGTCTGCCGCTCGCGGGCCTCGCGCAGCTTGCGCTGGTGCTCCTGCCACATGGCACGGCGAAGGTCATAGGTTTCCTGAAAGGTCGCCAGGGCACGCTGCTTGTCACGCTGAACAGACCGCATGGCTCACCTCCCCTGCCTGCGCAGACCAAACACATGCTGCATGGCCCGGCTGACCTTGCCATCCGACTGCAGATCCTTGATCAGCACATCCACCTGCTGCCCGCCGTCCGGACGTTGCGTCTGCATCTGCTCCACCGAGGCGGAGGACTGGTTGACGATGTTGACTACGGTGGTCGGAGCCTGCTGTGCCGTGGCGTCCTTGTTGCTCACCACCTCACCACGGGTATTCGGCAGCATGTACTGACGCCCATTGGCGGCCTGGAACACCTCCGGGCGCCCGCTCTCGTTGATGCGGTACATCTTCGAGGCGTCGACGGGGCCGCCGTACTGGCGACCACCACCAAGGGAAAGACTGACCGCCGCGATGTTCGACACCAGGCCGGCGGTTGCCGTCGCCACAGACGCCATGGCCGCAAGGTTTACAGGCCATGGATTGGCTGCGGCCAGCGCAACACCCTGCTGGATCGAGACAAGCGACTGAGCAATGGCAAACGCCTTGGAGGCCGCGAACATGGTCTTGTAGAGGCTCGATTGCTCGCCGGCTGCAGTCCTCATGATGTCAGCCATGGCGCCAAAGCCCTGCTCGCCGGCGCTGAGCATGACCTGTTGCTTGGCGCGCTCGATCTGCTCAATGCGCCTCTTGTGCTCCTCGGCCATGCGCTCCTTCAGCGCGTCATAGCCGCCCTGAACCTCAATTTGCGCCTGCTGGGCCTGCTGCAATCGCGCCAGTTGGTCTGCATAGCGCTGCTGCTCCGCCTGAGCCTCCGCGTCGTAGCGAGCCGCCTGATCGTCAAAAGCGCCGCCGCTGAGCGGCTGCACATTGCCACGGATGAAGGCCGCTGGATCTGCGCCGACCGCATCGACCGTCTTCTTACGCTCAGCCGCACGACTCAAGGCTTTGGCCAGTGCCTCTACCTGTGCAACCTCCTCCGGGGTGGCCGCCTTGTTCAGCGAGGCAGCGGCCTTCGCAGCTGCCAACTCCTCACCAGCCAGCGCGGCAAAACGCAGCTCCTGCTCAAGGTCAGCGATGATTGCAGCATTGGCCTTCTGCTGCTGGGCAAACTCGCTATCTGCTGCCTTCCGTCGCTGCGCGGCCTCAGCAGCGCCCTTGTGGGCCTGCTCAAGTTGGTAAAGGCTCGTAGCCAGGCGTTCGGCTTCCGCCTTCTGAGCATCGGTGGCACCTTCGCCCAGACTGCGAATGGCTTGCAGCTTGGCACGCTCAACCCCGATCTTCTTGGATAGCTCCAGCTCCTGCCGCATGGCCTCAAGACGGCGCGCTGCCTCCTGATCGCTGTACTCTGGTGCAGCCTGCTGAGCCGCAGACCGGAGCATCTCGCTCCTCAGACGGGACTCCTCGTTGCGATAACGCTGCAATGCCGCAGTGAGGTCGTCGTAATCCTTCTTGGCATTGTCCTTGGGAGCACCACCGATAGCCACGCTGTCCACAACAAGCGCTTTTGCAAGGCCAGTAAGCTGCCGCTCTGTCTCTGCGATCTTCGTCTGGACCTGAGACAGGCTGATCTCCGCGAGGGTCTGTCCGAGTTGCTTGGAGTCTTTTATCAGCTCCCTAACCTTGTCCCTGGCGACATCCGCGCGATCTCCGAACGTCATCATCCCCATGGCGCCCGCTGCCAGCAGCGCGATCAAGCCAGCCGGGCCACCAAAGACCGCCAGCAGCCGAGTACCAAGGCCAACGACGGCTGCCTGTGCCGCTGCCGTACGAGCCATTGCAGCAGCATGAGCCGCCTCGGCAGCAGCAAGCTGGCCGAACGTGCCTGTCAGGCCAACATTGGCCCTGGCATGTGCCACCGTGGCCGAGGTACTGGCGACATGCGCCTCTGCAAGTCTGAGTTCCTCCACAGCTTGCGCGCGCGCCGCCAGCGCAGCTCGGGCACTGGCGATCACAGATGCCCCCAGGCTGGCAACGTACCCTGCCAAGGCACCAGCACCCAGCGTCAGCAGCCCGCCGACAATCAGGTCGATGTTGTCGCCCAACCCCTTGATGGCGGTGGCCAGCACACCTGTTGCTCCAGTGGCCTGATTGGCCTCGCCCAGATATGCAGACAGGCTGTTATTGAGGCTTCGGTAAGCGTCCCGCACGGTCACTGCCATGCCGTCAGCCGCCGTCTTGTTGCGCTCCAGCGACTGCAGCAAGGCCTGGTTCAACTGCTGGGCTGTCAGTTTGCCGGAGGCTCCCAAGGCGCGCACTTCGTCAGCAGACTTGCCAGTAGCAGCCGCAAGGTCACCTACCACGGTCGGCAACGCCGTCAGGATGGTTTCCCATGCATCTGCCTCGACTCGCCCTTTGTTGATGGACTTCGTGTAGGCCTGAATCGCTGCATCAGCACGCTCATTGCTGGCGGCATTGACGACAAACGCGTAGGACATCGAGTCGGTGATGTCGAGTGCCGCCTGCGTGCTGTAGCCCATCGAGCGCAGGCTGTCAGCCGTGCGGATGTACAGCTCCTGCGCCTCCGAAAGCGCGCGATAGGTGCCGTTGGCGGTGGTGAGCAGGCGCTGCTGCACCTGCTCATACTCCTCCTGGCTCGCCGTGGCCATGCGCACGCGCTCAGCCATCTCGTTGTAGCCTTCGGCCATCTGCACCAGCGAGCTGACACCCTGGATGGTGAGCGCCCCAGCCAGTATTTTCTGCAAGCCAGACAACGCCGATGTGGCACTGGCGCTTTCCTGGTTCACCCTGCGTACAGCCAGCGCCGTCTTGTTCATCCGGCTTTCGGCAATGGCCGCGGCTTTGTCTGTGCCGCCGAGAAGAGCGTTCAGCTCATCTAGTGACTTCTCGACATTGCTCAGGCCGGTCAACAGCTTGGCGGTATCCGCCTCAACGGTGTAGTAGATCGTTCCCACGCGCTTACTCATTGCTGATCTCCCCCTTCATCGTCATCGAATCCAACGCAGAGGGACGCCAGCACAGCAGCCGGGTACTGATACCGCAGTTGCTTCAACTCCTGTGTGGCCTTGTTTCGATCGGTAGTGGGCCTGGACAGCTCACGCGCGTCATACGGCGAGCGGCAGACGTAGTGCAGCTCAGTCATGGCTGCACTCCTGATGCGCAACGCTCGGTCAGGTCACGCATAAGCTCATCCAGCTGGCCAGCCGTGAAGAGCCTGCGCAGCACGGCACTGACCAGTGGCATGAAGATCACGGGAGGAGCACCGTTTGGCGCCTCCACCTGCATGACCATGCGCTCAATTATGGTGTTGAGCGTCTCGGAGTCGTCGAGTGGCGGCAGGACTTCACCATGCACCATGTCATCAACACCACCGTAGGTCGGCTTGAGGAACCTGCTCATGACTGGCCTCCCTTCTCCGCGGCTGTACGCAGAGCCTTGATGTCGACGACCTTAGTCATGGCGCACCTCCGTGACTGCATCGGACGCATCAGGGCAATTTGCCAATTGCTCAGCTTCCTCGATCAGCACATGGCATGTCGCAAGTATTCGGTTCTCTGCACACTCGGTCATCTCAAGAAGCGCTTTGAGGTAATCCTTGTAACCTCCTATCGCCTTGAGCATTGAGGACGCCCCTGCGCCGTCATCACCGCGAAACCCATCTATCAACTGGGCGCTACTCCGGGTCAGAGTTGCCAGCATGATGCGGCGATTCACTCCGAAGTCATCCGCTCTTTCACGCTCTTGCACCTGATCCATTGTGAAAAGCGCATCGAAGCTGAATTTTGACTTACCCATAACGCACCTCCAGACCACGAGCCTTGGTCATGTGGGCGTTATAGCGAGCCAGACGGACAGAAGCGCTGCTATCGGCACGCAGGGCGGCAATGGCCATGCGACGGTGGGCAGCGGAAAGGGAACGGGACAGCAGGGACGGTGCGGACGCACCTCGGGCGGTGTTGTGCATTTGTGAGACTCCTGAGTTTGAGGAGTCACCACGGCCAGCGGCCAAGCTGGTTGGGGTGGTGACTGTACGCGGGTTGGCCGACCGGGAACTCAGGAACCCGGCACACCCGAAGGTGTCCCACGCACAGCCACCATAACGATGCACTGCGGACGCAAAAAACAAAGCGCCATCAATGGTCTTGGTGGCGCTTGTGCGCCTGAGTTTCTGATTCGGGCGGCCAAGCCCGGCCACCAGCAATGTGGTAGCGCGATCAGCATAGGCCGGTGCCGGCGAGCGGGTCAAGGCGATCATGCGGCCTCCTGACTGCTGTCGCCTTCGTCACCGTCGTCATTGGCTGCTGGCGGCAGGTCAACCAGCACATAGCGCCCAATGCGGTGCGGCTCGCCGGCCTCGGTCACGCCCATCTCCATGATGGTGACAATTTGCCAGCCATACTGGTGGCGCAGCTCATGGACACGCGGGCGCGGGTCGTAGCAGTCCAGGTAGCGCATGGCCTCGTAGGTGGTCACGCTGCCCAAGGAAACCAGCGCCTCCGTGATGCGCTTACGCTGGGTGTGGCCGGCGCTGCCGGGGAGGCTCTGCATGATGTCCGCCAGCACGGCCAGGCGGATGTTGTCGGTCTTGTCGGTAATGCTCATGCTGCGTCCCTCGCAGCAATACGGCTCTGCAGCCAGGCATCGACCTCAGCGACAACGTAGTAGACGGCCGCCTGACGACTACCGCCGTCCTTGATGGGCCTGGGGAAGTTCGGATCTTTCGCGCGCAGCTTTTCCAAGCCGCTACGAGTCAAATCAAGCCAGTCCCGCAGGGCCGGCTGGCGGATAAGCCCTTTGGGGCTCATGGAGCGATATGTGTGCATTTGATGTCTCTGTACGATTTCGGCAGAGACAGGCTAGAAAGCCGATTCGGGTGGTCGTCAACAGATGTGGGTGGGTGGTCACCCACTTATTTTGGCAACCACTAGCCTTGAGAGCCCTGTAACTACTGGGCCTTCAGATGATGAGCACTCACGCCAAAAACCTACTACTTATGCTAATGCGATCCAGTATTTTTCCGGGTGGTCACCCGCTTTACTCTGTTACCAGCCTTGGCGTTCTCGTGTCGCGTCAGTAGATCAATCGCGTCGGCGATATTCTGCGACAGCCCAGCCTTTTTCGCCTCAACCCTCACCCACGCCAGAGTGGCATCTTTATCTGGTGCAGTATCAGGCTCCTCTGGATCGTAGTTGACCCAGAACCTCTCAACATGCCGCCCCAGAAGCCCAAGTGCCGTGGTTGTGTATCCACCATGACCAGTCAAGGGGATCAACTGCGTATTAGCCTCACTTGTGGTTTCAGTTTTCGGCCAGCGATACAAAGCACCAATCTTCTCCAGACAGCGATCAATATCTGCTGGAGTCGTTACTTCGCCATAGCTCAGAGGCATATCGTTGCCTTCTGGGCAAATCGGCGTCCCAGATTCCGTATAGAAGCGCAGATGACCATCATCAAAAGCCTTTGATAACACCAAAGATAAGCGTCTCTCGCTCTCCCCAGAGCTTTTAGCCAATATACTTACAACCTCATCAAAATCGAATTTCCCTTTTCGCTGACGCTCAATAGCCTCCTTGATCATCAAGCGAGCATTATCCACCCAGTCATAGCGCACATTTTCTCCACGCCAGCAGGCAACAACATCATCATCGGCTAGTGCTTCTAGCCAAGAGGGCATTACCTCATGGAGCCCATAAAGTTGGACTTCCCCTTTTGGCTCCGCCTCTGGTGGTACAGGCTGCATCTGCCGTGGTAGCTCTGGAGGCTTGCCGCTTGCTCCCCGACCGGTCTGCCGCGGTGCGTCGCGCTGCTTATTCTCTTCACTGACATTTCCAGAATCATCAACGCGATCAGCGACTGCTCCTGAAAGATGTTCACCTTTTGCCTTTGCCAACAGCTCAAGAAGCACCTGTACATTGAGAAGAAGAGAGTTCTCTAGGTAATTACGCCCACGAATCAAATCACCCCAAGTCAAAATCGATACAAATTCATCATCCATGAGACGAGCAAAGTAGATATTCGCCAGCCTGGATTTTTCATTCAGTCGACCATCAAAATCCGCATACAGCATAACAATAACTGGATCATCATCTTTTATGCGAGAACCCATAATAGGGTCCGACAATCTTTTAATTGGATTAATAAAATAATCATATCCATCAGGATTTATATCTACAAACCCACTTTCAGTATAATTAAGACAGGGGCCAGGCAGAGAAATATTCCAAACCCTAGACTCCGACTCTTTCTGCAGCTCAAAAAAAGCACCGCTGTCATATGCAACACGCAGAAGTGGCGGTGAGCTTCGCTCGGCATACGCCATAAATAAGTCACGCCTTGCAATTACCTTTTCTTCCCCCAAAGGCGGACGACTATCAAAGTGCGGAAAAACACCTTCATCGAGTGCAATACGCAGCGCCTCTCCCAACCCCACCCACTCTCGTGTTTTTAGCAGTAGCGACATCACAGCACCCCCACAGTGCAAACCCTGTTAGGTTGTCCGGCCAACGCGCCAGGGAAACGCGCTTTCACCCCGTCGGGCTAGGCCGGACAATACTGTCCATAAAGTCACTGTAGCAGACTTTTCGGAGGCATGTAGGGGCATGGGGAGGCGTCAGGCCCGCTTGATCCCCACCACCTTCTCATCCTTCGGGTGGGCATAGTCATAGGGCGTGACATGCTGCTGGCGGTTGGTATCCAGATAGTCCGCCCACCATTGCATCATCAGCCGACGCTCCTGCATGAACTCAGCAGCATGGGTATAGGCCAGACGCACGCTGTTGCGCTCCTGGTGGCTCATCTGCCGCTCCACCGCGTCTTCCTGCCACAGGCTGGACTGCACCAGGGCACCACAAGCCATGGTGCGGAAGCCATGGCCACAAACTTCGGTCTTGCTGTCGTAGCCCATGCGCCGCAGAGCCGCGTTGACCGTGTTCTCCGACATGGGCTTCCAGGCATGGTGGTCACCAGGAAAGACCAGCTCCTGCCGGCCGGTGAGCTGGTGCACCTGCCGCAGCAGATCCACCACCTGGCGCGACAGCGGCACCAGGTGCGGCGTCTGCATCTTGGCGCCGCGGTGCGAGTGCTTCACGCCCTCGATGGGCTTGCGCGCGCCGGGAATGGTCCACAGCGAACGCTCCAGGTCGATCTCCTCCCAGCGGGCAAAGCGCAGCTCGCTGGAGCGGATGAACACCAGCAGGGTGATCTGCACGGCCAGGCGGGTCAGCGAACGCCCGCTGTAGCCCTCCAGCTTCGTCAGGAGCTCGGGCAGGCGCTCCAGCGGCAGCGCGGGCCGGTGCGTGGTCTTGCGGGGCGCAATGCTGCCCACCAGGTCCAAGGCTGGGTTGGTATCGATCAGCCCTTCCTGCACCGCGTAGCGCATGATGCCGGTGATCGCCATTTTCATGCGGTCGGCAATGCCCGGCGTGCCCTTCTTCTCCAGCTTGCGGAGGGGCTGCATCAGGTCACGGGTCTTGAGGCTGGCCACCGGCTTGCGGCCGATCTCCGGGAACAGGCCGGCTTCCATGCGCTGCAGGTAGCGTGCGGCATAGTCCGGCGACCACTTGGCCGACATGATCTTGTGCCAGGCGCGCGCCACTGTCTCGAAGGTGTTGCCGAGCTCCTGCTGGCGGACAATCTCGTCTTCCCTGCGCTGTTCCTTGGGGTCCATGCCCCGCGCCAGCAGCGCCTTGGCCTCCTCCCGCTGCTGACGCGCCATCTTGAGCGTCACTGCCGGGTAATCGCCGATGACCAGCAAATCTTCTTTGCCACCAGGCCGGAGATACTTCATGCGCCAGGACTTGCTGCCGGTCGGCTTGAGCAGCAGGAACAGGCCACCACCGTCCGCCAGCTTGTTGCCCTTGCCGGACGGGCTGTAGCGCGCAGCTTCGCACTTGGTGTCGGTCAGCGGGGTGACTTGACGGGCCATGGCAACCTCGCCTTAGGGGTACGGCAGGAACCTTTTAGGGGTACGCAAAGCATCGAACCGCTTCGTACCCCAAAACGTACCCCTAAAACCGGAAGCTGTACAGATGCGCCCGTATGCCTCCAGAAAGCAGAAAGCCCGCACAAGGCGGGCTTTCTGGGGTGTTTCCAACCATACGGATGCATGTGGAAACTGTCAAATGGCGCAGCGGACGGGACTCGAACCCGCGACCCCCGGCGTGACAGGCCGGTATTCTAACCGACTGAACTACCGCTGCGCGTCGGCACACATGGACTGGAGGCTGGTGGGTGTTGACGGGATCGAACCGCCGACCCGCTCCTTGTAAGGGAGCTGCTCTCCCAGCTGAGCTAAACACCCGCTGTCGTCGCTGTGTGGGGCGCATTATAGGGATTCCGGGTCGCGTGTCAAAAGGAAAATCGAGGCTTTTCACACGATTGCCGCTTTTCTGAACACGACCGGCCGGCGTGCTCAGGCCAGCCGCGAGGCGACTCCGGCCAGCGCCCTCGCCACGGCCTCGGCCGCCTCGCGGCTGGCGTGGAAGCCCTCCTGCTGCTCACCGCGGCGATCCGCGACGACATAGGCCGTCACCTTCAGCGAGAAGCTCTGGCGGTCCAGCTCGCCCCACTCCAGCACGCTGTAGCCGGTATCGCCCACCGGCCAGGCGTTGCCGATCACGCATCCTCCGAGATCAGCACGGGCGTGCCCGCCGGCACCTGCTCGAACAAGGCGATGATGTCGTCGTTGCGCAGGCGCACGCAGCCATGCGACAGGGGCTCGCCCATGGGCTCGCAATCCGGCGTGCCATGCAGGTAGATATAACGGCGCATGCTGTCGACCAGCACGCCATCGGCGCGGCGGCTCCGGTTGACGCCGGACTCGCGGCCGGACAGCCAGAGGATGCGCGAGAGTATCCAGTCGCGCCCCGGGCAGGCCGCGTGCAGCCCGGGCGTCCAGACCTCGCCCGTGGGCCGGCGGCCACGCAGCACGGCGCCACGCGGCAGGCCGGTGCCGATACGCGCGCGCACGACATGCCAGCCGCGCGGCGTGCGCTCGCTGCCCGCATCCTCGCCAACGCCATTGCGGGCCGTGGATGCCGGATATTCAGCCAGCAGCGTGCCACCGCGATAATGGCGCAGGCGCTGGCTGGCGACGCCGACATGCAGCCAGTCGCCCAGCGGATGCCCGGCCGGCAGCCAGGCATCGTCAGTGGAGGACGCGCGGCTCGTCATCGAAGGACTCGGGATTGGCCATCTGGTGCGTGGCCAGCTGCACGCCGGCGCCGACCATGGCGCGGGCGATGTCGCTGGTGCGGTTGCCGAGCAGCAGGCGGGCCTCGGCGGAGAAGCGCACGCGCACCAGCGGCTCGACATCGGCGCTGTCGCCGCTGCGGCGCAACGCGACCTCGCCATCCTCCGTTTCGGAGAGTTCGAGGAAAGCGAATTCGGTCATGGGACTACCTCAACAACACGCGACGACCCGGTGCGCGGGTCATCATCTCAGAATTCGACCAGCTCCGCGCGGAACTCGCGGATGGCCTGGGTCAGCGCCTGCTGGATGACGGCCAGGGCATCGCGGTCCGGCTGGCTCAGCGGCGCGTCGTCCCCGGTCATGACCACGGGGATGGCGATGCGCGCCGGCGACTCGTCCTCGGTGGCGATGTCGGGCAGCGCCACCGGCAGGTAGCAAGCATCGTGCAGGGCGCGCAGGCGCGACAGCCAGCTGCGCGGATCCTCCAGCAGCTGCAGCAGGATCTGCGCCTCGGGCGAGACCTGCTGACGCTTCGCCATGGCGGCGGCCAGCGCCTCGGGCGTGCTCACGGCGGGCTGCACCTTGTAGAAGCGCGACAGCTCCTGCATGAAGGCGCCCAGCGCACTGTGCAGATGCCAGATCGCGGCCTCGCGACTGCTCAGCGCGCGCGGCTCGCTGTCGAAGGCCGCGCTGTCGGCGAGCGCCTCCTCCATCTGCGCCAGCTGCAGGCGCGCGAAGTAGATCTTCTGGTTCGTGCGCGCCGGATGGATGTTGCGGTCCTTGCTCATGCTCAGTCCGCCTTCTTCTCACCCTTGGGCGCGCTCACCACCCAGCGGCCACCGTCGAAGAACGCCTGCCAGCCGGTGGCCTTGCCATCCTGCTCGGTCATGACGTACTGCTCGCGGGTCTTGCGGCTGAAACGCAGGATGTACGGGCGGCCCTCCGGGTCCTTCACCGGCGCATCCAGCAGATAGTGGTGCTTGGGGTCGAGACGGTCGCCGACCGACTTCAGCTCCTCGACGGTGGGCGCGCGCGTCTCGCGGTTCTTGGGGAACTTGCTGGCGGCCAGGAACAGACCGCTGGCGCCGTCGCGCAGCAGGAAGTGGTCGTCGACCTTGCTGCAGCGCAGCTCGGGCATGCTGATAGGCTCGGCCTTGGGCGGCGCGGCCTCGCCGTTGCGCAGCAGCTTGCGGGTGTTGCCGCAGGCGCTGCTGGTGCAGCCGAAGTACTTGCCGAAGCGGCCGGTCTTGAGCTGCATGTCGGCGCCGCACTTGTCGCACTCGATCAGCGGGCCGTCATAGCCCTTGAGGCGGTAGCTGCCCTCCTCGATCTCGTAGCCGGCGCAGTCCGGGTTGTTGCCGCAGACATGCAGCTTGCGGCCGGCGTCGATCAGGTAGCTCTCCATGGCCGTGCCGCAGATGCCGCAGCGGTGCTTGGCGCGCAGCTGCAGGGTCTCGCCCTCGTCATCCTGGTCGGCGCTTTCCGGCGAGATGGCCACGGCCTCGTCGCCGCGCACCAGGTTGAGCGTGAACTTGCAGCGCTCCTTGGGCGGCAGCGCGTAGCCCGAGCAGCCCAGGAAGACACCGGTGGACGCGGTGCGGATCTGCAGCGGCCGGCCGCAGAGCTGGCAGGGCAGATCGGTCGGCACCGGCTGGTTGCGGCGCATGCCGTCGTCGTCCTGGCCGGCCCGGTCGAGCTTGCGCCTGAAGTCGTCGTAGAAGCGGTCGAGCACCGCCTTCCAGTCCTCGTGGCCCTCGGCGACCTCGTCGAGCTGGGCTTCCAGCGCGGCGGTGAAGTCGTAGTCCATGAGGTTGCTGAAGTTCTCGGTCAGGCGGTCGGTGACGATGTCGCCCATTTTCTCGGCGTAGAAGCGGCGGTTCTCCAGGCGCACATAGCCGCGCTCCTGGATGGTCGAGATGATGGCCGCGTAGGTCGACGGCCGGCCGATGCCGCGCTTCTCCAGCTCGCGCACCAGGCTGGCTTCGGTGTAGCGCGCCACCGGCTTGGTGAAGTGCTGCTTCGGGTCCAGCGTCTGCAGGTTGAGCTTCTCGCCGACCGCGACATCCGGCAGCACGATGTCTTCCTTGTCCTTGGCGGTGGCGCTCATGACCTTGGTGTAGCCGTCGAAGCGCAGGATGCGGCCGCGCGTGCGCAGCTCGAAGTCGCCGGCGGCCACGGTCAGGCTGGTGCTGGTGTACTCGGCGTCGGTCATCTGGCAGGCCACGAACTGGCGCCAGATCAGCTCGTAGAGACGCTCGGCGTCCTTCTCCAGACCCTCCAGCGAACCCGGCTTAGCCTTCACGTCGGACGGGCGGATGGCCTCGTGGGCCTCCTGCGCGCCTTCCTTGCTGCTGTAGGAGATCGGCTTGGCGGGCAGGTACTGCTTGCCGAAACGCTCGTAGACGAAGTCACGCACGGCCTCCAGCGCATCCTGGCTGAGGTTGGTCGAGTCGGTACGCATGTAGGTGATGTGGCCGGCCTCGTACAGGCGCTGTGCCAGCGTCATGGTCTTCTTCACCGAGAAGCCCAGGCGCGTGCTCGCGGCCTGCTGCAGGGTCGAGGTGATGAAAGGCGCGGACGGACGGCTGCGCGTCGGCTTGTCCTCGCGCTTCGCCACCGTGTAGGCGGCTTTCTGCAGCAGCGCGACGGCGGCCATGGCCTGCTTTTCATTGACCGGCTTGAAGGCCTCGCCGCCCTGCCGGGCCACCTCCAGGCGCAGCGCCTCGCGGCCCGGCGTCAGGGTGTCGGCCCAGATCTCCCAGAACTCCTCGGGCACGAAGGCGCGGATCTCGCGCTCGCGCTCGACCACCAGGCGCACGGCCACCGACTGCACGCGGCCGGCGGAGAGGCCGCGGGCGATCTTCTCCCAGAGCAGCGGCGACACCATGTAGCCGACGACGCGGTCGAGGAAGCGACGCGCCTGCTGGGCGTTGACCCGGTCGAGGTTGAGCTCGCCGGGTGCCTTGAAGGCCTCGGTGATGGCGCTCTTGGTGATCTCGTTGAAGACCACGCGCCGGTAGCGCTTGTCGTCGCCGCCGATGACCTCGCGCAGATGCCAGGCGATGGCCTCCCCTTCGCGGTCCAAGTCGGTGGCGAGATAGATGGTGTCGGCGGTCTTGGCCAGCGCCTTCAGCTCGCTGACCACCTTCTCCTTGCCCGGCAGCACCTCGTACTTGGCCTTCCAGTGCTTCTCCGGATCGACGCCCATGCGCGCGACCAGGGCGGCGCGCTGCTTCGTCTCCTTCTGCGCGGCCTTCTGCTCGGGCGAGAGCTTGCGCGTCTCGGCCGCGGCCTTGGCGCGCTCGGCGGGATCACTGCTCGCACCGCCACTGGTCGGCAAGTCGCGGACATGGCCGACGCTGGATTTCACGATGAAATCCTTGCCGAGATACTTGTTGATGGTCTTGGCTTTCGCCGGAGACTCGACGATGACCAGCGATCTACCCATGGTTCAGGGGGTTCCCAAGCGAGCGGCGGCCCGGAGTCGGGTCGTCAGGAAAGCGGCATATATACGAGGCCCGTCCGCCAGGGTCAAGCACCGGACTGCTGCAGCACATTCAGCATCAGATCGACGGATTCGGCGCGGCCGTCCTCCCGCCAGTAGACGGTGACACCATCCGCCACGGCCTCCACGCCCAGCCAGCCAGCCGGCGCGGGGGTCGGCCAGGGCACCTGGCCCGGCCAGTGCCGGTCGCCATCCACCCGCTGCCAGCTGCCGATGCCGGCATGCCAGCGCCAGCGGCCCAGATGGTCGGCGGGCGTGGCCTGCGCGAGCTGGTAGCAGGCCACCAGACGCTCCCCGACCGGCAGCTCCAGCCAGCCCGGCGCCTCGCGCAGATGCACGTGGAAACCAGCCGCCCCGGCTTTTTCGCGCTGCGCGCCGAGGGCGCGGTCTTCGGCGCTGGGCCGCAGCATGAGCATGTTGCCGATGATCAGGGCGAACACGAGGACGAGCACGATCCAGAAAGTCATGGGCGGATCCGACAAAATGAATGACCAGGCGCCCAGTCTAGCAGCCCCGCGACCCGCAGCGCCGCCAGCCGACAAAATTCACTGACGATAGCGACAGCACTGTTCATATGGTCAGTTTTCATGCTAACGTGCAGGAAATGGCCGCGTTTCCAAGCGGCCTTCCCGGCAACCAGGGTCTCAGGCACAGGGAGCGACCGACATGCAGGCGCTGACGACGCGGCAGGCAGAAATACTCGACTTCATCCGCGAATGCGTGGAGCAGAACGGCATGGCGCCGACACGGGCCGAAGTGGCGCTGAAGTTCGGCTTCCGCTCCAAGACAGCCGCCTCCGACCACCTGCGCGCGCTGGAGCAGAAGGGCTACATCAAGCTGCACGCCGAGCTCTCCCGGGGCATCCAGCTGCTGCTCGACGCCGAGGAGGACAGCGACCTGCTGCCGGTGATCGGCTCGGTGGCGGCCGGCCTGCCCCTGGAGGCGGTGGAGAACCACGACCACAGCCTGCCGGTGCCGCGCGGCCTGTTCAGCAAGCGGCCGACCTACCTGCTGCGCGTGCGCGGCGAATCCATGAAGGATGCCGGCATCCTCGACGGCGACCTGATCGCGGTCTACAAGACCAGCATCGCCCGCGCCAGCCAGATCGTCATCGCCCGCATCGAGAACGAGGTGACGGTGAAGTACCTCGACTACGAGAAGAAGATGATCAAGCTGGTGCCCGCCAACCCGACCTTCGAGCCGCAGCTCATCTCGCCGGAGAACGTCATCATCGAGGGCGTGTTCGTCGGCCTCATACGCGACAATTTCGCCACCTGAGCCACCCGCCCTCGGCCGGGTGCTGGCGCCATGCCTGCTGGATGTGGTTCATTCCTGAATTGTTATGTTATAATATAACAATACTCACAGGAGACCCCCGCATGAAACCCGGCATCCATCCGCCATACCGCCCGGTGCTGTTCCACGACACCACGGCCGACGTCTATTTCCTGATCCGCTCCACCGTGGCCGCCAGCCGCACGCAGGTGCACACCGACGGCAACACCTACCCCTATGTGGCGCTGGACATCTCCAGCGCCTCGCATCCGTTCTACACGGGTCAGAACCGGCAGGCCAAGGCCGAGGGCCGCGTCGCGCGCTTCAACCAGCGCTATGGCCGCCGCCCGAGCCGGGACAACGACAGCGCGGGAGAATCGTGATGCAGGTGCTCAGTTCGCTGAAATCGGCCAAGCAGCGCCAGTCGGACTGCCAGATCGTGCGCCGCCGCGGCCGCGTCTACGTCATCTGCCGGAGCAACCCGCGCCTCAAGGCCGTGCAGGGCGGCCCCGGGCGCAAGCGCAAGGGCTGAGCCGGCCACCGACGACCGCCGCCAGTCAGTGGTTGCCGGTGCCTTCCTGGATCAGCTCGATCTTGTAGCCGTCCGGATCCTCGACGAAGGCGATCACGGTGCTGCCGTGCTTCATCGGGCCGGCCGGGCGCGTGACCTTGCCGCCCCGCGCCGTCACCTGCGCGCAGGCGGCATAGGCATCCGGCACCGCCAGCGCGATGTGACCGTAGGCGTTGCCCAGCTCGTAGGCCGCGACGCCCCAGTTGTAGGTCAGCTCCAGCTCGGCGCCGCCATCGCCGAAACCCAGGAAGGCGAGCGTGAACTCGCCACCCGGATAATCCTGACGACGTATCAGGGTCATGCCCAGCACCTGGGTGTAGAAAGCGATCGAGCGATCCATGTCGCCAACCCGCAGCATGGTGTGCAGTATGCGCAATTTGTATTCCCCCGCCTGACGACAATCTGCCGCGACGCGCTCACATCAGGCGCATGAACAGCAGCAGGATGGCCAGCATAACCAGAATCGGCGCGAACTCGTACCAGTCCATGACAGCGCTCCCATGGCAGACCGGAGCACGGAGGATAACGCCGGCGCGGGCCGGTCGCCGTTGATGATTTGTGAAGCATCGGGGCCGGAATGAAAAAAGCCGCGCTGGATAGGCGCGGCTCGGGGTAGTGGCGCCCTGCCCCGGGATCACCGACGGCAGGGACATCCGACTGGCGGACGAACGCGTCAGACGCGTTCGATGATGGTGGCGATGCCCTGACCGAGGCCGATGCACATGGTGGCGAGGCCGATCTGGGTGTCCTTCTGCTCCATCACGTTCAGCAGCGTGGTGGTGATGCGCGCGCCGGAGCAGCCGAGCGGGTGGCCGAGCGCGATGGCGCCGCCGTTGTGGTTGACCTTGGCGTCGATCTGGTCGATCAGGCCCAGGCCCTTGAGCACGGCCAGGCCCTGCGCGGCGAAGGCTTCGTTGAGCTCGACGGTCTGGATGTCGTTGATGCTCAGACCGGCGCGCTTGAGCGCCTTCTCGGTCGCCGGCACCGGACCCCAGCCCATGATCGCGGCTTCGCAGCCGGCCACGGCCATGGAGCGGATCTTCGCGCGCGGCTTCAGGCCCAGGGCCTGGGCACGCTCGGCGCTCATGATGAGCATGGCCGAGGCGCCGTCGGACAGCGCCGACGAGGTGCCGGCGGTGACCGTGCCGCCCTTGGGGTTGAACGCCGGACGCAGCGAGGCGAACTGCTCCAGGGAAGCATCCTGGCGGATGACTTCGTCGATCTCGCAGAGCTGCTTGAAGCCGTTGGCGTCATGGCCTTCGATGCCGACGATCTCGTTCCTGAAGCGGCCGTTCAAGGTCGCGTCCCAGGCCTTCTTGTGCGAGGCCAGGCCGAACTCGTCCTGCATCTCGCGGGTGATGCCGTTGAGCGTGCCCAGCATTTCCGCGGTCAGGCCCATCATGTTGGACGCCTTGGCGTAGTACTTGGACGCCGCCGGGTTGATGTCGATGCCGTGCATCATGCCGACATGGCCCATGTGCTCGACGCCGCCGATGACGAATACATCGCCCTGGCCGGTCATGATCTGCGCGGCCGCGGTGTGCAGCGACTGCATGGACGAACCGCACAGGCGGTTCACGGTCTGGCCGGGCACGCTGCGCGGCAGCTCGGCGAGCATGGCCACGTTGCGGCCGATGTTCATGCCCTGCTCCAGGGTCTGGTTGACGCAGCCCCAGATCACATCCTCCACCTCGGCCGGATTGGCGTTCGGATTGCGGATGAACAGCGCCTTGATCAGCTCGGCGGAGAGGGTATCGGCGCGCACGTTGCGGAACATGCCGTTCTTGGTACGGCCCATGGCGCTGCGCACGCCGTCAACGATCACGACATCACGCGGATTCAAAGTCGTCATTCTTGTCTCTCCCGGCTCAACCGAAGAACTTCTTGTTGGCGGCAGCCATGTCTTTCAACAGCTGCGGCGCTTCATAGGCCTTGCCCAGGTGGGCGTACTTGTCGCACAGGGCCACGTAGTTGCCGATGCCCATCTGGTCGACATAGCGGCAGGCGCCGCCACGGAACGGCGGGAAGCCGATGCCCATGATGAGGGCCATGTCGGCCTCGGCGGCGGAGCCGACGATGTTCTCTTCCAGGCAGCGGGCGATCTCGTTCACCAGCGGCAGCATCAGGCGGGCGATGATCTCGTCAGCCTCGAACTCCTTGCGCGGGCCGACGACCGGCGCGATCAGCTCGTAGGTGGTCGGATCGACGACCTTCTTCGGCTTGCCCTTCTTGTCCTTCTCGTAGACGTAGAAGCCCTTGCCGTTCTTCTGGCCGTAGCGGTTGTTGTCGAACATGACTTCGGTGGCGGACTTGTAGTCCGGCTTCATGCGGTCCGGGAAGCCCTCGGCCATGACATGCGCGGCGTGCACGCCGGTGTCGATGCCAACCACGTCGAGCAGGTAGGCCGGGCCCATGGGCCAGCCGAACTTCTCCATGACCTTGTCGATGGCCTGGAAGTCGGCGCCGTCGCGCACCAGCAGGTCGAAGCCGCCGAAGTACGGGAAGAGCACGCGGTTGACCAGGAAGCCCGGGCAGTCGTTGACCACGATCGGGGTCTTGCCCATCTTGGTCGCCAGTTTGACAGTGGCGGCCACGGCTTCGTCCGAGGACTGCTCGCCGCGGATGACCTCGACCAGGGGCATCATGTGCACCGGGTTGAAGAAGTGCATGCCGACGAAGTTCTGCGGACGCTTCAGGCTCTTGGCCAGGTGCGTGATGGAAATGGTCGAGGTGTTGGAGGCGAGGATGCAATCCTCGTTGACCAGGCCTTCGACTTCCGACAGCACGGCACCCTTGACCTTGGCGTTCTCGACCACGGCCTCGATGATGATGTCGACCGTCTTGAAGTCGCCGTAGTTCAGGGTCGGACGGATGCGCGACAGCGTCTCGCCCATCTTGGCCGGGGTCAGGCGGCCCTTCTCGACCTGCGCCGAGAGCAGCTTGGTGGCCTCGCCCATGCCCAGGTCCAGGGCTTCCGAGCGGATGTCCTTCATGATGATGGGCGTGCCCTTGCTGGCGCTCTGGTAGGCGATGCCGCCACCCATGATGCCGGCGCCGAGCACGGCGGCCTGCTTGATGTCCTTGGCGGCCTTGGCCTCGGCCTTCTTGGCAGCCTTCTTGACAGCCTGGTCGGCCATGAACAGACCGATGAGGGCGTTGGCCTGCGGTGTCACCGCGGCCTTGGCGAAGCCCTGGGACTCGACCACCATGGCCTCGTCACGGGCCAGGCCGGCATGCTTCTGCATGGTCTTCACGGCCAGCACCGGCGCCGGGTAGTTCGGACCGGCCTTGCCGGCGATCATCCCCAGGGCCGTGTTGAAGGCCATCATCTGTTCCATGTGGTTGAGCTTGACCGGGTTCAGCTTCTCGGCGCGCTTGGCCTTCCAGTCCAGCTTGCCGGCGAGGGCCTTGCCGAGCAGGTCGAGGGCGGCGTCACGCAGCAGTTCGGGAGCGACCACGGCATCCACGGCGCCGGCCTTGAGGGCCGCGTCCGGACGCTGCTCGCTGCCACCGGCGATCCACTCGGCGGCATTGTCGATGCCGATCACGCGGCTCAGGCGCACGGTGCCGCCGAAGCCCGGGAACAGGCCCAGCTTGACTTCCGGCAGGCCGACCTTGGCGGCGGTGGACATGACGCGGTAGTCGCCGGACAGGCACATCTCGAAGCCGCCGCCGAGGGCGATGCCATTGATGGCGACCACGGTCGGCACCGGCAGGTCTTCGAAGGCGCTGAAGACCTGGTTGGCCTTGGCGGTCCACTCGGCGACGCCGGCTTCGCCATTGGCGAACAGCGAGCCGAACTCGGTGATGTCGGCGCCGACGATGAACACCGGCTTGCCGGAAGTGACGATGACGCCCTTGACGCTGCTGTCAGCCTTGATCGCCTGGGTGGCCGCGGCCAGTTCATTCACCGTGGTGGCGTTGAACTTGTTGACGGACTCGTTGGCGAGATCGAATTTGAGTTCCGCGATGCCATTGTCCAGCGCTTGCACGCTGATGGCCGATCCCGAATAAATCATGCAGTGATCTCCATTATGGGGTGTCTACACACGCCACCGGGACCGGCTGTCGCGGCCCTGCGGTGTTACGGCGGGTGCGTCGAGTGTACGCATGTGGAAAGGTTTTGACAGGCGTGGGCCCGTCAAAACCGCTGCTTTTTGTGACCAATCGGTCGCTCGCCCATGACGGCACGACGACGCGCCTGTATCTCCGTCAGCCCGGGCGGCAGGGGTTTGGCCGCCGGCCTGGCCGGGGGCGGTAGCACGGCCTGGGCCGGCTTCTCCTCCTCGTCCTCGTCATCCTTCTCGGCGTCGTGCCAGACCGCGAAACGCTCGGCGACGATGGCGAACACGCTGCCCTCGGGATAGACACCCTCGCCATCCGCCACGCCGGCCGGCTTGCCGAGCAGCAGCTCCACCGCCTCCTCGACCCGGCTGATGGCGTGGATGCGGAACTTGCCGGCCTTGACCGCGGCCAGCACCTCCCCGCGCAGCATGAGGTGGCGGATGTTCTGCACCGGGATGATGACGCCCTGGTCGCCGGTCAGCCCCTTGAGCTGGCAGGCGGCGAAGAAGCCTTCGATCTTCTCGTTGACGCCGCCGATGGGCTGGACCTCGCCGAACTGGTTGACCGAGCCGGTGATGCCCCAGGACTGCTTCACCGGCAGCCTGCCGATGGCCGAGAGCAGGCCGCAGAGCTCGCCCAGCGAGGCGCTGTCGCCATCCACGCCCGAATACGACTGCTCGAAGGCGATGTTGGCGGCGAAGCGCAGCGGGTGCTCGGCGCCGAAGCGGGTCTTGAGGTAGCTGGTGAGGATGAGCACGCCCTTGGAGTGGATGGCGCCGCCCAGCTCGACATCGCGCTCGATGTCGGTGATCTCGCCGCCGCCGTAGTGCGCGGTCACCGAGATGCGCGACGGCAGGCCGAAGCTGGCATCGCCATAGCTGACCACGGTGAGGCCGTTGACCTGGCCGACGACCTCGCCCGAGCAGGTGAACAGCTGGCTGCCCTTGCCGATGTCATCCAGATACAGCCGGCGGATGCGGTCGTGGCGGCGCTCACGCCCCTGCAGGGCCTGCGCGACATGGCGCGCCGCGACCTCACCCGCGCCCTCCAGCCCGGCCCAGTAGTTGGACTCGCGCAGCAGGTCGGCGACGCCGCGCGCGTGCAGCGAGAGCAGCTCCTGGTCATCGGCGACGCGGGCGCTCTCCTCGATCAGGCGCGCCACGCAGCCACGGTCCAGCGGCAGCAGGCCTTCGCGGCCGGCGATGTCGGCCAGGAAATGGGCGTAGTGCAGCTCGTTCTCCGGCGTGCGCGGCATGTCCGACTCGAAGTCGGCGCGCATCTTGAACACCGTCTCCAGCTCGGGGTCGAACTCCTGCAGCAGATAGAAGGTCTCGCGGTCACCCAGCAGCACCAGCTTGAGATCGAGCGGAATCGCGTCCGGCTCCAGCGACACCGTGCCGGTCAGCGTCAGCATCTGCTCCAGCGACGACAGCTTCAGCGACTTCGCGCGCAGCGCGCGCTTCAGGCTCTGCCAGGCGTAGGGATGCTCCAGCACCTGCTCGGCCTCGATGATGAGGAAGCCGCCGTTGGCGCGGTGCAGCGCGCCCGGCCGGATCAGCGTGAAGTCGCTGGCGACCGTGCCCATGTAGGTGACCTGCTCGACGTGGCCGAGCAGGTTGTAGTGCGTGGGCAGATCCTCGTAGATCACCGGCGCGCCCTGCTTCGGGTCGCGGCTGACCAGCGCGTTGACCTGGTAGCGCACCGGCGGCAGCTGCTCGCCGGCCTGCCCCACCGACACCGTCGCGTCCTGGTTCTCGGCGGCGTTGAGGATGAGCTCCAGATGATCCAGCAGATCGCTGCGGTAAGCCTTGAGGTAGGCACCCAGGCGGGCGTGCTCGCGGTACTTCTCGACCAGCTTGACCAGCAGCGGGTCGATGACCGCCAGCGCCACCTCGTCGTTGAGCTTGTCGATCTGCTCGCGGTTGCGCTCCTCGACCTGGTCGAGCTTGCGCGCGACCTTGCGCAGGCGGTTCTCCATGTCGTCCATGGCCGCCTTGACACGCTGCTGTGCCGCCACCGGCAGCTTGTTGAACTCCTCGACGCCCAGCACTTCGCCGCTCTCGGCCATGGGCGAGAAACCGTAGCCGCCGGGCGTGCGCAGCACCAGCTTGACGCCCTGCTTCTCGCCAATGGCGGCGAGCTGGGTCAGGGCGTCCTGCTGCACGCGGGTGAGCTCGCCCTTCAGGCTCTCGCGGCGGTCCTGATAGCGGTCGCTCTCGAAGGCGCTGACGACGCGCTCGGACAGGCGGCGCCAGAACTTGTGCATGTCCTGCTTGAAGGCGGCGCCGATGCCGGCCGGCAGCTCGATGGCCTGCGGATGGCGCGGGTCCTTGAAGTTGTTGACGTAGATCCAGTCCGGCGGCGCCTTGCGCTGGCGCGCGACCGTCTCCAGGTAGCGGCGGATCATGGTGCGCTTGCCCAGGCCGTTGCTGCCGATGGCGAACAGGTTGTAGCCGTCGTGGGGCATGGCCACGGCCATCTCGACCGATTCGCGCGCGCGCTCCTGACCCAGGAACTCGGTCACCGGCTTGAGGCGGCGGGTGTTGCGGAACGGCAGATGCTTCAGCGGCGTGGCGCGGTAGAGCTGGGTGTATGCGAGAGGCTTGGACACGAGCGTAAGTCTCCGGCAATGGCGACCCGCCGACATCGGGGCCGCGATGGCGGAAGTGTAGACCAGGCCGGGCCGGCGAGACCATGGCCGGCACATGTCCGGCGACGGTCGCACCGAGCGGTGTCAGGCCGGCGCGGTGCCCGCGGGGATGGCGTAGGTGCCCGTGGCCTGCGCCACCGGCTCGTCCTGGCCGTCGGCGAAGATGAGCACGTCGATGACGGCCGAGGCCCGCCCCAGGCGCAGGAAGCGCGCCTCGGCGATCAGGTCGGCGTTGCGCGGCTTGCGCAGGAAGTGAATGTTGAGGTTCTGCGTCACCGCCAGCGCGACCGGCCCCAGGCGCGCCAGGATGAGCGCGTACATGGCGGTGTCGGCCAGGGTCATCATGGTCGGGCCGGACAGGCTGCCGCCCGGCCGCAGCGCTTTCACGTCATAGGCGTAGCGCACACGCACGACATCGGCCTCGACGGCGTCGATGCGGTAGCCGTGCTCGGCGAAGGCGGGAATGCCGCTGCGGATGAAGTCGTCGACTTCGCGGGCGGTCATCTTCATGGACACACTCATGATCTGGCTGGTGGCGACAGCGGATTATTACTTACAATGACGGGCTTTCGACATCCGCTTCATCTGCTCCCGGGAAATCGCCATGCGCGCCAGCCGCTACCTGCTCGCCACCCTCCGTGAAACCCCGGCCGACGCCGAGGTCATCTCGCATCAGCTCATGCTGCGCGCGGGCATGATCCGCAAGGTCGCCACCGGCCTCTACAACTGGCTGCCGCTGGGCAACCGCGTGCTGCGCAAGGTCGAGCGCATCGTGCGCGAGGAAATGGACCGCGCCGGCGCGCTGGAAGTGTTCATGCCGGTGACCCAGCCCTCGGAGCTGTGGGAGGAGTCCGGCCGCTACCTGCAATACGGCCCCGAGCTGCTGCGCTTCCGCGACCGCCACGACCGCCCCTTCGTGCTCGGCCCGACCCACGAGGAAGTCATCACCGACCTGGCGCGCAACGAGCTGCAGAGCTACAAGCAGCTGCCGCTCAACTTCTACCAGATCCAGACCAAGTTCCGCGACGAGATCCGCCCGCGCTTCGGCGTCATGCGCTCGCGCGAGTTCATCATGAAGGACGCCTACTCCTTCCACGTCGACCAGGCCTCCCTGCAGGAGACCTACGACCTCATGCACGCGACCTACTGCCGCATCTTCACGCGCCTGGGCCTGGACTTCCGCCCGGTGCAGGCCGACACCGGCTCCATCGGCGGCACCGGCTCGCACGAGTTCCATGTGCTCGCCAGCTCGGGCGAAGATGACATCGCCTTCTCCAACGGCTCCGACTACGCCGCCAACATCGAGATGGCCGAAGCGGTGGCGCCGGCGGCGCCCCGCCCCGCTCCGCACAAGCCGCTGCACAAGGTGGTGACGCCGACGCAGACCGCCTGCGCCGAAGTCGCCGAGCTGCTCGACCTGCCGGTGACGCAGACCGTCAAGGCCGTCGCCGTGGTCGCGCCGGTGCCCGCTGCTGTTTCTGAAAAGGCGGCGGCCGCCACGCCGGGCCAGCGCTTCTTCCTCATGCTGCTGCGCGGCGACCACGAGCTGAACGAGATCAAGGCCGCCAAGCTCGACGGCCTGCAGGACTTCCGCCTCGCCAGCGAGGCCGAGATCGTCGAGGCCCTGGGCTGCGTGCCCGGCTTCATCGGCCCGGTCGGCGTGCCCGACACGGTCACCGTCATCGCCGACCGCAGCGTGGCGGTGATGAGCGACTTCGTCTGCGGCGCCAACCAGCGCGGCTGGCACCTCGCCGGCGTCAACTTCGGCCGCGACCTGCCCGAGCCGGCCCTGGTCGCCGACATCCGCAACGTGGTCGAGGGCGACGCCTCGCCCTGCGGCAGCGGCACGCTGGTGATCAAGCGCGGCATCGAGGTCGGGCACATCTTCCAGCTCGGCAAGAAGTACTCCGAAGCGCTGAACTGCCGCGTGCTCGGCGAGGACGGCAAGCCGCTGGTGGTGACCATGGGCTGCTACGGCATCGGCGTCACCCGCGTGGTGGCCTCGGCCATCGAGCAGAACCACGACGAGCGCGGCATCATCTGGCCGGATGCCATCGCGCCCTTCCAGATCGCGCTGGTGCCCATGAACTGGGCCAAGTCGGTGCGCATCCAGGAAGAAAGCGTGAAGCTCTACGAACAGCTCACCACCGCCGGCTACGACGTCTTCCTCGATGACCGCAACGAGCGTCCGGGCGTGAAGTTCTCCGACATCGAGCTGATCGGCATTCCGCACCGCATCGTCATCGGCGAGAAGGGGCTGGATGCCGGCACGCTGGAATACAAGGGCCGGCGCGACGCCGAATCGCAGGACATCCCGGCCGCCGCCGTGCTCGACTTCCTGGCCGCGCGCGTGCAGAGCTGAGCAGGCGGCCGGACATTCCGGCCAGCGCGGACAAGAAAAAGGGGAGCCCGCGCTCCCCTTTTTCTTTGCCTAGGACCGCCGTCAGCAGCTGGAACCCGCCAGGCCGGCGAGTATCGGCCCCAGCACCGGCAACGCGCAGGCTGCCGAGGCGTCGGTCGGTATCGGCAGGCTGGGCGCGCCGCCGCCACTGTCGCCACAGCTGCCGCCGGCGCCACTGACAATGGCCTCACCCAACACCGGGATGGCGCAGAGCGCGGTCACGTCCGGCACACCCGAGCCACCACCGCCGCCCGAGCAGCTGCTGCCCAGCGCGCTGGCCAGCTGCGGTCCCAGTTCGGGAATGGCGCAGAGCTGGGCCGGATCGAGCTGCTCGGGCACCGGCAGCGGAGAGTCGCCGCCGCCACCCGAACAGCTGCCGCCCGCGGCGCCGACCAGCTGCGGTCCCAGCGCCGGAATCGCGCACAGCTGCTCGACGCTCAGCGGAGAATCACCTCCACCCGAGCCGCCACAGCTGGCACCCGCCGCCTCGGCCAGCGCCGGCCCGAGCGTGGGGATCGCGCACAGCGCGGCCGGATCCAGCGGCGAGTCACCGCCGCTGTCTTCGCAGCTGCCGCCAGCGCCGGAGACAATGGCCGCGCCCAGCGTGGGAATGGCGCACAGGGCAGTGATGTCCAGCGGACTGGCGCTGCCGGAGCCACCGCCACCCCCGCCCTCGCCACCACCACCGCCGCCGGAACCAGCGCCCGCCCCCCCGCCGGCTCCAGCCGCCGTATCCTCACCACCGCTGCCGCAGCCGCCGAGCATCAGGGTCAGCGCGCACAACGCCACCGCAGGAAAACCGATCTTCATGTCGCAAGCCCTCTTCTAGTAGTTTTTCTTGTCACGACCTTGCCACCACAAAACCCGCATGCCGACGCTAGCATGACCATTTGGTCATGTCAGCCGGCCGCACGCATTCACTCCAGTCGTATCAGGCCCAGCCGCCCCGCCTTGATGCTGGCCTCGGCGCGCGAGCTGATGCCCAGCTTGCGGTAGATGTCCTTCACGTAGCCGCGCACGGTATGGGCGGAGATGCGCAGGCTGTCGGCCGCCTCCGCCACGCTCAGCCCGCGCGCGATCAGCACCAGCACGTCGCGCTCGCGCGCGGTCAGGCAGTCCGCGCTCTCGCAGTCCGCCATCGGCGCCGAGAAATGGCCGATGAGGCGGCGCGCGACTGACGGCGACAGGGCCGGCACGCCGTCGCGCAGCGCCTTCAGCGCCGCCTCGAACGCCGGCGCCGGCTGATCCTTGAGCAGATAGCCGCGCGCCCCGGCGCGCAGCGCCGAGAACAGGTGGTCGTCATCGTCATAGATCGTGGTGATGATGACCTGCACATCACCATGCCCCTGCAGCAGCTCGGGGATCAGATCACTGCCCCGGCCATCCGGCAGGCCCAGATCGAGCAGCACCAGATCCAGCGCCGGTCGTCCGGCCAGCAGCTGGCGCGCGCGCGCCAGCGAGGCCGCCTCGTCCACGACCAGCGGTCCGGCATCGCCATAGGCCGCGCGCAGGCGCTCCATCATCCAGGCCCGGCTCGCCGCGACATCCTCCACCACCAGGATGCGCATGCCCTGCTTCGTCATCACGTCAGCCTCCTGACCGCGATAGTGCGTCCAGCGGCAGGCGGATGACAACCCGGCAGCCCGGCGCGCAGGCCAGCTCGAAGGAAGCGCCCAGCTCCTCGCTGCGCGCGCGCATGATGGCCAGTCCGCGACCGCTGCCGGCGGCCAGGGCCTGCGAATCGCAGACGCCGTCATCCTCGACACCAATGACCAGCCAGGCCTGATCGCAGGCCACGCGCACGCTGACCGTGCCGGCACCGGCATGCTTGAGCACATTGGTCAGCGCCTCGCGCAGCACGCGGGTCAGGTTGCTGAACTGGCGCGCGCTCAGCACATGGCCCTTGAGGCCGCCGGACACCTGCCAGGCATGGCGCAGCCCGGCCACCGCCAGACGGTCCTGGACCTCGGCCTGCCAGCGCCGCGCCGCCGCCTCCAGGCCGATAGGCTCCTGCGACAGCACATTGATGAGATCGCGGCTGTCCTGTATGGCCTCGCGCACCAGCGGCCGGGCCTCCTCCGGCACGTGGTAGAGCAGCGTCAGCAGCTTGGCGCCGAGGTCATCGTGGACATCACGGGCGATGCGCGCGCGCTCGGTGCGGGCGCCTTCGTCGCGGGCGTGGCAGAGGTCCAGCGTGAGCGCGAACAGCCGGCGCAGGATGGCCAGGTTGACCAGGTCCTGATCATTGAACAGACGGCGCCCGCCATCGGCGTGGTGCATCTCCCAGGGCTCGGCGTCGTCATTGATGTCCGGCACCACCAGCACCAGGCCGTCATCGAGCATGCGCGGCGCGGCGCCCTCGCCCCGGCGTATGGACAGCGGCCGGAACACCACGCGCAGCAGCTGCGGCCAGCGCTGCAGCAGCCTGGCCTCCTGGTCATGGCCGCGCTCCTCCTCGATCAGCAGCGGCAGGATGTCGGGCATCCAGTCTTCCAGCCGCCGCCGACCGCCACCGCCCAAGCGCGACCACAGCCACTGACGCACCGGAAAGTACAGCCAGCCAACGATGGCGACAGACACGCTCAGCGCCACGCCGCCGCTGATGTCGAGCAGGCCGATCAGCGCCAGGTCGAGCAGGATGATGGCCAGGCCGCTGAGCAGCCAGGCCCAGATGCTGCGCCACCACGACTCCAGCTTGAACAGGCGGTAGCGCGCCACGCCCAGCGACAGCCCCCAGAACATGATCAGGAAGGCCGCGAACATGAAGCTCTGTGGAATCACCAGCGGCAAGCCCAGTCCGGCCGGGATGATGATGAGCCCGGCGAACAGCCCGGTGCCCAGGTAGATCGTCATCAGGAACCAGCGCAGCGCAGCGCGGTCGGCCGGATAGTCGCGCGTCTGCCGCCACTGGCGGAAGGCGAACACGAAACTGAGTGAGAAAATGCTCAGCACACCGAAGTGGTTGAAGATGAAACCGGCCACCTGCAGGCTGTCGAGCAGCCAGCACACCCCCGCCGCCGCGAAGCAGAACGCCAGCACGGGCCGGTAGTCGCCAAGACGGCGCGGATAGACATAGAGCAACGACGACAGCGCCGCCGTGAACAGCAGCGCCCCCAGGTGATTGACGATGGACAGCGCGCGTATCCAGTCGGCCGGCATGCCCAGCCCGCGCGTGCTGTAGACCGCCGCCGACAGCGCCGACAGGCCGACGCCCAGGCCGGTCAGCACATACAGCCGGGTGGAGATGTCCGGCCGCGCCACCGACCACACCACGATGGTGGTGAGCACCCCGGCGAACCCGATGAACAGCTGCATCCAGAACAGGAAGGGCAGCGTGTTCCAGACCGGCGGTTCCGCCTGCACCGGCAGCAGCCGGCCATCCGCCATCTCGGCCTGCAGCTGCCCCGCCGACAAGGCCGAATGCAGCCGCTGCTGATCCGCCAGGAAAGCCATGTAGGCTGGCGTGTCAGGCAGCACATCCGGCTCCTCCAGGACCACGGTCTCGTCCGCCGTGATGCGCCCCGACGGCGTCAGGAAGGCGGTGATGCGATCGCCCTCGCGCACAACGCCGGCATTCGGGCCGTGGCGGGCCATGGACGACACCTGCAAACCGCCCGCCGGATCTGGCGTCAGCGTCATGCCGGTGTCGTGCAGCTGCAGGCGCAGCAGCAGCATGGCCGTGATGACCGCGAACAGCAGGGCCAGGCTGGCCGCGATCACGCGGCGCGGAGAGTGACGGATGATCATGATGGATGTCCTTCGCGGCCCGGGCGGACCGGCGCTATGTCTTCCGGCATGCTGCCAGACGGCGATCCAGACCTTAATGCCCCGAACGAGGGGGCGCAATCGTGCGCAAAACAGGCGCCCGCCCGCTTGCATAGCGCGCGAATTGTCGTAAGATACGCGCCTCGTGACGGCGCATGCCGGTCAACGGGCGATTAGCTCAGCGGGAGAGCACTTCCTTCACACGGAAGGGGTCACTGGTTCGATCCCAGTATCGCCCACCAATTCAAGGACTGCCCAGGCAGTCCCGGAAAGCCCCTGCGGACCCTGTCCCCAGGGGCTTTTTCATGGGCTCTGCCCTCGGCGCTCCACACCGTATCTTCAAGATCCCTGCGCACTTCCTGCACTTTCCTTCACTAGATTGATCCTCAAGGCGGCGGCAAGCACCGCGGCCCGGCACAATCACCGGAGGAATCCATCATGAAGCGCCACACCACGTTCACCGCTCTCGCCATTTCCCTGTCGCTCGTGCTGTCGTCCGCCGCCCAGGCGCATGACCGCGACCCGCGCGGCGACAACCAGCGCGGCCACGCCTACAGCCAGAACAAGAGCCATCACGACAGCCACGGCAAGAACAGCCATGGCAAACACTGGCAGGCCGGCCAGAAAGTGCCCGACCGCTACCGCGGCCAGCACTACGTCGTGCAGAACTGGAAGCAGCACAAGCTGCACCAGCCGCCGCGCGGCTATCAGTGGGTCAACGTGAATCACGACTACCTGCTGGTCAGCGTCGTCACCGGCGTGGTGCTGCAGGCCATCCTGCACGGCTGACGGCCCGGCACCCGCCCCGGGGCGGCCGGCTGACAGGCCGCCCCATCACAGGAGAAGCACCATGACATACGACATCACACCGACCGCCATCACCACCCTCACCTTCGCCCTGCTGCTCGCGTTCTCGGTGACGGCGCAGGCCGTCATGCTGCGGGCGCTGATCGGGGGATGAACGCGCCGGGCCGGTGGCCGCGAGGGCATCGCGGCCACCGAGACTTCAGGCGTGCAGCATGAGATAGACCTGCAATTCGCCGACCAGGAAGCCAAGCACGGCGCCGACCGCGATCAGCTTCCACTCGTCCTGCTCGAAGACCGGACGCAGCACGCCCTCGAACTCCTCCGGCGTCATCAGCTTGAGGCGCTCGATCAGGGTGTTGCGGATGTCCATGGCTTCGTCGGCGTAGCGCTCCACGCTCTTGAAGGCGTCCGGCAGGCGCTCGATCAGCTCGGCGGCGATCTCGCGCTTCATCTGCTGATACCGCGTCGAGCCTATGGCGTAGACCATCAGCGGCTGGGCCAGGCCGGCCTGGTCATCGACCATGTCATCGACATGCCGCTGGATCATGCTGAACAGGCGGTCCGACAGCGGCCCGCGCAAGGCCGCCCCGAACAGGTTGGACGCGGTCAGCACTTCATCCGCGATCAGCGCGCCGTATTCGGCGGCGACTTCCTGCTGGCGCTTGAGGAACAGGCCCTGCCAGGTGATCAGCCCGAAGCAGTAGCGCGTGGGCCGCATCGGGCGGAACACCATCTTCAGCGCCATCCAGTCCGAGAACCAGCCGACGAAGCCGCCGAACAGGGGCATGATCCAGGGCGAATGGGTGAGCGCCCAGGCCACCGCCTGCACACAGCCGATGGCGAAGCCGAAGTAGATGCCGGAGCGGCGGATGAACTGGAACTCGCCCCGGCCGGCCTGCTGGAAGATGCGGTTGAGCAGGGCCAGGTCATGGGTCAGGTGGGTGACCATCATCTCCTTGAGATCGAACACCTTGGACAGGTTGCCCTGGAGGTCGCGCATCATGTCCGCCACCGCCGCCGGCGCCTCATTCTGTATGCGCTGGATAAGACGGCGCCTGACCATGGCGGGCATCGACTCCCACAGGCCGGGCCGGTGCCGGCCGACGACCTCGCGCGTGATGTCCTCGACCGCGTTCAGCAGCGGCCCTTCCAGCTCCCGCGCGACACGCCTGGGGTCGAGCTTGCCGATGATCTCGGCCGGGTCGATCAGGCGCTTGGTCAGCGTGTCATGCATGATGCCGGCCATGATGCCGGCCTTGCTGGGCATGACGCCCTGCCAGCCGAACCAGGGCCGTATGCCGATGAAACGGTAGGGCCGGAACATCATGCGGATGGCCAGCAGCTTGGTGACATAGCCGATGACCGCCGCGATGACGGGCATGGCGCAGTAGAGCGCCCAGTGGGCGCGGACATCGGCGAGGATGGCTTGAGGGTCGAGCATGGCGTTCACTCCTGATGTTCAGCCTTGTTCCGCTACGACAAGACACGCCCTGTACTGCCCGCTCAAGATTTTCTTGTCATATGCCATCATCATAGAAAGCCACCCGCGAAGGCCAGAGGTCGCATGTTGACATCGATAGGTCATTTCTTGACAGACTGGCTGACGGGCCGGCGCGACGTCCGTCCCGATGCGGTTCGCCACTTCCATCCCGGCCGCGACGCCGGCGCGGCACCGGCGCTGCCCCGCGTCGACTGCGTGGAGCCCGTCCTGCTGGTGCTGGAGCGCGACCGCGCCTACGCCTGGTGCCGCTGCGGCCACTCGCGCAACCAGCCTTTCTGCGATGGCAGCCATGCGGGCACCGGCCTGCAACCCCTGCTGTTCACCGCGCCGAAAAGCCAGACCTTCTGGCTGTGCACCTGCAAGTACACACGCACCCCGCCCTGGTGCGACGCCGCCCACAACCGCCTGCCCGAGCTGCACGCGCGCCGGCTCGCCACCACGCCTGATCCGGCTGGCTGATGCGCACCGCTTGACAGCGCCGGCCCGTTGCGCGAAAAATAACTGACCAGTAAGTTATTAAAAGCATCATGGCCGGACCCGGACAGACAGACCACACGCCGCCTCCCGAGCAGCCGGACGCCAATCCGCGCTGGCAGCGCCGGCCGCAGGCGCGCCCGGAGGAGATCCTGCGCGCGGCCATGCAGACCTTCGTCGAGCGCGGCTTCGCCGCCACCCGGCTGGAGGACATCGCGCGCCGGGCCGGCATCAGCAAGGGCACGCTCTACCTCTACTACAGCAACAAGGAAGCCCTCTTCCAGGCCGCCGTGCGCGAGAACATCACGCCCGTCATCGACGCCGCCGAGCAGCGCGTGGCCGGTCACGACGGCACCGCGCTGGAACTGCTGGAGCAGCTCTACCGGCGCTGGGCCGCCGCCCTCGCCGACCCGGTGCTGGGCGGCCTGTGCAAGCTCGTCATCTCGGAGGCAGGCAACTTCCCCGACACCGCCCGCCTCTACGTCGAGGAAGTGGTGCTGCGCATACGCGGCATCTTCCGCGGCGTGGTCGAGCGCGCCACCGCCTCCGGCGAGCTGCGCGCGCTGCCGGCCGAGCATGTCGTGCGCGAACTCATGACCCCCATCCTGTTCCTGTCGATCTGGCGCCACTCCCTGGCCAGCTACGAGCCGCGCCCGCTGAACGTGGAACAGTTCCTCGACAACCACTGGGACATGGTCCTGCACGGCATCCTGCCGTCCGGCCATGGCGCCCGCCCCCGTCAGGGAGACCACTGACATGACGCAAGACAGCCTGTCCGCCGACACCACGCCCGACAGCGGCGCACCCGCCCAGCCCGCCTCCAAACGGCCGCGGCTGATCCTGGCCGGCATCGCCATCGCCGGCGTGGCCTACCTCGGCCACGCGCTCTGGTTCAACGCGCATTACGTCGAGACCGACAACGCCCAGGTCGGCGGCGACATCGTGCCCGTGTCATCGCGCATCAGCGGCTTCGTCGCCAGCATTCCGGTGCGCGAGAACCAGCAGGTCAAGGCCGGCGACCTGCTGGCCACGCTCGATGACCGCGACGCCCGCGCCCGCCTCGCCCAGGCCGAAGCCGATCTGGCCTCCGCGCTCAGCGCCGCCGGCCAGCAGGGCCAGGTCGGCCAGGCCATGGCCCAGGTGCAGGCCGCCGAGGCGCAGGCGCGCCAGGCCGACGCCGTCATCCAGCAGGCCCAGGCCGAGCATGACAACGCCCTGCGCGAGTTGCAGCGCCTGCGCACCCTGTTCGAGCGCGAGGTCATCAGCCGGCATGACATCGACAACGCCGAGGCCGCCGAACGCGCCGCGCGCGCGCGCCTGCAGGCCACCCGCGACGCCGCCAGCGCGTCGCGCCAGCAGGTCGGCGTGCAGCACGCCGCCCTGCGCGGCGCCGACGCCCGTCTGCAGGCCGCCAAAGCCGCCCGCGACCTGGCCGCCAACACCCTGGCCGACACCCGCATCGTGGCCTCCATCCATGGCATGGTCAGCCAGAAGACGCTGGAGCCGGGCCAGTTCATGCAGCCCGGCCAGCCCATGATGAACCTGGTCGCGCAGGACGGCCTCTGGGTCGTGGCCAACCTCAAGGAGACCGAGATCGAGGGCGTGCGCATCGGCAACGACGCCGAATTCACCCTCGATGCCTATCCGGGCGAGACCTGGCAGGGCAAGGTCGAGTCCATCAGCCCGGCCACCGGCTCCAAGTTCACGCTGCTGCCGCCCGACAACGCCACCGGCAACTTCACCAAGGTCGTGCAGCGCATTCCGGTGCGCATCCATGTCAGCGCCGGACAGCACCAAGGCCTGCCCCTGCGCGCCGGCATGAGCGCCGTGGTCACCATCAGCAGGAGCTGACAGCGCCATGTTCCAGGCGAGACGATTCAGCGAGCAGGAAATACGCGACAACCGCTACTGGATCGCCTTCACGGTGACCATGGCGGCCATGATGGAGCTGCTCGACACCTCCATCGTCAACGTCGCCATCTCGCAGATCATGGGCAACCTCGGCGCCACGCTGGAGGAAGTGACCTGGGTCTCGACCGGCTACATCGTCGCCAACGTCATCGTGCTGCCGCTGTCGGGCTGGCTGTCGAACTACTTCGGACGCCGGCGCTACTTCATGGGCTCGATCGTCCTGTTCATCGTCGCCTCGTTCTTCTGCGGCAACGCCAGCTCGCTGGAAAGCCTGGTGTTCTGGCGCATCGTCCAGGGCCTGGGCGGCGGCGGCCTGCTGTCGACGGCGCAGAGCAGCATCTACGAGGCCTTCCCGGCCAAGGAGCTGTCCGCCGGCATGGCCATCTTCGGGCTGGGCATCATGGTCGGCCCGACGCTGGGCCCGACGGTGGGCGGCTACATCACCTACCACAGCTCCTGGCCGTGGATCTTCTACATCAACCTGCCCTTCGGCATCATCGCGCTGATGCTGGCCAACCACTACCTGCCCAACTCGCGCTTCAAGCAGAAGGTCAGCCAGGTCGACTGGACCGGCATCGTGCTGCTCGCGGTCGGCATCGGCGCGCTGCAGATCATGCTCGAACGCGGCGAGCGCAAGCAGTGGTTCGACTCCGCCGAGATCCAGCTGCTCGCCGCCGTCACCGCCTCCATGCTGGTCGCCTTCGTCTGGCACCAGCGCCGCAGCGCGTACCCGGTGGTGGACTTCTCGGTCATGCGCGACCGCCAGTTCGCCGCCAGCATCGTGTTCTCCTTCCTGGTCGGCATGGCGCTGTTCGCCACCATCTTCTACCTGCCGCTGTACCTGCAGACCCTGCTCGGCTACAACG